>Ga0209162_1000266_pt1 | contig 57848 bp, 50 predicted proteins | sample YNPNPMetaG_FD_187121 | JGI IMG/M metagenome (GOLD analysis project Ga0209162, IMG submission 187121) | Anoxygenic and chlorotrophic microbial mat microbial communities from Yellowstone National Park, USA - YNP NP MetaG (SPAdes) (version 2) ...
CCGGATAAAACCCAGTACTCTGCCAGGAATTTTCTGCAGCAGGTGCTTAATGAGTGCCCCTACACTATTGAGCAGTACTATACTGATAACGGGAAAGAGTACAAGGGCGATCCCCGGCATCACAGGGTTATGCTGCGGTGTGCCCAGTATGGTATAGAACAACGCTTCACCCGCGTGCGCACCCCCCGAACCAACGGCAAGGCCGAGCGGGTGATAAGAGGTGTTCTGTCAACCAAAACGGCTGTTTTTACGCGCACCCCTGCTGTTCAGCATGTCCTGCTTTTTTTAAATGTATGCTTCAAAAGGGTAATCGGGATCAGCGTTATCATATGAGGTGATTTGCTCAGCCGCATATAATTCTGATGGTGGCGATTTGGTTTTGGGCGGCGGCCGTTTCTGCGTTTCCCACAGCCCGACATGCTGAAGTATTGCCTTGATGACTTCCGCCTGCTCTATGACACTGAACCACGCCGCACACGGTAATTGATTCCATCCATCTTCTTCTGTCAGTAAAATATCCGCCGAAATATTTCAGGAGAGCGCCGGTAACCAGGCATCCACACAGCAAAAGCAGATAATGGTTGGCTGCACGCTGAAAAATTATCAAAAGTTCCCGATACAGGTCAATATAGAGCCACGGCATTATACGAAAAACTTTCTCGTGTCAGGGCCGAAAACAGGGCGGCGCTCACCCCTCCGCACTACGGAGCAGCCCCGCGTTTGATGTTTGTATTTTGATACTTGCTGTTTCTCCCCACATCCTGCACATGCGTACAAGGGGATTGGTATCCCCAAAGATTTCACGACAGGGCAGCAGCATATTCCGGTACAACGAGGGGCATTATCTGAATGCCCGGCTGAAGAATATTTTGGCAAGGCGCGGAAAAGTTTGAACTTTGTTGGGCATAAGCCTTAAAAATCTGAGCTGGCGGACCGGATTAAGATAAAACTGACGGTAGAAAAAATTCTGCAGTCGCGTGACTTCTTCCTCGGGCACCGTGCTCAGGTTCACGTGCGTCTTGTAAATTTCAAATGAGTCAGGATCATCGGGCACCTTATATCCCATATCAATTGCCATCTGATAGAGCTCCGTCCCCTTAAACGGGGTTACGCGGAACATAGCGGCAGAGTGCAGTTTTGAGCGGACGGCATAGTTAATAGTTGCCAGCATCTCATCCCGTGTTTCTGTGGGAAACCCGATCATGAAAAAACCATGCGTCATGATTTTGAACTCATCGGTAATTTTGATGATCTCGAAGACCTTGTCAAGATCAAGGTTCTTTTTAATCAGCTTCTGCAGTCGCGGGGTTGCAGTTTCAACGGCAACACAGGTAGCAAAGGTGTTGGCCTCTTTCAGCGCTATGATCATATCACGGTCCAGAATATCTGCGCGCATGCCGTTCGGGAACCGCAGGCAGATATCCATGTCACTTGAAGCAATGCGCGATAAAATTTCATGAGCCCGGTCTTTCTGCAGGTTGAAGCAGTCATCCATGATCATGATCTCTCTGATATGATATCGTGTATAGAGAAACCTGATCTCCTCAAGAACACTGTCAGGTGACCGCGGTCTGAACCCCTTCCCGAAAATTTTATGGCAGTACACGCACTGGTACGGGCAGGAGCGTGAGGTAAATATGGGCATAAATTCTCTGTGCATGTAAATATTGCCCATCCGCGGCATATCAAAATATTTTTCAACCGGAACCAAATCCCATGCCGGCAGGGGAAGCGTATCAAGGTCGCTTATAAATGTTGTTCTCGGGGTAATCTTTGCCTGGCCGTCAACCCGCACAGCAGTGCCTTCTATGTCATCAAAGCGTCCTCCCCCTTCCAGCCGCTGCAGAATAGTCGTGAAAGCCATCTCGCCCTCACCCAGCACAAACATGTTTATGTCCGGCTCTGTTGCAATATCCTGCGGAAAGGTTGACGGATGGGGACCGCCTGCTACGATGAATGCCTCTGGCAAGGCTTTACGGATACTGGCGGCAAGCTCGTGCAGTACGGGCGCCTCATAGCTCATAAGACTTAAACCCACGACATCGGGAGCAAATTCCTTTGCTTTCCGGGTTGCGCTTCCTATGGAGTCGCCCTCAATTTTCATGTCATACACAGCCACGCTGTGCCCCCCCCATTTTCTAAGCGCAGCGGCAAGATACATAATGCCAAGCGGAGGAACAACGGTGAGTTCGTATGAAGGGCGCGATAGTCTGATGAGAAATACTTTTTTTGCCATAGTGTTTTTTTATGATTACGTAAGTTTTTGTTTTAAAGTACCCACCTCATATTGTCATAATCCCTTATGACATATTTTTAAAAAAATTTATAGCTGTACTGTGCAACATTAAGATTCACCTGCTGTTCGGCGAGGGGCCAGAAGCCCCTTGGCTTTATAGTGATAAAAGCGCGCCAACTCACGCCGTTCTGATAGCTGCCGGAGCGTTGTGTGCTCCCAGTCAGTGTGTTTTCGCGTACAGTGCTGACGCAAAAACATGGCAATGATGCAGCGCACCATCGGCACACTGAGTGAGGGCTGGAGTTTTTTTCTCCAGGACCTCAACAGTCAGAAACCAGGTTGCCAACAAAGAAAGCGTTATATGATGATGCCAGCCTTTCCAGGTGCGACATTCATAATCGGCAAGACCGGCTTCACTCTTGGCCCGCTTGAAGCACTCCTCTATGCGATGCTCGGCATTGATGACCCGTGCCAGTTCCGCACGGGACTCTTCAGGAGATGCATTGCTCAGGTAATAATCATAGCGCATGCCATTGCCTTCCGGACGTTGCGTAACCACCAGCAGTTCTTCATGCCGCGAACCGTGCTTGCCCCGCTCGGTTATTGCCAAAACCCGGCCGGCAGCTATCCTCATAACCATGTGCCCTTTGTCACCGGCACGAATGGTGATTTTCTGCCAGCGCCTCTCGCCACTTCTCAACACTGAGAAACGGCCCGGCAGGCTTACGGCCACGGCCACGGTATGGCGGCGGGGCATTGTCAAGATCACGAATCTGTGTATGAGCGGGTACGCCAAGAACATACTGCTCTGCTCGCTGTCGCAGCGCACGCCTGAACCACGTCGGGCGGCCCAGTTTATCGTCTCCGGTTATCCATGCATGCGGCAAAAACCCTCCGCTCTGCTCAAGCATCTCAAGGCACAACTGCCCCCGACTTTTATGCGTGGCGTATGCCTGCTCGGGAATGCCTGCCGCCGCACAGCGGGATTTGTTGTCGGTCCATTCCTGTGGCAGAAAAAGTCGCGCATTACACAGGGCGTGTTGCGTCTTGCTTGCATATGCCATGAAAACACCAACCTGTCCGTTGTCGACCTTCCCAAATCGTCCGAGCCATTGGCGGGCAACTCCCGCCGACTTGTTCCCACATTTCTCAAATGCCCACGGGTCAAACACAATCACACCGTCGGGCCGACCGATTTTCTCACCAATATGCTCCGAAAGCTTTTGCAGTATGGGCTCATGCTCCTACGCAGCCTCACCTATAAAACGCTGCAAGGCTCGTCGGTGCTGGCCATGCCGGTAGGCAACCGACTCGGTGTTTTTCCTCTGCAAATCAGACAAAAGCCCCTTGACTGCCGTCAGACAATGCTTCTGCAGTTCGATTCTCCCGGTCAACTGTGCAAACGGCCGCACAAAGTTAGCCAACCGTATCAGCGCATTGTCAAACTCCCCGGTGGCTACCCGGGCATCCTGCAGTATGTGCTTTTTTCGTATCTCATACCGTGCTTCCATGTGATTCATCTCCTGTGCCGGGTTCATACCTTGAAAGATGAATCAGAGTGCACTTGAAATACTTTAACTAATCTTGCACAGTACAGATAGACATACCAGCCTATAACAAAAACAAAATACATCTTTACTCTACTGTGCGGTTCTGGAGTTGTCAAACAGTTCTTCCCGTCTGCAAAAGCAGATCGTTCAGGTAATGGTAATAGGGTGTTCCTCAACGGCACTGCCCAAGAAAAATTAAACCCCACCATCACGGCTTGCGCACCTTTCAGATTTTCCGAGTTTTCCGGACAGTTCCCCGTCGCTGTGCAAACGGAAGGCTGAGCTGCAGACGGGTGCGCTGCCATTGTTGAATGCAGCGCCTGCAGGAGATCTTCTGTATCCCGCGCTGTTTGCAAACCGCGATCGCAACAAACTGCCCCTGACGGTCACAAAAACGAAATGCACTTTGGGTATGAGCTGTTGCCCGTAGCAGTGTTTTCTCTAAAAAATCTGATTTTTTCTTGCATCGTTGCATGATTAAAATGTTTTAATCTGATTTTAATAATTTTCTAAGCTCATCATAGTATTATGACGTGCAGGTTATGTAATCTCTTCTCATAACCTCCTCTTTAAGCCGTACCGTCCCCCCTCCGGTACGGCTTTTTCTTTGTTGTTCGCTGTAGCCCTTGGTAATTTCCAAATTTCATGGTAGTATACTGATAATCATATTTTCTGACAAGGAGTGATACCATGCGTAAATATATTTCCTTAATGGGGATCATAACTATTCTGTGCGGACTTTTTCTCTCTACCTGTACCACAACCGGCAAAAAGAAAGACCTTCAGAAACTGGAAGTAGTACCGTGGGTTGACCTTAACCGTTATGCCGGAACATGGTATGAAATAGCGCGTTACCCAAATCGGTTTCAAAAAGACTGTTATGCAACCTCAGTCACCTACACCATCCAAAAAGACGGTACCGTCGAGGTCATCAATACGTGTCGTTCTGGATCGGTCAATGGCAAAGAAAAATCAATTCGTGGCAAAGCATGGTCGGTTGATCCACAAACGCAGGCAAAGCTGAAAGTGCAGTTTTTCTGGCCGTTCCGGGGAGACTATTGGGTCATCCAGCTCGATGAAAACTACCAGTATGCCGTTGTCGGGCATCCAAAGCGTACCTATCTATGGATTCTTAGCAGAACCCCATCACTTGACGAACAAACCTACGCTGCAATTCTTGGGCGCCTGCAGGAACAGGGTTACGATACCAGCAAGCTGCTGCGCACCCAGCACCCAGAAGTGCGATAGCTGCAAGATTGCAGTTCTACTAATCGTCCATGAGCAGAACGCTCCAGTACCTGATATTCTATGGCATCTTTTTTATCGTACTCTACGGCATGCACTTGTATGTGTACTGGCGCCTCAACAGAATGCTCGGCTTTACCTCGCCCCGGATGGTTTTTGCAGTCTTTACGCTGGCTGCGCTCTTGTTCCCTATAGCAAGTCTTTGTGAAAAGTTTACGCCAAACACGGCTTCAATGCTGCTCTACACGGCAGCCTCGATCTGGCTTGGTGTTGTTTTTTTGCTGCTAACCTTACTGCTGGTTGGCGAGCCTTTGCTGCTGCTTGCGACAGTGCAAAAGAAAACAGCAGGATTGCTCATCATCGCTGCCGCCATGGGGCTTTCGCTCTACGGTCTTGTCAACGCACTTTTTATAGACATCAAAGAGGTGACCATCCCTTTGCGCGGTCTTGAAAAACCGCTGCGCATTGTGCAGCTTTCAGACATCCATGTGGGCACCATCCACAATTCAGGTTACCTGCGCCGCATCGTTGAGAAAACCAATGCCCTTACTCCGGACATGGTCTTCATCACCGGCGATCTGTTTGACGGTATCGGGCCGGTCAACGAGCATACGGTTGCACCGCTCCGGGAAATTCATGCGCCTGCCTTTTTTGTGATTGGCAATCACGAGCGCTACGACGGGGTTGACAAGGTCAGCCGGGTGCTCAGCAGCACCGGCGTTAGAATGCTGCGCAACGAAGTTATAGAGAGCAAAGGACTGCAAATCGTAGGAGTTGATTTTCCCGAACGTGAAGGCATCAAGGAGAACACAGTAGTGCGCTCCCTCCCATTTGATAAAAACCGACCCTCGGTCCTCATGTTCCACGCGCCACACGGGCTTGACGATGCAGCGCAGGCAGGCATCAGCCTGCAGGTCTCCGGTCACACGCACAACGGTCAGCTTTTCCCCTTCACCCTGCTTGCCCGCCTGTTTTTTCGCCATGTGCAGGGGCTACACCGCGTCGGCGACATGTATCTCTACATTTCACCCGGCACCGGCACCTGGGGCCCGCCCATGCGCATCGGCTCACGCAATGAGATAACCCTGCTGCACCTGGTGCCGGAGTGATTGTTTGTTCCCTGTTTCGCAACACTTCCCTTTTTAAATTATTGACACGCCAAATAAAAAAAATCATTATTTTCAATAAGATTTCTGTCTGAATTAACCCTCAATGAGTATGGTTGAAATGCAAAGAGACCACACTTCGTTATCTGTTTTTTTTCCGTGTTATAACGAAGAACAAAATATAAAGACTATGGTCTACAGCACAATTCATACGTTGCAACAAATTGTGAATGATTATGAGATTCTTATCATAAACGATGGGAGCACTGACAATACAGGTTCGATTGCTGATAGCTTGTCTCAAGTGCATCCCTGCATTCGTGCTCTCCATCATACAAAAAATAAAGGGTATGGATCTACGTTAATTACAGGATTTACCAATGCGATAAAGGAATGGGTTTTTTTTACTGACGGAGATAATCAGTTCGACATTTTTGAAATTAAAAAATTGTTGGTTCATAGAGATCACTATAATGCAATAATCGGGTATCGAGCAAAGCGACAAGACCCTTTGCATAGAATTATTTTTTCAAAAATGTGGAACGCACTGATACGATGTCTTTTTGATTTAAACATTAAAGATGTGAACTGTGCATTTAAACTTATTCGACGAAACCTCTTAGAAAAACTAACTCTTTCATCGTCCGGTGCAGTTATTAATACGGAACTTTTAATAAAAATTAAGCAGCAGGGTGAAAAGATAAAAGAAGTTGCCGTCTCTCATAAACCAAGGGAATATGGACACCCGACAGGCGGGAACCCGAAAGTTATTTTAAGGGCTTTTTCTGAACTTATTATGCTGTATCGTTCAATGAAATAAATCAATATCGTTCCTACTATATGGTGCACAACTAAATTTGCTGATCGAACCATTATGCTTGGATGTGTATTTCTCTTACTCTCATTATGGATTGGTTTCCTGATTGAAGATTATATAGAATTCTTTGAAAACAAAACCGTATGGTTGCGTTGTGCCTGTGCGATTACTACGGGAAGCATGTTTGCAACATGGATTGTGTTTGGTCTATCCTTTGTGTTCGGGTTCTCAAAAAGTGCTCTTTATGCAGGAATGATTTGCATGGCTGCCTATGCGGCATATGAACACATAAGAAACGGGAAAAATTTTCTGTGGTTCAAAAAAAATGTTTTACAACAGAAAAAAATCAGCTTTGTCTATATAGGTCTTCTCTTATATGTCATGCCTTTTTTCCTTTTCGGCCTCTGGGAAACAAACACCGGCGACATAGTATATCGTGGTAATTACACTGATTTTTCATATCATCTTTCCATCGTTTCGGCATTTGTGGAGCAGACACGATTTCTCCCACTTGATCCCCAATCTGCGGGGAATAAAATGAGTTATCATTTCCTCGTGAATTTTCATTCAGCGATACTCTGCAAAGGCGGCTGGAATCCTTTTCTCTCAATTATTATCCCGCAAATATTGTTTTCCTTCGCCCTTGCTACTATGCTGTATTATTTTTATCTTTTGGTTTTGAAGACTGAAACAGCAGTCCTTTTTGCAGCAGTTCTTTTCATGCTCGGACATATAGGCTTTTTTAACCTTGTCTTTGCTTTTTTCGGCCACCCAACTCTTCAAAACATGACCTTCGATCCGATGTCATGGATTTCCATAAAAGAGCAGTTATTATTTCCTTTTTTCAACTTTCTCAACCCCACCATTAACTATTTTCATCCACAACGTCCTTTCCTCTTCTCGTTCCCTATGGCGCTTTTAGTATTGTCCGGCATCTATTCATCTTTCAAGCAACGAGACATTGCATTTAAGACTTTCTTTTTGCTTGCAATGTTTGTTGGGCTTATGCCTCTTTTTCATATACATACATTTTTTATTCTCGCGCCGCTCGTTTTCTTAGACGCACTATATTTACCATGGAATTTTCGGCAAAAGCTGATAGCATTATTGCCCCTCACGCTTTCATTCTGGCAAATTTATTTAATTCTCTCCCAGCCGAAAGTCCCCGGGTTTTCGGGTTTTGATGTCCACAAGTTAGGTGGTGGCCTTGTTGATCTTAATATTTTAGATTCGGTTTTTTTGACACGAGCCGTATTCTGGTTACGGGCTGCAGGATTCCCTTTGATCTTAGGTATCGCTGGCGTAGTGTTTATGTTTTATAAAAAGCGATGGCTCTCGTTTCAGAAACAATGGGATAAAGAAGCAATAGCTTTTCTGTTTCTATTAACCATACCCTTTTGTTTCTTTATTCTTATAAATTTTTACAGATTCTCCCCGAACTGGGGCGATAGTAATAAGTTCTTTCTTTTTTTCAACCTCATGCTCTGTGGTTTTGCTGGCAACATGCTATCAGCATGGTTTAAAAAACAAATAGGGAAGCCAATCGTTATTTTTATTCTTGTTATTGCAGCTCTTGGCCCCTCTGCACTTGAAGCATACGAAATTTTTTCACGCCCGGGCACATTGCTCTTTTCGGGTTGTGATAAAATTGTGGCGGAATGGATAAAGCTTAATACTCCACAAGACTCCATATTTCTTACCAGCGATGATGTCATCCATTATGTCCCTTCATTAAGCGGAAGAATTGTTGTTGACGGAGCCTATACTTGGAATACGGGTTTCAAGAAACCCTGTGTAGAGAATGATGTCAAAAATATTTATCTTACCGGCAATCGGGGATTGATAAAAAAATACAATATAAGCTATATCCTTGTTGGACCTCATGAGCGAAGAAATTTTTCAATAAATGAATCTGCCTTAGCACAATATAAAATGGTATTTAACCAGAGCTGCGGAGGCAATAACGTCAGAATATATGATACCCGGCAAAAAACCAGTGCTGTACCCGAGTTCATTCAGTGGCGAAAAGCTCCTCAAAAGAACGATGGCATGAAACCAATTTATTTAAGTGATATTGAACCACTTATAGTAACACAAACTTTTGACCTGTTGCACTATGATCGATCAGTCAGTAATGGAATTCTTACCTTGAATAATAAACAATATGAAAAAGGTCTTGGCACACATGCATATTCGGAAATTATATACGAATTGAACGGTCGGTTCCATCGCTTTGCAAGTGATGTGGGGCTCGATGACAGCCAAGATGGAACTCCTGGCAGTGTTGTATTTAAAATATATCTTGATGGACAATTACGATGGGAATCAAAAGTATTGAAATGGAATTCAAAAACAGAGCATGTCTCAATTGATATTACCAATGCCCAAGACTTAAAGCTTGTTGTAGAGGATGCTGGAGACGGCGACAGGTGTGATCACGCAAACTGGGCGGATGCAAAATTATTTTAAAACTTCAATAACTCCCCCCTGGTTTTTTTATCCCCTTTTAGATTTTCTCCGCAACACCGGATAGAGCACCACAACCACCACCAGCATCACGGCTGCCAGCACCTGCGATGCCGGATAGCGGTTGAACAAAAGATCCCCCCGCATATCGCCCCGAAACAGCTCTTCAATAAGCCGGGAACAGCAGTAGCAGAACATCCACAGCAGTGCAAGCTCACCCTCAAATGTTTTTCTCTTTTTGAAAAATAGCAGAACGAGCAGCGTCACCGCTGCGCCAACTGCTGCGTAGAGTTGAGTTGGATGTAAAGAAACGTGCAGACGGGCGAGGCTGTTTGGGTCAGTAAACGTTACCGCCCACGGCAGTGTGCATTCGCGCCCATAGCAGCAGCCGGCAAAAAAACAGCCAATGCGCCCAAACATCACGCCCACAGCAAGTGAGGGCGCAAACAGGTCAAAGGTCTGCCAGATGCTGCAACCATTCTTTTTTGCCATCCACACACAAGCAGCAGTGGCAAGAATAAAACCCCCAAAAAAAGTGAGCCCGCCTTCCCAGATTTTCAGTATGTCAAACGGGTGGCTGCGGTAGTAGCTTAAATGCGTAAGGGCATAAAAAAGCCGCGAACCCACAATTGCACCAAGAATCATATAGAACGCCATGTCGAGCACAAGTTGAGGGTCGTATCCGGTGCGGCGTGCTTCTCTCACCGCGAGAGCAATTGCAGCAAGAAAACCAATGGCAATGAAAACGCCGTAGGTTTTGATTGAAAAAAAGCCAAAATCAAATAGTATCGGATGCATAATCGTCGCTCGTCAAAGCAAACGGAAAGCAGTAAAACGCCGCAGCTCGAAGATGTGGATGAGACGTAAAGTATTATACCTGAAGCGTAAGGGGACAATAATTATTTCTTCTTATCTCTTACTTCTTATCTCTTACTTCTTTTCTTGTACAGGGTTTTATTGGCCGTAAACCAAATGGACCCAGCTCTTTTCCTGTAGATGCACAAACACCTTCTGAGCACTGAATCCTGGCTTCAGACTCCTGTCTCCTAACGTTTGTCCCCTTGTCTGACCGCATGTTTTTTAAAAAAAGTTCATCCAGCACAATCAGGACAATACCGACGCTGATTGCCGCATCTGCCACATTAAAGGCAGGCCAGTGAAAAAGACCCTGCCAGTGGGCATCAATAAAATCAACAACCTCTCCAAGCCTGAGCCGGTCAATCATGTTCCCCACTGCGCCGCCGCAAATCAAGGCAAGACTTATCATCTGCAGCACCTGGTGCTTTCGCACCTGCAACGCCAGCACGACAAGGAGTACCAGAGCAACTGCACCCACAACTACCAGCGCGGCAAGCCGGTAGTGCCCTGCGAGGTTTTGCAGGAGCCCGAATGCAATGCCGGTATTCCTTATGTGCACAAGGTTAAGCCAGCCAGACACAATCTCAATTTTGCCAAACAGGGGAATATGCCTGCAGACCAGATATTTTGTATACTGGTCAAGGCATACGACCAGTACAGCCAGTACAGCGATGAGCCAGTAGATGCGGCGGGCGGTGTTCATCAGGCTGTTTGTAGCACAGTGCTGCAGCGGGAGCAGATGTCCTCGTCCCCCGGCGTATAGTATTTCCAGCAGCGTTGACATTTGCTGCCATCGGCTCGCAGAACCTCAATGCACGCTGATTCAATTTGTTGCTCAAAACTTTTCCCGGTATCTGCAACGCCGTGTTCAAGGTGCACCCGCGAAACGATGAAAATATCGGCAAGCATATCACGGTACTGCGCAAGCAACGCGTAGAGCTTTTCTGGTGCCTTGATACAGACAGCAGCCTCGAGTGAATTGCCGATCACTTTACCAACCCGCTCAATTTCAAGCTGTTTGAGCACGCGGTCGCGTACTGCAAGCAACTGCTCCCACCGGTCAGCAAGTGCCAGGTCTTCATACGCGGCATGCTCCTCAGGAAAGCATGAAAGATGTACGCTTTCAGATTTTTCCCCGGGCAAAAACTTCCATGCTTCATCGGCAGTAAAAGTAAGTATCGGCGCAATCAGCTCCAGCAGCCCCTTCAGGATAAGCCAGAGCGTGCTCTGTGCCCCGCGCCGCTCAGGTGACCGGAGAGCTGAGCAGTAAAGCCGATCCTTGAGTATATCAAGATAAACCGCACTCATGTCAGTGATACAAAAATTGGTGACGCTGTGGTACACCGTGTGGAACTCGTAGTTGGTATAGGCAGTGCGCACTCGACGGATAAGCTGATTAAACCGCATCAGTGCCCATCGGTCAATCTCGTGGAGTTCGTGGTAGGGTACCATATCTGCTGCCGGATCAAAATCATTGAGATTACCGAGCATAAAACGGCAGGTGTTGCGTATTTTGCGGTATGCCTCTGAGAGACGTTTGAGAATATCAGGTGAAATACGCATATCTTCCTGATAGTTTTCAGACGCAACCCAGAGCCGCAGCACCTCAGCACCATACTGCCGAATAACCTCGTCAGGGCTGATGACATTGCCTTTTGACTTCGCCATCTTTTCGCCCTTGCCGTCAACAACAAACCCGTGCGTCAGTACTGCACGGAATGGTGCCCTGCCACGGGTGCCGACTGCGGTCAGCAGCGAACTTTGAAACCAACCCCGGTGCTGATCACTGCCTTCAAGATACAGATCACAGGGGCTTTCAAGCTCAGGTCGCTGTTCAAGTACTGCAGCATGGCTCACACCGGAGTCAAACCACACATCCAAAATATCAGTTTCCTGCCTGAACGTTGTGTTGCCGCACTGCGGACAGGTAGTGCCGGCTGGCAGGAGCGCAGAAGCATCTCGTGCAAACCAGATATCACTGCCCTCTTGTTCAAAAATATTTGCGACATAATTGATGAGCTTCTGGTCAAGCAGGAGGTGGTTGCAGTTGGTGCAGTAAAATGCAACAATCGGAACGCCCCATACACGCTGCCGGGAAAGGCACCAGTCAGGACGGTTGATAACCATTCCAGAAATCCGGTCAATGCCCCAGCGCGGAATCCACTGGGTCTGGGCAATACATTCCAGAGCACGACTGCGCAGATTGTTTTTTTCCATTGAAACAAACCACTGCTCGGTTGCCCTAAAGATAACCGGCTTTTTGCAGCGCCAGCAGTGCGGGTATGAATGCTCAATTTCCATTGCACCCAGTAATGCACCTCGTTCAGCAAGGAGTGCATTCACGTTTTTGTTTGCGTCGAACACAAACTGACCTGCAAAGTATCCTACCTCACTGGTAAATCTGCCTGCATCATCCACGGGCGCGTAAATATCAAGCCCATACTTCAGTCCGATGTCATAATCCTCCTGACCATGACCCGGAGCTGTGTGCACGCAGCCTGTTCCGGCATCCACAGTGACATGAGTGCCAAGGATCAGCAGCGAAGTCCGGTCATACAGCGGATGGCGGCAGGTAAGCCCTTCAAGTACTGTTCCCTTAAAACGCTCGACAATCTCATACTGCGTAATGCCGCATTCCTGCATGGTCTGGCTTACCAGTGGTTCAGCAAGAATGTAGTACGCTGTTCCAACCCTGACCGCAACGTAGTCAACATCCGGATGCACGCTAATAGCAAGGTTTGCTGGGATGGTCCACGGCGTCGTCGTCCAGATCACTACTGAGACGTCTTTACCGGCAAGGCTCGGCAGTGTGGCGCTGATATCTGAAACAAGCGGGAACCGGACATAAATTGAAGGAGAGCGGTGGTTTTCATATTCAACCTCTGCCTCGGCAAGCGCTGTCTGACAGGAAGCACACCACTGAATCGGTTTTTTGCGTTTATAGACCGACCCTGCTCCTACGAACTTGCCGAATTCTCTGACAATCGTCGCAGTGTAACTGTTGGACATGGTCAGGTAGGGATTGTCCCAATCACCCAGCACCCCGAGACGCTTGAATTCTTCCCGCTGAATAGAGATAAATTTCTCGGCATAGGCGCGGCATGCTTTCCGCGTTTCTATTTTTGATCTGCCTTTAAGTTTACCGTGCTGTTTTTCAACATTGTGCTCAATCGGAAGACCGTGGCAATCCCAACCCGGAATGTAAGTGGTTGCAAAACCAGCCATGGTCTTCGATTTGATAATAATATCTTTCAAAATCTTGTTCAGCGCAGTGCCGATATGAATGTGACCGTTGGCATAGGGCGGGCCATCGTGAAGAATAAACTTTGGTTTCCCTTTGCCTGCAGCCTTTATTTTTTCATAAAGCCTGATTGATTCCCACTGCTTGAGTAACTCGGGCTCTTTTTGTGCAAGGCTTGCCTTCATCGGGAATTCAGTTGAAGGCAAATTAATCGTATTTTTAAAATCCATGGATAACCTCCACACCTAAAGAAAACTGCTGAGCACAACGATCTACGTGGTATAGGAATTAGTGAAATTAACACATTGCAACACAAAGTCAAGGATAAACCCTATGTTCAAAAAGCACTTGACATAAGAACGTGTTCTGGTAAAGTTAGAAAAAATATTTTTCATACTAAAAAGTCATGGGCAATACAATAATGACACGTAACCTTGTTTGGTTTTATTTTTATTTTAGCCACGCTCTGCCGGTGGTCACCTGAGGTAACAACACAGGGCCATGGGCAGAGGTTACAACGCCCATGGCCTTTTTTATGTTTAGTGAGAGCCATGGGTTAGTAATCCATGGCTCTTTTTATTGCGGGAGGGAAACCATGGTTATTGTGCTCAAAAAAGATGCCACGCAACAGCAGCTTCAGGAAATTCTGAACATGATCAAAGAACTCGGCTACCAGGCACATGTTATTCAAGGCACTGAACGAACGGTCATCGGTGCTGTTGGAAGCGGAAGGGGCAAAGACAAGCTGCAGGCGATGGAAAATCTACCCGGCGTAGAAAACGTGGTGCCAATACTACAACCCTATAAATTAGCCAGCATTGAAATAAAGCCTGAGAAATCAGTAATTCCAATACGGGGAGCACTCAGTGTCGGCGGCAATGCAATCGTGGTCATGGCAGGACCGTGTTCTGTGGAAAGTAGAGAGCAAATCATCCAGACTGCACAGGCGGTCAAAGAAGCCGGTGCTTGCATCTTGCGAGGCGGTGCGTTCAAGCCCCGCACCTCGCCCTACAGCTTTCAAGGCATGGAAGAAGAAGGGCTGTTGCTGCTCCGCGATGCTCGCGATGCGACCGGTCTTCCGATTATAACGGAAATCATGAAACCGCAAGACATTGATCTTATCTGCAAATATGCAGATATTGTGCAGGTGGGTGCCCGCAATGTCCAAAACTTCCCCCTTCTAAAAGAACTTGGCAAAATAGACAAACCGGTACTGCTCAAACGCGGCATGATGACCACCATTGAAGAATTTTTGATGTCTGCTGAATACATCCTGTCTTCCGGCAACAGCAAAGTGATTTTGTGCGAACGGGGAATCAGAACCTTTGAGACCGCGACCCGCAACACCCTTGATTTGAGCAGTGTGCCGGTATTGCGCCACAAGACACATCTTCCCGTAATCGTTGACCCCAGTCATGGCACTGGGCACTGGAAACTGGTGCCCCCCATGGCTAATGCTGCAATCGCCGCAGGAGCCGACGGTCTGCTGATAGAGGTGCACCCTCATCCTGAACATGCGGTCAGTGATGGCATTCAGTCACTGACGCCGGAAAAATTTGCTCAGATGATGCAGACACTCAAACGTTTTATCGAAGCAGCAGGCAGAACACTGGCAGAGGCGCCACAATTATGAGCTTATGTGCTGATGGCAGCTTCATGATAATCACAGAAAAATCATAGGAGCTTGTATCTAAAAAACTACCGCGTCGGCAAAAAAGTAAGCAGTTCAGCGAACTGCATTTCTTATTTGACTTTTTTACGTGAAATGTATATATACACATACCACCAATTGCACCGGGCGATTAGCTCAATGGGAGAGCATCGGCCTTACAAGCCGGGGGTCACTGGTTCGAGCCCAGTATCGCCCACCATAGTCGTTGATAACTAAGCATAGATTTATTCAAAAATTCTTGGTATAATCTGCCAGCAAAAGCAAAGCGAGAAAATAGGGGGCGTAGTACAGTTGGTTAGTACGCCGGCCTGTCACGCCGGAGGCCGCGGGTTCGAGTCCCGTCGTCCCCGCCATATGACACAAAGGGATTTGCCTAAAGGCAAATCCCTTTTTCTTTTTTATACTGCAAAAGATGGGAAAGATGTACTATGTCTATATCCTGCAGATACTCAAAGACGGCAGTTATTACATTGGGTCAGCCTGCAATATCACAGAACGACTCACCAAACACAACCAAGAGGGTCGCTGTATACAAAGCCAAAACGATTATGGCAAATGGTGTATGCAGAAGAACATCCGGATAGATCGTCAGCAGTAAAACGGGAGCTGGAACTAAAAAGACATAAGCGTACTGCGTATGTGAGACAGTTGATCAGTGCGTCCCACAGGTAATGCGAGAAGGTCGTGGGTTTCCCTCCCCAATATACAACAAAAAAGGCTTTGCTTTTTGCAAAGCCTTTTTGTTTCATAAACTGCATTAACTTTCGGAGACGTTACTGTTGCAGTAGTGTCGGCAGCTCATTGACCGGAGCAGGTGTTTCCTGAAAAAAATCCTGTGGCTGCTTATCAGTAGGTTCAACAAAATCCTCAGGTGAACACAGAGCGATTTTGGCAACCTCATCCATATGCTCAACAAGAATAACCGTGAGCTGTTTGAGTATCTTGTCGGGTATTTCTGAGAGGTCTTTCTCATTATCACGCGGAATGATAACCGTGGAAATCAAGCCCCGATGTGCTGCAAAAATTTTCTCTTTCAATCCACCAATAGGCAGCACCCTACCCCGCAGCGTAATTTCTCCAGTCATAGCAACATCCTTTTTGACCGGAACCCGCATGAGTGCCGACATGATCGCGGTGGCAATCGCGATACCTGCCGAAGGGCCGTCTTTTGGTGTTGCACCTTCAGGCACATGAATATGCAGATCTATGGTCTGATAAAAATCATGACAAAGACCCATAAGCTGCGCACGCGACCGAACATAGCTCATAGCAGCACGCGCTGACTCCTGCATGACATCGCCCAGTTTTCCCGTGATAATAAGATCCCCCTTGCCCGGCATGGTTGCAACCTCAATGAGCAAGAGCTCTCCTCCGGCTTCGGTCCATGCAAGCCCCGTGGCAATGCCGATTTTATTCTTTTCTTCAGCAATGCCATAGCGAAATTTCGGAACACCGAGGTACTTTTCAACTGCGTGTTTGTCAATTTTCACTTTGGTCTGAGAGCCGTTTTTCACAACCTCGACCGCAACCTTCCTGCAGATTGCGGCAATTTCACGCTCAAGATTGCGCACCCCTGCTTCCTTAGTATAGCGTCGGATAATCTGAAGCAGTGCATTGTCAGAAAACTCGATATTCTCTGAAGTTAACCCATTGGCTGCAATCTGTTTAGGCTCAAGAAATTGTTTGGCAATCGCAAGTTTCTCGCTCTCCATATAGCCCGGGATACGGATAATCTCCATACGGTCCTGCAGCGCAGGTGGAATACCCTGGAGGGTATTGGCAGTGGTGATAAACATGACCTGTGACAAATCATAGTCCATATCAATATAATGGTCGTTGAACGTATCGTTTTGCTCTGGGTCAAGCACCTCAAGCAGCGCTGCTGAGGGATCACCGCGGAAGTCCATACTCATTTTATCAACCTCATCGAGCAAAAAAACCGGATTATCGGTCCCTGCTTTCTTGAGCCCCTGCAGTATTTTGCCCGGTAGCGCACCGACATACGTTCTGCGGTGCCCCCTGATTTCAGCCTCATCCCGCACGCCGCCCAGTGACTGCCGCACAAAACGCCTGCCGGTAGCACGAGCAATGGATTTGGCAAGCGATGTTTTCCCCACACCCGGAGGTCCGACAAAACAGAGAATCGGTCCCTTTATTTTCTGCACTAACCCCTGCACCGCAAGATACTCAAGAATCCGCTCTTTAGGCTCTTTGAGACCATAATGGTCTTCATTCAGGATTCGCTCTGCCTCCTGAATATCCATTTTGGTTTCTGATTTTTCTCCCCACGGCAATGCCAGTATCCAGTCAATGTAATTTCTGACCACATTGATCTCAGCCGACATCGGTGGCATCATCTTGAGCTTTTTCAACTCTTTCTCGACCCGTGCACGTGCCTCTTTGGAGAGCTTTTTTACCTTCATCTTTTCTTCAAGTTCCTCAAGCTCTGCCTGCCGCTCGTCCTTTTCGCCCATCTCCTTCTGAATGGCGCGCATCTGTTCAGCCAGATAATAGTCCTTCTGCATTTTTTCCATCTGCTTCTTGACGCGATTTTTTATCCGTTGCTCGGTGCGCACAATTTCCATCTCAGATTCCATAACCGTATAGATCCGCTCCAGCCGTTCCTTAACATCCACCAGTTCAAGCAGTTCTTGCTTCTGCGCAAGCGGCACCTCAAGCTGCAGAGCAAGCAAATCGGCAAGTCGGGAAGAGCTTTCAAGTGAACACAAGGTGGCAAACAGTTCCTGGGAAATACGCTTGTTGAGTTTCACGTATCCCTCAAGAGATGCAACGATAAGCCGGTGGAGTGCTTTGACCTCCTGTGCATCGGACACAATATCGTCAAGCTCCTCGATGCTTGCCGCAAAGCAGTCGTCTTCGTGGACAAATTTTTTAATCCGGCATCGTTTTTTGCCTTCAACAAGCACCTTAATGCTTCCGTCAGGCAGTTTTATCATCTGCAAAACAGCTGCGATGGTGCCGACCTGATAAATGGTTTCCAGGGTGGGGCTGTCAACTGAGGCATCTTTCTGCGTACATAAAACAATCTGGCGACCGCGCTCGATTGCTTTTTCCACGGCAATGATCGAACGCTGTCTGCCGACAAATAGCGGGGCGATCATGGCAGGAAAGATTACAATATCCCGAAGCGGCATCATCATGTACACAGGCGTTTGTTCTTTGGGTGAACGAAAAATCATGGCAAGCTCCATACAAAAAGTGCTGAGACACACCATCTCAGCACCCGGTATATCGGACTCAGCACTTCATTATGCTGACTCTTTTTTCTTGGCATAGACCAAAAGGGGTTTTGCTTCTTTGAGGATGACCTCCTCATTGATGATACATTCTTCGATGTTGGCATGAGAAGGTAAATCATACATAATATCCAGCATGATTTCCTCAAGGATGGCGCGTAAGCCCCGGGCGCCTGTTTTGCGTTTTATAGCCATATCAGCGATGAGATTGAGCACTTCGTTGGTAAAGCGCAATTTTACATTTTCAAACTCAAACAGTTTTTCATATTGTTTGGTAATCGCATTCTTGGGTTTGGTGAGAATCTCAACCAGAGCCTCTTTGTTGAGATCATCAAGCGTGGCAATCACCGGCAGCCGCCCCACAAATTCAGGAATCAGCCCGTACTTGATCAAGTCCTCAGGCTGCACCTGATGCAGAATTTCGCCGATGGTGCCTGCGATACGGGGCTTGATCTCAGAGCCAAATCCAATGCTCTTCTTCCCAACGCGCTGCTCAATGACCTTTTCCAGCCCATTGAATGCGCCACCACAAATGAACAAAATGTTGGTAGTATCAACCTGCAGAAAATCCTGCTGTGGATGTTTGCGACCACCTTTGGGCGGCACATTTGCGATCGTGCCTTCTATAATCTTCAAAAGCGCCTGCTGCACTCCCTCTCCCGAGACGTCACGGGTGATTGAGGGGGTATCTGATTTGCGGGATATTTTGTCTATTTCATCAATATACACAATACCGCGCGAGGCTTTCTCAATATTATAATCAGCTGCCTGCAAAAGGCTCAAAATGATGTTCTCAACATCCTCACCAACATATCCTGCCTCAGTGAGTGAGGTTGCATCAGCGATGGTAAACGGTACGTGAAGCATCCGTGCAAGGGTTTGTGCGAGCAGGGTCTTGCCCGTACCAGTTGGACCGATCAGAATAATGTTGCTTTTCTGGAGTTCTACATCATCCTTGCCACGTTTGTAGTCAATTCTCCGGTAATGGTTGTACACCGCTACGGAGAGAACCTTTTTCGCCCGGTCCTGCCCAATGACATACTGGTCGAGAAATTTCTTAATTTCATGGGGTTTGGGCACCATGTTCTGCCGAGCTGATAAAGCCTCTCGTTCCTGCTCTTCGGCAATAATGTCATTACAGAGCTCAATGCATTCATCACAGATATATACCGAGGGCCCTGCAACAAGTTTCTTCACCTCATCCTGACTTTTGCCGCAAAATGAACAGAACAGGTGACTTCCCTTCCCTAAACCTTTCCTCGTTGCCATGATACTCCCTACCAGTGTTATGATGGTTCTCGTTTAACAATTACTTTATCAACAATGCCATATTCCCGAGCCTGTTCACCGCTCATAAAAAAATCCCGGTCAGTATCCTGATGGATTTTTTCAAGCGGCTGCCGGGTATGGTGAACCAAAATGTGCTCAATCTCCTCACGCATGCGAATAATCTCACGGGCATGAATGTCAATGTCGGTTGCCTGCCCCTGAAAACCACCCATGGGCTGGTGCAATAAAATCCGGGCATGCGGCAATGCAAAACGTTTGCCCGCAGCTCCTGCGGCAAGTAAAACCGCTCCCATACTTGCAGCCTGACCAAAACAGAGTGTCGAGACAGGACTCTTAATATACTGCATGGTGTCGTAAATTGCGAGCCCAGCGGTCACGTGGCCGCCCGGAGAATTGATATACATATGAATGTCTTTTTCCGGGTCTTCAGATTCAAGGAACAACATCTGTGCAATCACGATATTGGCAACGTGGTCGTCAATTGCACCGCCCAGGAAAATGATTCTGTCTTTCAGCAGCCGGGAATAAATATCATAGGCACGTTCCCCCCGGTTTGTCTGCTCTACGACCATGGGAATAAGTTGCAAGGAAGGCTGGCTCTGCATCAGATACACTCCTTTTCGTTCGCTCCAAACCCGGACATATATTTATGATCAGCTGTTTTACGTTTCGGTTCTTTTTGCTTTTCTCATAACAAATTCTAATGCTTTTTTTTCAAGGATTTGAGACCGCAATAAATCACGATCGACTTTTGCTTTCACGGTCTCTTTATCCTGCTGGACACGCGCTGCAATACGCTCATACTCCTCGTCAAAATCCTCGTCCGCTGCCTCAATACCCTCCTGACGTGCGATTGCCTCAAGTAAAAGCCCGATGCGCACCTGCCGCTCTGCAGGCTCACGATACCGTTCCACAAGCTGGCTGGCAGACTGCCCTAAATTATCCAGTGACATTCCCTGTGCCGACAACATGCGATCGGTTTCCAGCAGCATATTCCGAATCTGCATTTCAACAAGAGAACGAGGCACCGTAAACGGATTGTTGTGAATAAGGGTATCAAATATCCTTTCCCGGGTAGCTGATTCAGCCTCAAACTTTTTACGCTCAAGAAGCTGCTCGGAGATTTTTTGCTTTAATGCCGCAAGGTTCTCATAGTCATCAACATCCTTAGCAAACTCGTCATCAAGACTGGGCAACACCTTCTCCTTAACGGTTTTGACCGTGACGTTCACTTCAACCGTCTTCCCGGCAATGTCTGATTGGGGAAAATTTTCAGGAACAGTCAGGGTGAAGTTTGTATTTGTGCCTGCAGCAAGTCCGACAATTTTATCGGCAAATCCGGGCAGGTATGCGGTATCATCAACTTCGATAAAAAAATCTTTGTGCGAGCTGTTTTGAAATGCCGCACCGTTACACGTCGTCGTAATATCAACCACCGCATAATCGCCTTTTCGTATGCCACGGTCGGTTACTTCCTTGAGGGTTGCAAACCGTTCGCGGAGATATTCAAGCTCACGGTTCACCTCATCATCGCTGACAGTTATCTCCTGCTGCGGCTCAAGTTCAATATCTAAGTATCCCTGTACCGTAATCTCTGGTTTTATCTCAAACACAGCAGTGTAGGAAAACTCTTTACCCCGTTCCAAAACGCCGTTTTCGATTTTTGGCTGCGAAATTGGATCCGCATGCACTTCCTCGAGAGCCTTGGGATAGGTGTCCTGAACAATACGCGAGATAACATCTTCCTCAACCTGAGCCTTAAAATAGCGCTCAAGAAGCGGAAGAGGCGCTTTGCCAGGCCGAAAGCCTTTAAGATGAACGGTCTTTTTTAGTTCCTGATATGCTTTCGCGATCCGATCATCAACGGTATCAGGCGGGACAACCACAGTCATTCTTTTCTCAATTTCACTCACATGGGCAAGATCAACTTTCATGCAAACTCCTTAGTAACATCGTATGCGAGAGGGGGGATTTGAACCCCCACGGTTTCCCGCTGGATCCTAATTCCAGTGCGTCTGCCATTCCGCCACTCTCGCTAATTTTTAGTGGTACGCGTGAAAACCGAAGGTTCAGATTAGCACTTACTACATAAACTTTTTATGACGGACTGTCAAGAAAATTAGGTGCAAATCACCATAAAAACAATGTAAAATTAAATGGTTTCATCAAAAGCAGTTCTGTCTCACGACTGGTTAGATGCCTGCGTAAGAAAGAGAAGCAGCCAGTGCAGCTCATTGGGGAAATGGGTTTGGAGAAAACGCTGTACCGGTGAAGGTGAGGTAAGAAAGGTTATATCTGTCTGAAGAGCGCTCGCTTCAAAACCAATACATCCCCGTTGCCGGTCACAGAGAAAAAACTCAGGCAAATCAAAACCGGCACCAGCAACAACAAAGACGTTGAGCATCGCCCATGCGCGCTGAATCTTATCCCGGTTTGCCATTAAGACTTTGAGGGTGACGGTTCTTGACCGCCCCTTGAGCACAACCTCATGGAGAACTCTGTTCCCTGTCAGATTTTCGCATATCCTCATAATATCATCAAGGTGATACTCTTTTTTGTAAAGTCCCGTATGCTGCGGTGAGTCAATGCGCAGATAGCGTGCATGGGTGTAAATGCTGGTAGCCCTGCTTCGTGCAAGATCAGCACGCAGGGCAACAATGGTCGCATGGTGCAACCTGCGAATAAATACTTGTCGGCTCTGAGCACTATCCGGATCTTGCTCATAATATCCTCGAGCAAACTGCAACCGCTCGCGGATGCTGACCTGCCTGCCAACGCGGTTGAGCCGGCTTAAAACATCAAGTTTCTGGTCACATGAGGCTTGCTTGCGGGGCAGCACTTTTTCAAAATCAATAAAATAGAGCTGCCACTTCTCCCCTTCCTTGCGTATTAAAAAATTATTCAGCGCATAGTCATATTGAAAAATCCCTTTTTTAAAAATCTCAGCAGTAAGCCTGCCAAACATTCTTGCCACGGCATAACGCTCGCCAGAAGCAATGCCGGATGAAAAAAGAAAATCCCGCAACTCCAGCGCATCCTCAATAAACGGCATAGCAACAAGCCCTTCGCGCACCAACCCATACCGTCTGCGCTCAACAAGCAGAAGCGGTGCAGCGGTCAGAATGCCCTGACTGTTGATGAAACAGCCCGCCAAAAATTCCTGGCGTGGACGTGATGGGATTACCAAGGTCCGTAGCTGACGCAACACACCCGGTATACGGTATTTTTTTACGATGCACTGCTGGCTACCGATGGTGCACTTGAGAAGGGTTTTATAGGTGCCCTGTTTGAGGACCTCACCGGGCATTTCCTCTGAAAGGAGTCTGGCACAGAAATCATGCCACCACTCGTCTGAAGAGATGCGGTACAGGTCGTTTTGTATCAGGCAGTCAAACTGACCAAAACGCACCCGCAAAAAACTATGCTGAAGGATGCTCTTGCAGAATCGGCTCATGAACGGGGCATGCACAAAATTTCTCGTATCTTCATATCAAAAAGTGTTGCTGCATACGCAGGCTTGATGAGCACTGCGGTATCAGCCCCTTCGCCGCTTCCTCCCAGCACGACAACATCCTCAGCAGGCGAGATATAGCCTGCCTCGGCAGCCATGAGAGAGACCTCGACGCAAACCTTCATGCCCTGAGAAAAAAGGCGTAGCGTATCAGCAACAATATTTAAGGGAAGAAATCCTGTTTTGTAGTGGTGTTCCATAGCCCGCTCAACGCCACTGAGTGCATGCACGCCACGAACCGTGAGGATCCCCTGGCTACGTAACGTCTCATAGTTTTTGTTGAATGCTTCAACCTCTTCGGTAAACCTGCTGCCAGCACCATAGGTGACCGCAATGACGGTCAGTCCCTCACCTGCCTCCTTTTTTAGTTTCAGAGCTGTTGAACCACTTGATGAAGCAACGACGATCTTTGAAATGCCATGGGCCCTGCAATAGGCAGTTGCAACTTTGATTGTCTGCTCAGTGTTCTGAGCACCTTCATGGTCAAAATAGATTATCGCCCTTTCCATAGCAACATGTCCTCCAAATAGTCTTTCTATACTTATCTATAACCTAAACTGAGCGATTCTTTTATGCAAAAATCTAATCGCCCCACACAAGGGCAGGGGCTTGGCACAGATTAATGCGGTGCGGTTGTTTTACCCGGTTGGTAAAACGCTCCGCATGCCTCGCAGGCAGACATGGACACCTGCCGAGAATGAGCGCAAAGCTCCTGCCCTTGTGTGGCCGTGCAATAATCGCTCAGTTCAGGTATAAAAAAGGGGGGGTGCCAGCCTGTTCCACTCGATACCCGGCTATTAACCGCCTTATTTTTGGAGCCTTTCTTTTTCACGTTGCGCAAGCTTCAGGTCTGCCGCAACCATGATTTTCACAAGCTCTGCAAAGGTCACTTTTGCTGACCAGCCGAGTTTTGCCCGTGCTTTGGAAGGATCGCCCAGCAGCAGTTCTACTTCTGTAGGTCTGAAATAGCGCGGATCAACCCTGACCATGACCCTACCTGTTTCCTTATCAACCCCCCTTTCATCAACACCGCTGCCTTCCCAGACAAGGCTACGCGAAACTTCGTGAAATGCTTTTTCAATAAACTCTCGCACCGAATGTGTCTCTCCGGTAGCAATGACGTAGTCATCGGGTTCTGGCTGCTGAAGCATGAGGTGCATGGCGGTAGTGTATTCTGGTGCATACCCCCAGTCGCGTCGTGCTTCAAGGTTGCCGATGTAGAGGCAGTCCTGAAGCCCTTCGCATATTCGGGTAACTGCACGCGTGATCTTCCTGCTGACAAACGTTTCACCACGGCGCGGCGATTCATGGTTAAACAAAATACCGTTTGACGCGTGCAACCCATAGGCTTCACGGTAGTTTACTACAGCCCAGTACGCATAAAGTTTTGCTATTGCGTAGGGAGACCGGGGGTAGAACGGTGTTGTTTCTGTTTGGGGCACTTCTCTTACTTTTCCGTAGAGCTCACTTGTGGAGGCTTGATAAAAGCGGGTCTTGTGTTTCAGCCCGACTTCTTTTATGGCATCAAGGAATCGCAGAGTACCGATAGCATCAACCTCAGCGGTGTACTCAGGCACTTCAAATGAGACCTGCACATGGGACTGTGCTGCAAGATTATAGATTTCATCAGGTTCTATTTGTTCAAGCAACCGGTTCAAATTGCTGCTATCGGTCATGTCGCCGTAGTGTAAAAAAAGCCGTACGTTCTTGTTGTGGGGATCCTGATAGAGATGATCTATCCTACCGGTGTTAAAAGAGCTTGATCGCCTGATAATGCCATGCACCTCATAGCCGAGTTCAAGAAGCTGCTCGGCAAGATAGGATCCGTCCTGTCCCGTGATACCGGTAATAAGCGCTTTTTTTGCCATAAAAAACTCCTTTAAAAAATTACTGAGCTCATAGTGATAACCTCAGTGCAATGTGCCTCGTACAGGAATTATTACGTACGTAGTTCACCGTGGTTATGTAGCAGATCTCAGAACTGGGCGCTCAGCACTATATTAAGTCTTCAGGCATATAAACCACTTCCCGCTCAAGCAGAATGCCAAATTTTTCAAAAACCCGCTGCTGGGCAACAGCAATTAGATTTTGCGCATCCTTACTGGTCGCGGTGCCGGTATTAATGATCCAGTTTGCATGTTCATGCGGTACCAGAGCACCGCCGATTGCCATACCCTTCATGCCGACCCGCTCAAGATACCACCCAGCACGCTGTGCAGCGCCTGCAGGGTTTTGAAACACAGACCCAAACGTGCGCCAATTTTTCGGCTGTCGCTGACGGCGCTGCGCATGGATCTGCCTGATTGCCTGCAGAGCTGCATCGCCTGATGCGCGCTGCTCTGGCAGCTGAAATGTTGCGCTGAGCACAACAGCCTTTCGGTGCACAAGCAGGCTTGACCGGTAGCCAAATGCCATAGAGTGAGCATCAACGGTGATGACTTTCTGCGCTGTTGTATCAAAGAGCAGTGCAGAAACAAAGTGATTTTGTATCTCCTGACCGGGTCCAATACCTGCGTTCATCCGAACCGCACCGCCAACGGTTCCGGGTATAACACCCATATACGCGCACCCTCCATATCCGCGCCGTGCGATCGCAAGCCCAAGCTTTATGAGCGGCACGCCTCCGCCAGCAGTAACGGTGCAAAGCTTATGGTCAAAAGAGATTTTTTTAAAATCACCCGATAGCCGCAGCACAAGCCCAGGTACACCTGCATCGCTCACCAGCATATTGCACCCCCAGCCGAGCACAAAGCACGGCAGATGCTGAGCGCAGGCAAAACTGATAAGCTGCTGCACCTGCTCAATTGTTGTCGGCTCAGCATAAAAGAGCGCTTTCCCGCCGGTTCCAAAGCGTACCAGAGGAGCCAGAACGCTATCGCGGACAAGAAGACAATCATTTATACGGAAAATCTGTTTTTCTGAAACATGCTGCTTTTCTGTTCTCAATTTCATAGCACCATGTTAAAATATTTAGAAATTTTGTAAAGTGATAAAACTTCCATGGCTCATCCTTCGCAAATAAATATCTTATTTACGAGCATTGGCAGGCGCGTTGCGCTTCTGCGGCATTTTCAGAAAACCTTGCAATCCCTCGGTGTTCAGGGGAAGATACTTGGTGTTGATATCACAAAAGATGCACCTGCAGTTCATGTAGTAGATAAAGCGTTTATTATCTGTCGTATTGATGATCCCCGCTACCTTGACACCTTGCTCGATATCTGTCGTTCTGAACAAGTTGCCATGCTCATCCCCCTGATTGATACGGATTTATTGCTGCTTTCCCGCAACAGACAACGCTTTGCTAACATCGGCACAACAGCCGTTATTTCTGACCCCGCTCTTGTCGAGATAGCGCTCAATAAGTTCAAAACCCATGACTTTTTTGTTTCCTGCGGCATAGATACACCGCGGGTTTTTGATATGCAAAAGGCACAATCAGATACGTCGCTGCCCTATCCCCTTTTCATGAAACCCCTCGACGGTAACGCAAGCAAGGGTATTGTTAAGATACGCAATCATGATGAATTGTGTTTTTTTCAGCAATATGTACCGCGACCGCTGCTTCAGGAATATGTGGAGGGCACCGAATATACCCTTGACATATTCTATGATTTTTCCGGCATCCCCCGGTGTGTTGTACCCCGAAAAAGAATCGAGGTGCGTTCTGGCGAGGTCAGCAAAGCGGTGATCATCAAGCACCCGGTAGTACTTGAACACGGCTGGCGGGTGGCACAAGCCCTGAAAGGCTGCCAAGGCTGTATTAATGTGCAATGTTTCTTGACCGAAAGCGGTTCTGTTCGGTTTGTTGAAATCAACCCCCGGTTTGGGGGCGGTGCGCCACTGTCAATCTATGCAGGAGCTGATTTTCCGCACTGGCTTGTGCAGCTCTACCGCCATGAAGACCCGGGAGATGTGCGTGACCACTTTCGCGACCGCGTGTATATGCTCCGCTATGATGATGCTGTTTTTGTTGAAGGCGAGATATGAAACAAAGACTCAGGGTTAAAGAAGACAGAAAGCTAACAATTCCTTTATACCAAATGCTGACTTCTGCCTTCTGACTCCTGACTTCTGTCTTTTTTTTGCTATGCATGCTATCTGCGCAGTCGTGTTTGACCTTGATGATACGCTGTACCCTGAGCTGCAGTTTGTACAGAGCGGCTTCCGCGCGGTAAGCGCGTATCTGCGCACACAGGGGATTATCGGAAATGATATCTATCCGAATCTGTGGGGAAAATTTTGTGATGAAGTCAGGGGCACAGTGTTTAATGAAGTCTTGTGCGAGGAGTTCGGCAGCGCTGACCCTACGCTTGTTGAACAGCTTGTTGCTGTTTATCGCCTCCATCAGCCTTGCATCAGTCTCTATCCTGATGCACTGCCCGTACTCAGCTTTTGCAGCAGACATTTCAAAACAGGACTTTTAAGCGATGGTCTGGCACTGACCCAGCAGAACAAAATCATGGCACTCCGTATCCGGCACTTCTTCAACGCAGTGCTGCTGACAGACATGCTCGGTCGTGAGTTCTGGAAACCGCACCGAGCTGGATACGAGAACATTGCTTCAGCGCTCGGCGTTGCAGGCACTGCTTGTGTTTATGTCGGTGATAATCCTGCAAAGGATTTTATCGGCGCGCGAGCCTGTGGCTGGAAAACGGTAAGGATACAGCGGTCTGAGGGGATCTATGCTGCCACGGTCGCACCACCAGAAAATGATGCTGACTACTGCATTGAAAGCCTTGAGGAACTTGGGGCACTGCTAGGATGGTGAGTGGTGCGGGGAGTGTGATTTGTGCTTTGTTGTTCTGCATGCTTCAGGCTTTCTGAATTATGAACCACGTTCTCTATACCAGATAAACAATATCATAGACAAAGGGGATACCGATGCGAGAAATACCATTTCACCGACCATGTATTGAAGATGATGACATTGCCGAAGTTGCCCAGACCTTGCGCAATGGTTGGCTTACCATGGGTCCAAGAACCATTGAGTTTGAGGAGGCGTTCAGGAAAGAGATTGGGTGTGCGTATGCGGTTTCACTCAACTCCTGTACTGCCGCACTGCACATAGCCTTGAAAGTGATTGGTCTTAAAAAGGATGACGAGGTTATTCTTCCCACGGTTACGTTTGCTGCAACAGCAGAAGTCGTGCGCTATTTTGATGCACATCCGGTGATCGTTGATGTGGATCCGGGGACACACAACATCACACCGTTTGAGATCGAGCGGCATATCACAAGAAAGACCCGCGCTATTATCCCGGTTCATTTTGCTGGACAGCCCGCGCCCATGGATGAGATCAAGGCGCTGGCTGACGCATACAACCTGAGGGTTATTGAAGATGCCGCCCACTGTTTCCCTTCCCGTTATAAAGGAAAACCTGTGGGAACCCTTGGTGACATAACCGCATTCAGTTTTTACGCCACCAAAACACTGGCAACCGGCGAGGGAGGCATGGCAACCACTGACCATGCTGACTATGCTGAGCGTATGCAGATTCTGAGGCTGCACGGCATTAGCAAGGATGCGTGGAAACGCTACAGTGCCCTGGGAAATTGGTATTATGAAATTATTGATATTGGGTATAAATACAACCTGACTGATGTGCAGGCTGCCCTGGGTCTGGCGCAGCTTCGCAAAGCACACCGCATGTGGCAGCAACGCTGTCACATCGCCGCACGGTACACGGAACGCTTCAAGGATTCACGGTACATCATTCCTCCGACCATCAAAGACTATGCTGAAACCTCATGGCACTTGTATGTCATCAAGCTGCGGTGTGAACGTTTAACAATATCGCGTGACCAGTTTATTGATGAGCTCAACAAGCGGGGCGTGGGTGTCTCCGTGCATTTTATCCCGCTGCACCGCCATCCGGTGTATCGAAACACTTACCACCTCAGACCTCACGAATTCCCTAACGCAGAGTGGATCTATGAGCGGTGTATTTCCTTGCCGATTTATCCTGACATGACTGAGGAAGATATTGACTATGTCTGCGATCAGGTGCTTGAGGTTGCCCAGCGTTATGAAAAAGCAGTTATCCCAGCATCTCGGATTTCCTTAGCTGCACCTGACATTGCTGATTCCGGAAGAACCGCGGTCATGGAGGTTTTGAAGACAAACAGCCTGAGTTTTGGCTCTCGGCTCACCGAGTTTGAGCAGGCTGCAGCACAATTTGCCGGAACAAAGTACGGCGTTGCCGTTAACAGCGGCACAAGCGCCCTGCATCTTATTGTGCGGGCACTGGGGATTCGGGATGGCGACAGGGTCATTACGACGCCCTTTAGCTTCATCGCCTCGGCAAACTGCATTTTGTTTGAGCGAGCTGTTCCGGTCTTTGCTGACATTGACAGCCGTGATCTCAATTTTCGGCCAGACCTTGTTGAAGACCTACTGAAAAAAGACAAAAAAAAGACCATCAAAGCAATTCTTGCTGTTGATATTTTTGGTCATCCGGTGGCATGGGACGAACTCTACAACATTGCTCAAAAATACAACGTTGCCATTATTGAAGACAGCTCTGAGGCTCTGGGCTCAGCATACCGCAGTCCTGAAACACTTCCGAAACGGCGATGGACATTCTACAAACGCGCAGGATCCTTCGGCGTTGCAGGGGTTTTTGCTTTTTATCCGAACAAACAGATAACCACTGGTGAAGGTGGTATGATCCTCACAGACAGCCGCCGTATTTATGAATTGTGCCGCAGCATGCGTAATCAGGGCAGGACCGATAAAGGCGAGTGGCTTGGGCATGTTCGGCTTGGCTATAATTACCGTATCAGCGATATCAACTGTGCGCTTGGGCTTGCCCAGCTTCAAAGGATTGAGGAAATATTGCAAAAACGAGCATCCGTTGCCCAAAAATATACCGATCGCCTCAAAGGATGTCATGATTTGACTGTGCCCTATCAAGCACCACACATACAGCTTGGTTGGTTTGTGTATGTCGTGCGGCTTCACCAGACATTCACCAGAGTGCAGCGTGATGCAATTGTTCAGAAACTGAAAGAAAAAGGCATCGAGGCAAGCAATTATTTTCCGCCCATCCACCTCCAGCCGTTTTATCGCACAGCATTTGGCTACCGCCGTGGGGACTTTCCGGTTACTGAGCAGGTTGCGGACCGAACCATTGCGTTGCCGTTTCACAACAATTTGCAGGACGCTGAGATTGATTATGTGGTAGAGAATTTACAGCAGGCAATCTTAGCAGTGCGTGGAAAACGTCGGTAATCAGTCTGTTAAGGGGTGAGAAGTCTGTTTTTAGTATACGCCAGAATTCCCCGTAGTGAGCAGCCGAACTTATTACGGAGTGCCCGTCCCCGTGAGTGTGGTATTGCGCGCGTAGGTGATGGTAGCTTCAGGGACCATGCTTTTCATGATAGAAAAGATAATCTCTTCATTGCCGATCGGTTTTGCCATAGCGCGCTCAAGCCGTGCAATCTGAAGCTTATAGTTCATAACGTTAAAGTTTGTGGTTAAGAGCTTGCGGATTTTTTTGTGTGCGGTTGGCACAATATCCTCACCCTCCCAGTACAGCTCTTCGTGCAATTTTTCTCCCTCACGCAGTCCGATGTACTCAATCGCAATGTCCTTATACGGTGTCAAGCCAGAAAGCTCGATCAAACTTTTGGCAAGTTCTGCAATATTGGCAGGTTCACCCATATCGAGCAGAAAAATCTCGCCGCCTTCACCCATGGCTCCGGCAAGCAGTACCAGATGGACTGCTTCAGGAATAGTCATAAGAAATCGCGTTGCCTCAGGGTGCGTAACCGTAACTGGACCTCCTTCAGCAATCTGTTTTTTGAAGAGCGGAATCACACTGCCGCTGCTGCCGATAACGTTTCCGAAACGGACAGAAATGAATTTGGTAGGCGTCTTCCCATAGGTCTGCAGGAGTTTTTCGGTCATACGCTTTGTCGTTCCCATCACACTTGAGGGGTTGACTGCCTTGTCGGTCGAAATAAAAACAAACTTTGGTATCTCGCGTCTGACGCAGCAGGCACTGATGACCTTAGTTCCGATAAAATTGTTTTGTACTGCTTCAATGGGATCATGCTCCATGAGCGGCACATGCTTGTAAGCTGCTGCATGGTAGATGATATACGGTCGGTAGGTTGTTAGGAGCATGTCAAATTTATCGCCGTTCAGGATATCGCCGATCACCGAAACAATCAGAAGGTGAGGATATTTTTTGCGTATTTCTAAATCAATATAGAAGAGGTTGCCTTCATTACGCTCATACATGATGAGACAGGCAGGCTGAAATTCCGCAATCTGGCGACACAGCTCAGAACCGATTGAACCACCGGCTCCAGTTACCAGCACGCATTTGCCGGTTATCTCCTGTGACAGCACACTGCGCTCGTTGGTAAATGAAACCGATGGTCTTCCCAGGAGCTCATCCGGCTTCACGTCGCGCATCTGGCTGACAAAGGTTTTTCCCGATATTATTTTTGAAATGCCCGGCAACGTCTTATGGGGAACCCCGGCTTTTTCACACTGGTTGAAAATGGCATGGAGCTCTTTGTAAGGCGCTGAGGGGATAGCAATTAAAATTTCATCTACGTGGTAGCGTTTGACCAGTTCAGGAATATCTTCCCTGCCACCCAGCACCTGCAAGTTTTTTATTTTATATCCTCGTTTTGCTGGATCATCGTCAACAAAGCCGACCGGTTTCAGGTTGAGATCAGAATTGCTCTTTATTTCATTAACAACCGTGATGCCGGTATTGCCGGCGCCCACAATCAGAACGTTCTTAACAAGACCCCGGAACTTTCTCTTTTCAAGCGTTTCCCGAAGCATACGTGTTCCAACCCGTATGCCGCCAAGCAGAAAGAACATGATGAGCGCGTCAGTAATAAAAACTGACCGGGGGAAGCGTTCAAGACCGAAAAGAAAAACAATACAGGCTATAAACAGCAGGCTGCTCAAAACAATCGCATTGGCAATTTTTGCCAAATCCTCAATACTGACATACCGCCACCATCCGCTGAATAAATCAACGTAGTAAAAAAGCAAAAGCCGCGCCGCAATCAAAAACGGGACTGTTTTTAGGAATGGTTCAATGACAAGCTGCTGGTCAATGTAAAAATCAAACCGTAAAAGGAAAGCAAGGAAATAGGAAAGAGGGATAAGCAGCGTCTGACTTAAAACAATAAAGAGACGTCTGTTTTTGAGGGTTATCGTTTTGAAAATCTCAGTCGTGTTCATGTATTTTCTAAGTTTTTACTACAATTTGATACGGAAAATATCAAATAAACATTATGCTGTCAAATCAGAATACACTGGAGGTTCTCTCAAAACTGTTTTTCCTCAGGTATAAATCGAATACCGATCTCAAGCACTGATTCACGTAAATCTGGTGGAAAAGGCGGCAAAGGATCGGCTTTTTTTATCGCTCTGACAACAGAATTATCAAGGTTTTCATCGCCCGACCTTTTTTCAAAATCAAAACCAAGAATTTTTCCCTCGCGGTTGACGGTGATCACCACAATAGCCTCAAGCCTGCCTTTTTTGTCATACGGCGGCAGCACCCATGCCTGCTGAATTCGTTGCCAAATTGCCTGATAGTATTGGCTAAACCGAAGGTCGGCAGCCCCCCCTCCTCCTCCGCCGCCTCCGGTCTGAGTAATGGCTTCTCCTGTATTGCTTCCGGATTGCGTGCCAGCCGATCTCTCATCTTCACGAGCACCTTCCCCTGAAGGGGTCGCTGGTCGTTGTGGACCTTCATGCGACCGCTGCTCCTTTTTAGTCTGCGGTGCGTATTGAAATTCCTCATGCTTTGAGACGGTTATGATGTTATGTGACCGCGCAGGCGCAGCTTTGGTTTCAGTCTCAAGCGCAGCAGGCCCCTTCCAGAGTCGAGTTGCTGTTTGCCCTGATGCACTGGTTTTTGGGCCTGGCGGACCTGGCGGAAGGTCAACAAGACTTACTGAATAGACCGGTGAAAAATAAACCCGTTTGGAGGTGTCTGGTGGTGAGCCGAAAAAAGCTGCAAGCAATACTGCATGGAGCAGGAGCGACAGCACAAGCATCCAGCGCAGCCGCGACTCGGGAAGCTCGGCTTTCAACGGTGAGGGGTACATGGTTACTTCTCATCAGGTGGATTGGTCACGAGTCCGAGGCGGTCAATACCTGAGTTTTTTATCTCTGCCATGACCTGCGTGACAAATCCGTAGGGAAGCTCCTTGTCAGCTTTGAAAAAAAGTTGATGGTCACTTCGCTGCTTGAAAATCTTAATCAAGCGTTCTCGGAGCTGGTCAAGCTCTATCTGCATAGTATTGATATAAATTTTTTTGTCGCGGGTAAGGGTTATGGTCAGTCGTTCTTCTGTTGCCTCGATGTGTTTTGCCGCAGCCTTGGGCAAATCAACATCAACGCCCTGCTGCACGAGTGGCGCAGTGACCATAAAAATAATCAACAGCACCAGCATCACATCCACCAGCGGCGTCACGTTGATCTCGGCAACAAGCCCTGAGTTTTTAGACCCTGCGGTCATGGCCATAGGTTTTTGAAACCTCAAAATGACGTTCGATAATATTGAGAAACTCAGCAGAGAAGTTTTCCATTTCAGAATTGATCATTCTGATTTTTCCCATGAAATAGTTGTAGGCGACAACCGCAGGGATTGCTGCAACCAGCCCGAATGCGGTTGCGATCAATGCCTCAGAGATGCCGGGTGCCACGGTGGCGAGGTTGGCAGATCCTCTGAGACCAATCTGACGAAACGAATCCATAATGCCCCATACCGTGCCAAAAAGCCCGATAAACGGTGCGGTGCTGCCGGTGGTTGCTAAAAATCCCAAGTTCTTTTCAAGCCGCGAAAGCTCAGCAGTCGCTGCCTGATCAAGCGCCCGTTTAATTGAGCTGATACCAAACATCCGTGCTCTGTTTGCGTCAGCATCAGCAAGCCGTTCATCACTTGCCGCAGGCCGCAGTGGTTTTTTAAACCGCTCCAGTTCCATGTAACCTGACCTAAAAATTTCAGCAAGTGGACTTTGCTGGAACTTTTTAGCTTCCTGATAGGTTCGGGACAGCATGCTGCTTTCCCAGAACAGGTTAAGAAATTCAATTGACTCCTTAATGGCAGCGCGCATCGTCAGATATTTAAAAAACGCAATGCCCCAGCACACTACGGACATCAGGAGCAAGAGCACCAAAACCGCTTTGGCAACCGGACCTGCGTGCAGCACCAGTTCCCACACTTCGCCCCGGAAACCGGGCGAAAGATCACTCGTGGTAACAGCCGCTGTTGTGACAAGTTGAATGAGCGATTCATACATAGCGTTGCAGCTTCCTTATACAAGGGTACGGACAGCCTGCTCGATGCGATCAAGCCCTTTCTCAATAACCTCAAACGACGTTGCATAAGACAACCGTATGTGGGCAGGAGATCCAAAACCACTCCCAGAGACCACGGCAACATTCACGGTATCGAGCAGATACGAAGCAAAAGCATCAGCATCGGTGATGACATAAGCGCCTGCGGCTTTACCAACAAGTCCGGCAATAGAGGGAAAGGTGTAAAACGCGCCGGCAGGCATGGCACAGCTCATGCCGGGAATTTTGTTGAGCCGCTCGACCATGAAGCGTCTGCGGCGGTCAAACTCTGTGGTCATAAACGCAATGCAGTCCTGCGGGCCGGTCAAGGCGGCAAGAGCTGCTTTTTGTGCGATAGAGGTTGGGTTTGATGTGCTCTGGCTTTGGATATTGGTCATTGCGGTGATGATGGATTGCGGACCTGCAGCGTACCCAATACGCCAACCGGTCATAGCATAAGTCTTTGAAACACCGTTGACGATCAATGCCCGGTCGCGAAGTGCTGGTGCTACGGTGACAATGCTGGGAGCAGCGTTCCCGTCATAGACGATTTTTTCATAAATCTCGTCGCTGATAACGATCAGCTGAGTTTTTTCAAGAACTGCAGCAAGTGCACTCAGCTCCTCGCGGTTGTAGGCAGCGCCAGTGGGATTTGAAGGGGAATTCAATATAAAAGCTTTCGTGCGAGGAGTGATTGCTGCCGCAAGCTGTTCTGGTCTTATTTTAAAACCGCTGCGCTCATCAGCAGGGATGATCACTGGCACACCACCGGCAAGATATACCATGTCAGGATAGGAAACCCAATACGGTGCTGGAATAATCACCTCATTGCCGGCATTGAGAATTGCCTGAAAGATATTATACAGGCTGTGCTTTGCACCGCAGGAGATGAGGATTTCAGAAGTGCTATACTCAAGGTTGTTATCTTTTTTAAGCTTTGCGCATACGGCTGCTTTAAGCTCTTCAGTCCCGCCTGCAGGAGTGTATTTGGTAAACCCGTCTTTAAGCGCCTGCACCGCTGCCTGCTTAATATGCTCGGGGGTATCAAAATCAGGCTCGCCTGCACCAAACCCAATGACATCAACACCTTGAGCTTTGAGCGCTTTTGCTTTTGCATCAACAGCAAGCGTTGGGGAAGGCTTAATATGTTCCATCCGTTGAGCAAGTTTGATCATAGCCGCCTCCTTACCGGTTCAGTTTTTCTTTGAGTCGTTGGCAGACGATGTCTGGAACCAAACCTTCGACATTGGCACCTGCCCGTGCTGCTGCTTTGATCAATTTCGAATTAACAAAAAACCACCGCAGGCCGGTCATCATAAAAATCGTTTCAATCTCCCGCGCGAGCTTTCGGTTCATAAATGTCATCTGGAACTCATACTCAAAATCAGACATCGCACGCATACCGCGCAGCACGACGTTCACCCCCCGGGCACGCGCATAATCCACGAGCAAACCGTCAAAGGAATCAACAACAACCCTTGGATTGTAGTTGACCGCCACACGGATCATCTCTTTTCGTTCTTCTTCGGTAAACAAGGGGTTTTTCTCAGGATTATGGGCAACGGCGACAATAACCGTCTTAAAAATATGGAGGGCTCGTTCAATAAGGTCAAGATGCCCATTGGTGATCGGATCAAAAGAACCGGGGTAAATACAGGTTCCGCACTGCTGTGTTTCCATGCTCTCATCCTTCAGAAGGTGGTCGGTGGTGAAAGAATACGGGAAAAACCTTGTAGCACGGCAGCAGCCGCTTGTCAAATTGAAAAGGAAATCGGCAAGAGGAGTAAACAGAGAGGAGCGTTGAGGTTTGAGTTATTACGTTTGGAGTCTGTTTTTATTTTTCTCCCTGTGCTTTCAGGAACTCGCCGAGCCGTTTATCAATGGATAGGATATGGTTGCGAAACCACTCATACAAATCGTAGCACAAGGATTCAGCAACAAGCTCACCTTGGCTTGGACGAGATTTTTTCAGTTCTTTAAGGTTGTGCGCAAACGAGGCATGTTCAGTGATATGCTGTGCCATCTCCGGGTCGCGATAGTGGTCCATGTATTTTTCTTCAATCAGAAAATGGTTGGCAACATATTCATCAAGAAACGCTATCAGCGGATCAATCTGTGCTGAGCCCTTTCGTGCACGAATTGCTTCATAGAGAACGTTGATCTGATCAATCAAAGTCTTATGCTGAATATCCTGCCAAAGAATTCCGGTGCCGAGTTTGGGTGACCAGGTGACAAGCTTTTTTTCCATATGATCCTCCGGTGAAAGAGTGCTTAAAACTTTGGAGTCAGAAAACCGAAGCCGTGCTCCTTCTGTCTCCTACCCCTTTTATTTATTTCCATGCAATTGTCAGCGTTATGTTGGGCAGCCCGATTTTTTCATACACCCCTGCATCCAGTATATAGTGATGAGTGAAACAGGCGTCAAGAACTGTTTTAACATCACGGTATAGAAGTGGCTTTGCCCCGATTTTTTCAAAAATAAAATCATACGCAAACAGCTCGCCCGTATAATTAAAATAGTCTCCAAGAACAAGGACATCGGCAAAGGCTGAAAAATTTTCTATCGAACGCCAATTTGCATAGGTAATGGTTGCACGTTCGTACAAAAGCACTGGAGGAGTCAGCACCGCGTGCAGTTCTGCTGGTGGTGGTGCGGTAATATCCCAGAGCAAGGTTGAGCAGGGTATGGCAGGATACTGCTCGCGGAGCTTACTCATGTTCTCAAGCACTACCGGATGAGCGTCGGTTATCACCAGCGGCAGATTCGTAGTGCTTGAGGCAAGTTTTGCGAGCATGGTAGCAGTAAGATTCCCGCTCCCCGCACCTATTTCAAGCAGGGTTTTAACCCCAAAAAGTGCTGAGAGCCGCATCGCAACTTCACAAATCATAGTGCCCCAAAAAGTATAGAACGGGCTTTGCGCAACGCCGGCAAAAAACGCTCTTATCCTCGGATCGCTCCAGTTAAACGATTTTTGGTGATCCATTTCGAGCAGGACACGGGTAAATTCATATTCATGAGCAAAGACCTCAGGCACTTCCTCTGGTTTGACAGCCTCGCCATCAGCCATGCGTTGAGCAGCGTCAGCCCATGCCCGCCACGCTTCGAAATGGCTCACCATAAAGGCGACATACTGCTCTTCAAGGTCAGACAGTGTTTTTTGGACGATGTCTTTTTGGATCGTCATAAATTTCCTTTCACCCGGAAGGTATTATTTCAAACCGGTCCTTTATAAAACGGGTTTCGTGATTCGCGAAGCGTGGTTCGTGAAACGTTCAATACGGAATGCGCATCACACTAACCGAATCGCGAGTGACTTTAAGCCTCAGAAGGTCGCTGCCAAAAATGTTCACCACAATAAATCGTTCACCGCCTCTAGAAAGGTAGTCAGTGGTTTGCATAAAATAGCAGCTCCTCTCAACTGGCAGGGCAAGCCTTGCAATCACGTCAGCAACAAAATGAAAACTCTTGTGGGTGCGTTTCCATTTAGGCGCAATTTCAAAAAAATTTGCAATTCATGCACGCCCACCCGTGCGCAGGCAAGCTCGACTTGGGTGCGAATATCATCAAGCACCTGACGGTCGAGAGCCCCTGTTTGAAAGAGCTTCTCTTTAAACAACCTAACTACCCGATACTGGCTACTCAGCACCGATTGTCATTTCTGTATAAACTTTTCAATCAGCCGCATAATTGCAGCATGCCCGTCACCCTCATCGTAACCGATGTTGTCGCCGCTGTAGGTTGCATAAAATAGCCCGTACACCACGCGCTCGATCGCACCGCAGAGCACCTGCCGCATAACGCTCGGATTAAGCGTCTGGTCAAACAAACCCTGTTTTTGACCGTCAGCAATGATACGGTCAAGTGTATCTATCAGCGTGCGATTGGCAAGCAGTATCTGCCGCCGTTTTTCCTGCAAACTCTTTTCCTTAATCATAACAATATGGGGCAGAGCTTCGTTCAAGATGCGCACCAGATACAGACCCTGCTCATTGCGCATCAGGAGCTGCTCGAAGTTGTGCAGAATTGCATAAATTTTTTCAAGCGGCGAATCTATAGATTTTAATTTTTCGCTATTTGCTTTCTGTAACTGCTGCAGAAACTGCAAAATAATCGAGAGCAGCACATCAAGTTTGTTCTCAAAATACGTGTACGTCAGTCCTGTAGAGATGCCGGCCTCACGGGCGATGTCAGCGATCGTGGCATACTGATAGCCCTTTTTTGCAAATACTTTGGTCGCTGCCTCAAGGATTTTTATTTTCTTTGAGTCTTCCATTGGTGAAAGGATATGCATTGAAATTGAATTCAGATTCATATTATGGTCAAAAAAAGAGAGTGTCAATAATAAAAAGGGGTGTTGTATCTCGCAGCTTGGGTCTGGTAACTGAAAGCAACTAAAGTTACAAGTGTGCTAAAATAAAGAAAAGGTACATGTGGCTAAAGTTTTTTGAAGTTTTTACGATACTCAAATCAAAATTACGATGCATGAACGACACACCAACACACAACAGAAGGAGGAAAACGTATGAAGAAAACAGCAGTTATCACGATGTTGGTTGCTCTGTTATGCGCGCCGCCTGTGTTCGGCGCCTGTACTGCCGGCACAGCCACGGATGCCGATTGCGCGCTGTGGGAAGGTGACTGGAATATCACGCTTGAAGGCAACCAGACAGCAACGTGGAGTATTGATTACACCACAACAACAGAAACCGGAGCATCCTATATCAAATGTCTTGCCAAAGGGACACAGAAACAGACAGGAAAAGACGATGTGTTGTTTCAGGTTATTTGGCTAACGTTTGACGGTTCATACCATTATTATCCGACGCAAGGTTCCCTGACGCCCGGCGATTCAGGCACAAAGATTGATTTATGCAAAGACGGTCAGAGCTTTACGGTGACTAATACAAGCCCGGTGGGGATTCTGTCAGGTGTGAAAGCCCCCTCCTGCAAAGACAATGACGGCGACAGCTATGGCGAAGGATGCGCTGCTGGTCCTGACTGTGACGAAACCAACAAGGCAGTCAACCCCGGCGCGCAAGAGGTCTGCGACGACAGCATAGATAACGACTGCGATAACCAGATTGATGAGGGTTGTGGCGGTGAGTGCGTTGACAACGACAATGACACCTACGGAGAAAACTGCGATGCCGGTCCTGACTGCGATGACACTGACACTGCCGTGAACCCCGGCGCGCAAGAGGTCTGCGACGACGGCAAAGACAATGACTGCGATCAGAGCATAGACTGCGATGACTCCGACTGCCAGAATGAAGCTATATGCCAGCCCTGTGTTATTTCGGTGAACCCGGGCATAGTAAAAGCCCGCAAGCTGCTGCCCAAGTTTGTCGTGTTCACCATAACCGGCTCGGGAACCGGTTTTAACGCTTCAAACGAGGTGATATTTGATGGCACAGCCATTACCAAGCTGTACCAGACAGCACAGGGCAGCGATAAAATTATGGTGATTGGGCTGCTCAAACGCGGCACCTCGGGGAGCACTGTTACCGTTTCAGTTGACGGTTGCGGCAGATCTGAGGTGACGATAGAATAACAGTAAAACGCACCTTGCAGAAAAACAACGCGGGATCATGGGTGGTTACTTATGATCCCGCGTTGTGTATTAAAACGTAAAATTTTCATAAATGGTGGAGGCGGGGGGAGTTGAACCCCCGTCCGGAAGTCTTCCACGCACACATCTACATGCTTAGCGCCTGTTTTAAAATTCGTCCCGCAGACCTCCCGGGCGCAGGATGCTGCAGAGACTATCTCAGGTATGGTTTCGCCGCACGATCCCTGAAAACAACCGCGCGGCTATCCTGCTTGTGTCGCCGCCCTGTTCCTTGCCGCAGGAGAGCTCAGACAGGGCGCTGGCTGGTGTTACGCAGCCAGTGCGTAGTTATAATCGTCTGCGATTATATTTAGTCCCACCGTTTTACGGGCTGGTAGGAACCCCGACATGCAGTATGCGCTTCAACTACCTCCGTCGAACCCGTTTCGCCCCCTTTCTATTTTCTTGCTTCAAAAAAAATCTCATCTATGTCATAAATAATTATATCATAAAAACCTAAAAAGAGAAGTGCTCAGTACCCATCACTCTTCACTCATAATACAGGATTTTTTGTATGTCAAAAAAAAGCATCCTCATTGTTGTCATACTGTTTGGTCTGGCAGTAGGCGCAGGTTTTGTCTATTTTTTCATCCAGTCAGAAAAGAAAACCCAAGAGGCAGTGTCACAGGAGCGAGCCGTTTGGCAGCAAAAGGCAAGCGAGCTTGAAAAAAAAGCTGACAGCCTCGAAAAAGAAGTAAAAAAACTGACGCAGGAGATCCAGATCGCTGAGCAAGAGCCGCAGCCCGACGTTCAGCGACAGCAGGAAGCATTCGGCGAGCAGGTGCCGAGCCAGACCGAAACAGGAATCCCACCAGCTAATATTATCGGGTCGGTTCAGGCATTCTTTGCCTACATTGACAAAAAAGGATACCTGCGCAACCACGGCATCGAGGTCTCTGCACAGGACTTTTTTCGCTCAGTGATCGAACGACTGCAAGCCACAAAACCTGTCGTTTCAGGTGAAACACAGGATGCCTATCTTCTCATCAAAAACATTTCCTTTTTCTTTAGAGCTCTTGGCAAAAACGATGTTTTGGCGATCCGTGACATTCTTAAAGGAGAGTCAGATATTTCAGAACAGGCGATCGCTCTGTTTTACCAGTGGCTTGATCCTGAACAGTCCGTGCAAGACTCTACCCGCATCACCGTGCCTTTTGAAACCATGTATGAATATGCGGCGTTTTTTTTGCAGACCATCGCTGGCAAATCGTATCTGTTTCGCAGAGATATGCGACTGCGGCTATTGGTGCAGTATTATAGTGTCTGCATTATTGACCGCGCCGAAGACAAGATGCTGAACACCTACGGCATTGACCTCTTGCCACAGGTGGAAAGCCTCATGCAGGAAATCAGCAGCTCACGACTCCTCCAGAACCGACGCATGTATCTGAACACACTTGCGCAAATCAAGAATAAAAGGGTACGGATTCGGCTGGAACAATAAAGGGGTGAACAGTACAAAGTACTGAGTACTGAGTAAATACTGGGAACTGAATTTTGTGGTTCGGGGAGCGGGAAGCATTGAGCGTGACTCGTGCTTCGGGTTTCGTTGTTAGCCTTTCACGCTTCACGAGCCACAAAACACGCATCACAAAGCTCGGCAAAAATAAAAACCCTTGAATATCCCTTAATGTTCTCCTTCTGACTTCTGAGTTCTTCTTACAATCCCTCAAGTGTTTCCCGTGCAATGTCTTGCAGGTCATCGTCAGTGGTAGTCATAGCAATAATATTTAGCTTGCTTTTAAGCCCCTCGCGGAGGTTTAGCGGCGCTTCCTTTGCAAGCTCTTTGAGTGCAGCCGCAGCCTGACGCACTACTGCGGTATCCTTATAATCAAGAAGCAGAAACAGCGTACTCCAGTCATCGGGCATACCGTATTCAGCCAGATATTTTTTGACTGCAGTGTTGAACTTTTTTGTCCCTGCACGTTCATGGATTTCCCGCAATGCCACCGCATGTTCTTTTGAGGCTTTTTTACCTTTAAACAAATTGGCTATTTCCTTGAGATACATCTTCTGTGCCCATTCTTTTTTCGGAGATTTTTGCCGGGTCACAGGACGGTCTTGGGAAACATGCTTGCTCTGGTCACGCTTGCGGTCAATGTCCCGCCAGCTTGGCTTATCCTCGTCATTATTATATTCGTCATCCGGTATCATGATGTACTCCTTGGTGCAGGGGTTAAGGTTCGTGACACGTCTTTTGTGATTTTTGTTTCGTAAAACGTGGTCTTTAGTTTTCGTTTCTCACATCACGATATACAAAACACGAAAACAAAATCTTGATTCACGAACAGCACTACCCGTTTCAAGAAAAGTTCGGTTTTCGTTTTTCAATAAATGCCTTCATGCCTTCAGCGCGGTCAGGCAAATTGAACAGGTTGGCAAATGTGTCAATTTCAAGCTGACAGGCTTCGGTAAGCGGCATGTCAATCCCCTGATTAACGACCCGCTTTGCCGCAGCAACGGCTGCCGGCGACTGTTGGCAGATAACGCGTGCCATTTCCATTGCCACAGGCATCAAGGCTTCAGCCGGAACCACGCGATTGACAAGTCCGATTTCAAACGCGCGTTGTGCAGTAATATGCCTGCCGGTAAAAATAAGTTCTTTGGCAAAGGCTGGTCCGATCAGGCGCGCTGCTCGCTGCGTTGCACCCCAACCGGGAATGATGCCCAGTATTGTTTCCGGAAGCCCAAACTGAGCCTGCTCAGAGGCAATGCGTATATCGCAGCCCAGTGCAACCTCAAGCCCACCGCCGAGGCAGTACCCATTCACAACCGCAATCACCGGCTGTCGCAGGTCTTGAAAAGCACGCATCAGGCGGTGCCCAAGCTCTGAATAGGTCCGTGCACTCTCTGGTGTTTTTTCATACATCTCCTTGATATCAGCACCTGCAATAAACGCTTTGCCTGCACCGGTTACCAGCAGCACCCTTACCGAAGTGTTCTGTTCAATCTCACGCACCGCGTCAAGCGCTTCAGTGACGGTCGGGGTGTTGAGGGCATTGAGCACGTTAGGGCGGCAAAACGTCATAACAGCACTATGGTCGTTGATTTCAATCCGTATGTTTTCGTATCTCTTCATGGCTAAACGGAGCTTCTCACTAGCGGTTTATTGCTGATGGTCGGTGCCGCGCCCTTGTTACTGGGGTCACGCTCCCAAATCGCGTTTGACAATAAGGCTTACCGCTTCGGCACCTCCAAGGCAGAGCGACGCGAGACCAGTACGGTAGCCGCGCTGCTGCAGGGCGTAGAGCAGGGTTACCAGCACACGCGCACCGCTTGCACCGATGGGGTGCCCGAGCGCCACCGCACCGCCATTCACATTGAGTTTATCAATGCTGATATCGAGTGTCCGTGCAATGGCAAGTGTTGATGCGGCAAACGCCTCATTTATTTCAAATAGATCAACATCCTGCATGCTGAGTCCCGCCTTTTTTAAAACTTTGGGGATGGACTTGAGCGGCGTCACGAGCACATCTTCAAGCTCCATACCCGCAGTTGCCTGTTCGCCGACAACTGCCATGGGGACAATACCGCGACGTTGAGCAGAGGTGCGATCCATGAGCACGAGTGCTGCCGCGCCATCGCTGATTTTTGAGGCATTGCCTGCCGTAACGCAGCCGTCTTTTTTGAATGCCGGTCGGAGCCGGCTTAGTGCTTCAAGTGTCGTCTGACGCGGCGTTTCATCAACGCTCACTAGCACCGTTTCCCCTTTTTTCTGCGGCACCGGTACGGGAATAATCTCGTCGCGGAACCTGCCCGCTGCTATGCTCTCAAGCGCACGTTCAATTGAACGCAGCGCATACCGGTCCATATCCTGTCGCGAAATGCTAAATTTTTGTGCCGTTATTTCCGCAGCAAACCCCATGTGAAAATCACTGACAACATCCCAGATGCCGTCATGGATCATGCTGTCAATCAGGGTTGCGTTCCCCATACGGTATCCAAACCGAGCTTTTTCAAGGTAATAGGGCGCTTGGTTCATGCTTTCCATACCGCCTGCAACAATAATATCTGCATCACCGCACGCAATTGCCTGCGCCGCAAGCATTACCGCTTTCAGTCCTGAACCACAGACTTTATTAATGGTAAGTGCCGCGGTTTCCATGGGAAGCCCTGCCCGAATCATGGCTTGCCGTGCAGGATTTTGCCCCAGCCCCGCCGGCAGCACATTGCCCATGATAACTTCATCAACCTCATGTTTTGCTATACCAGACCGGCGCACAGCTTCTTCAATCACGATGCTGCCAAGCTCTACCGCTGACAGGTCTTTGAAAGCACCATTGAAGTCACCAATCGGTGTGCGTACTGCACTGGTAATAACAACCTCACGCATAAAAACTCCTCAGAAACAATAAATTGTTACCAGGGGGTGTTGCGCAGATTTGTTTGCGTTTTTTTTTACGATTTGCATCACGCAAAACACCACGCCCCACGTGTGCGCGACCCCAAAAACATACTCCGACCGATTACAAAAAAAGGGGGTTGAGCGTATGCTGCAAGTGGGAGCAGGGATTGTCTGCGTGATGGTTACGACCCTCGAACGTGGGTTTTTTCCTATCACGGTCAGCGCAGCCTGTCAAGCCTTAAAAATATTGACGTGCTGAAGACTGGTGTGGTAAAAGCTCAAGTGAACGCGACAGTAAACCGTGATGAAGATGTCAGCTATGGTTACTGCTCCCGAATTATTTCACACATACGTAATTTCACACAGTAGGGGGTGCAACGTTTATGATTGGCAAACAGATTCGCCTTGAACGGCTCATCAACAGAAACTCACGCAAAACCGTTATCATTCCTATGGACCACGGGGTAACGATCGGACCGGTTACTGGCCTTGTGGACATGAAAAAAACCGTCAATGCTATTGCCGAAGGCGGTGCCAATGCGATTCTCATGCACAAAGGCGTTGTTGCCTGCGGGCATCGGGGGAGCGGCAAGGATGTCGGCCTGATTATTCATATGTCAGCAAGCACCAGCCTTGCGCCTGATCCCAATGCAAAGGTGCTTGTCTGTACGGTTGAGGAAGCAGTGAAGCTTGGCGCAGACGGAGTTTCCATCCACATTAATCTGGGTGCAGAGGATGAAAAGGAAATGCTCCGCGACCTTGGCGAAGTGGCGCGTCAGGCAACTGAGTGGCGTATGCCCTTGCTTGCCATGATGTACACGCGCGGCAAAAAGATACAGAATGAATATGATGTCAAGGTTGTTAAACATGCAGCACGGGTCGGTGCTGAACTCGGAGCAGATATTGTGAAAGTGCCTTACACCGGCTCGCCTGAATCATTCCGTGAGGTTGTTGAAGGGTGTTTTGTCCCTGTCGTCATTGCCGGCGGCGAGAAAATGGAAACCGATGAGGACATACTCACCATGGTTCGCGGTGCCATTGATGCCGGGGGCGCTGGGGTATCAATAGGTCGCAATGCGTTTCAGCATCACCGACCGGACATGATCGTGCGCGCTATTAGCCTGATTGTCCATGAGGACTATTCAGTGAAAGAAGCGCTCAAAATTCTTGATGCGGAAAAGCAGAAAAAGAAATAAAAACGACGTTGTCTACCGCTCATCACTCTTTTTACTTTTTACTTTTTACTACCTCCTGCTGCTTTTAACAGAGAGGACTGCAGATGAGAAAAATTTGGGTCAAGGCAGATCCTTGGAATAAAGACATTGTCATTGCAGCTCTTGAATCAGGAGCTGATGCCGTAATGGTTCCCAAGGGGATGAGCAGTGAGGTTAAAAAGCTGGGCATTTTGACCACAGTAGCACCTGACGGCGATCTGGTACTGGGCAGTGACGTGTTTACCGTTGAGGTACGATCATCTGAAGATGAAAAAAAGATCCTCGCCATTCCCCACAACAAGCCGGTTATCATTCGGACAACGGACTGGACTATTATCCCCTTAGAAAACCTCGTTGCACAGCGCTGCAATCTTTTTTTTGAAGTGCAAACCCGTGAGCAGGCGCTGACTGCCTCAGGCATCCTTGAAAAAGGCGTTGACGGGATTATCGTGAGTGCAGATAATCCCGCTGTAGTGCGCTCTTTTATCACCGAGCTCAAACAACAGGCAGCAACTATCCCACTGGTACCGGCTGAGGTCACGCGAATTATGCCCCTTCCTCTGGGCGATCGGGTGTGCGTTGATACGTGCACCAGTATGGAACAGGGGCAAGGTATGCTTATTGGTAACAGCAGTGCTGGTTTGTTTTTAGTGCACGCAGAGACTACCGAAAACCCCTACGTTGCCCCGCGGCCGTTTCGCGTCAACGCAGGTCCTGTGCATGCGTACGTCCGCGTACCGGGCGGCACGACTCGGTATCTGTCGGAATTGCGTGCAGGAGATCCGGCGTTGATTGTTCGGCATGACGGTGCAACCGAGCACGCAGTTATCGGCAGGGTAAAGATTGAGCGCCGCCCACTGGTCTTTATCGAGGCGCAAGTCGGCGAGCAGCCTTATACGCTGATACTCCAAAACGCTGAGACCATACGGCTGACGACTCCTGAAGGAAGCCCGGTGTCAGTGGTTGAGCTTCGGGAAGGAAGCCGGGTGCTTCTGCACACAGAGAAAGCAGGGCGTCACTTCGGTATGAAGGTTGATGAAACGATACGGGAAGCGTAAAGGGTGGAAAGTAAACAGTGAACGGTGAACAGTAACGAGGTATTTTATTTTACTGTTCACCTCTGGCTACCTGCTTTTTATCATTTCTCACCGCCCACGTCCTTTTTTTCACGAATTTTCACCGTCATCCCCTCGAGCATCTTCCATGCCCGCTCAAGGTCACGCTGCTCTTGCTCAGTAAGGGTTGGCGATGGTTTGCCCGTACTATAGGTGATTGCTCTATCGGTCTCAGTAATCTGCGGCTCAGATTCCTGCCTTTTTTGCTGCTCGATTTCTTTTTGCAGCATCAATTCAATGGTTCTGTCAGATACTCCGTTTTTTTTGAGCTGCAGGATTTCATCAGCCGTCAGAGCCATGACAGGCGCTGCAAAGCAGTACATCGTTATGCTGAGAACAATTACTGTTTTCATAGCGCGCTCCGCAAAGGGTTTTAGCTTGTGGCGATGCTCTTGTCATGCGTCAAGTTTTTGATTCATGATGACCAAGGAAAGAACTGTGCAACTATAGACCTTCTGAGCTGTTTAATATGGCACAGACGCATATGTTTTGCAACCAAGGGAAAAATGTAGTATCGTTGCACCTGAGCAGCAATCAAAAACCCATAGGCATATGCATTTTCTTCCCGTTCACTGCTCACTGTTTTTGTAGAAAGGACATGGTACCGTGAAAATTTTGATTACCGGCGGCGCAGGGTTTATCGGTTCTCATCTTGCAGAAGCACTCATTGCGCGCGGTGAAGAGGTTTTTGTTATTGATGACCTTTCAACCGGCTCCATTGAGAATATCATTGGCTTGAAGAGCCATCCTAAATTTCACTACACGATTGACACCATTGCCAATAAAGCGGTTATGGCTGAGCTCATTGACCGTTGCGAGGTCGTCTATCATCTTGCAGCAGCGGTGGGAGTGAAGCTAATTGTTGAGTCGCCGGTCAACACCATTGAAACAAATATTTACGGCACCGAGGTCGTCCTCCAGCTTGCAGCACGGAAGAAAAAAAAGGTGCTGATCGCATCAACCTCAGAGGTTTATGGCAAAAGCGAGTCAACCCCATTCCGTGAAGACGATGACATGGTACTGGGTCCAACAACCAAAGCGCGCTGGAGCTATGCATGCTCTAAAGCGATTGATGAGTTTCTGGCGCTTGCCTATTTCAGAGAACGGAGCCTGCCGGTCGTTATCGTGCGACTTTTTAATACGGTCGGCCCACGCCAAACCGGACGCTATGGCATGGTCATCCCCCGGCTGGTGCAGCAGGCTCTGTCCGGCGAGCCGCTCACCGTCTACGGCGACGGCAAACAGACCCGAAGCTTTACCTCAGTCAGCGATGTGGTACCAGCGCTCATGGCACTTGCTGAGCATCCGGCTGCAGTGGGACAGGTGTTTAACATCGGGAATGACCAGGAAATCAGCATCACCGAGCTTGCCTGTCTTATCAAAAAGATAGCAGGCAGCAGCTCGGACATTATGTATGTGCCCTACGATGTTGCATATCAGGAAGGGTTTGAAGACATGCGGCGCCGTGTGCCTGATATCACCAAAGCGCGTCAGCTTATCGGATTCAGCCCGCGCGTCTCGATTGAAGAGATTGTACGTTCGGTGGTTGAATATTATCGGAGTGAAAAGTGAACCGTGAGCAGGGAACAGGAAACATTATTTTAGCCATTTTTCTGTTCCCTGCTGACATTTGCACTCTCACTGCCAGGATAGCCGAGCACAGCAACCCATGAAATATTTTCTCGTCCTTACCTCTGCCATAGCCGTGTCAGCGATACTGACGCCGCTGGTGCGCCGGCTTGCGCTACAATGCGGTGCCATCGTACAGCCGCGTGGTGACCGCTGGCACCGCAGCCCAACGCCGGTACTTGGCGGCATAGCCTTTGTCTGCGCTTACACTGCTGTCCATCTTCTGCTGGTCGGGCTTGACCATCAGTATCGGTGGCTACTTGTGGGTGGGCTGCTCATGTCAGGGCTCGGGCTCTATGATGACCTGCGCGGACTTGCGCCACAGGCAAAATTCATCGGTCAGATCATCATCGCAGGAATACTCATTGGAAGCGGCACCATGGTTGAGATTGTTCCATGGCCAGTCATTGCGTATCCGCTTTCCTTTCTGTGGCTGGTGGGCTTGACCAATGCCTTCAACCTCATTGACAATATTGATGGCTTGTCAGCAGGCATTGCCGCAATCAGTGCCAGTGCGCTCAGCCTTTTTTCACTTGACGGCGGTAACAGCAGCGTGGGGATGCTGTCGCTGGGGCTTGCCGGAGCAAGCATCGGTTTTCTGTTCTATAATTTCAATCCGGCACGGATCTTCATGGGTGACTGCGGTAGCATGTTTCTCGGGTTCATGCTTGCCGGCTTGTCGCTTTCCGGTACGTGGCGGCACGCCTCAAGCCTTTTTGTCACGCTCCTTGCGCCTGTATTGATTTTGAGCATCCCAATTTTTGATACCGCCTTTGTCACCGTGACCCGAAAGCTCCGGGGGCAGCCGGTATCGCAAGGCGGCAGAGACCATCTGTCACACCGGCTTGTGCTGCTCGGATTCAGCGAAAAGAAGACCGTACTGATTCTCTACGGTCTTTCAGCTGTGTGCGCGCTTGGCGCACTGTTTTTCAATGCGGTCAGTCCACTGGTGTTTGCAGCAGTCGCATTTCTGTTTTGTGTAGGGCTGTTCTATTTCTGCGTCTATTTGGGCAGCGCGCACGCAGCGCGTACTGCAGATATCCAGCAGGAGTACACCGGAAAGCAGGCACATGCGTTGCGAGTTAATGCTCAGCGCTTTATCGAGATTTTTATTGATCTTGCGCTGATCGCTATTGCCTACTTTCTTGCCTATGTGATACGATTTGAGTCAGGCCTGCCGGGGTTGCAACTCACCTATTTCATCTCGACGCTGCCACTGGTGATGGTGGTAAAGATAACGCTTTTCTATTGCTTCGGGCTGTACCAGACCATCTGGCGTCACGTCGGGGTGCGGGATTTTATCAATATCCTAAAAGCAGTCGTTTTAAGCACTCTCATCATTATGGCATTAATCCTCATGTATACACGGTTTGAGTTTTTCTCCCGCACAGTGTTTGTGATTGATGCCATGCTGTGTTTACTACTGGTGAGCGGCGCGCATTTTTCGCTGCGGGTGTTGCGCGAGTACCTTGAGAGCCAGCCGCGCGATAACCGTCGCGTGCTGCTTATCGGCGCAGGCGACGCTGGCGAGATGGCATTGCGCGAGATCCGCAACAATCCAGGGCTGAAATTTCAAGTGGCAGGGTTTGTGGACGATGACCCGTTCAAACGAAACCGAAAGATCCATGGAGTAAAAGTCCTGGGCACGGTTGCTGACATTGCTGCAGTTGTGGAAAAAACCAGAGCCCGCGAGGCATTCGTAACGATTTCAGCACTACCCACTGATGACCTTGCGCGCATATCCCAGGCATGCCGCGAGGCAGGGATAGAGTGCAAATGGTTTCATGAAATAGTACCGACCTCACCCCTGCAGAGTAAAGATTTTCAGGGGTTGCGAAGCTGAGGAGCTTGGGGAAAAACCGGTATGGAAAAAGATGCACTTATATATATTGCAGGACATCGGGGCATGGTTGGCGCGGCAATCGTGCGCAAGCTACGGGAAGCAGGATTTCACAACCTTGTCCTGAAAACCCATCAGGAGCTTGACCTGACTTGTCAGGCAGCAGTGCAGCAGTTTTTCAGCACGTACAAACCGCGCTATGTCTTCCTTGCAGCAGCAAAGGTTGGCGGCATTAAAGCAAACGACCTATATTCAGCCGAGTTTATTTACGAAAACCTCGCCATTCAGTCAAACGTGATTGACAGCGCCTATCGCTGTGGCGTTAAGAAACTTCTTTTCCTTGGGTCATCCTGTATTTATCCAAAGCTTGCACCTCAGCCGATCAAAGAAGACTACTTACTCAGCGGGCATCTTGAACCAACCAATGAGGCTTATGCGATAGCAAAAATTGCAGGAATTACGATGTGCAAAATGTATCGCAAGCAGTACGGCTGTGATTTTATCTCTGCAATGCCGACAAACCTGTATGGACCAGGAGACAACTATCATCCTGAAAACTCACACGTGATACCGGGATTGCTTCGCCGCTTTCATGAGGCAAAGACAAAAAATTTGGGCGAGGTTGTCTGCTGGGGCACGGGCACCCCGCGCCGGGAATTTCTTTATGTTGACGACCTTGCCGATGCCTGCCTCTTTCTTATGGAGCACTATTCCGAAAACGATCATATCAATGTGGGAACCGGTTCGGACGTCACTATTGCTGAGCTTGCCGAGCTCATTGGCAAAACAGTCGGCTTTCGGGGCAAAATTATCTGGGACCGTTCCATGCCTGACGGAACTCCGAGAAAACTACTCGATGTTTCAAAAATCCAGAGCCTTGGCTGGCGGCACACGACTGAGCTTAAAGACGGGCTTAAGATGGCGTATGAGGATTTTTTAAAAAGAAACACGAAATAATGATCAATCCGACCTCATTCGAGATATTTGCCCTTCAAATTCTAAATTCTTAGCTAACACCGCATCTTCTTTCATGAAAAATATTACACATGCCTAAATCTTTTATTTTGATTTTCAGTATGCTCGTGTGCTTACCGTCAGCCTTTGCACGAGATATTGGTATCCACAGTGTCTGCTACGGGGTTTCAAAAGTAACCCTTTTTGACGAGCACGACAAAAAAATTGCATTCTCCGACAAAACAACCATCCTGCAAACCTTGCAGCGTCATGCTGATTTTCTCATTGAGGGAAGACTTGCGGGCAATGACTATGCGGCAGCACGCATTCTACCGACAATTTTTTATCTTAACGGTTTTTATAACGTCCCGTATATCTGCAATCATTCAACACACAGAAACTATCCCGTCTGCAAAACCTTTAATGCCAATCCCGAATGGAAAATGAAAGCAAACGGGAATCAGCTCTACCGATGGGCGTATGAGTGTTTTGAGGTCATGAATGTTGCACATCCCGACTTTCAAAAGTTCATGGGGGCACATGTAAAAAACGTTCTGCAGCGCGAGCCGTTCTTTCAAGGCATCTTTCTTGACGACGTCAGTGGTCATTTCAATGCCGGTTTGTATGGCTTCCATAAAACAAATGAGCAGGCTGTTGTTCAATCAGGAAAAGAGGGGATGTTGTTTATAAAAGTAAAGCATACCATCAACCAGTCACAAGGACCGTGCAGTGCTATCGAGGTAAAAAAAAGCAATGGCACGCAGGTACAAGTGTACGGCGTCTGGCATGCAGTAAAAACCATTTTCCTCAAACCTGAGGTGCAGCCGGGCGATGTGGTCACCGTGACATATTATTCTGACGCTCCTGACTGGCAGCTGCCCAGTGATCAGCAGTGGACAGAAGCGACTGCTCATCTCCTTGCGCACATCAAGCACCATATTGGTTCAAAGCTTTTGATATATAACGGAACACAACTTGGATACACATATGACCAGCAATTTTTAGCGTATGCTGACGGGTGTATGCGTGAAGGGTTTGTTGCCGATAATCCAACGATTGAAAACTGGCGCGCAGATATTGAACGGCTTGCCAGCATCAGTCAGAGAAAAAAATACTTTACCCTAACCTACATTCCAAAAAACACTCCCCCCGAGGACGAGATACGTCAGATCTGGTTTGCCTATGCCTCGTTTCTTCTGGGCAATAATGGCAATGGTTTTTTTTCGGTGTGCTACAGTGCACAACATCTTATTTTCCACAGCCTCTGGAACCGCGACATTGGCAAGCCTCTTGAAAACTTTCGTGAGAAGGCAAACGGCGTTTATATCAGAGAATATCAGCATGCATATGTCGCGGTAAATCCCGGCAATAAAGCAGCTACCGTAGCTATCCCTCCAGGTTTTGAAGCACATATTAAGGCACAAAATCAAAGCCTCCTGCTTAAGCCCCATCAGGGGCTTGTGCTCTATCGGGCACATTAAAAAATTCCCTTCTGTCAGCCCATCCCAAAAACTCTGTGCGATGTTTTTAATCCACCGTGTTTTATTCATTATATCGTCTCAGTGGAAGCGATAACAATGACATCAGGCACAATTTACGCTTTCTTATACTGAAGAAAAACACCTCGAGTGGTAAGGTCCTCGTCTGAAAGTTTTTGGAACCGACGTGCAAGGCTACGGCGTTCAATGTCGGAGGAAACTTTATCCCTCCAAACATGCACCGGTATAAACCCCGATTTTTCCAGCAACATCAAATGCTTTGAACAAGGCTCGCGGTTTAGCAGCCACGGCAGATTGCCTCGCACATCCCTCCACATTGAAGATCAGAATAGGTCCAGTGATCGTTCCACGCGTCATGCATGCCGTGGCTGTCAAAGCTTATCACATGCGACATGACCCCACCCGGCTTCAGTCATGCGTGCATCGCTCGATATATGCCTGCTAGATCATCCACATGCTCAAGCACTGCTTGGGAATACACCATGTCCATGGTTTCAGGTTCAATCACGCGCGCGTCAAACCATGGTGCATGATACTGAATCATTAACTCCGCACCGGCGTCACTTACGATAAAGCGCCTGATCCGCTCCAGCCGATCCGGGCGCAAAGCCTACGCCAAGCGTTGTTCAGTAAGAATCTCAAACGGAAAATGATACGTGCCAAGAACAGGTACCAGCCGGGGAAACTCCTGTGCATCAGGAATCGGCGATTTATTTGAAAGCAGGCACAGCAGTTCCTCGAAAATACAATGTTTCTTTGATTGGTTGCATACCGGCAGACATCAAAGGCGTAGTACTTCTCAGCACCCGTAAGCAGCGCCGCAATACCAATACCGATTGAGTCGCCCGGACCCAGTTCAACAACAACATTAGGATTGTCGTTCAATCCACTTTCATAGATCATTATCAGATATCGCAGCCACACCACATAACAGTATCTTGCCGAATCAGTCCCTCCGATCGGCTCCCGAAAAAATCATTTCGTTGCGGGGCAGAAAGATATAATACCCTTTGCGTAACGTTTCAAAGCAACGGGATTTTTCGGCATTCGCTTCCTCCTGTAAAAGGCGTTGACATGATAGTCGCCCTTTCCTATACTTCCGGTGCACGATCTGCAAATAAACTCTAACCACCGCCCAGACCTTTAATGAAAAACACTTAGGGATACATCAATGGAGCTTGTGCAGATACCGCTTGCGGGCAATGAGGAGAATATACTTCAAATTTACCGAGATGTCTATGCAGACACCCCGGACAGAATACCGTCACTTGCCGACTTGCGATGGCGATTTGGGGGCACTCCCTATAAAACCCATATATGGGTTGCAAAAGAAGATGGAAAAATTATAGGGCTTCGTCCCCTGGCCATAAAAGAAATACAACTTGGCAATGGTATCTATCCGGCACTCCAGATGCTGGATGTCATGGTGCATCCAGCCTATCAAGGCAAAGGGATTTTCAAGGCTTTGATGGAGAAGGCATGGATTAGCCATGCTGTTGAAGGCGCGGTAGCATTTACGTTTCCGAATGAAAATTCAATCAAAGCTTATCGTAAATGGAAGGACTGGTTCCTCCTTGCTGAACTTCCCCTTTTTGTCCGTATGGTTGCCCCACGTCATATTTCTGAATCCATGAAACTTATACGGCTCACCTGTTCATGGGGTTCACAACTCCAGCGTTGTCTCCGTAATCTACTCAATCAGCCGGTTCACGTGACAGTAGAACGGATTACCAAACCAGAGTACGGCATTCAAAAACTTTGGGAGAGATGTAGAAATTTGTATGACTTGATCATCCCGCGCGATCTCAAATACATTTCCTGGCGGTACTTTGAACGACCAGATGTCTGCTATATGAACTACGTGGCACGAGAAGGTTCAGAAATTAGTGGTTTTCTTGCTGCGCGTACCCGGACAATGTTCGGTATAAACCTCGGACTTATCGTTGATTTTTTTGTCGAAAACAACGATCGCCTGATTTTGAGTGCCCTGCTGCGCGAAGCAGCCACCGACCTTATCAAGCAGGGAGTAGATGCCATTGGGCTTCAGTTCATTGGGCAGGATTCGCTCAGAAAAGCGATTCTTGACAACGGATTCATCGCTGTCCCCAAGCGCTTGCTGCCGCGTGAGTTTCTCATGTACAGCCGTTACGGCGGGCAAAAAGTTTCTGGGCTTGACTTAGCGTCATTTCAGCAGCGGTTTCATACTTGGGGGGATAATGACGCGGTATAAAAACCATATATAATTCTAATTGGATGCGATGCTTTTTCAGTCTCTTAGTTTTTTTGTTTTTTTTGTTATTGTTACCCTGCATTATTATCGTTCACCATTATTACTCAGAGTGTGCTCATCCCTCATCGCTGTTATATATCCCTCACTTGCTTTCGGTATAAGTTTAGAAGCTCTTTCGTATACTCTCCTTGCTGGCATAAGCCTCGCCATAACTGCCTTGCTCCGCCGTACCGGTGCTGAGTTAGCGGCTAAAAAAACCTTACTGCTGCTTGCAAGCCTTATTTTTTACACCACCTTTTCCCCGTCAATGACCTTGCTGCTGCTCTGCATGGCTGGTATTGTTTATCCAGCGGCTTTGGTAATACACGGGACGCAAGCCAAGGCTTGCAAATCGCTCTTACTTGCCGTTTCTCTTCTCGCGACAGCGTCTTTTCTCTGCTTTTTTAAATACGGCAATTTCGTAATCGACAACGTCAATGCTGTCGCCGATTTCACGGGACTGGGCGCGCGGCTTGAGCGCTCCGTGTTTCTTGACGCGTTTGTTCCCGTCGGCATTTCCTTTTTCACTTTCAAGGCGCTCAGCTACCTCATCGACGTTTACCGGGGCGCGCTCACACCGGAAAAATCATTCTACAATGTGCTTTTGTACATATCTTTTTTTCCGACCGTGCTTGCCGGCCCCATTGACAGGGCGGGGAACTTTTTTTCGGAAATCGCAAAAAAGATTGATTTTGATGCCGCAAGAGCGAAAGCCGGGCTGCTGCTGATACTTGCCGGCATGCTGAAAAAAATCTGCGTTGCTGACGCGCTCAAGCCGATCGTTGATCAGGCGTTTGCCGCTCCGGAAAAATTCAGCGGACCGGCGCTCCTCATCGCGGCGCTGAGCTATTCATTCCAAATATACTGTGATTTTGCAGGGTACAGCGACATCGCCATCGGCTGTGCGAGAATTTTTGGAATAGACATCCCTGCAAATTTCAGGCTGCCCTATTTCGCGACCAGCGTCACCGAGTTCTGGCGGCGGTGGCACATAACGCTTTCCTTCTGGTTCCGTGACTATCTGTACATATCCCTGGGCGGATCACGTCGGGGAATAATCCGTACAAGCAATAATCTTCTTATCACCATGATTCTGTGCGGCTTATGGCACGGCGCAGCCTGGACTTTCATCGCGTGGGGGCTTTTTCACGGCCTATTGCTTGCCGTGCACCGGCTGATGCTCCGGGCCGCCGGGCGATCAAAGCCGGCTGTGCCTGAAGGCGATGCATCATGGCTGTTGCGCGCTGCCGGCACGTTTATGATGGTGACCACAGGATGGATTTTTTTTCGCGCTAAAACCATGCAGGATGGAATTGCCGTCATCTCCCGAATACTCACCGGCGCGGAGGGTCTGATGGTCCCGTATCTTTTTCCGCTGGTGCTGATTCCCCTGTTCCTGATAACCGAAGCGGTTCAGGCGAAAACAAGCCTTATCGCCATCCTTGTCCGGCATGCGCGGCTGAGCCGCATGATACTGTATGCCGGATTTGCCCTGATGATACTGCTTGTCACCGCGGGTAATCCGGTGAGCTTTGTCTATTTTGCGTTTTAAGAATATTGACGGAGCGGTTTTTTTAATTAAAACCATCCCGCACCCCCTCCTTGTCAAAGATGGGTGCAAAATCACTTTAAAGCCGTCGCATTAAAAATGTGAAGGGGTATTATTTCTTATGACACCGGCAGGACAAGAGCGCTCTGTATCAGCATTAAAAATTTTTTTGTAGGATGCCATAATTATTATAGCGGCTATTGCTATTCTTGAAATCCTACTGCGCATCTTTTTTCCCCAACCGCTGCAGAAAATGCTTCGCTATGTTTACGAGCCCGCGCAGACAGCTTCGGGCTATCTCTTCAAGCCCGGCGTCACTACAGTCTGCAACAACGGCTTCGGCGACCATGTCTTTGCAATCAATAGCTGGCGCTGCCGAGATCAGGAATACGGGCAAAAAAAACCCGGCGAATGGCGCATTCTTGTCGTCGGCGACAGCTTCAGCGAAAACCAGGCGCTGCCCGTTGAAAGCATCTATCCGAATGTTCTGGAGGAACGTCTCAAGGCGAAATATCCGGACAGGCTTTTTACCGTTGTCAACGCGGGCATGGCAGGATGGGGGCTGTGGGATTTTCACGATTACCTCCGGGACTGGCTGCCGGTGATTGAGCCTGATGTTGTGATAGTTGCCGTCAGCACATCAAGCAAAATTCTGAATGATGCATCGACAAAGGCTCCGCGAAAAAAGACAATACTTGCCGGCCTGCCGGTAAACGCCGATGCGTCCCCGACCGACCGCATTGCCTGGGCCGCGTGGTTTCTGAATCAGCAGCTTGAATGCCATTCCCACGCCTTCATTGCCTTCCGCCGATGCACGAATTTTCTTTTTGAGTGGCTGCGCATCGGAAAAATACCGGGCTTCAGCCCGCTGGTTAAATACCCGGCAATGCTCAATAAGTTTTTTAAGCCGACCGCAGCGGTAATCCAAAACATCAAGTCATTATGCGACACCCGGCATATTGCGTTTGCACTGCTTCACGTGCCCTCCTGGTATGAATGCATGGCGGATGAACTGTGGCTGAAGGTACAGATAGAGCGGCCCGAGGTGTACCATCTTGATGTCAAACGGCCGTCGCAGATGATAAAAAAAATCGCCGAGGCAGTGGACGCGCCGCTGTACAATCCGTGCGAGGAACTGTCGCGCAGCAGCGAGCCTCCCTATTTCCCGGTGTTCTGGCACTGGAATGAAACAGGCAATCGCATTGTTGCGGAGGGGCTGCAAAGATTTCTCGAAGCGCAGAATCTTTTGGGCCCGCG
>Ga0209162_1000270_pt1 | contig 57585 bp, 54 predicted proteins | sample YNPNPMetaG_FD_187121 | JGI IMG/M metagenome (GOLD analysis project Ga0209162, IMG submission 187121) | Anoxygenic and chlorotrophic microbial mat microbial communities from Yellowstone National Park, USA - YNP NP MetaG (SPAdes) (version 2) ...
CAGAACAGGGTGGCTTTGTTCATGAAAAGGTTGAGCGCGTCTTCCAGATCGCGATCGTACGTATCCGCCTCACCCATACGCGTCAGGCTGTCCTTGAGGCGCAGGGTCGTAAACCGCATGGCTTCCAGAACGCCCAGCTGGTAGTTGTTGACGTTATCGGTAAACCGACCCACGATGAGATCGTTGGGGCGCCACCCCAGAAAACGGCCTTTTAATTCATATTCCATCAGCGCGATCATGGTTTCCACAAAGGTGACGCCGGGTGTGGGAGAAATCTGAGGAAGCACCACGCCGTGCTCTTCGTGTCTTTCCTCTTCCGCATGCCCGGGCAGAGTGGGCGCGTGAGGTTCCGGCTTAAGCGCCGGAGCGGGTTGGGGCACAGCCGACGTCTTGGGCGCCGGCGTTTCTGGCGGAGCGACCCCGCTCGGCTTGGGCTCGGCAGCCGGGCTGGTCCCAGGCTGAGACACTCCATGGGCCGTTTCGGCGGAAGGGGCGGCCGGCTGGGCCTGGCCGGCTGCCGCCGGGGCGCTCGTTTCGGCCGAAGGGCTGTGGGACGGAGCCGGAGCGGCCGATTCCAAGGTGTGTTTTTGGAGAGCCATGGAGTCCCTGCCAAGGACAAGGATGCCGGTCAGGCACAAGACGCACAGGACAAAGAGCCTCAAAACCCTTTTCGTCGCAACGGCTGGAGCTGCGGCGGGAAGCTGCGCGCGTCGACTCATGATCTGCTCCTTTTTTTCCAAAGGGCGGCTGCTAACGATCCCCGTAGTACGTGGCACACGAATCCTTGGATTCCCACGCGGACACGCTGTGAAGTCGGCGGTGCGGCCCATCGACAACCGCCGCCAGGGTCTCGAAAAGGAACCGGGCGATAAGTTCCGAGGAAGGGTTTTTGTCCTGAAAGAAAGGCAGATCATTAAGGTATTGATGATCGAGCTGGTGCAAGGCTGTGCGCAACGCGTCCTTCACCTCACCGAAATCCACCAGCACGCCGCTTTCTTCCAGCTGGTCCCCACGAACCGTGACTTCCACTTTCCAGTTGTGGCCGTGGAGGTTTTCACAGCGGCCTCGAAAATTGCGCAGGTTGTGGGCCGCGGCAAAATCGGCCATCACCTTGACTTCATACATGGATCCTTTGAAACCTCCCCATGTTTTTCCAGCGCACCCTGAGCCCTTCGGATGCCACACGGCCAAATGTTTTCTGCCTTCAAGCGCTTAGCGCATTAAACTCAAGACCCTTTCTTTTGTCAATCGCCATGAGAAAAGACGGCACTCCAGGGACGGCCTCGTTCTTTTTGACTATTGACAGTGATGGCGGAATTCTTTAGAAAGGGCCGGAAAATGGCGGTGTAGCTCAGTCGGTCAGAGCATGCGGCTCATATCCGCAGTGTCCGGGGTTCGAAGCCCTGCACCGCCACCACCCATGAACGCGACAATGGGATCGTCAGGAAAACCGGCGGTCCCATTTTTGTATTGAAATCCGATGGATTATCCTTTAAAAATCCTCAAGCTGGACGGAAGATCCGGTCTTTGGTCCGTGTGTGCGCGGCAACCCCGTAGCCACAGTGATCCTCGGAAAAGGAAAGGACGGACAATGACCCTCACCAAAGCGCAGATCGTCGAAAACCTGTTTGCGGAAAACGTTTTTACCAAGGCCGAATCCGCCCAGATTGTGGAAACCCTCTTCGAGATCATCAAGCAGACCCTCGAAGACGGCGAAGACGTGCTCATCAGCGGGTTCGGCAAGTTCAGCGTCAAGCAGAAAAACCAGCGCCGCGGTCGGAACCCTCAGACCGGTGACCCGATCCTCCTTCCGCCGCGTCGTGTCGTGACCTTCAAGTGTTCCGGCGTCCTGCGGGACCGAATCAACCACAGTGGATGAGCCCCATGTTCCCGGGCTTTGATCCATGACGGGCCCTCGATCGCCTAGGGAAAACGAGGGGACGGAAGGCCGCCTTTGGGCGCCCACCGGCCCCTTGACCCTCAAGACCGTCACCAACCACTGGAAAACCCTGCAGAACCTTCTGGCAGACCCCTCCGTCAAAGCCGTGCGCGTCGATCTGTCCGGCGTGGACGCCGTGGACAGCGCCGGGTTGGTCCTGCTCAAAAGCCTTCGGGATCGATGCGCCGCCGCCGCCATTGTTTATGAGCTGAACCATATCCCCGAATCCCTTCGCCCGTTTTTCGCCTTTGGGGGACTGGATCGCCCTGGGGAAACGAAAAGCCTTCCCCGAAAGCCCTCCGGAAATCTCCTGGAAAGGCTGGGCCGCCTTACCCTGGAAACCCTTCAGGACGTCAGGGAACTCATCCAATTCGTCGGCAGCGTGACCGTCGCCTTTTTTCCCTGCTGCCTGGAGCCCAAGCGATTCCGCCTCAAAGAGGTCCTTTACTACGTGCAGCGGTCGGGATCGGAAGCCATGCCCATCATTTTTCTCGTGAGCTTTCTCATGGGATTGATCATGGCTTTCCAAGCCGCCGTTCAGCTCAGGCAGTTCGGCGCCAACATTTTCGTCGCGGACCTGGTGAGTTTGGCCCTCACTCGGGAACTCGGCCCCCTCATGACGGCCATCATTCTAGCGGGCCGTTCGGCGGCGGCCTTCGCTGCCGAAATCGGCACCATGCGGGTCAATGAGGAAGTGGACGCCTTGACGGTCATGGGCTTCAACGTCACCGAATTTCTCATCATCCCCAAGGTGAACGCCCTGGCCCTTTCCGGGCCTTTACTCACACTTTTTGCCAACGCCTCGGGCATTTTTGGCGGCATGGTGGTGGGCGCCCTGGGCTTGGACCTCACCCCCGCCAGCTTCCTTCTGGAAGCCGGGGAAATTTTGTCCGTTGCCGATGTTCTTTCCGGGTTGGCCAAAAGTTTCGCCTTCTCCGTTTTGGTGGCTCTGGTGGGCTGCCTTCGCGGCCTGCAGACGGAAAAATCCGCCGACAGTGTGGGCCGCATGACCACGTCGGCTGTGGTGACGTCCATTTTCTGCATCATTCTGGCGGATGCGGTCTTTACCGTGTTGTTCCATGTGTTCGATATTTGACTTCAAGGCCCCCTCATGAACGACGCGATCCCGCGAACGGCAGACGTGATGATCCAAGCCGACGGTTTGACCGTCGGCTACGGGGAACACCTCGTCCTCAAGGACGTTTCCTTTTCGGTCCATCGGGGGGAAATCGTCACCGTTCTCGGCGGCAGCGGGTGCGGCAAGAGCACGCTGCTCAAGGCCTTGATCGGCCTCATCCGCCCTCTGGAGGGAACGGTGCGGATTCGGGGCGCCGAGATCACCGGGGCGGACCGCACCGCGGCTTTGGATCAAATGCGACGGCATATCGGGGTCTTGTTCCAGTACGGAGCGCTTTTGGGATCGCTTTCCATTGCGGATAACGTGGCCATGCCTTTGGAAGAATTCACGGACTTGCCGTCTTCTTTGATCGCCGACATCGTTCGCTTTAAGTTGGAAATGGTCGGCCTGACCGACTACGCCCATTTCATGCCGGCGGATCTGAGCGGTGGCATGCGCAAGCGGGCGGCTCTAGCTCGAGCCATGGCGTTGGATCCGGAGATCCTGTTTTGTGACGAGCCGTCCGCGGGCCTGGATCCCATCACGGCGGCCGAACTGGACGAGCTCCTCCTGGAATGGAACCGCGCCTTGGGCATCACCATGGTGGTTATCACGCACGAGCTGGCCAGCATCGAAGCCATTTCCACCCGGTGCCTCATGCTGGATGGATCCGCCAAGGGCATCATCGCCATCGGTCGTCCCGACGAACTGAAAAAGGACAGCGCGGATCCTCGAGTCCGCGCCTTCTTTCATCGTCAACCACGCCTGCTGCGCGCCGGGGTTTCGTCGGCCTCGGCCGAAGGCTGAGGAGGATTCCGTGGGTCGGCCTGTGAGTCCTTTTAAAATCGGTGTTTTTGTGCTTTCGTGCGGCGTTTTGGGAACGGCGGCCCTCATCTGGCTCGGAGCGTCCCACTTGTTCGAGGCCAAGGAAGTTTACGTGACCTATTTTGCCGAATCGGTCAAAGGTCTGCAGAGGGACGCCATCGTCAACTACCGCGGCGTGGCCGTCGGGCGGGTTGTCTCTGTCGGCCTCGGCCCGGACGGGCGTCTGATTGAAGTCGTCATGCATCTTCGGCCCGATTTCGCCATCGACGACACCCTGTCCATACGGCTTCGAGAACAGGGATTGACGGGGCTTCGCTTTCTGGAAATCGACGTGGCCCCGCCCAATATCGACGCCCTCACCCCCAAAATCGATTTTCGGCCCCCTCATCGCCTGATCCGCTCCTACCCGTCGGAAATCCAGGAACTGAAAATGGCCATGGAAAGTCTTTACGGGAAAATCCTAGCCATGGACCTGGAAGGACTCACGACCCAGTGGAAAAAGGTGGGACTCGCCGTGGACAGCCTTCTTAGTAGCGACGATCTGAGGCAAGCCGTGAAAAACATTCGTCAGGGAACGGAAAGCCTGGCCCGCACGGCCGCCGGTTTGGAAAAGGCCGTGGGGTCGGCCGAATTTCAAGGCGGGCTGAAGGAGTTCGGATCTGCCGTGGCGGCCGCCCGTCGGGCGGGGCAAACCCTTGCGCAAAGACTGGAGGAAATTCCTCCGGGTCGGTTGGACGAAACGAGCCGCCATGTGGCCGCACTGGCCGACGAAACGCAGAAAACCATGATCCAATGGAAGGCGCAGACGAACGAAACCCTGCTTTTACTGAATCAAGACCTTTACGCGCTCAAAAATTTGCTGGATCAATTTACGACGACGGTGCGAACCCTCCGGGAGGAACCCGAAAAGATGCTCTTTCCCGGACGATCTCAAGACCCCTTTGAAAAGCGCAGACCATGAAAAAAAACCTCCTTATCCTGTGCATGTTGTTGGGAGCGACGGCGGTGGGCGGCTGCGGCGCCCTTTTCGCTCCTGGAACGCCTCCCGTTTATTATCAGATTCGAGCTTTCGAGTCAGACACGCCGATGCCCTGCAGCCAAACCAAATCCGAACCGCTGCGGGTTTGGCCTCTGGACGGCGCCCCGCCCTATGATCGAACGGATCTCGTGCTGCTACGGGATCCCAACGTGGTGGAACTATCCTCCCGGCATCACTGGATCGCCACACCCGGAGAAATGTTGGCTCGCGTGGTCCTAGAAGCCCTTTCTCGGGCCCGGGTCTTTTCTGTGGTGAATCGGCCCGGCAGTGCGGCCTTTTCGCCCCAACTGCACCTCGGAGGCCACATCCGCGAATTCGCCTTTTATCGGCGGGAAGGAAGGGGGGAAGCGGTCCTGGATGTGCGGGTCTTTTTGTGGCGGGAAACGACTCCGAAGGCGTTGGTCTATGAAAAGAATTACCGGGAAAAAGAATCCGTGCCGGACGGCTCATCCCCGCAAGGGTTCACCGAAGCCATGAACCGCGCCGTGGCCCGATGGGTCGCGGAACTCACCCGCGATCTCTGTGAATCGCCCTTGGACGGTGCAAGACCGTAGGTTGGGTGAGCGAAGCGACCCCCAACAAAAATCCCCGCCGCGCCAGACCAGCCGCCGTCACGACAGCCTACAGCCTGACGTCCGTCGCCATCTTCGCCACGCCGCCCCGAAGGGGCCAGGGATTCCAGCCCAGGGCGTAGCCCTGGGAAAGGTCATTCCCCATTGAAAAACCAACCCCAAAAACACCAATTCATCCCCCGCCATCGTCGCCCCAAAGGGGCCAACGATGCCCCAGTCCCCCTTTGCCCCAAAAGGAACCACTTATTCCCAACCGTCATGGCCCCGAAGGGGCCAAGGATTCCAGCCCAGGGCGTAGCCCTGGGTCCCCACGGTACCACATCCCCAATCATCTAAGCCCCGAAGAAGGGGCGCACCACGCCGACCCGGCGCAATGGCCGTGCGTGGTCCTTGGGGCGGACCCACCGTCGGGCTTCACGGGCGTTGGGTTTCGCTGCGCTCGCCCCAACCTAAAGTGTTCCATTGGTCATGGGGTCAATCGTCGAGGCAGCGCGTTTCAATGCGGCGGGAGACGTGTTCCACGTGCTTTTTCATGGGGCTGTTCTTGCGGCTCAGTTCCTGGTCTACTTTCTTGATGGCGTAAATGACGGTGCTGTGGCTTCGCCCGAAGGCCTGGGCGATACCGTTCAGGGATTCCTTGGTGTACTTGCGGCATAAATACATGGCCAACTGCCGCGCTTCCGAAATGCGGCGGCTTCTCGCCTTGGACTCCAGGTCTTGTTCGCTCAACCCGAAACTTTTGCACACCGCGCTCTTCACGTGCCCGATGTCCAACGTGGGCAGGTATTCCAAAATCGTCTGGGTCACTTCATGGGCCAGCCCCAGCGTGATGGGCACCCCCAGAATGCTGCTCTTGGCCATGAGCCCCACAAGGCAGCTTTCCAGACGGCGGATGTCGCCGGTTACGCGATCGGCCAGGAATTCCACCACGTCCATGGGCAGCTGCACGTTGTCGTAGGCCGCCTTGCGCCGAATGATTTCCTTGCGGGTCTCGAAGTCCGGCCGGTCGATGGGGGCCATGAGCAGGCCGCCGAGACGGGACCGCAATTCGCGGTTGAGCTTGGGAATGTCCTTCGGAGAGGTCTTTCCCGTGCAGATGATCCGCCGGCCTCGGTCCAGAAGCTCATCCAGCGTGTAGATGAGTTCATCTTGAATCTTTCGCTTGCCGCTGAAAAATTCCACCTTTTCCAGCAACAGCACATCGCACCCGTCCCGGTAGGCTTTCTTGAACTCTTCGATGCGGTCCCGCTTCAAGGCCGACACCATTTCGTTGGTGAACTGTTCCGCCGTAACATAACGCACCCGCATAGAGGGCGCCTGCTGAATGAGGAAATTGCCCACCGCGTGGGTCAGGTGGCTCTTGCCCAGCCCTGGGTCCGCCATGAGGTAGACGGACTGATGCTGGAACCCCCGCTGGCCCGTCATGGCTCTACAGGTGGCATAGGCGAAATGGTTGGAATGGCCCACGACGAACTGGTCGAAGGTGAACCGTGGATTGAACACGGAACGCGTCGGTTGTCCGATATCGAGAAAGGACAGCTGCGGCGAAACGCGCTCATCCCCTCGATCGTCCTCATCCTCCCGGTCGATTTCCGGCGTGTGCGGCTGGATTTCGAAACGGCATTCGGCCAATTGGGGAAACCGCTCCCGAGCCGCTTCCAGAATGCGGCGGGACAAATTGACTCGTACCCAGTCGGCGTGGAATTTGTTCCGGCACCCCAAGGTAAGGCAATGCCCGTCGAAGCGAACGAATGTCAAGGTGGCGACGTAAAAGTCGTATTGCCCCTTGGAAAGCCCTTGTTTGAGCCTCTCGCAAACGGCATCCCATTCGTTCTGCATCAGCAAAAGCCTCCTTGGACAACCAGCCCCCTGCCGTCCTCGAAAAGCCCGCACCTCAAGTTTTCGGGAAGAAGCGCCTTGGGGCGATCCCGCGAGCGGCGGAGGGTGCGAAGGAGTTTTCGTGAATGGAACTGTACGGAATGTTTTAGAAACCGAGCGAATGACAACCTGAGCCCCGTGCCTTGTCGGGTTCTGTAGATACTGTCTTTGACGGCGGAGGTCAAAGTCCGTTTGCGTCCATCTGCCGCCGGCGCCGAAGGCGCGCTCGAAAAGGAATTCTTTCGCGATGCACAGATCTTAGCCGCCCATCTTATGCAAGTTCGCGATTCGCGACTCGTTTATGGACGGGCTGTTTTCCGTCGCGATATCACCTTTTTGGTCGAATCCCCCTGGGGGGACGTCAACCGGCCGTTTTTCCGGAACTCTTCCAATCTCTTCCTTTCGAAAAATTTCACCAAATTTTAACCCAGGCTGTCATGGAGGCGCGCGCGGCTTGAATCTTCCATCGGTTGTGGTAGGCTTCTGGAGACATCGCGTGCGAAAGGGGGCGATCCATTGAAGATTCCCACCATGATCGAATGCTTGGAGCTTTTGAAGACGGCGCGCGTTCCGCTGCACATTGTGGCGCACAGCACGGAAGTCGCCCGGTGTGCGGTGGCGCTGGCCCGGCATCTCAACGGCACCGGCCGGCATTTGAACGAGGCTTTGCTCTGGGCCGGCGGGCTACTCCACGATATCGCCAAAGAGATTTCCCTAAAAACGGGGGAAAACCACGCCCGGCTGGGCGCCGCCCTGCTGGAACGGTGGGGATACGGCGCCGTTGCGCCCATTGTGCGCGATCATATCGATCTCGAGCCGTCCATGCTGGAAGAACCCTTTTCGGAATCGCTGGTGGTCAACTACGCGGACAAGCGCGTCAAACACGACGAAATCGTCACCCTGGATGTGCGCTTCGCCGACCTTGTGGCTCGATACGGCAAGACCCCCGAAAGGAAGGCGCTCTTGGAGCGCCGATGGGCGCTGTATCACATCCTGGAGCAAAAGCTTTTCGCCCACACCCCCATCAGCCCGGAACGGCTCGCCGATGAAGCCCGCAAGGTTCCACGGCCTTCGGTGAGCATGGACAACGCCACGACGGCATGAAGACAAGGAGAAGGGCCCATGGCGACAAGCAAACTGCGCGTGGCTTTGCTGGCCGGCGGGGTTTCCGCGGAACGGGAGGTATCCCTGAAAAGCGCCCGCCAGGTCTATGAGGCGCTCGACAAAGACAAGTACGACGTGACCCGCTACGATCCGCGGGACGATTTGCCCCGCCTCGTCCAGGATGCCCCCCGCATCGATGTGGCCTTGATCATCCTCCACGGCCGTCTGGGCGAGGACGGCACGATTCAGGGTTTTCTCGACTCCCTGGGCATCCCCTACCAGGGAAGCGGCGTGCTGGGAAGTGCTCTTGCCATGAACAAGATCCTCAGCAAGCGCCTCTACGAACAGGAAGGCCTTCCCGTCGCCCCTTACGTCATCGCCGATCGGGTCCATCCGCCCCCTTCAAGAGCCGTTGTGGAACGCTTGGGCTTGCCCGTGGTTGTCAAGCCCGAACACGAAGGATCCAGTATCGGCTTGAGCATCGTACGTGAAGAAAAAGATCTTCCCGGCGCCCTGGAAAAGGCATGGGGCTATGACCGGCGATGCCTTGTGGAAAAATACATTCCGGGAGTGGAAGTCACGGGAGGTGTTTTGGGAAACGATGCCCTGCAGGCCTTGCCCCTGGTGGAAATCGTGCCGGGGGAACAATTCGAATTCTTCGATTACCAGGCCAAATACACGCCGGGAGCGAGCCGGGAAATCTGCCCCGCCCGGCTCTCCTCGGAGCTCACTCGAAAGGCTCAGGAACTGGCCGTCAGAGCGCACCAAACCCTGTGCTGCCGCGGCTACAGCCGCACGGACATGATAGTCGACCTTGCGGAAGAAAAGGTTTACGTTCTGGAAACCAATACAATTCCGGGGATGACCGAAACCAGCCTCTTCCCCCAGGCCGCCGCTGCCGCCGGCATCCCGTTTCCTCAGCTGCTGGACCGCCTCATCGCCCTAGCCCTAGAAGACAGGAGGTGAACCCCGAGGGAAAGGCACCACGTGATGCAGATGGCCGTCACGAGGCGCGGCACCCACAGCCAAAAGGCCGGAAGCCCCAACGGCAGAAACAGCATGGGGTCTTCCACCATGGAATGATTAACGCCGACGGAAAGATGGAGGGACTCCAAGTCTTCGGGCGTGAGGTCCGAATTCTTCGCTTCTTCCACAATGACGGCCCCGCCGTACGCCAGGCCGAAAACCACCGCCGTCATCCACAGCACCCCGACGCGGTGCGACAGGCCGAGGATCCGCAAAAGAGGGCTCGTCGCCGTGACGATCCACGTGATCCAGTTTTTCGCTTTGGCCACTTCCAGCACCGTCATGATGCCCATGATGATGACGAAAATTTTCAGGCAGAGCCGTGCCGTGGCCATTGCCCAGGCCAGGGTCATCTCCATAAAGCCCTGCCGGATCGCCGGCGCGGCGACTCCCGCCGCCACGTCGTCATGGGGCGTTGTTGCCATGAAAAACTGCAGAACGTAGACAGTGGCCACGGCGGCCAGAACCCGCACCGCCACGGCCTTCCAGGCCTTGATGCCCGATTGGGACTGGATGATGGTTTCTTGAATCATGTTGTGACAGATGAGGATGAAATTGGCCAGAAGGACCATTTCGCCCGTGGTGAACGGCAAGACGGACATGGCGGCGATCCCGCCGTAAACGCTGGTCAGGGCTCCCACAATCAAGGGCACCGCCCCCACGGCCGGAAGGCCCAAATGGTGCATAAAGGGCTTGAGCAGGACCGTGAGGGTATCCAACACCCCGGTCCAGGCCAGGATGGCGGTCCCGTAGGACACGGGGACGACGATCTTGGCCATCCAGAAAAATCCCGAAAGCCCTTTCAGGACTCCTTGCCTGAGAATGTCTCTCATGGTCACCACGGCCCGTTCCCATCTTCGGGGTGCCGCCCTAAGAGGCGGTAAAGTAGCCTCGGGGCGCCCCCACGTTGTCGAAAGCCGAATTGAAGTTCCGGTACAGGCAATGGTGATCCCGAATGCGGTGCCATTTTTTGATGTATCCCGGGGGCAGATCCTTCACCATCTGCACGCCCTTCCATTTTTCCGGAATGGGATAGGCGTAGTAGGGCAGGCCCTCGGGCACGCCGCGCACCAGAATCACCTGGGGAACCACCCATTCCAGATAGGCCAAGTAGAGGCGGTGCATGCCGTCGTTGATGAGGTTTACAACCCGGCCGTTGCGTTCCACGGACTCCTCCACCACGGGCGGCAAGAGGTCGATGGCGTCGTCTTGGCCGTCAAGCCAGATTTTCAGGTATCCACTGAGCCGAAACAGGTCGAAGCCGAAGCGTTCCAATTCCCACTGAAGGTGGCGGACCTTTTGCAACTCGTGCACCAGCACGTAGCGCTGCGCCGGGTAGAGATCTTCGCATGGGATTTCTTCCAAGCTGATGGCCGCATCCCGGTAGACATACACATCGGGGCGTTTAAGCAGTGTGACGCGGCGAAGCCGTTCCAGCAGCTCTCCTTCCGGGCGATACTGCACCCTGGCAATGTGCCATTCCATGACTGTGCCCTCCTCAAAAGAGGAAAGCCCGCTGGTGGCGGGCTTTTCTATGATTGGGGCGGTAACCCCGAAATTTGATGAATGCGTGTGGTGGCGAGGCCCAGAATCGAACTGGGGACACGAGGATTTTCAGTCCACTGCTCTACCGACTGAGCTACCTCGCCGAAACCGTGCGCGAACTTACAGGATCCTTCAAAGCCTTGTCAAGCACTTTGTCACCGTTCTTCCTCATCATCGGGTTCAATATAGAAGCCGTCTTCCAGCTCCAGGACCAGCCCGTCGACAACCGGCTCTTCCTTTTTCGACATATCAACCTCGGCCGGCTTCGTCGCCTCCTCCTCCGTTAGTGCATCCAAATCCAAAACAAAGGCTTCCTCTTGGGCCTCCTCACCCGCCGGCTCCACCGCCGAGGTGTCTTCCAGGCTGAATTCCTGCACAGCCAGCCCACCGTCGCGCTCTTCCATGAGGATGAACACATCTTCATCCTTTTCTTCTCCTCCCCGAGTCTCATCGGGGGCATCCGGTTCTCGGACTTCCAGCGCAAGGCCCTCCTCGATGGCCACAACCTCTTCGGTCGGTTCCGGCTCCAACGCCACCGCCGCCGGCTCCGCCTCCGCCTCGGCGATTGCCACTCCGTCCTTTTCGATGTCTTTCAAAATCCCATCAGCCGATTCCAGCTCGCGGCGAAGCCGTTCCAGCGCTTCATCGGTCATCCCCTCTTCGCCCAACGATGCCGCAAATTCGGGTTCGGCTTCCACGTCGGAAAGATCGAAGACCCCCGGCTCCTGGGTCGCCTCGGCATCCCCATCGATCTTCAGGTCCAAAGCCTCGGGCCATGCTTCTTCAGACGTCGGCTGGGCTTCCGGCAGGGCCGACTCGCCCCCGGGGACGTCGCCTATCGTGAGCACTTCCGGCGCGACGACCACCGCCGGCTCGGGCTCTGCGGGCGGCTCCTCGCCTTCGTCAAGAAGTTCCAAAGTGATCTCCTCAGGCTTTTCGTCCAGGTCCACCTTGAGGTCGATTTCGCCCAGAAGGTCCAAGGATCCCCCTGGTTCTTCGCCTCCGGCTGCGGAAGCCACCGCAGCCGCCGCGGCGGAGGCGCTAGTGGCTTTGTGACTTAGAGCAAGAATCGCATCCAGGATAAAGGCGGGAGCCGACGGCGCAAAATCGAACAGATTCAGATCTTGACGCACCGCATCCAAGTCCTGGCCGCACTTGGCGCAGGTCCTCGCGTGATCAAAGCCGACGAAACCGCATTTGGGGCATTTCATGGTGTCTCTATCCTCGCTGCAGTTTAGGACTGATGAGAAAACGCCTGTTTCCAGAGCACCTCGACGGCGGCCAGAAGCGCTGTGCAGGCGGTTTCGAAACGCAGCACGTATCGGCCGAGACTCACCGGCACAAATCCTCGAGCCTGAAAAGCCAACCGTTCGGCGTCCGTCCAGCCCCCTTCAGGCCCTACGGCCGCCACGATCCGCCGGGCGTGCGGGTGCCGCTGCCACAGGGCGAGCAGACTTTCTCGAGGCTCCGTCTCGGAGGCCAAAACCCGCAGTTCCTCCTCTTCGGGAGGCTCATGGCCCAATCGCCCGATTACCCCTTCCGTGGAATCCTCGCCGAGCAGTTCGGGAAGCCAAGCCCGACCGCTCTGGCACAAAGCATCCCGCGCGATCTTTTCGTAGCGCCCCAGCCTTTTGTCCCTGCGGGATCCTTCCAGAGCGTATCGGCTGCGCTCCGCTTCGAAAAACCACAACGCAGACACTCCCAGCTCCACAGCCTGCCGTACCACCAGATCCATTCGATCCAATCGCGCCCACGGCACCATGAGCACCGTCAGGACCCTGTCGGGCTCTTCCCGGGTCACGCTCAGGAGCTCCACATCCACCCGCCCCTGCCGGTATCCTCGGACTATGGCCCGGGCCGAACGGCCTCGACCGTCGCACAGTTCCACGGCGTCCCCTTCCCGATGCCGAAGCACCCGCCACAGGTGATGGGACACATCGGCATCGAGGGTCAGGGTGTCTCGAGGCTGTTCCAGAGAGTCACAGTAAAAACGACGGCGCGTCACGACACGGTCCTATAAGGCTCCAAAGTACCACGCCGTCAGCTTTTCTCCCCAAAACACATAGCTGATCGCTCCCAAAGAAAGGAACGGCCCGAAGGGAAGGCGCGCCGTCAGGCCTCGGCGCGATCGCACCATGACGATCAGCCCTACGGCGGCGCCGATGACGGACGAAAAAAAGATCGTGAAGAGCACGCCTTTCCAGCCGATGAAAGCCCCGATCATGGCCAGGAGCTTGATGTCTCCGCCTCCCAGTCCGTCCTGCTTGCGAAGTTTCTGATAGCCCCACGCGACGCCGTAGAAAAGGGCACCGCCGAGCAGCGCGCCCCCGAGGGCATCGACCCAACGCACATGGGAAAAGAGCGCCGCGGCTGCCAGGCCCAAAACCAGCCCGCCCAGGGACAGCACGTCCGGAATGAGGTACGTGTCCAAATCGATAAAGGCAATGAGGAGCAGCAGCGATCCGAAGGTGAAAAAGACAAAGAGCGAAGGCGTGAATCCAAAGGCGCGGTAGAGTCCTGCGGCCATAAGTCCCGTGAGGAGTTCCACCAAGGGATAGCGCCACGAAATGGCCTGGTGGCAGTGGCGGCACTTGCCGCCGAGCAGGAGAAAACTCAGCACCGGAATGTTGTCGAACCAGCGGATGGGAGCGCCGCAGCCAGGGCATCGGGACGGCGGCGAAACGATGGACTGCCCCTTGGGCCATCGGTAGATGATCACATTGTAAAAGCTCCCCAGGCAGCATCCGATCACCAGGGCCGCTGCAGAGCCCAGCCATGCACCCCACCCTTCATTCCCCATACGCTGGATCCTTCCGCCCGTTACGGTTCCGGCGGGGCCTTGTAACCGCACCCCGGACGGGCGCACACGAGATATTTTTCCCCTTTTTTTCCGGCCTTGTCCACCATGACCGGTGAGCCGCACTGCGGGCACGTCCGCGCCGTCGGCCGAGACCACAAAACCACGTCACAGTCGGGATAGCGCGTGCACCCGTAGAATTTTCGGCCTGTTTTCCCGATGCGTTCCACGATTTCCCCATCACAGCCTTCTCGAGGACACGGCACCCCTAGGCTCACCGGCCTCGTGTTTTTGCACCGTGGATACGCGCTGCAGGCTAGGAATTCCCCAAACCGCCCTTTTTTCAACACCATGGGGCTGCCACACTTGTCGCACACCTGCCCCGAAGGTTCCGGCTCCACGAGCTGGATACGGCCCTTGTCGTCCCGGCTGTAGTCGGAGGTGAATGGGCATTGGGGTCCATTGCCGCAGGCGAGAAAAGGGCCGGTTCGGCTGAACCGAATGTGCAGATCGCCGCCACACCGAGGGCAGGAAACGCCCGTGGGGAGTCCCGCCACCTTGAGGTTCAACATCTTCGTTTGGGCCTCGTTCAAGGTGGCGCTGAAACGCCGGTAGAATTCCTCCAAAACTTTGAGGTACGGGCATGTGCCGTTTTCCACTTCATCCAGGCTCTTTTCCATCTTCGCCGTGAATTCCACATCGACGATTTCCGGGAAATGGGCCGTGAGAAGATCGTTGATGAGCAGCCCCAGTTCCGTGGGGAGCAGCTGTCTTTTGCTTTCCTGCACGTATTCCCGCTCCACGATGGTGGAGACGATGGTCGCGTATGTGCTGGGACGGCCGATACCGCGCTCTTCCAATTCCTTGATCAGGCTGGCTTCGGAATAGCGCGGCGGAGGCTGAGTGAAATGCTGCTTGGGAAGGAGCTTGTGAAGATCCAGCACCTGGCCTTCCGTGAGGGCCGGGAGGCGCACTTCGGCGGCATCGCTTTTTTCGCCGGAGGCTTCGTCCTCGCTTTCGGTGTAGAGGACCATGAACCCGGGGAATTCCACGACGGATCCCGTGGCTCGAAACAGATGGACCGCCTCACCCTTTTTCTTGACGTCTTCCAAGCCCCCCGCAGCGCTGCTCGGAGCGCCTTCGGCCGCGGCTTCAATGGTCACCGTCGTCTGAGCAATGGCCGCAGGGCTCATCTGGCAGGCGACGAAACGCTTCCAGATGAGGCTGTAGAGAGCGAGTTCATCCCGTGGAAGGAAGGGCTCCAGGGATTCGGGAGTCCGCGTCACATCCGTGGGCCGAATGGCCTCGTGGGCATCCTGGGCGCTGGACTTGGTCTTGTAGACGGCGGCCTTGGGCGGCACGTACGGCGATCCGAACCTTTGGGCGATGTAGTCTCGAGCGGCCTTGATCGCCTCGTCGGCAAGGCGCGTGGAGTCCGTGCGCATGTAGGTGATGAGGCCCACGGCGCCTTCGTCGCCGATTTCCACGCCTTCGTAGAGGCGCTGGGCCACGCGCATGGTTTTCTTGGCCGAAAAGCGCAGCTTGCGGGCCGCATCCTGTTGGAGCGTGCTGGTAATAAAAGGCGGCGGCGGGTTTTTCCGGCGCTGTTTGCGTTCCACGGTGAGCACCCGGAAAAGCTTTCCTTCCAGGGCTTGCAGCACCGCCGCGGTTTGTTCTTCGGAGCGCAGATCGCACTTTTTGGTGCCGATGCGCCACAGCTTCGCTTCGAAAAGGTCCGCCTTGTCCTTCGGGCCGTCATGGCGCCGCGGGGAAAGCTGGGCCGTCACGGTCCAGTATTCTTCGGGGACAAACTGCTGAATATCCCGTTCCCGTTCGCAGATGAGCCGCAGGGCGACGGACTGGACCCGCCCGGCGCTCAACCCTCGCTTTACCTTTTCCCAGAGGATGGGGGAGATAAGGTAGCCGACGAGCCGATCCAGGATACGCCGCGCTTGTTGGGCGTCGTAGAGGTTCTGGTTCAGCCGTCCTGGGTTTTGCAAGGCTTCACGGATGGCTTTGGGGGTCAGCTCGTAAAACAGTACCCGATAAAGGGGTTTGCCGTCGATTTTGAGTTCTTCGGCGATGTGCCAGGCAATGGCTTCCCCTTCCCGGTCCGGGTCGGGACCCAGGTAAACGGCCTGCACTTTAGCCGCGGCCTCGCTCAATTCCTTGAGCACCTTTCTTTTCGTGCGCAGGACCTGGTATTCCGCCTTAAATTGGTTTTCCACGTCGATTCCCAGCTTGGCCTTCGGCAGATCCTTGACGTGGCCGACGGAGGCTTTCACAATGAAATCCTTCCCCAGGTATCGGTTGAGTGTCTTGGCCTTTGTGGGACTTTCCACGATCAGAAGCGATTGTGCCATTCTTCCCCCGTTAGTGTACCGTCATTTCTTCATTCGGCAGATCCGGTGAAGTTCTGAAATGAATTCGTCCGCCCTTCGGGCGGTCCCGTCGTTTTACAAAAGCCGCATAAAATACTTGCCGGGCATCTGCCGCACAAGCCCTTTGATTTCAAGCGCCGTGAGGGCGGCGGTGACGGCAGACGCTTTCAATCCGCTTTGCGCGCACAGCCGGTCCACGTGGACGGGCTCCTGACCCAAGAGCCCCAGAACGGCCGTTTCCTCCGGGGAAAGATCGTGCCCTGAGGGGCTGTGTTCGGACTCGAGCCCAGCTGCGGCGGCCGCAGGGGGATTGTCAGAGGGAGTCCTGGAGGGGCGGATCATGGGGGTGAGGTGCTGCAGGATATCGTCAGCGCTTTCCACGAGGGCCGCTCCTTGACGAAGGAGAAGGTGCGGGCCGAGACTTCGAAGGTTTCCGGCCGATCCGGGAACGGCGAAGACCTCCCGGCCCTGTTCCAAAGCGAAACGGGCCGTGATGAGCGAGCCGCTTTTGGCCGTTGCTTCCACCACAACCACACCGAGCGCCAGGCCGCTGATGATTCGATTTCTCTGGGGAAAATGGCCGGAAAGAGGCGGCGTACCCAGAGGAAATTCGGTGAAAAAGCCGCCGTGGGCCATGACGGCGGCCCTCAAGTCGGCGTTGGGCCGAGGATAGAGGACATCCAGGCCGCAGCCCAAAACGGCCAGCGTGCGCCCGCCGGCTCGAATCGCCCCCCGATGGGCGGCGCTGTCAATCCCGAGGGCGAAGCCGCTCACCACAGTAACGCCGCGCCGGCCCAGATCCGCGCATAGCCGTTCCGTAAAGATGAGGCCCATGGGCGAAGCGGATCGGGATCCCACCACGGCGACAGCCACCAGATCCCGCGGCTCGGGGGCACTCGTAGCGTAGAGAACGGCTGGGGGATCGGGAATATTCCTCAGGTTGTCGGGATAGTCGGAATCGCCCAGGCAGATGAGCCCCCAGCCTCGAGCGCGCAGGTCCCGCCATTCGTCGTCGACGGGTCGTATGGTGCGCCCAGCCGCGAGGGCCTCTCGACCTTCACGGCGAAGCCCCGGCACCGGCCCTAGCTGGGCTCGTGCCGCACAGACCGCCTCGGGAGACCCGAAGTGTTTGATGAGCCTTAGGACGGAGATGTTCCCCAGCTCCGGTGTGAGCTTGAGAGTAAGCCACGCTCGGGTGTTTTCATCCAGCTCGGTGCGCACGACCTTGACTTCCCCCTGGCGTTTTGCCTAGCCCCAAAGGGTTCCACCCATAGCTCCGCATGGGCAAAACGTCCGACCCCACGCCCCGAACCGGTAAATCATCCTAGGCCGGGGCAACGCCCCGAGTCCCAAAACCCGCCACTTTTTCCGCACCAGCCGCGAAGGGGCGAAACACCGTGCTCGCGCCGCCCCCTTCAGTTCCGCATAATAACACCATCTGGCCCCAACACCAATGCACATCCCCGGAAGACCTCCCATTCCACCCCTTCTTCGCTCCCTCAACCCACCAGCGGATCATCCTCAAGCCCGCGGCCGATTGCGGCCCTTCGGGGCTGGGCCGTCCGGTCCGTACGAGTTTAGTGTGAAAACGCCCCCATGGCAGAGAACACTCCAGAACTTCCCCTCTCGAGATGCAAGATCCGAGGCGATTTCCACCGGCAGGCCAATCGTGTCCTTTTCGACTCCTAAGGCCAAATGGTCCACAAGCCTAGCCCGACCTTTTTCGCCGTGCACACGTCAAGGGTCATGATCCGCCATGTTCGAAAAGATCGGCATATCCACGGAAGGATTGCCCCCTTATTTTCATCTGCCTTTGCGAACGTGCAAAGGATAAAGCTCCATGGCAAGAAATTTCCGGAGCATGGCGTCTTGGGCCTTCCTTCATGCGGCGAGATGGGGCGGTTCACCATGGTGAAGAACTGTGGTAGGCTTCAGTGTGTTTGCGGTCGAGGAAGGGAGGGGCCATGGGAAGCTACGATGCCGCCATGAAGGTGATTTTATCCCACTGTCGGCAGGCGGCTTTGGAGTATTTTCTGGGTTTGGAGCTGGAAGATTCTGAAATCCTGGAGATAGCGCAGGAAACCGCCTCTCTCCGGCGAAGCGATGTACCGGTTCGGGTTCGGACGAGGGACGGGCGCGTCTTTGTTGTCCTTTTGGAAGTGCAGAGCCGTTGGAAATCGGATGTGCCCCTGAGGCTTTTGGAATACGATGTTCGCCACCGATTGCACACCGGCCTTTCGGTGCTCCCCGTGGTCCTGTTGCTTACGCCCAGCGCCAACGTGGTCGAATGTTTTGAAGACGGAGGCATTCGCTATCGGTTTCAAGTGCTTTCCTTTGCGGCCATGGATGCGCAAAAAGTGGTGGAGCTCGGAAACCCTTGTCTCATGCCCTTTGTGGGGCTGATGCGAGGCGGAAAGGATCACTTTGATCGTGCGGAACAAATCCTCTACGATTCCGGGCTGGAACGTCAGCACAAGGCGGATCTTTTGACCGGCATGGCGCTTCTATCCGGTCTGGTCTCCACGGATCTACCCCAAAAGCTTTTGAGCAAAAGGAAAGATATCATGAGGGAATCCGCAGCTTACGAACTCATCAAGAAAGAAGGCTTTGAGGAAGGCCTCCAGGAGGGTATGGAAAGAGGCCTTCGACAGGGGATGGAAAGAGGCCTTCGGCAGGGTTTTGTCCAAAGCGCTCGCCGGCTTCTTCTGGGCGCTTTGGAAGCGCGGTTTGAGACCGTACCCCGATCGGTGCTCACCATGCTCCAAGCAATCGACGATCCGGACGTTCTGGAAATGCTCCACAAGGCCGCCGTGCGCGCGGAGTCCATGGAACATTTCAAGGAAAAGCTTCGCGCCACGATGGAACAATAAAGGAAGATGCTGGAGTGATCTTCCCGTGCTTTTTCTGCAGGGGTTGGGCCTGAACAATCTACCCGGTCCGCGAAAGGCATAACTGAGCCCTTCGACGCCCCCGCGCGGCTCCTATGAGCTGCCCAGCCGGTGGATGTGGAAAGGTGGAGTGCTTTCGGCAACGATACGGAGAAGGGAGGCCCGCTGAGCTCCTCGGTCGATGAAGACGTGGGCCATCTCGGGGCTGGATGGGCAGCATCCGTAACACCCGGAGGTTGGGGTTCGCTGCGCTCCCCCCAACCTATATGATATGTGGAACACACGATAAGGAACTTACGATAAGGGAGCGATGATGGCGTTCCCGACCCCGCCGTGGATGGAGGGTCGGGAACGTGCAGAGTCCTTAGAGTCGGGCGGCGAAGAATTTGAGCGAGGGTTTATCTTCGGGGAGAGGGAGGCGGTCCGTGCCGGAGCCGTCTTCCGCGATGGGCCAGCAGGGGCCTTTTTTGCCCACGGCCGCGTAGCGCAGCGCGCCCATTTCTTTGATGAGCTGCACGGCTTCGTCAAAGGTCTGAGCGCGGTCGGCCGGGGCAAGACCAGCGTTCAGCCGCCGAAGCAGCCCTTGAATCAGGTCGAAATCCGGGCGAGCTTCCCCCGGAGGGGCCATGACCGGCGTGAGTTTCTGAACACGCCGTTCGCCGTTGACCGCCGTGCCTTCCTTTTCCATAAAGGCCGCCCCGGGCAAGACCACGTGAGCAGCCTCCGCAGCCCGAGTTTTTACGCAATCCTGAACGATGAGGAGATCCAGTTTGGCCAGAGCGGTCTCCACGCTTCGTTCCGGAAGCCCCAGTTCAAAGGGATCCACACCGACCACGTAAAGGGCCTTGAGGTTCCCCTTTTCCGCGGCGTCAAACATCTGCACCCAATTCAAACCCACCTCAGCGGGAACATCCACGCCCCAAAGACCGCTTACGCTCTTTCGAGCCGCCGCTTGGGCGACGCTTCGGTATCCGGGCAAGTACTTGGGCCACGCTCCGAAATCGGCCGCGCCCTGCGCGTTTCCAGTCACCCCCAGAGCCGCGAAACCGCCTCCGGGCACTCCGAGGCTTCCAAGGAGCATCTGCAGGGCCGCGCCCATGCGGTAGAAGGATTCGCTGGCGGGTTCCCGGGCCATATCCGCCCCGTAGATGAGGAAAGCCGGCCGCTTGGATGCATAGAGCCGCGCGGCGTCCTGAATCTCTTGTTCGCTCAGCCCCGTGCGTTCCGCCACGTCTTTGAGGCCGATCTTTTCTAGGCTGCGTTCCAGCTTCTCGAAGTCCTGGGTGTATTTTTCCACGAAGGCGGCATCGTAGAGCTTTTCAGCAACGATAACCTTCAGGAAGCCGCACAGGAGGCTGGATTCGGATCCCGGCTGAAGGGCGAGATGCCTTTCGGCGTTCTTGGTGAGCGCCACCCGGTCCGGGTGCGCGACGATCATGACGGCCCCGTCCCGCACGGCCTTGCGGGCTCGAAGAGCCGCAATGGCATGTTTTTCCAACGTGTTGGACCCCAGCACCAGAAGGCTTTTGGCCAGAGCGATGTCGTCCAGCGGGTTGGTCATGGCGCCCCAGCCCAGGCTGCTGCTCAACCCTTCATAAAGCGGAAGCTGCCACGGACCACCCACGTTGTCCACGTTGTTGGTTTTCAGGGCGCCCCGGGCAAGCTTTTGCAGCAGGTAGTATTCCTCGTTGGTAAGCATGCCCCCGGCGACGATCCCGACGGCGGCGCCTCCATGCTTTTCCACGATTTCAGAAAGCTTGGCCGCCGCCGCATCCAACGCTGCGTCCACGGCCGCCGGTTGCGGTTCGCCCGAGCCGTCCCGCATGAAGGCCGTCCGAAGGCGGTTCGGCGTATTGACGAAATTGTAGTTGAATCGGCCCATCTTGCATAAGGCGCCCGTGTTGGCCGGTGCTTCAAAATCCCCGTGGACGGTGACCACCTTGCCCTTGTGCGTCTCGTACACGGCGCCGCAGCCCATGGGGCACTGGAGGCAGATGGTGGCGCCTTTCTGCAGTTGCCACGCCCGGACTTCATAGCGGCCAGCCCGAAAGCTTATGGCGTCCACCGGGCAAAAATCGGCGCAATGGCCGCAGAATTCACAGCCCGCATCCTGGAGTGGCAGTTCAAAGGCCGTGGAGATGCGTTGTTCAAAGCCGCGGCCCACCTTGGTCCAAATGTCCGCCCCCTGTACGTCGTGGCAAGCACGGATGCACCGGCGGCAGAGCACGCACTTATTCATGTCGATATGCAGATACGGGTTGGGATCCGAATCCACCGGATGCTTGTGCCGTTCGCCGGGATAGGCGTCCGGCTTGACCCGATGGCGATAGGCCAGATCCTGCAGTTCGCACGCCCCCGTCGCCTGGCAGGTCATGCAGGCGTTGGGATGGTCGGACAGCAGCAGTTCCAGGATGGTCTTTCGGGATTCCTGAACCTTTTCCGAATCCGTTTCGATGACCATGCCCTGGCGGGCAGGAAAGACGCAGGCGGCCACCAACGTCGACCAACCCCGGCGGACGTCTTCCACAACACAGATTCGGCACGCTTCTTCCAGCGGCAGATACGGATGATAACACAACGTGGGGATGTAGACCCCGGCCTTCTTCGCCGCATCGAGAATGGTCGCCCCTTCTTCCACCTGCACTTCTTGGCCATTGATCTTTAACGTGATCGTCGCCATAGGTTCCATCCCTCTTCTCTCGGACGCCCGGGAACGCGTCCTCTCGACATCGCGGCCGCAGCCGCTCTGACTTTCGTATGTCTGGCGCGACGGATTCCCTTCGGGTCGGCCTTATTTCTTCTTTTTCTTCTTCGCCGCCTCGGCCATGCGCTCGCGAAAGGCCTTCTTTTTCTGAATTTCCACAAGAGCCGCGCACACCCCGGCACGGCATTCCTTCTTTTCGATATGTTCGACGAACTCATCCTTGAAATAGGTGACGGCGCTCAGTACCGGTTTGCTGCTCGCCATGGCGAATTGGCAATGGGGCGCGTAAATCATGGTCTCGCACAGGATCCCGATCTGCTCCAAATCGTCCATGGTGCCTTCCCCGGCGATGATACGATCCAGGCATTCTTCCATCCTCTTCATGCCCAGTCGGCAGGGAACACACTTGCCGCACGACAGGCCTTCCTCGAAGGCCAGAAAGTACCGAGCCACCTCCACCATGCACACGGTGTCATCGATGGCGGCCAGAAGTCCGCTGAAACGATCGTATAGGATATCCGTTCGATAGGACCGGTCCGGATTCACGGAAAGATACGGAAAAAGAATGCGCCCGCGACCCAACGTCTCCCGCACCACCTCGCGAGCCGCTTCCGGAGTCACCCTGAGGTAGAAAAAGCCTTTCTGCGGAAAACCCACAAAGGGGCCCAGCGTGCACTGGCCCGAACAGCCCGTTTTCGCTTCCCCCACCGGGATCGCCAGCCCGTATTCGGCCAGCGCTTTTTCCAGAGCTTCCTTCAGGGCCGGCGCGTCGCAGGCGCAGTCCCCCCGCGGCGCACATACGGTCAGGCATGCCTTTTTGGAATCCGGGTCGCAAAAAGGCCGCCCGCTCGGACGCGGCACCGAAGCCCGCTCTTCCGCCGTAGGGGCGGCGGCCTTCACGGCAGCCCGCACACTGCCCAGGACCTTCTCCTGAATATCCTGCCTGAGATCCCTAAGCCGTTCCAGCATTGTCCTATCCTTGTTCCTCTACAGGGGCCCCGGCCGCGCCGCTACGGCAAAACGGCGACGGTCGCTTCCGCAAGAGCCACAAATCGATCGGGAAAGATACCCACATACACCATGGCGATCACAAGTACGGCGCTCATCACCCGTGTCCACGTATCCACTCGAACCGGCGCGTATTCCCGCACGGGTTCCAGAAGGTAGGCCGCCTTGATAACAATGAGATAGTAGTAAAGGGATATGGTGGCGTTGATCATGCCGATGATGACCAAAAGGAGATAACCCTTTTCCAAAGCGGCGGCAAAGACGAGGAATTTGCCCGTAAAGCCCAGCGTGGGTGGAATCCCGGCCAGGCCAAAGAGGGCCAGCATCAGGGTCATGGCCAAAAGAGGGGATCGTTTGTGCAGCCCGGCCAGTTCCTTGATCTGCAGGTTATGACCGTCCGGCGCCACCTTGATGATGACCATGAAGCAGGCGAAGTTCATGACCAGGTAGGCCAGGGCATAGTAAACCGCGCTGGAATACCCGCGCTGGGTCATGCACAGGATTCCGATGAGCATGTAGCCGGCATGAGCGATACTGGAATAGGCCAGAAGGCGCTTGATGTCCTTCTGGACAATGGCCACCAGGTTGCCAAAGGTCATGGACAGGATGGACAAAGCCACCAGGATCTGGATGAACACCTCCGACTGCCCCGTGCTCATCCCCACAAACCGAATGACCATGGCCGCCGCAGCCATCTTGGACGCCGTGGCGATATAGGTGGTCACTTGGTTGGCCGCCCCTTGGTAGACGTCCGGAGCCCAGATGTGGAACGGAAAGAGGGCCTGTTTGAAGAAAAAGCCGCCCAGGGCCAGCAGAAGGCCCACCACGGCCGCCGGCTGCGTCAAAACATCAGGAAGTTTTTGAATGATGTCGGCCACGTAGGTGGTGTGGGTGATGCCGAAGAGGTAGCTCATGCCGAAGATCATGAGCGCCGAGGCCGTCGCGCCCACCATGAAATATTTAATCCCCGTTTCCACGTACTCGTCGGCCCGATGGCGCATGGGAACCAGCAGGTAGAGGGAATAGGACGACAGTTCCAGCGCGATGTAGATCGTGAGCAGCTCGACGGCGCTCACCAGCATCATCATGGCCAGGGTGCAGATGGACAGGAGGAAGTAGAATTCCCCGTGCTTTCTCGGCTCGATCCCGTGTAGTTCACTGCAGACCATGACCACGAAAAACATTCCCAAGGCCAGAAAGACCTTAAAAACCTGGCTGAACAGATCCACCTTGTAGGAGTCGAAAAACAGGAACCCCTCCATGCGGGTACACGCCACGGTCACCGCCAGCCCGATGCCCGCCAGGATCACCGCCCAGCGGTATAGACGCCTAGGGTCCGCCTTCTTCTCCAGGGAAGAAATGAAGAACACGGACGCAACGGCCACATAGTACAATTCGGGGGTAAACAGGGTCCATTTCATCATGACCAGATCATCCCTCGTCTCGCTACAGGCTGTTCACGAAAGGAACCACGGCACTTTGAATAATGTCCAAAATAAGCCTTGGGAACAGGCCGAAGAAAATCAGAATGCCCACCAGGATGATGCGCGGAGAGGCCAGAAACAGGGGCACGTCGGGAATGTGTTCCCACTTGGGGTTCTTGTCCCCATAAAAGGTCTTCTGGACCACCCGCAGCATGAACAGCGCGCTCACCACCAGTCCGGAAACCGCCAGAATACCCCGCACGGGATAGGTTTTCACCGCGGAGATGAACACGAGCAGTTCCGCCCAGAAGCTGCTCATGCACGGCACCCCGATCCCGCAAAAGGCGGCCAGAATGAAAAAGGCCGACGCCTTGGGCATGGTCTTGGACAGGCCTCCCAATTCCGGGATCATCTTGGTGTGAGTCTTGTCGTAGATGTAGCCCACGGCGGAGAAGAACAGGGCCGTCATGATGCCGTGGGAAAACATTTGAAAGACGGCGCCGTTGATCCCGTCCACGGTCATGGTGGCGAGCCCCAACCCCACGATGCCCATGTGGGAGACGCTGGAATACCCGATGACGTATTTCAGGTCCGTTTGAGCAAGCCCCACAAAGGCGCCGTAAACAATGCCGATGGTGGCCAGCAGGGCCATGAGGTCGGACCAGTACACAAGCCCTTCAGGGCACAGGGTCATGCCCACGCGCAGAATACCGTAGGCGCCGAGCTTCATGAGCACGCCCGCGTGGATCATGCTCACCGCTGTGGGCGCCGCCACGTGGCCCACGGGAGACCATGTGTGGAACGGCCACACACCAGCGAGGATGCCGAAGCCGAGGTAGAGCATGACGAAGGCGATGCGCTGAACCTGAACATCGAATCCGAGCCGCTGCAGCTCAAAGAGATCGAAGGTGGTGCCTCCAGCCACAGCCCACAGGTACAGGATTCCCGGCAGGATCAAAGCGCTTCCCGCAAGGAGGTACAAAGTGAGCTTCATGGCGCCGTATTCCTTGCGGGTGCTGCCCCAGATGGCGATAAGCGGGTACATGGGAAAGAGGGAGACGTCATACCACACGAAGATGAAGAAGAGATCCATACTCATGAAAACGCCGTAGACGCCGGCCACCAAAAGGAAGGTCAGCGCGAAGTATTCCTTGACCCGCTTTTCCAGTTCCCACATGGTCAGCACGCCGGTAAAGAGCACCACGGCGGTCAGAAGGATCATGGGCACGTTGATGCCGTCGGCGGCGAGGAAATAGTAGATCCCCAGGCTCTTCACCCACAGGACACGCTCCACGAACTGCAGCCCGCCCTTCTGGGGATCGAAGGCGAAGTACACGTAGAGGCTGAGCGCCAAGCCGAGGGCGGCAAACGCCAAACTCACCTGCTTGACCAGCTTGGGCCGGTCATCGGGGATGAAAAGGATGACCAGGAGCGCCAGCAGCGTGGAAAAGAGGATGGCCGACAGGATCGGAAACTGCGCAAATTCCATGGCTGTCATAAGCATGCCCACTCGCGTTTAAACGTTCCCTTCGCTTCGTCTGTCACCGCAGCCTTTGGGCCGTGAGAGCCCTTTACAAGGCGAAGACCAGCACCAGGATTCCCACAGCGGTCACCATGAGCACCAGGTTGTATTGGAGCATCCCGGACTGGAGGAAGCTCACCGCACGGCCGCCGCCCACCGTAAACCGGCAGATGCCGTCGATACCGCCGTCGATCACTCGGCGGTCATTGCGGGTAAAAATGTTCGTAAAGCCGCAATAGACACAAAGATCCAGCGCCTTTCGGTAAAAATGATCCATGTACCAGCGGTTGGCGAAAAGAGTTTCCACCGCGGGAAATTTTCGCAGAAAGCCTTCCTGGGTTGCTTTCTTCCAGCCGAATTCCAAATAGGCGAAAAAGACGCCGCCCACCGCGAGGCACACGGCGGTTGCGAGCAACAGATAATGCCCCGGGCCGTGGCCGCCGTGTTCGGCCGCGTCATGCCCGTGGGCCGCGGGTTCCAGGCCTAAAAGGTAGCCTTGCAGGTCGTTTTGGAAGAATCCCAAAACCAGCGTCACGGTGGCCAGGATCATGACCGGCCAGGCCATGGCCCAAAACACATGGCCGTGATGCCCCGCCCCATGGCCGCTGCCATGGCCATGCCCGTGGGCCTCTTCGTCATGATGGGCTGGCTCAGGCGTCTCCCGGGGAAACAGAATGAAAAAGATGAGCCGGAAGCTGTAGTAGGCGGTCATGAGCGCCCCAAGGAGGCCTGCTCCCAGGAACAGCTTGTTGGGGTGCGCGGCAAGCACGCCCAGGATGGCTTCCTTGCTGAAAAAGCCCGAGAAGGGAAAGATTCCCGCCAGGGCCAAGGCACCCACCGTCATGCAGACCATGGGGATGATGAGTTTCCGCCCTCCGCCGCGGCCGATCTCCCGCATGTCGTTGGTGTGGTATTCGTGGATGAAAATGCCGGAACAGAGGAACAGCAGCGCCTTGAACCCCGCATGGGTGGTCAGGTGAAAGACGCCGGCAAAGTACCCGCCCGCCGCCAGGCTCATGACCATAAACCCTAATTGGCTTACCGTAGAATAGGCCCACACCTGCTTGATGTCGTAGGTCACGAAAGCCATGGTGGAGGCCAACAGCATGGTGATGGTCCCGATGACCAGGGCGACTGCCATGGCATCGGGAGACGCGGCGAAAAACGGAAAGATGCGGCTCATGAGATAGACGCCCGCGGCGACCATGGTGGCCGAATGGAGCAGCGCGCTCACAGGGGTCGGGCCTTCCATGGCGTCGGGCAACCAGGTGAGCAGCGGAAACTGGGCGCTTTTGCCCACCACGCCGCAGAAGATCAGGATCGCACCCAGCGTGACCACAGCAGGGTGAATATCGCCAGCTTGGGCCGCGTGGTTCATGTGAAGAATGCCCAAATCCCCGAAGCCCAAAAGGACCGTGATGATTCCCAGGAAGAACCCGATATCGCCTAGGCGGGTCATAACGAAGGCCTTCTTGCCCGCCTGAGAAGCGCTCCACTTTTCATAGTAGTAGCCGATGAGAAGATAGGAAGCCAGGCCCACCAATTCCCAGAAAATGTAAAGCTGCAGCATTCCCGGAGCGATCACCATGGTCATCATGGCCCAGGCGAAAAGAGACTGAAACGCGTAGTAGCGGCTGAAGCCGGGATCGCCGTGCATATAACCGATGGAATACACCTGCACGAGAAAGCTGATCACGGCCACAATGGTCAGCATGAGCAGGCTCAGGCGATCCAACAGGAACCCAAAGGGAATGAGCATGTCGCTGGAAATGATCCAGGCCCATTGGTATTCCACGGGAGCCGGGGCGTGGCGCAGAGTGATCAGCAGATACAGGGCGGATCCCAAACACACCGTGATGGCACCCACCGAAATGGCACAGGAAAGCCTTTGGTACGGGCGGGTGAAGATAAGGATCACCGCCATGGCGAGAAACGGAAGGGTGGCACAGGCCAAAGCCGCGCTCAGAACCGGATCGTGCGGTAGCCACATCATGGACATCGTCCTTCACACGCTGAAGTTACGGATGACAAAAGGACACCAACCCTCGAAAACACGGGCTCTTACCCCCGCATCCGCTGCGCCCGCTCCACGTTGATGGAACGCAGCCGCCGGAACAAGGCCAGGATGATGCTCAACCCAATGGCCGCTTCCGCCGCCGCGATGCCCATGACGAAGAGCGCCACAATCTGCCCCACGGCCGGTTCGGGCGCCAGGAAGCGGTTAAAAGCCATAAAGTTCAGGTTTGCGCCGTTGAGCATGAGTTCGATGGAAATGAGCATGCCGATGAGGTTTCGGCGCATGAGCACCCCGAAAAGACCCAGGCTGAACAGCACCGCCGCGACGGTCAAATAGACGCTGAGCGAGTTCACGAAGATAACCTCCGGCTGAATCCTGTGGTCACGATGGCGCCGATGATGGCCACCAGCAGCACCAGGGAGATGATTTCAAAGACCAGGGCGTACCGCGTGAGCAACAAATGGCCGATGGTCGTGATGGTCCAGTCCGCTCCCCGTTCGGCCGCCGGCTTCCACGCGGTTTTCCAGGCCACGGTCGTGACGGCCGTAAAAAAGATCGCCGCCGCCCCAATGCCCGCCGCCAGCTTGGGCATGCGCCTTCTGGGCACTTCCAGATGCAGCGGTCGGGACAGCATGATGGCAAAAACAATGGCGATGCAAATGGCTCCCACGTAGATGAGGAGTTGCATCAAGGCGAGGAAGAAACTTCCCAGATAGAGGAAGAGTGCCGCAACACCGGTCAGGCAGAGGATGAGGCCCAAGACATTGTAGACGATGTTTCGCGGGAACACCGCCAGGGCGGCCCCGGCGAAAACGAAACCCACCACGACCCAAAAGACCGCGTGGGCCAAACTGTCGATGACGAAACTTCCGCTCATGATCGGCTGTCCTCCATCCTCTCGACCAAATCCATCACCCCGTCCCACCGGGATTCGCCGGCAAGCTCGTATTCCGTGGAAAACTTCAAGGTCTGGGTCGGGCAGCTTTCCACGCACAGCCCGCACAGACTGCAGCGCGTGTAGTCGATCACGTAGTGCGTGGCCACCTTGCCGCTGCGCGCATGGGTCTTTACGCCCTGGACTTTGATCACCCCCGACGGGCACACTCTCTGGCACGTGCCGCAGGCAATGCACCCGTGGGTCCCCGTTTCCGGAAAGATCTTTAGCTCTATATGCCCGCGGTAAGCCGGGGACATCTCCAGGCGTTTTCGAGGGTATTGCACCGTGACCACGGGCTTAAAGAGCGCCCGGCCCGTGACTTTCATCCCTTCAATCAGGCTCCAGCCCCCTACGACGATGTCTTTCCAGTATCCCATGGCCGCCCTTTGACTCCGTGTCGTTTCTCTTCGAACCATCCCGCCCAGGGTTAAGCGGGGGAAATCCGATTAAATGAGTTTCAGCACCAGGGCCGTGATCACCAGGTTCAGCATGCTCAAGGGAATGAGCACCTTCCACGAAAAGTTCATGAGCTGATCGAACCGCACCCGCGGGAACGTCCATCGAAACCACATGAGCACGTACAGAAGGACGTAGGTCTTGGCCAAGAACCAGACCACCCCCGGAATCTTGAAACTAAACCCGAACGGGCCGTGCCAGCCCCCGAAAAAGAGGCTCGTTGCCACGGCGCACACAATGAACATATTCGTGTACTCGGCGAGGAAAAACAGGCCGAAGCGCATGCCGCTGTATTCCGTGTGAAAACCCGCCACGAGTTCCGATTCCGCTTCCGGAATGTCAAAAGGCGCCCGGTTCGTTTCGGCCGTGGCGCAGATAAAGTAGATCAAAGCCGCCACCGGCTGCAGGAACACGAACCATACGCGTTGCTGGGCCATGACAAGTTCGCTGAACCGAAAGGAATTGACCATGAGCACCACGCTCATCACGGAAAGAAGCAGCGGGATTTCATAGGCCACGGCCTGGGCCACGGACCGAATGGCCCCCAGCAGTGCATACTTGTTGTTGGACGCCCAGCCGCCCACAAGAATCGCCAGGACGCTGAACGTGGAAAAGGCAAAGATGAGCAGCAACCCCACGTTCATATCCCGAATGATGAGCTTCGGCCCAAAGGGCAGCACCAGAAAGGCGACCAAAACCGGCATGAAGACAAGCACGGGCGCGATGACGAAGAGTTTACGATCGGCCCTCGCTGGCGTGATGAGTTCTTTGCCCACAAGCTTGATGCCATCCACGATGGTCTGAAGCAACCCGTGCGGCCCTACTTCCATGGGGCCGAGCCGGACCTGGATATGACCGGCCACTTTTCGTTCCAGCCACACGAGAAAGAGGGCGTTCAGCTGACTGAAAATCAACACGATGACCAGGCCCACGATGAGTCTGAGCCAGTAGGCACCCGAAGTTGCGGCGGCTTCCATCATGACGGGACGATCTCCTTCCTGGGGTTGGCACGAGCCGTCAATCCCACGGGACGGGACTCACACACGTTCCCGGATCGCCTCAGCGGTCGATTTCCGGAACGACGATGTCGATGCTGCCTAAAATGGCGATGGCGTCGGCGACCAACGTCTCCTTGAGCACTTCGGTCAGGCACTGAAGGTTCCCGAAGCTGGGCACCCGCACATGGACCCGATAGGGATAAGGACTGCCGTCGCTCACCAAATAATAGGCCGTCTGGCCCCGAGCGCTCTCAAAGGCGAAATACACCTCCCCGCGAGGGGGCTTGACTTTGAGCCGCACCCGTTCTTGCCGATAGGGGCCGTCCGGCATCTGGTCCAAAGCCTGTTCGATGATGCGGCAGCTCTGCTCCATTTCTTCCAAGCGCACCCGGTAGCGGTCCAGGGCATCGCCCTTGGAGCCCGTCGGGATTTCAAAGTCAAACCGGTCGTAGACTTCGTAGGGTTCCACCTTGCGCATGTCAAAGGCGACGCCGGCAGCCCGCAGGTTCGGGCCGGTAACGCCGAAGCGGCGCGCCAGATCCTTGTCGATGATTCCCACATCACGCACGCGGTGGATGAAGATCACGTTTTTCGTCACCAGATTGTGGTAGTCGGGCCACCGGCTGCGAAGCCTCTTGATGAACGCCCGGGTTTGCTCGATGAACACGTCGTCCACGTCGCGGGCCACGCCCCCGAAGCGACAATAACTGTAGGTCAAACGCGACCCGCTCACCCGGTCCAAAATGTCCAGGATGTTTTCGCGGTCATCGAAGCAGTAGAGGAACGGAGTGAAAGCGCCAAGGTCCATGAGGAACGTGCCGAACCACAAAAGGTGGCTGGAAATGCGGTTGAGTTCGGCACAGATCACTCGAATGTATTTCGCCCGCTCCGGAGGCTCGATCCCCGCAAGCTTTTCCACAGCGAGGCAGAAGCCGTGGTTGTAGAGGAGCCCCGATAGGTAATCCATTCGGCTGGCGTTGGGCATGAACTGCAGATAGGTGCGGTTTTCGCCCATCTTTTCATGGCCGCGGTGCCCGTACCCGATAATGGGGTCCGCTTCCAAAATGTATTCGCCGTCCAGGGTGAGGAGCACACGCAAGACCCCGTGGGTGCTGGGGTGCTGGGGCCCAAGATTCAGACTGTAGAGCTGCTGCTGCGCCGGTTGCGGAAACTGTTCAGCCATAGACTTCTTCCCGTTTTCGGTAAGCGTGAACCGTGCCGAAGTCTTTACGGAGCGGATAAAAGTCGGCGTCGTCCGGTAGCAGAAGATGCCGCAAGTCCGGATGGCCCGAAAAGCGCACGCCGTAAAATTCCCAGGCTTCCCGTTCCTGCCAGAAGGCCGAGGCGAAAACGCCGGTCAACGAAGGGACCTCCCCGTCGTGGGGGCATAGCACGCGAACGGCCGTGCGGGCCCTCGGTTCATAAGTGTTCACGTGATAGACCAGTTCCAAGGTGTCTTGAAAATCCAGGCCCGTCAGCGATTCCAGGTAGAAGCCGCAGGCGTTGAAGATCTCCATGACCGCCACGAGGGATTCCTTCGGGCACGCCACAATATGGGAAACACCGGTGCGGAACTCGGGGTCCGCTTTGATAGCCCCTGGTCCGAGGAGTTCCTGAATGCGCCGCAGCGCGTCGTCTTTCGCCGCCATGATCAGCCCACCCTTTCCAATCGCTGAAAACGGCGCAACACATTGCGCTTTTCGCCCTTGGTGATCTTGTCTTCCAGGGCCAAGATGCCCTGAATGAGCCCTTCTGGCCGGGGCGGGCATCCCGGAATGTGAATGTCCACCGGCACGATGAGGTCCGCTCCGGGCACGATGGCGTATTGCCCCTCATATTCAAAAGGCCCTCCGGAAATGGCGCAGTTGCCCATGGCGATGCACCATTTGGGGTTGGGCATCTGGTCCCAAAGCATTTGGATGGCTGGTGCCATTTTCTTGGAAATGGTCCCCGCCACGATCATGACGTCGGATTGGCGCGGCGACGGCCGAAACACCCCCGCGCCGAACCGATCCAAATCAAACCGGGAGGCTCCGGCGGCCATCATTTCAATGGCGCAACACGCCAGCCCAAAGGTCATGGGCCACAGCGAATTGGCCCGTGCCAGATTGAGAAGGTCGTCCAGCAGGGCGAACTGGATTACCGGCTCTGTTCTTTGGTTTTCCACTCAAACACTCCTTTTCGCCACGCGTAGACAATCGCCAGGGACAAAATGCCCAGGAAGAGGAACACCTCGATGAAATCGCGGAAGGCATACTTCCCGTAGGCCAAGGTGACCGGAAACAGATAGAGCACGTCCACATCGAAGGCCAGGAAAATGAGCGCATAGATGTAATAGGCGGCCGTGAACTGAATCCAGGCGCTGCCGATGGTCTCCATGCCGCTTTCGTAGGTTTCGTCGCGACGCCGCCCCGTGCTGCGTGGAACAATCAAATGGGAAATAATGATGGGAATGACCGCGAAGACCACGCCGACCAGCAGGTAGAAGGCGACGGCCAGAAAATCTCCCAAAAGGGCTTGCGGCACCATAGAAAGTCCTTCTTATTCGATGTAGATGGCCTTGAACTTACACGTTTCGATACAGATTCCGCACCGAACGCACACTTCTTCGTCGATGACATGGCATTCTTTGTTGACGCCGATGATGGCGTTTTCCGGACATCGCCGACGGCAGGCACCACATCCGGTGCATTTATCCACGTCGATGACGTACTGGATCAGCGGCTTGCAGATCTTGGCCGGACATTTCTTATCATAGACGTGCGCCTCATACTCGTCTCTGAAATACCGCAGGGTGCTCAGCACGGGGTTTGGGGCGCTTTTCCCCAGACCGCACAGGGCCGTCTCTTCAATGGCGTGGCACAGTTCTTCCAGCTTGGTGAGATGTTCCGGGGTGCCCCGGCCTTCGCACATGTCCACCACCAACTCGTGCATGCGCTTGACGCCGACCCGGCAGGGAATGCACTTGCCGCAGGATTCTTCCACCAAGAAGTTCAGAAAGTATCGGGCGACATCCACCATGCAGGTCACTTCGTCCATGACAATCATGCCGCCGGAACCCATCATGGAGCCAGCTTCCTTGAGCCTTTCGAAGTCCACGGGAAGGTCGATGAGCCGTTCCGGCACGCACCCTCCCGACGGGCCGCCCGTCTGGACCGCCTTGAATTTTTTTCCGCCCGGAATGCCGCCGCCGATGTCTTCGATGATGGTGCGCAGCGGCGTCCCCATGGCCACTTCCACGAGACCTGTATTGTTGATCTTGCCCACCAGGGAAAAGATCTTGGTCCCCTTGCTTCGCTCCGTGCCGATGGACGCATACCAGGCGCCGCCGTTGTTGATGATGAGCGGCACATTGGCCCAGGTTTCCACATTGTTCAGGTTGCTCGGGCGGTTCCACAAGCCCTTTTCCACGGTGTGGATGTGCTTGCCGCGGGGCTCTCCAATCTTTCCTTCCAAAGACGCCATAAGCGCCGTGGACTCCCCGCAGATGAAAGCGCCGGCCCCTCGGTTGACGTGAATGTCCAAACTGAAGTCCGTTCCCAAAATGTTTTCCCCGAGAAGGCCGTATTCTTTGGCCTGATGAATCGCCCAAATGGCGTTTTCCACCGCCATGGGATATTCGAACCGCACGTAGATGTAGCCTTCCCGGGCGCCGATGGCGTAGCCCCCGATGATCATCCCTTCCAGGACCTGATGGGGGTTGCCTTCCAGGAGCGAACGGTCCATGTAGGCGCCAGGGTCGCCTTCGTCGGCGTTGCACATGACGTACTTGATATCCCCATGGGCCCGTCGGCACGATTCCCACTTGACGCCCGTGGGGAACCCACCCCCGCCGCGGCCCCGAAGGCCGGAGATTTTGACCTCCTCGATGACCTGCTCGGGGGTCATGCCGGAGAGCACCTTGGCCAGCGCCGAATACCCGCCCCGGGAGATGTAGTCCTCGATGTCCCGAACGTAGTTGCTGCCCGTGTCCTTAAAGACAATGCGCTGCTGCCTGGCAAAAAACGGGATCTCGTATTCGTGGACGATGCGGTTGCCCGTAGTGGGATCCACATAAAGCAGATCCTCAAGGACCTCCCCGCCGAGAACGCTTCGATCCACGATTTCCGCCACCCGATCCGGCTTGACCTTCTGATAGAAAACCTCTTCGGGCTCAATGACCACAATGGGACCCGCGGCGCAAAACCCGTTGCAACCGGTGGGAACCACCATGTATTCGCGGGTGAGCCCCTTGTCCTTCAACACTTTCTCAAAGGCGTCCACCAATTTATGGCTGCCCTGGGAATGACACCCCGTGCCGTTGCAGACGCGGATCCGCTTGCGGATGTGCTTGCGCTTTTCGATGATCTGCTGCCGCAACGCGTCCAGATCTTGAATGCTCGTAAGCCGCTTCATGGCTTTCCACCTACGCGCTCTTGGCCTTGATCTCTTTGATCAGCGCCGCCATCTTGTTCGGGGTCATTTCACTGTGTGTCTCCCCGCTCACCACCACCACGGGCGCCGAGGCGCACGCCCCCACACAGTTGACCGTCTCCAAAGTGAGGGCCAAGTCTTCCGTGGTCTGCCCCGGTTCCAAACCAAGATCTTGCCGCACGCGGTCCAAGAGCTTGGGCGCGCCCTTGACGTGGCAGGCCGTTCCCGTGCACACGTGCACCATGGTGCGCCCTCGCGGGGTCAGGCTAAAGACCTTGAAGAAATTGGCCACACTGTAAATCTGGTTGATGGGCATGCGCAGCCGCTCGGAAATCCGTAACAGGCTCTCCTTGGGGAGATAGTTGAACTTGTGATTCACATCCAACATGATCTGAAGAAGGGATTCCGGCTTGGCACCCCATTGATCGATAACCGCATCCACGTCCTGAAGGATTTGTTCCATAGAAAGGAGCCTCCACACATTTCATTCGGTCGGGGCCGATTGATGCGGGCTCAAGAACACGACCCGGAGGATACACGTGATTTTTTGCACAACGTCTCTCTGTAGGTCAAGGAAAAAGTGTGCATTCTTGTTGTCTCCACCCCAGGGGTTTTTCCCTCGTGGGGAACCTCGGTCCCGGCGGGGCGTATTCCAGAGCATTGTCCCGGCAAGGAAATCCTTCGCCCCTTCGGGGCTGGGCGCCTGTCTGGGCACGCACATTGTGTCCTTTCGCCACAGGATGTCAGCCCGTAGCGTAGCCCTGAAACTGGGCCGCTCCGCGCCCCGAAGGGGCACAGGATGTCAGCCCAGGGCGTAGCCCTGGGATGGGTAAATCGGTCCCCTTTTTACCACTTCTTAAGCCCCGGAGGGGCGTAACGCCACCCCCGATGAGCTATCCCCATGCGATGGGGTACATCCTTAAGCCATGTGTTTCGCCCCTTCGGGGCTGGGCCCGTGCCAACATTCGGCCCAGCGGGGTTAAGCCCTGCGATGGTTGGCCCCTTTCGGGGCTTAGCCCCTGCGGGGCGGGGTTTTGCCCGATCTTTAGGGGGAGGCGGCGGCCGTGGGGGCGGTGTTCAAGCTAAAGGAAAAGACGGAGCCTTTGCCCTTTTCGCTGGTCACCGTCAGCGTGCCACCGTGGGCGCGCACCACCTTTTGGGCGATGGCCAAGCCCAGGCCTGTCCCCTGCTCGGAGCGTATTTCCCGGTCCTTTCCCCGATAAAATTGGTCGAAGACAAAAGGGATTTCCTTGGCATCGATGCCCACCCCCGTATCCTCCACGGACACCGCCACACACGAGCCTTCCCGCTTTGCGCGAATGATTACGCGCCCCCCTTCCCGATTGTATTTGATAGCGTTCGAAATAAGGTTGCTCAGGGCTTCCCGCAGGGAATCGGGATCGGCATGCACGGCGGGAAGGTCTTCGGGAAGCTCCACCCGAACCGTGACCCCCTTTCCTTTGGCCGAAAAATCCAACCCCTTCAGGGCGGCGTCGATACAGTCCTCAAGCCGGGTCGGCTGGAGCCTTTTGACGATATCCCCCTCGCTGAGGCGGCTCATGTCGAGCCAGTCGTTGATGAGCTGCATGAGGGATTCCAGGCGTTCCTTGGCCCGGGTAAGCATTTCCTGTTGGGCTTCGCTCAGTTCCGCGCCGATGCCGCCCAGAAGGACTTCGAAGTACTGAAGGATGGCCGCCAAGGGAGAGCGCAGCTGGTGGGTGACCATGGTGACGAAGTTGCGCTCCATGGTCTCTTTTTCCTGGCGCAGAGCCCGCGATTCCAGGTCCAGGCGCCGCTTTTCCAAACCGCGGCGCACGACGATGAGTAATTCTTCGGGGGTGAAGGGCTTGGGCAGGTAGTCGTAAGCGCCTTCCTTCATGGCCGCGACGGCGCTCTCGATGGTGGCATAGCCGGTAATGAGCACCGTCACGATGCTGGGGTCGAAGTCCCGAATGCGCCGCACCACTTCCACCCCGTCCATTTCCGGCATTTTGAGATCCACCAGAACTAGATCGCACGGGTCGCACAGGAGCTTTTCCAGACCTTCCCGCCCGCTGGACGCCAACGCGACCTGCATGCCCTCTCGAGCCAACACCCGCCGGCACGACACTCGAGCGATTTCCTCATCGTCAATGACCAGAATCTTGGGAGGATCCACGGGTGAGCGCCTTTTTTCGATTGTCCGCTATGAGCTCGAAACGTTCGCCGGGAAAACGGCTTCGTCTTTGGCCGTCCTTCGACGAACGGCGGGGCTTGCCATGCACCTGGCGGGCAGGCCGGCTCTTGGCGTCGGGATTCGCCCTACGACGACCGGCGCCGCGCCAAGAGGTCCGCGACGCGTTCAAGAAGCTCCTTCGGCTTGAAGGGCTTGTCCAGGTAATCGTCGGGCTCCGAGAGCGATCCCATGTCTTCCGCATCATCAAAGGCGAAACGCGATCCGGTATCTGAGCGGACGCTGGAGACCATCAGAATGGGGATGTTTTTGAAAGCCGCGAGCCGAGGGTCGGAGCGCACGCTGGAGACCAGGCTGAAGCCTTCGAAAATGCTTTCCATCATGATGTCCAGGATGATGAGGTTGGGTTTTTCCTCTTCCACTTTCCGAAGGCCTTCCTTGCCGTCCGAAGCGATGATCACCTCATAGCCGTCGGCAAGCAGGATCATCTTCGTCGACTTGGCGAAATCCGCATCATCGTCCACTATGAGAATTTTTGCCTTGGTCGCCATGAGCTTGTCCTCCAGCCTCTCGGGCCCATTCCGTCGGGAAGGGCGGCACAAGAACATGTGAAATGATTCTTGAGCTTACCGGATCCCCCCTTGTGTGTCAACGGGATATCGGCTAGGGTTGTCCCGCTTTGTGCCCCTTGGGCACGGCGGCGGTCAGAACAGGTAGAAAAAGTCCTCTTCCAGGTCGAAGCGGAGCCTTTTGAGCATCAGGGCCACGTCTTTGGTCTTACCGTCCCGGGTCATGAAGTAGTCTTCCAGGGTGGCTTTGAATTCAAAGCCCAATTGGCGGAAAGCGCGCACCGCCAGTTGGTTTTCGACGAGCACCTTGGCTTTGAGGAAATAGAGGCCCTGGCGCGTGCTGATTTCGATGAGTTCCTTGATGAGCGACGAGCCGAGACCCAGCTGGCGATGATCGGATCCTACCACCACATAGATTTCCGCCACATGCCTGTAGGCTCCCGCCATGCGGTTGAGAGACGCCAGGCCGACGATGCGCGTTCGAGGGCCGTTCCAGGCCGCCAAGGGAAGCACTCGGCCCAGGTCCAACTGGCGGATCCAGGTGCCCACGGTGCGCGGGTCCGGCACCTGATCCCGAAAGCCCTCCACTTCGTGGTCGGGAATGTCATGGAAAAAAGTGCGCACCGCCTCCTCGTCATCCCGGACCAGCATCTTGAAAAGGACCGGTTCTCCATTATTGAGGAGGCTTTCCTTGGGCTTGGGGGGTTCGAAGCGCATCGTTGTGTGCATCATGAGACCTCTCGACGGGAATGTCCCTGCGGGCTCTTATCGATCCACGGGTTGTGCAAACCCTTTTCCCTTTACTGGAAATCGGCGCGACACACAAGATCCAAAGGCACGCCCCACGCCCCTTATGCGCCTTCGGGTTTCATGGGGGCGGCATGGCGGATCGCGGTCCGAACCGCTTCGCCATGCACAGGCAGGCACCAAGGTATCACGTGAACTTCCGAACGGACGGAGGAATCCATGAAAATCGGTTTCATCGGCGGCGGAAACATGGGGGAGGCGTTGGTGCGCGGCTTGATCCACGCCGGAATCGTCCCCCCGAATCACGTCACGGTCTATGACGTGCTGCGGGATCGCACGGCACACCTCACCCAGACCTACGGCATCAGGGGCGCGGAAAGACTCGGCGACTGCGCCCTGTCGGCGGACACCGTCGTTGTGGCCGTCAAGCCCCAGAATATGGCCGAAGTCTTGGAGGAACTGGGCCGCTCAGCCCCACACCGTCCGCTGGTCATCAGCATCGCTGCCGGTGTGCCCATTGCGGTCCTGGAGGCCGCCCTTCCCGATGGGACTCCGGTCGTTCGGGTCATGCCCAACACGCCCGCTTTGGTCCTCGCCGGCGCCAGCGCCTTGGCCCGGGGCCGCTCCGCCGACGACACCCACATGGACCGGGCCCTCACGATTTTTCGCGCCGTCGGCGTCGCTCATGAAGTGCCGGAAAAGCTTTTGGACGCGGTGACGGGTCTCACGGGAAGCGGACCGGCTTACGTCTTGTGTTTCCTGGAAGCCCTCATCGACGGCGGCGTCCTCATGGGCCTTCCGCGAGCCACCGCCGCGGACCTGGTCATTCAAACGGTTCTCGGCACGGCCCTCATGGCCCAGAAAACGGCAAAACACCCGGCAGTTCTTAAAGACATGGTCACATCCCCGGGAGGAACCACCATTCACGGGCTGGAAGTGCTGGAATCGAGGGGTTTTCGAGGGGCCGTCATGGGAGCGGTGCGCGCCGCAACGGAACGGTCTGCGGCTTTGGGCAGTGCCACCACCAAGAAAACGGCGTAGGCGCCGGCTTCACGCTCAAGGGTGAGGAGGGGTATGGAGGCTTTTCTCAATCCGAAGTCGGTACTGCTTGTGGGCGTCACGCGCCGCACAGGCGTCGGCGCGTACAACAACCTGGAAGTGATGCGACGCTACGGCTACCGGGGTCCCGTTTACGTGGTCCATCCGTCCGAGACGGAAATTTTCGGACACCCGACGTACCGCTCCGTGGCCGATGTGCCGCAGGTGCCGGATCTCGCGGTGATTTCCGTCGGGCGCGACCGCGTGGTGCCGGTGGTGGAAGACTGCGTCCGCAAGGGCATTCGAAACGTCGTCATCATTAGCCAAGGGTTCGCCGATGCTGACACGGAAGGCCGCGCCCTGCAAAACACGTTGGTTTCCCTCTGCCGCGAAAACGGTGTCCGGGTGCTTGGCCCCAACACCATGGGCATTCTGAACGCCTTTGACGGTTTCAGCACGGCTTTCATCGACATTGCCCGGGACCCGGCGCCTTTGCCCCTCACCCTGGTGGCTCAGTCGGGTGTCCTTCAGGTGGGGATTGAATCGTTTACGGGGCGGCTCGGCAAAGCCATCGACATCGGCAACGGCTGCGATATCCATTTCGTCGACGCCCTGCGCTATTGCGCCGACGATCCCCAAACGCAGATCATCGTTCTCCATATGGAAGGCATGCGGGACGGCAGGACCTTTTTGGAAGTGGCCGCATCCATCGCCCCTCGAAAACCCATCGTGGTTTTGAAAACGGGCCGGAGCCAGGCCGGCGCCCGAGCGGCCCTCTCCCATACCGGCTCTTTGGTGGGCGAAGACGCGGTCTTTGATGCGGCCTTCCAGAAGGCCGGCCTCATACGGGTGCACACCATGGTGGAGCTGCGGGCTGTGTGCAAAGCGTTTTTGCATTTTCGCCCCATGGACGGCCCCAATCTGGCGGTGCTGACGGCAACGGGAGCCTGCGGCATCATGACCGCCGATGCTTGTGAAGATTTCGGCCTGCAGCTCGCCCCTTTTCCCGACAAAGCACGAAGCCTTTTGGAAAACCCCAAAATCGCCTGGCATCGCCTGGGAAATCCCGTGGATTTGTGGCCTTTGGGCATGGTGGGCGGCTCCTTTCCCGATGTGCTGGAAAAGGCGGCTGATGCGCTTCTCGCGAGCGACGACACGCATGCCGTATTGGCCATTTTCCCGCGCATGGCCTCGCCGCTTCATGACAACCTGCGCTATGAATCCGTCCTTCGCCGGGTGCAGGAAAAGAACGGCTCTCGAAAGCCCATCGCGTGCTGGGTCTATGGGGACGGCGGCCGAGAAGAGGCCGAACGGCTGGACCGAGTTCCCGGCGTCGCGTGCTTTGCCGGAATGGATGAAGCTGTGATGGGGTTGGCCGCCACCTACCGGTTCCATCAGCTGCGCCAGCGTGCAGGCTTGGCCTCTTTCGCGGCTCCCTCCCAGGCTCAAGAGAAGATCCAGGCCCCGCAGGGCGTGCTCCTGGGAGAAGCGGCTATGGAATGGCTTCGCCGTTACGGCATTCCGACGGCACCGTCCTTGGTCACCGACGAACCGGAAACCGCCGTCCGGTGGGCGCATCAGACGGGTTTCCCCGTGGTCCTCAAGGTGGTTTCCCCGCAGTGGGTCCATAAATCCGATGCGGGCGGCGTCGTAACGGGCCTTGACGATCCCGACGCTCTGCACCGGGCATTCCTTGATCTGGTCGAGCGTTTTCGCGCTGCTTGCCCCGACGGGGAACTCACGGGCATTCAGGTGCAAAAACAGATGAGCGGCTGGGAAATGCTTTTCGGCATCAAGCGAGACCCGCAGTTCGGGCCCGTGGTGGTGGCGGGAATGGGCGGCATCTACACCGAGGTGTTCCAAGACGTGCGCCGGGCCTTGGCTCCTCTCTCTTTCGAGGAAGCCCGTGAAATGATCACGTCCCTTCGCCTCTTTCCGTTGCTTCGGGGCGCGCGTGGACGGCCGCCGGCCCATGTGGAATCCCTCGCGGCCGCTCTGGTGCGCCTTTCGGAGCTCGCTTGGGACCATCCGGAAGTGGCCGAATTGGATATCAATCCCGTGTTCGCCTTTGCCGAAGGCTGTTGCGCCGTGGACTGCCGCATCATCCTCGGCTAAAATCCGCTCAAAGACCCGAAGGCCCCACTTCGGGGAACGGCCTTTTTCCCTAGGAACAGGGAGCCTGAGCCATCATGGTGGAAGCGTCGGAATTGCGGCAAAGCCCCTTTCTTGCGGACATTCCGGACGGAGACGTGCAGCGGCTGGCCGAGGTAGCCGTCCTGGTTCATTTCAACGAAAGCGAAGTCATCTTTCAAGCCAACACGCCGGCAAAGAACCTCTATTTGCTCAAATCGGGATCCGTCCTTTTGAGCTTTCCCAACGGCCGTTCGCTTGTCGTGCGCCAGGCCGGCCAAGCCTTGGGCTGGTCCAGTTTGGTCAGTCCCTTTCATTATACGGCGACGGCCGTGTGCCTTAAGGATTCGGTCCTGTATCAATTCAGCAATGCCGAACTGTTCAGCCTCTTTCGCATGGACGCGGGCTTGGCCACGCGCATCACGGCCAAGATTGAATCCGTCATTCAGGAGCGAAAACCTTACCGGATGCCACGAACCGCCCATGGGGAAGGGGAGAGCCGATCATGACGGGACTTTCCGCCATCGCCGCGGCCAACGGATGGTTCATTACCGTCACCGGTTTGGTCATCGTCTTTACGGGCCTTGCGGTCCTCGCCGCCTTCATTGCAAGCCTCGACAAGCTCTTGACCTTGTGGGACCGGGGTGTGGCGTGGCTTCGGCGCTCCAGAAGACGGGAGTCTTCCGGGCCCGAACCCGAAGACCTCGCTCATAAAGGCCCGGTGTCCTTGCCTCGGGCGGACGCTTCAGCCCGTTCGGTGTTCCTCGGTGGGGAGACTTTGGAGGTTTATCAATACCTTCAGTGGCTGTCGCGTCGGCAAGGGGACGTTTTCAGCCTTTCCCGGCTGCTCGAACAGGCGGAAAAAAGAGGCATCCCCCGCCCCCATTTCCACCTGGACGAACTGCTGGCTCTTGGCGTGATCGAAGAACTTCCTGGGGATGATCGCGGTTTTTACCGCTGGACACCAGGCATTACCGTGCAGCCCGAAGAGTGAGGGCCCCGTTCTTTTCTGGGAACCGCATTCCCCCGGAAAGGCCGGGCCGCGGCGTGTCATCCGCTCACGAAAGGGAACCGCCCATGGACATGGTCGTTGCGTTTTTCAAAAACACGGGTTTCGGCTTGGTGGACTACCGCCATTTCATCATGATGGCGGTGGGAATCGGCTTTATTTACCTCGGGATTGCCAAGCATTACGAACCCCTGCTTCTCGTCCCCATCGGCTTCGGCATACTCATGGGCAATGTCCCCATCTTCAAGGGGCTTGGGCTCGGCATTTATGAGTCGGGCAGTGTGTTGAACTACCTCTACTTCGGCGTTCGTCAGGGAATCTACCCGCCGCTCATCTTTCTCGGCATCGGGGCCATGACGGATTTTTCCACCATGCTGGGCCGGCCCAAACTGATGCTCTTGGGGGCAGCGGCCCAGCTGGGTATTTTCGTCACCTATCTGGTCGCCCTGGCCTTGGGTTTTCCTGCAAACGAAGCGGCCTCCATCGGGATCATCGGCGGGGCCGACGGCCCGACGGCGATTTTCCTCGCATCCAAGCTGGCTCCGGAACTGGTCGGACCCATCGCCATTGCCGCCTATTCTTACATGGCCCTGGTGCCTGTGATCCAACCGCCCATCATGTTTCTTCTGACCACGAAAAAGGAACGCCTCATTCGCATGAGCGACCCTCGGCCGGTGAGCAAAAGGGAAAAGATCATCTTCCCCATTGCGGGCTTTTTGCTGTGTTGTTTTCTTGCGCCCGCGGCCCTGCCTCTTCTGGGCATGCTCTTTTTCGGCAATCTCCTCAAAGAATGCCTCGTCGCCGACCGACTGGCCCAAACGGCTCGAACGGCCCTCATCGATATCGTTACCATCATCTTGGGCATCACGGTGGGCGCCTCCACCCAAGCGGACGTGTTTCTCACGGCCAAGTCCGTCGGAATTTTCTTCCTCGGCGCTGCTTCCTTCATGGTCGCCACGGCCGGCGGCATTCTCTTCGCCAAGCTCATGAACGTCTTCAGTCAGGACAAGATCAACCCGCTCATCGGGGCGGCGGGGGTTTCAGCCGTTCCCGATTCGGCCCGCGTCGCCCAAATGATCGGCAACCGCGAAGACCCGTCCAATTACCTGCTCATGCACGCCATGGGCCCGAACATTGCCGGCGTGATCGGATCCGCCGTGGCCGCCGGCGTCCTTTGGTCCTTTTTCATAGCGCCTTAAATACGCTGCCCTTAACCTGCACGCACGGAGGCACGACCATGTTGATCAAAGAATGGATGTCCACTCCCGTCATCACCATCGATCCCGACGAACCCATGCCGAAAGCCGTCAACCTCATGAAGGAAAAGGGCATTCGAATGCTGCCCGTGCTCAAGAACGGTAAACTGGTAGGGGTCCTGACCGAAACCGACATCAAACGAGCCTCTCCGTCCGATGCGACCCTTTTGGAAATTCACGAACTGCTCTATCTGCTTTCCCGCATCAAGGTCAAAGAGATCATGAACAAGAAGCCCGTGACGATTCCCATGGATTTCACGGTGGAGGAGGCCGCGGAGAGGCTCCTGGAGCACGGCATTTCAGAAGCCCCCGTCGTGGACGCCTCGGGCACGGTTCAAGGCGTCATCACGCGAGCGGATATGTTCAAGGTGCTCATTTCCTTAAGCGGGTTGCGCCATCGGGGGGTGCAGTTCGCCTTTGAAATCGAAGACCGGCCGGGATCCATCAAAGAGCTTACGGATCTCATTCGCCACACCGGAGGGCGCATCGCCAGCATCCTGGGCTCTTACGATCGGGCTCCCGCCGGATACCGCCATGCCTACATTCGAGCCTACGATCTGGACCGGTCCAAGCTGGGGGAACTCACGGAGGCTCTGAAGAAGAAAGCCAAAATGCTCTACATGGTGGACCATCGGGAAAACCGGCGGGAAATTTATATTTAAAAACCAGCGTGGCCTTCCGAGAGGCGGAATTGTCGAAGGCGGCCGGGGCCGCCTTCGACGGTGCCCCGAAAAAGCGGCTTTTTCGCGTTAAATTCCGAGATAGGCTTCCTTGACCTTTTCGTCCTCCAGAAGGGCCTTGCCGGTGCCTTCCATGACGATACGGCCGTTTTCCAGAACATAGGCTCGATCGCAAATGGCGAGGGTCTGCTTGACGTTTTGCTCCACCATGAGAATCGTCATGCCCTTACGATGGATTTCCTGGACCAGTCGAAAGATTTCCTGGGTCAGCCGCGGCGAAAGACCCAGGGAGGGCTCGTCGAAGAGAACCATGCGCGGCAGCGACATAAGCCCTCGGGCGATGGCGCACATCTGCTGTTCGCCCCCCGAAAGGGTCCCCGCCATCTGATGGCGGCGTTCTTTCAAACGGGGAAACAGTTCAAAAACCCATTCCAGGGTTTCCTTGCGCTTCGCTTTGGCTTCCCCTTTGAGGGCCCCCATTTCCAGATTTTCCACAACCGACATTTCCGGAAAAAGCTGGCGCCCTTCGGGCACGTGCGAGAGACCGTAGTTGACGATTTCGTAGGGCTGCAGCCGGTCCAAGCGCACGTCCCCGAAACGGATGGCGCCGCCCTTTGGGCGAATGAGGCCCGAGATGGTTTTTAAAAGCGTGGATTTTCCCGCCCCGTTGGCGCCCACCAGCACGACGAATTCGTTGGCGTCCACGTGAAACGACACATCCCACAGCACCTGCACGTCGCCGTAGGCAACGTCTAACCGCTCCACCTGCAGCATGCCCGCTAATCCTTTCCCAGATACGCTTCGATGACGGCGGGGTGGTTGGCCACCTCTTCCGGGCTGCCTTCGGCAATGCGCTGCCCGTAGTTGATGCACAGAAGCCTATCGCACAGGCTCATGATCACGCGCATGATATGTTCCACAATGATCACGGTGATGCCCGAGTCCCGAATCCTGCGGATCAGGGCGACGCCGTCGGCCTGTTCCTGCGGGGTGAGGCCCGCCATGGTTTCGTCCAGCAGGAGCAGTTTGGGCTCGGTGGCCAGGGCTCGAGCGATTTCCAGGCGCTTGCGATGGCCCAAGGGAAGGCCCCTGGCAGACTCATCCTTTCTGTCCGTAAGGCCGCAGAAATCCAAAACCTCCATGGCCTTTTCACGGCTACGGGCCAGGGATTCTGTATGGTTGAAAGCGGCCGTCATGACGTTTTCCAAAACCGTCATGCGGCGCAACGGCTTGACGACCTGAAAGGTGCGGCCAACGCCCAACTTGCAGATTTTCCAGGTGGGCAGCCCGTTCAGCGTCTGCCCTTGAAAGCGAATATGTCCCGACGTGATGGGGTAATAGCCGTTGATCAGGTTGAAAACCGTGGTCTTTCCCGAACCGTTGGGCCCAATGAGGCCGAAGATTTCCCCTTCGTTCACGTGAAAGCTCAGTTCGTTAACGGCCCGAAGTCCGCCGAAATCCTTCGTCAGTTCGTGGCATTCGAAAAATGGCGTGCTCATGAACCCTTCCCTGCCGCGGAGGCCCCGCCCCCGGCTTTCGAAGACCACAGCCTTTGAATTTTGGTCCAGTCCCCGACAATGCCGTTGGCCATGTACAGGATGACGAAAATGACCAACAATCCGAAAACCAGCACATGGAGTTCGCTCACCCAGCGGGGCGCCAGCCCGAAAAAGGCACTGCGGAACGTTTCCTGCAAAAGCACCATGATGAAAGCCCCAAGCGGCGGTCCCCACAACGTCCCGACGCCTCCAATGATCCCCACGAGGATGGCCATGATGGAGATGTGGTGGAGCGAAAAGACCACTTCCGGGTCGATGAAAGCCATGTAGTTCATGTAGAAAGCTCCCGCCATGCCCGTAAAAAAGGCGCTGACGATGAGCGAGAGGCTCTTGTATCGAAAGGCGTTCACCCCCATGGATTCCGCCGCATCCTGATCCTCCCGGATGGCGATGAAGTAATAACCCCACTTGGAACGCATCACGGCGTGGATCGCGTAGATGCACGCCAGGGCCAGAAAAAGAGCCAGATAGTAGTAGGGCAGTTTGCTCCGAAAGCTCTGAATGAGCAGAATGCCCTGCATGCCTCCTGTGAAGCTGCGCCATACCACGGCCACCAGCCGAAAGATCTCACCCACGGCGATGGTGGCCAGAGCAAAATAAGGCCCTCGCAGCCGGAAACACACCCAGCCGATGACAAAGCCGATGAGCGCGGCCATGGGCCCTCCCAGGATCATACCCCACCAGGCGGACATCCCCACCTTGGTGGCACAGATTCCGGCCGTATAGGCCCCAATGCCGAAAAAGATGGCATGGCCGAAGGACACCTGCCCCGTGTAGCCGGCCAGCAAGTTCCACGACGAACCGATGACCACCCACATCAAGGCCAGGATGAGCACATGCTGGTAATAGTCCGAACGGATGACCAAGGGAAAAATGATGGACGCCGCCACGATCACGGCGACCTGCCACCGCAGTGCCTTCATGCCTCCTCCATGGGTTCTAGATCTTGGTCAGGCGTTTGAGCCCGCCGGGGAGAAAGATCAAGACCAGCAAAAAGATGACCATGCCCACGGCGTCTTTCAGGGCCATGGAGATATAGGTCGCTCCCAGGGATTCCGAAACCCCCAACACGACCCCGCCCACAATGGCCCCCACGGTACTCCCCAGCCCCCCAAGGATGGTGATAACGAAAGCCTTAAGGGTGAAGGCGCCGCCCAAGTCCGGAAAGAGATAATAGATGGGCAGAAGAAGCGTCCCCGCGGCCGCCACCAAGGCCGCTCCCAGCCCGTAGGTGAAAATCGTGATCCTTTCGGCATTGACCCCCAGCAGGAGCGCGGCTTCCTTGTTTTGGGCCGTCGCCCGAACCGATTTACCCACGTCCGTCTTTAAAAGGAAAAGAAACAACCCGATGGTGAGCAGGACGGCAATCCCGAAAGCAATGACCATGGGAAGGTTGAAAGCGATGGACCCGGCATAAAGGGACATGGAAGTGTAGGGGGGTCGAACCGACTTATAGTCCGAGTGGAAAATCATGCGGGCCAGTTCCGTCAAAACCATGCCGATGCCGACCGTCATGAGCACCTGGTTTTCCGGCAGGATGCTATCTACCTTGATGAGCGGGTTCAAAAGGTAGCGCTGCAGCACCGCCCCAAGGACGAACAGGCAGGGCATGGTGATGAGCAACGCCGCGTAGGGATCCAGATGCACATATTCGTAGAGCACATAGGTGATGTACATGGCGACCATCATGAGCTGGCCATGGGCCAGATTGATGATTTTCATCACGCCCATGATGAGGGTCATGCCGATGCCGATCAGGGCGTAAATGCCGCCCATGAGGATCCCGGCGACGACGGTTTGGATGAACACGGCCATGAGGTCTCATCCTTCGAAGGCTGAGCGACTGAGCAGGGCACGGGGATGCGGAGCGCCCGAAGGCGCTCCGCCGCTTTCGAACTACTTCCACACGGCGTCCCAATCAATGGGATAGACGTAAGGTTTGGTGGCGAGTTCCTTCGGCCACACCAGTTCCAGGCGGCCGTCGATCCATTGGACCAGGTAGGTGGGCAGGCGGTTTTGGTTGGTCTTCTTGTCGTAAGAAATGAATTTGACCGGGCCGAAGACCGTCATCATATCGGTTTCCGAAAGGGCTTTTCGAATATCGTCGGGGCTCGTGGACTTGGCCCGCTTCAAAACGTCGGCGATGACGTAGGCGGCGGCGTAGGCTTCGGCGCCGTGATATTCGGTGTCTTTCTTATAGGTGGCCACGAACTTGTTGTAATAATCCATCGCCCCCGGGTACTTGAGGGTCTGGTACCACAGGGTCGCCGAAAAAACCTTTTCCGCCGCCTTGCCCGCGTTCTTGGGAAATTCCGGCAAGGTGAATCCGGCGGCGCCGCCGACGAACAGTTTGGGTTTAATGCGAAGTTCCATGGCCTGGCGCATGAGCAGCGAAGCGTCCATGACGTAGGAGATCATGTACACGAGGTCCGGATTCTTGTCTTTAACCTTGACGAGGATCGGTTTGAAATCCACACCGCCGTGCTCGTAGCCTTCCTCCACCACGACTTGGATACCGAGCCGTTGGCAAATCGCTTTGAATTCCTGCGATCCCGAACTGCCGAAGTTGGTGTTTTCGTAGAGGATGGCAGCCGTCTTAGGTTTGACCACTTCGGTCAGAAAGGATGCCAAAGCCTTCGGGTATTCACTGACAGGCGGGTTCAAGCGGAAAATGTATTCCCAACCCTGTTCCGTGATCTTGTCGTCGGAGCCGGTATTGACGAGGAACGGAATGCGGTTCTGTTGGGCCACGCCGGCAATGGCGAAGGTTTCCGAACTGCCGTACCCGCCGCCCAGCATAAGGACCTTGTCCTTGGTGATGAGCTTTTCGGCCGCCGATCGCGCCACTTCGGGACGGCCCGTATCGTCTTCAAAGAGAAATTCCAACTTCTTGCCGTTGACGCCGCCCGCCGCGTTGATTTCCTTTAGGGCCATTTCAAAGGACAGCTTTTCGATTTCACCGAACTTCGCCTTGGCGCCCGTAATCGGCAAGATGATGCCGACCCGCAGCGTGTCCGCGGCCCATGCCGATGCGCCCCCAAAAATTCCTAGAAGACTCAGGCACAGTACAACACACAATAGCTTTTTCATCGCGCGTCCTCCCGTTTAAGAATGAGTGCTCGAAACCCCGTCCATACTTCTGCCGACATAACGGGCGTCTTTCAAAACGGTGGAGCCAAGGCGTTAACTTTCAAAGGCGTGTTTGGACCGTGAAAGCCCTACAAGGAACCGAAAAAACCAACCCCGTGGAAACCGGCGTCGTTGAAGGCCGCGTTTGAGCGCTTGAAGGCGGGATGTGGTGCCGGTTCGCCGCGGTCGAATCTATCCGGGGTCTGCCCTTCTGTCAAGCTTTGCCCGAAAAGGAAACGCCGCGGGAAGCCGTTTGATCAGTAAAAAATCGTGCGGCACCGATGGTACGGACGGCGCCGAAAGGGCTGGCGCTGGCCTAAAGACCACAGCCAATGATCCACATGAACACTGGTTACGTGTCCCGCGCCCCGCCGGTGAAAGGCTTCTTTGAGTTTTTCCACCGCCACGATGGTTGCCGCCCGGATTTCGATTTCTTCGCGGGATCCCGACGGCAGCTCCCGCCCGGCGTCGATCCGATCCGCCAAATCCCGCCCATACCGCAGAATGCCCAGCTCTCGAAGCACCTGGGGCAGTTTGTAGTCGGCAAAGGCCGTCAGGCGCTCGATGTCCACAAACCGACCCGGCCCTCGCCCTTCAAAGGCCGCGTGCACATCCGCCGCAAAGATTTGGGCTCGTTTCCAGAAATAGACCGGTTGGCCGTCCAATACGAATTGATCGCGAAAACTCATGAAATCCTCGGCCAGCTGCGCCGCAAGGCGGCAGGCCGACCCATCGGCCCAGGCCACCAGGTGCAGCACATCCCCGCCCCATTTGGTCACAAGGACTCGGCCGGCTTCGCGCAGGTTTTCCAAACGGGCCTCGAACAGAGGTATCCGCCCTGTCCCCTCCAAAATCCGGGCAAGCTCCGCGGGAGTGATCGCCTGAAGGAACCGGGCGTCCGTAAGCGGCACGCCGTCCAGGTAGGCTTTCTTGAGAGCGGCGGCCAAGCCGCAATAGCCCGAATAACGTGTTCCGTCCAGAACCGTTTCCCAGAGGGGTTCTTCAGGATCGGGCCAAAAGCAATGGTTCAGCACATCAAGCACGAAGATCCAACGAACCGTCTCGTCCGTGCCATCCCAGTAGTGGAACGGTTCGCGCCAGGACGGCCTCTCCTGGAGAAGATGGCCCCAGGCCCTGACGGCGGGCTCCACCGCCGCCTCATCAAGCGCGACGAAACGCGCTCGAGCCGCCACCGCCCGAGCGGAATCCAATACGGGAAATGCTTTCACCTTCCGCCCTCCTTATTTTTGAGGCGATCGGCCGCGGGTGAGAATCTTACTGGGGTGAGCGAAGCGAACCCCAAGCAACAACCCCCGGCTCGGCTGAACCCGGCAACCCTCATCTCACAACACCGTCTCCCGGCGCCCTAACGACTCGCGACTAAGGCCGCTCTCGAAGGCTCCCCTCCCGAAGAAGCTCACGTGGGATGCCTTGCAAACCACCTTTGCCGAACACCACCCTTGCGGGCCCTACGGATCGCCCTTTTCCGCCCCATGGGCCGCTTTTTCCCGCAGCCACTGCATCAGGAAGGGGCGTGTGTTCTTCGACGGATCCTTCACCACCACGGCCAGCGCCCGTTTCAGGATTCGGCCCACCTCAGGGCCCTGGGGCACGCCTGCAACGGCCATGACGTCCCGGCCGGAGATGGCCAGCGCTTTTTCCGTCAAAGCGGGTTTTTCATCCAGAATCCGCCGGATCCTTTCGGCCAGCCGTTCCACCGCCCCCACGGGATCGTCTTCCGTGCCGTGAGCCAACCGATCCGCTCGAACGAGGTCCAGAAAATCTTCCAGAAGCGGTTCGCCGACCCTTTGGATCAATCGCCGCACAGCCCCATCCTTCCACAAGTCCGTCGCATGGACCATGTGGTTTTCCACCAGCGTGACCACCTCTTCCCCGAGTTTTTTCGGCGTGAGCCACCGGGCCAAAATCTCCGAAGCCATTTGAGCGCTGAGCTTTTCATGCCCGTAAAAGCGATAGGCTCCGCGGATCTTTTGTCGTACCCGGGGTTTGCCGATATCGTGCAGGAGCGCCGCGAGGCGCACTCGAAGCCGCGGAGGGCTGAAGGCGACGCTCAGCACCGTGTGCCGGTAAATATCGTGGCGATGGTAGTGGTTCTGCTGCTTGCGCCAGCCTTCGAGAAGTTCCGGAAAGAAAACGGCCATGAGGCCGGTGCGGCGGCAGAGTTCCAGGGCCTCCACCGCGTGAGGTCCTGGGATCAGCTTAAAGAACTCGTCCCGAATCCTTTCCGTCGCCGCCCGGGCCAACTCCGGCGCCGCCCGGCGCATCGCTTCCCGGGTTGGGCGGCTTACGCGAAAACCGAAACAGGCGACCAAGCGAGCGGCTCGAAGGGGTCGCACGGGATCTTCACGAAATCGTGCCGCGGGGTCCGCAACCCCTCGAAGCCTTCCTACGGCCAGGTCTTTTCGCCCCCCGAAAGGGTCCAGGAAAATCCCGTCGGGATAAGACAGGGCCATGGCGTTGATGGTGAAATCCCGTCGTTCCAGGTCTTTCACAATCCCGTTCCCGCCATAGGCGGCCCATGAGGTGATTTCCACCGCTCCATCGGGTGTGACCGCATGGAGGGTCCCGTGTCGAAGGCCAAACGTCACCAAACGGTACGGCGGGCTGAGCACCCCATGGACGGATTCGGGCGGAGCGTTAGTGGAAAAATCCCAGTCGGCTGGGGTTTTTCCCAGCAGGTGATCGCGCACCGCTCCGCCTACGAGCCACAGCCCGTAGCCTGCCTCTGTGATCCGCCGGGCCACGTCCTTGACCGATTCCGGCATGCGGGTAAAGACATCCTTCGGGTCCATGGGGTCTTGAAACCTTTTCACAATTTTTCTTGATCTCCGCTTTTTTTGCCTATATTAGAAGGCTCGTAGGCGATGCACAAGGATGCGGTCAGTACCGAGGAGGCAGCTGTGAACGCCCTTCAAGTGATGGAAGAAGCCAATCGGATTATCGAGGATTTTCCTCTGCATCAGTACGTGCTCTACGCCATGCTTTTCCTTTTGGAGATCGCCATTGCTTTTTGGGTCGCCCTGAGTTTGTAGGCACCGGAAAGGGGCTTCAACGGGCTACGGGCCGGGAACCATCGACGATTAGGAAGATGGCCATGCATCAAAACCTTCTGCGCGGGCTAAGCCTTCTTTTGTTGCTTAGCAACGGGACCCAGGTGGGGGAACCCTTCGTCTTCCGTGTGCGCAGAAGGTGACGCAAGCCGCAAGGACAGGACGTGAAGGCCATGGGTTCCACCCCATGGCCTTTTTTATTTGCCGTGAAAGGAGGTGATGGACATGGGACTTGGCGGTCCAGTGGATTTGGGTGACGACGTCGGCCCGCTATGGCACGGCGAACCGCAAAAAAGCACTGAAAAGATCCCTCGAAACAGAAAGGATGAAAGCATGAGTCGTAAAATCTATGTTTTTGACACCACCCTGCGGGACGGCGAACAGGTCCCCGGAGCCAAACTCAACCGTCGCCAAAAGCTGGAAATCGCCGAACAGCTGGCCAAGCTGGGCGTGGACGTCATCGAAGCCGGCTTTCCCTGTTCGTCCCCGGATGACCTCAAGGCGGTCCAGACCGTGGCCGAACAGGTCAAGGGTCCCGTCATCGCGGGCCTAGCCCGGGCCGTCCCTGCGGACATCGACATTGCCTGGGAAGCCGTCAAGAAGGCGGAACGACCCCGCATCCACGTCTTTCTCGGCTCGTCCGATATCCACCTGCAAAAGAAACTGCGCCGCGACCGGGAAACCGCTCTGCAGCAGGCCGTGGATGCTGTCAAATACGCTAAGAAATACTGCGAGGACGTGGAATATTCCACGGAAGACGCGTCCCGAAGCGATTTCGACTACCTGTGCCGGGTGATCGAGGCCTGCATCAAGGCCGGGGCGACGGTGATCAACGTTCCGGATACGGTCGGCTACGCCATTCCGGAACAATACGGGGAACTCATCCGCAATCTGCGGGAACGGATCCCGGCTCTCGATAAGGTGATTTTGAGCGTCCATTGTCACAACGACTTGGGGTTGGCCGTGGCCAACAGTCTCTCGGCGATCCGAAACGGCGCGCAGCAGGTGGAATGCACCATCAATGGCGTCGGGGAACGGGCCGGCAACGCTTCATTGGAAGAAATCGTCATGGCCCTTCGGACTCGGGAATCCTTCTACGATGCCCATACGGACATCGTGACGACGGAAATCTACCGCACAAGCCGGATGGTGAGCCGCCTTATGAACATTCCCGTGCAGCCCAACAAGGCCATCGTGGGGGCCAACGCCTTTGCCCATTCCTCGGGCATTCACCAAGACGGGATCCTTAAGGATCGATCCACCTACGAAATCATCCGCCCCGAAGACGTGGGGGTCAAAGCCCACAGTCTGGTGCTCACCGCGCGATCCGGCCGGGCCGCTCTGCGCCATCGTCTGAAGGAACTGGGCTACAATCTGACGGACGAACAGTTCGAACGCGTCCACAAGCGGTTTCTCAACGTGGCCGACCGCAAGAAGGAAATTTCCGGCCAAGACCTCACCAGCATCGTGGAAATCGAACTCACCAAAGTGCCCGAAACCTACACGTTCCACAGCCTGCAGATCATGAGCGGCAACACCATGCAGCCCCTGGCCTCCGTCACGCTGCTCAAGGAAGGACAGTCGCTCACCGACGCCGCCACCGGCAACGGCCCCGTGAACGCCGTCTTTAACTGCATTGAACGCATCACGGGAGTGGAAGGAACCCTTCGGGACTACGATCTTAAAGCCGTCACCATGGGCAAAGACGCCCTAGGCGAAGCCATGGTGCGCGTGGAAATCAATGGCAGTGTGTATTCGGGAATCGGCACCAGCCCGGACGTCATCGAAGCCAGTGCGCGAGCCTACCTCAATGCTTTCAACCGGTTTTTCGCCAACGGCACCGCGTAAGGAAAAGCCCTTTCCGTCCCCGTCCCTTACCCCCCTTCCAGGGGGGAAGGGAAACCCAGGGACAAAACGCCACGAAGAGCTTGTCCGAGAACGCATTTTGTAGGAGCTTGTCCGACAATACCGATTTTGGTCGCTTATGGTCTTCTAACCCTTTGAAATTACGATGCCGCAAATCGCAAATTCCGAGTTCTCGGACAGGCTCTTTGTAGGAGCGGCTTTAGCCGCGACCCCGCATCATGTCTTAACCCACTTTCCCCGAATGGCCCTAAAAAGGCATTTTCGCGCAGGCTCCTTGGGGCGCTCCGAAAATGCCTCTGGAAGGTCCACCAAAAAGATGGGCGAAGGCCGGGGACGAGGTTGCGGCTAAAGAGGCTTCTACAAAATGCGGTGCCCTTTCGGCAGCCGTGTGTGACGGCTTGCGTGCGGGGCGGTCGCCCCAAAGGGGCAAAACATCATAGCCCGGGGCGTAGCCCCGGGTCGGGACGCCCATTGAAAGATATAAGCCCCGAAGGGGCGAAACACATGGCTTAAGGATGTACCCCATCCCATGGGGATGGCTCATCGGGGGTGAGTTACGCCCCTCCGGAGCTTGAAAATTGGCAAAAATGGGACCGATTTGCCGATCCCAGGGCTATGCCCTGAGATGGAAACCTCTGGCGAAAGGGTAAATAATCCGTTTTTGGACAGTCTCCTAAAGGGACAACCTGTTACCCCGTGCTCTTTTCCGGGGGACGGGCAGCCCCCGTTACGGGGCTTTCCGCAGCCCGGGACGGCTCGGCGGTCGGCGGCGAGGGTTCTTCCAGCATATCGCGGTATTCCACCTGATAGATGTAAAGCATGACCATGGCAAAGGCGAGGATAAGCGGTCCGTAGACGATCCCTGCCAGGCCGAACCATTGCACGCCTCCCAGGATGGCCAGGAAAATATAAAATGTGGACATGCCCGCTTGGCCCTTCATGAAAAAGGGCCGGAGAAAATTGTCGATGGATCCCACCAGGATCACGGACCATAGGGAAAGAAACACGGCGGCGCCGGTCCTACCCAGAATGACGAGGTACAAAGCAGCGGGCACCCACACGAGCGCCGTGCCCACCACGGGAATGAAGGACGTGAAGCCCATGAGCGTCCCCCAAAAAAGGCCGGGAATGCCGACGAGCATAAGCCCCACGCCCCCGGCCACCCCTTGGGCCACGGCCGTCAGAAAGCTTCCCAAGAGGGCCGAGCGCGCCACCGCCTGCATTTTCTGAAGGATGCGATCTTCCTGATCTTCGCGAAGGGGAGAAAGGGCCTTCACCGCGGCAATCATGGCACTTCCGTCGCGAAGCAGATAAAAGAGGAAAAAGATCAGGAGGAAAAATCGCGTGACCACTGTGGCCGCATCGCCCAGGATCACCGCACCCCGGTTGATCAAAAACTGCCCCACGTTCTTGCTCAGCGCCAAAAGATGGCTTTCCAACTGCAGCTTGGAAAAATCCACAAAGGTCAGGTGAGTCTGGAGCCAGCCCAGGCCCTGGACGACCTTGGGATGGGCGGCGACCTTTTGAAGATTTCCTTGGCGGATCCATTCCGTCACTCGGCTGATGGAATCGACCCCCTGGGCGACCAGACTGGTGGCGAAAAAGACAGACGGAATCGCGATGAGGAAGGTGACCAAAGCCACCGTGAGCAGGGCGGCCGTGTTCTTTCGGCCGCGAACCCTTTTGAGAATCCAGGCGTGCACAGGACCGAACAGGCTGGCGAGAAGGACGGCGAAGACCAAGGTGTGCAGGAACGGTTTGACGACACCGAAAACCAAGTAGAGGGAAAAAAAGAGAAGGACCAAAAGGAAAAACCGGTAGCCGCTCTTCACCGGGTCCCGGGGGGGAACGGCATCCTCTGTGTGCATCCCTGAAGCCTTTCGTCATGACCCGCGGCGGCTCAAAACCGGCCCGGGCTGTTTCCGCCCACCGGCATCACGGCAACCGCTGGGCTTTGTTCTTGTAAGTCCTGGCCGTTTCCGGCTGATTGAGCATCTCGTAGAGGAACGATTCCAGAAGGTAGGTTTCTTTGAGTCCCTTGGGGTTATCCGTCAGAAGGATTTCCGCTTTTTTGGCGAACTCCAAGGATCGCTTGGGGACATTTTTCTGAAGCCACACCTTGGCCAATCCCAAGAACGCCAGCCCATTGTAGCCGTCCACCTGAACAGCCTGCTCGTAGAATCCCAAAGCACCGTCAGGATCGCCTTTGGCCAGGGCCCGATCGCCTTCCTGGACGAGTTGGACGGAGGCGATATGCTGCGGGGACGGCTCCTTGGGTGCCGGGGTTTTCGGCGCCGGCGCCGGCGGTTCATGGACTTGGGAGAGCTCTTTTTCCTTAATGGGCGCCGAAGGCGCCGACGGCTGAGGCTTTTGTTCCGGGACCTTTGCGGGTTCGGTTTTGGGAGGCGGCGCCGAAGTCGACCAGGATCCGGGAATGACCACCGGACGTTTGGGTGTGCAGCCAAAGACCAAGGCCAACCCCACACACATCAAAACAACCCCCAGGCCTTTAGCACGAGACGTCTTCATCGCCGCTCCTTCGTCAACGGTGAATACTCTGGAGCCTTCCTCGATGGGTCTTTCACCCTACAAACATGGCCCCCTGGTCGTCAATTGCCGTGAAGAGGGCACACCGTGGTCGGCACCAGCTCTTCCAGAAAATAGGCCGTCTCTGTCTGGGGGCACAAGGGGGTGGCGAGCTCCACCGATTCCGTGCACACCTGCCGTTCCACGACCCCCGGCGGGACCGCAAAAGGCTGCGGGGCAATCCACGGCCGAATGTTTTTCATGAAGCGCGCCCACAGGCGCAGGGCTCCCGTCGCCCCGCTCAACCCCGTGGGCCGATTGTCGTCGAATCCGACCCACACCAAGGCCAAAAGGTCGCTCGTGTAGCCCACAAACCAGGAATCCCGATAGTCGCTGGTAGTCCCCGTCTTTCCCGCACAGGGAAAGGTGATGCCCAGCGACGAAAGCCCCCGGGCCGTGCCTTCTTCCACCACGTTTTGGAGCATGTGCGTGATGAGAAACGCCTTGGCCGGCGTGGTGACCGTGGTCATTTCCATGTGGCGCCGCTCCAAAACCGTTCCCTTAGGGGTGACGACCTTTCGAATGGTCATCAGTTCCGGCCTTTGCCCTTCGTTGGCCAGGGCGGCGTAGGCCCCGGCCATTTCCAAAGGGGTCACTTCAAAGGCCCCCAAGGCCAGAGACGGAAAAGGGTCAAGCCGGGACCGAAAACCCAGCCGCCGAGCCGTCTCCACAACGCTTTCGAAGCCGATCTGGGCGGCCATATTGACAGTGGCCGCGTTGAGGGAATACGTGAGGGCTTCCCGCACGGTCACGGTCCCCCGATAGCGTCCGTCATAGTTGCGCGGGGTCCAGACCGAACCGTCCGCTTTGTACACCTTAGGCACATCGTCAATGCGGCTGACGGGAGTCAGCCGGTCCAGGGCGGTGAGGTATACAAACGGCTTGAAAGCGGAACCGGGCTGTCGATGCGCCTGAAGCGCTCGATTGAAGGTGCTCAGAGCATAATCCCTTCCTCCCACCAGGGCCGTGAGCGCCCCCGTTTTGGGATGGACCACCACGAGGGCCGCCTGCAACACTTCGGTGGGTTCTTCCGCCCGCAACCGAGGGTTTCGCGTTTCCAATTCGGCCAGCCCTTCTTTGAGCGCCTTTTCCGCTTCCCAGGCGATTTCCGGATGGTAGGCCGTGTAAATCACCAACCCTTCCGAAGCCAGCGTTTCCTTGGAATAGAGCGCCTCCAGCTGG
>Ga0209162_1000272_pt1 | contig 57474 bp, 45 predicted proteins | sample YNPNPMetaG_FD_187121 | JGI IMG/M metagenome (GOLD analysis project Ga0209162, IMG submission 187121) | Anoxygenic and chlorotrophic microbial mat microbial communities from Yellowstone National Park, USA - YNP NP MetaG (SPAdes) (version 2) ...
GGGTATGCTGGGTGCTGCGCTGCTGCTGTTTTGTTGCGGTATGCTCAATGAGGTGCATGCGCGGCTTGGAGTTCTGGAAGTTTTAGGATCTGAGTTTTTTACCTGCGATCATTTTTCAAACAATCTCTGGGGCATGCATGACCTGCTCAAAGAACGCTACGGATTAACTTTTGAAACTGTGTACCTTCAGGATTTTTTTTGGAATACCCGCGGCGGCATTACAACCCATGATTCAGGGGAGTATCCGCGGTTGATCGGTTTTTATTTCGAGCTTGACACCGAAAAGGCGGGACTTTGGAGAAGCGGCACCTTGTTTGCTTCTTTTGAAATCGCTCGTGGTCATAGCCCGACCGAGCGGACTGTCGGCGACTATCAGTGGCTCTCTAATATTGATGGGGAAAACATTAACCAGATATCAGAGCTGTGGTACCGGCACAGTTTTTTCGATGACCGGCTCTGGGTGAAACTCGGGAAGATGGAAGCAAATTATGATTTTTCCTATATTGAATACGGGCTTGAGTTTATCAATTCCTCTGCATCATATGGATTAACGATCCCCATGGTGACCTACCCTGATCAGGACTGGGGCATAGTTGTCGGCACCCGACCAGCTCAGTGGTTTTCAATGAACCTCGGTGCGTATCAAGGCGACATCAACGGCAGCCGCTCGGTCGGACATACGCTCAAAAATTTGCGAGGGCCGATGCTTATGGTTGAGCCGACGTTTCATTATACCATAGCTGGTCATCCGGGTTCGCTTAAAATCGGTGCATGGTGGAATGGTCGCATGTTTGAGGCTTATCACGAGCACCGCAGCAGACACCGTTTTCACGGTAAAAGTGCGGGATGGTACGTGACGTGGGAACAGCTTTTATGGAGGGAAAATCCTGAAAGCAAAGGGTGCGAACAGGGCATCGGCTTTTTTGCCCAGTACGGATGGGCACCAAAAGACCGCAGCGAGGTTGAGGATTTTCTGGGAGGGGGCATTCAGTGGACTGGTGCACTGCCGGGCAGGGATGATGATGTGCTCGGTCTTGGAGCGTTTACGGTCTATTTCAGTGACAAGGCTGGTTTTGAGAAGTCGTATGAAACAGCGGTTGAATTTTTCTACAAAGCACAGGTTTTTGGCTGGATGGCACTGAAGCCTGATATCCAGTATATCAAAAATCCGGGTGGCACGAACAACCGCAGTGCCGTTGCGCTTGGCGGCAGGCTGGAGATTGTTTTCTGACACTTGCCCTTTGGATACTTGAAGAGGTGCGTGCGCTACGGTGCTAAAAATCTGCAAACCGATTAGAACACAAGGCATATCCCTGTCTTATGCTCAACCAAGTCCTGTGAGTATCGCCGGGCATTAGCTGTTCTCTTTCCCCTCGGGTGCGGTGATGGCGCGGGATGTTATCTCAACAGGTGAGAGGGGAGGAATTTCTTCACCAGACACTGCACCTAAGTCTTTGAATCGTCGTGCTGTTGGCAGGACGCGTGATTCCAGTGAACCCACTGAATTGTTGTAGGCTCTGGTTGCTTTTTCAAGATGCTCGCCGATTTTTGCAACATGCTCGACAAGTATCTTCATCCGCTCGTAGAGCTGTTTACCAAGCTCGCTGATATCCTGCGCGTTTTTAGCAATCTGCTCCTGTCGCCAGCCATAGGCTACGGCGCGCAACAGGGCAATCAGCGTTGTCGGCGTTGCGAGTACCACGCGTTGCGCAAGCCCGTCTTCGATGAGCTTTTGGTCAGCATCTACTGCTGCACCGAAGAAAGACTCTCCGGGAATGAACATCACGACAAATTCAGGTGCACTGGTAAACTGCGTCCAATATTTTTTGCCGGCAAGCGCATTCATGTGCGTGCGAACCTGTGCAGCATGCCGGTCTAGTGCATTTTTGCGGGCTTCCTCTGACTCTGCAGCTAGTGCATCAAGATAGGCTTCGAGCGACACTTTTGCATCAACGACAATTTCGCGACCTGCGGGCAGGCGCACCACAAGGTCTGGCCGCAGGCGACCATCTTCGGTCGCAGTGGTAACCTGTTCGGCAAAATCGCAGTGCTCGGACATGCCGGCAAGTTCTACAACTCGCCTGAGGGTCATTTCTCCCCAGCGTCCACGCACCTGCGGTTTCCTCAGTGCAGTAACCAGATTGGCGGTTTCTTTTTGAAGCTGTTGCTGGCTTGCTGACAAAAGTTTTAAATGTTCGGCGAGTCCAGAATATGCTTCCTGCCTGTTTTTCTCAAGTACCCGAACATGTTCCTCAAACTTTGTAATAGAATCAGCAAGCGGTCTGACAAGTCCCCGAATCGCTTCCTCACGCTTTCCTAAATCACCTCGTGCGTCAGCAAGTATTTTATCGAGCGTCTCCTGTGCCAGTTTTAAAAAGGCTGTTGAACTGGTATTCAGCGTATCGCTTGCCAGTGCCTTAAAGGTGTCGGTAAGTTTTGCTTGCGCTTGGTCAAGGAGTTTCTTTTCTTCTTCGAGCCGCTGGATAGTTTCGGCAAGCTGGGTTTCTGCTTTGACCCGTACGCTTGTTTCAATGGAAAGCTGTTCTCTGAGGCTGGTAAGATCGTCAGAAGCTTTTTGGTTCTGCGCACGCAGTTCTGCAATCATGCCTTCCAGTCCTGAAGCCCTGCCTTCTGCCATGCTGGCACGGCGTTCAGCTTCTTCTACTTTGATGCTCAAGTTTTTTTCTGTCCGGGACGCGGCAAGCAGCCAGGCAATGCTACCCCCAACCACAAGCCCTATACACGCACACACTGCATAGATCATCGCGGTTTATCCTCTTGGGTGATGAAGGGTTCTTGTTGCTTTTTATCTTTCAGAACAGGATGTTTTGTCAACGCTTTTTAATAACCTGACTGCTCAGGTGCCTTCTTCACGGTGCGTGGTTCGCAATTCGGGTTGCAGGCTCGTGGTTCGTGGCGCAGAGGGTGTGATTTGAGGTAAAAAATTATGCCCGTTCATTGACAAACCTTGAAGTTAACAGTATACAAAAGAAAAGCTGTGTTTTGGGAATTTATTGAATCTTTTCCATTGAAAGGGAATCACTATGGAGAACCAATCTCAGAAGAGTTACGGATGGACCGGGAAAATACTCAAGGTTGATCTTTCACGCGGTGATATTTGGGAAGAACAGCTTTCAGAAGAGCTGAAAGAGGGGTATGTCGGTGGTGCAGGCATTAACGCCCGGCTCCTCTATGATGCACTGAAGGATAAAATTCAGGCTGACCCTCTCGGACCCGATAACCCACTTATTTTTGGACTTGGGGTGCTTGTGGGCACCTCGTTTCCCTGCACTTCGCGCATGACCATTACGGCAAAAAGTCCGGTTACCGGCATTTTCGGTGATTCAAACGGAGGCGGTTTTTTTCCGGCGCGGCTCAAGCATGCAGGCTATGACCATGTGGTCATCACCGGTGTTTCGCCAAAACCGGTGGCACTACTGATTGAACAGGGGAAAAAGCCTCTGCTTGTTGATGCTGCTGACCTCTGGGGACTTGATACCTATGAGACTGATGCGGCGATTCAGAAAAAGTACGGTCCCTGCGAAGCTGCGCGTATCGGACCAGCAGGTGAGAATCTGGTGCGCTATGCCAATGTGTTTACTAGTACTCGCAGAACCGGCGTGCACGGCAAGACCGGCATGGGCTGCGTGATGGGTGCAAAAAAGCTCAAGGCAGTGATCGTCAAGGCATCCGGTTCAGTACCGGTTGCACATGAAGCAGCGTTTAAAGAGCTTGCCTCTTTTTATCGCGAGAAATGGCGCGGGAACGCCACCTCGACCTATCAGGAATACGGATCGTTTGCTCTGATTCCGCAAAACAGTATGCACACCCGTATTCATAACCAGCAGGTGCATATCACGCCGGAGCAGCTTGAGGCTTATGACGTGACCACGTGTGTGCAAAAATACAAAAAGGGACAGACCGCCTGTTATAACTGTCCGGTCGCCTGCACCATGCAGTGGGAGATAACTGAAGGTCCATACGCCGGTGAGAAGAGCGACAAGGTGGAATTTGGGCACTATACGAACATGGGGCCGCTGATTGGTGTTTTTAACTACCCCCAGCTTTTTCATATTTCCAATCTTGCCAACCGTATGGGATTTGACTGCATTACGTTTGGATGGATTCTTGCGATGATGATGGAATGCTACCAGCGGGGCATCATCACGAAAGAACATACTGGCGGTCTTGAGCTGCAGTGGGGTGACGTCGCGCTCATTGAGGACATCATTAAAAAAATTGCACGTCGTGAGGGCATCGGCAACCTGCTTGCTGACAGTATGCCTATGATTCTTGAAAAACTGCCGCCAGAAGCTCAGGAGTACGGTTTCCATACCAAGGGGCTCTCTTTTACCTATAACTGTGAGCAGGTTGTTGCCATGAGTCTTGCTGCATCGGTTGCGACACGGGGTGCTGACCATTTGAAAGGGCATCCCTTCCCGGCAATGATCGGGCTTGAAGACATGCTCAAGCGCATCTTTGGCGATCCGCTGCCTGAAGGAATGCTCGACGGTACCAGCCCTGAAGCAAAAGGTCGTGTGGTGTGGTGGAGTGAAAACTACAAATCACTGATGGACAGCCTCGGCATTTGCTTTGTACCGGTGGTGGGCGTTGACGTGTTTGGCGATCCGATCATGCTGTTTACGGAGATGGGTGAAATTTACCGGGCTGCGACCGGCAGGAGCCCTAATGGTCTGTTTGAGGCAGCTGAGCGCATCTATCAGACTGAAAAATGCTTCAATGCGCTGCTAGGAATTACCCGGAAAGATGATTACCGTCAGGGGACACGACGAGGACAGAAAGACCCGATTCACCATCCCGGTATGCTCGAGGAATATTATCTGTATCGCGGATGCTCACGGGATGGATTGCCGACAAAAAAGCGCCTGACCGAGATTGGGCTTGCTGATATTGCGGCACATCTTGAGAAGAACGGAAAGATCGGGCTGCGCGATTGTCCGCGCATTGAGGAACTTATCCCGATGCCTGCAGCGTAACAGTCTATTTTTTTTAATCAACGTGCTCGATATAGCAAACCGCCCTACCGGGACCAACCAGTAGGGCGGTTTGTTGTCTGATCGGACACAAGGTAGCAAGAGTGTCAAAAAAGTACCAACATACCCTGCGCTGTTTCTTGAGCGCTTTAGGTGCCTCTGGTCAGAGGAGCTTCTCCATGTCACAGGCAACATCGTCGAGTTCAAGTTCCCGCAGGGTTGCAGGGGTTGGGATGCCGGTGGCAGGGTCCCAGCCGCGCAAGCGATAATACTGTTCAAGCATCTGCTCCCACTGCACAGGATCAAGAGCTGCTCCTGAGAATCTTCCACCATGTACCGGTCCTCGTGCCCATTTGCCTTCAAGCATGTCATCCTTTTTTCTGATTCCGAATTTCGTGATAAAAGCACGCTCGAGGGTAAAGACCCGGTTTGCAATGGTGCGCATCTCAGAAGAATCCAGATGCATCCCGGTGATTGCATTCAACATATCAGTCATATCCTGCAGCGTGATGCCGTGGCTGTTGTGCGCTGTGATGAATTTACAGACCTCAAGGCAATCCGCGATCGTGTACATGTCCTGACAAAAGACAGCAGCTCCTGCTTTATTGTAGGAAAGCGGATTCAGCACATCAGCAGTGCCGAAACGATCGCGGGCTTCTTGCTCAGAGATAGCCGATTTGCCATCGTCGCCGGGCAGTTCTATGAGCACACCACCCCGAAGGTGATCGCCCCCACGGGTTGCGGTGGCATAACACAGAGCACTTCCTCTAAGAACGCGCGGGTCAACACCACCAAACACCATGCCCTTGCAGGCGCTCACGTAAGCTTTGGCGTCTTTTCCGATGTGCTCAGCAGCCTTGACTGCGCCTTCAGCCAGTATGTCGCCAATGCCCTCCCGTTTTGCAATCTTTTCCATCATCATGACCATCGCCTGATGGTTGCCCCAGGTCAGCTCAATGCCATCGGTGTCGGCAGCGGTAATAATTCCGTGTTCATACCAGTCCATGGCAATGGCGGTGAGCAAACCAAAATCAAGGATGTCAATGCCGTAGTCATTTGCCATGACGTTGAGCTTGAAGAGTGAACCGGGATCAGTATTGCCGCAGCTTGGGCCGCAGGAGGAATTGCAGCCTTCGGTAAGTTTGGCGCCCGTTGTTCCTGCGTAGGGACCATCGGGTACTGAAAACCCTTGGATGCAATGCACCGGACAGAGAAAACAGGCATGTGATGAGGTAAGGTATTTTTTGATGCCGGTTGCGCTGACGCGTGTGATGCCCTCAAGACCGCCGATCTGGGAAAAGTTTTTCACCGCCAGGATACCAGCAGCATCTTCGCGTTCAAGCGGTCCGGCTGACCCGTAGGTGCCAAAAAAAGCAGTGAAGGGGTTCTCAGCAATTTTTTTGCGCCAGCGCTTTCGGAGTTCTTCAAACCGTTCGGGAGCGGCTACCGGAATTTTCCCTGAACCGGCAACGCAGACCGCTTTCAGGTTTTTTGAGCCCATGACGGCACCCATGCCGGTGCGTCCTGCAACATTAAAGTGGTGCACAAGACACGCCATGCGCACACACCGCTCACCCGCCTGACCGATCACTGCGATGTGCAGATCGGCACTACCCAGCTCCCTTCTGATTGCTGCTTCAGCAGCGCTTGTGCTCATACCCCAGAGGTGGGTGGCATCGTGAATGGTTGCGCCGGTGTCAGTTACCAGCACATAGACCGGCTTGTCTGCTTTGCCCTGAATGAGCAAGTGGTCATAGCCTGCTTTTTTTAGGTGCGGCGCAAAAAAGCCTCCGAAATTAGCATCACCCAGAATTCCGGTAAGCGGGGATAGTGCAGTGACCGTGCAGCGCGGGCTTGACGGGCACAGGGTTCCCGACAAAGGTCCGGTGCCAAAGATCAGCCTGTTTTCCGAGCTGAGCGGATCAATCTGCGGCATGAGGTCTGTGTAGAGAAGACGCGAGTTAACACCCCTGCCACCAAGAAACAGACGCCGCAGGTCATGGGGGAGTTCTTCATCACATGACGTCCGTGAGGTCAGGTCAATACGAAGCAGTTTTCCGGTCCATCCGTGCATAGTGTTTTTACTCCTTTTCTGAATGCCTTGCATAGGATACTGTTTTGAGATAACATATCTTCATAAATTATCAAGAGCAGAGACGGTATCTTCTGCTGTGCACGAAAGGAACGGAGCTGCTGTTGACCATCTGTTGTGAATGCTCACCTACAAGGAGTTTTGCATGGCGATATCTCAAAAAATTCGATCATTCATGGAAAAAGCGTCCTGGATTCGCAAAATGTTTGAGCAGGGTGCACTACTCAAACAGCAGTATGGGGCTGACAACGTGTTTGATTTCAGCCTTGGCAATCCTAATCTTGAGCCGCCTGAGCAGTTTTTTGATACGCTTGAAGACGTGATCAGAACCCGCACCCCGGGACGGCATGGCTATATGTCAAACGCAGGCTACCCTGAAACCCGCGCAGCGGTTGCCGAGTACCTATCTGAAGAACATGGAATAGAGCTTTTTGCCGAACACGTCATCATGACCTGCGGCGCAGGGGGCGCGCTGAATGTGACGCTCAAAACCCTGCTTGATCCGGGCGATGAGGTCATCATTCCAAAGCCGTATTTTGTTGAGTATCATTTTTACGTTGATAATTTCGGCGGGGTTTGCAAACTGGTTCCCACGACCTCGGATTTTAATCTTGATCTTGCCGCGATTGAAGCGGCGCTCAGTGAGCGCAGTAAAGTTATTCTGATCAATTCACCAAACAATCCGACTGGCAGGGTCTATGACCGTTCTCGTATTCAAGCATTGGGCAGTTTGCTCGAAAAAAAATCCCGTGAGCTTGGCAGGGAGATTTATCTTGTTTCAGATGAGCCGTATGCAAAAATCGTGTATGACGGCGTCACAGTACCCAGTATTTTTCAGGCGTATGCAAACAGCATTATCGTGACCTCCTATTCAAAAGACCTTTCCATACCCGGTGAACGGCTTGGCTTTATCGCGGTACATCCACGCCTGACACCACTGCAGGACGTGCTTGGTGGCTTGGTGTTCTGCAACAGAACACTTGGTTTTGTCAATGCGCCTGCAACCATGCAGCGGGTGGTGCAGCGGCTTCAGGGGTTTGCGGTTGACGTCAGCCAGTACCGTCGCAAACGTGATCTGCTCTGCGACATCTTGGAAAGCATTGGGTACCAATTTGTGAAACCACAGGGTGCTTTTTATCTGTTTCCGCGCACGCCTCTTGAGGACGATGTGGCGTTTGTGCAGGAATTGCTTGCTGAGCGCATTTTGTGTGTGCCGGGAAGTGGGTTTGGGTGTCCAGGACACTTTCGCATTGCCTACTGCGTTGACGATAGCGTCATTCAGGGAGCGGCAGCGGGATTTGCTAAAGTCGGCCGTAAGTATTTGTCATAGCCGCGAAAGGCAGCAATGCACAACACTACAGACAACTTTTCTTCAGCCACCGGAGCATTTCAGAATGCCGAGGCTCGTTGTCCGGAGCGGTATCAGCACATCATTCAGAATGCGTATGATGCGATCGTCATATTTTCCCGTGACGGCACGATCCTGGAAATAAATCCCCGGGCACAGCAGTTGTTTGGCTATACATCTGAAGAAGCAGTCGGCAAGCGTTTCACCATGCTGCTGCCTGAGGGAAAGCGGGAAGCTCAAGAGCAGGCATGGCAGCAGTATGTGATGGCTGAGCAGCCAGATGCACTCAGTCGCGTGTTTCAAGGCATGTTCAGACATCGAAACGGAACCAACCTGCCGGTTGAGCTGACCTTCTCGTGTGAACCACCTGCCTGCGGCGGTACGGTTGCAGCAATCATCCGCGACGTATCAGAACGGCAGAAATTTGAAGCAGAGCTGCAACGGCATGCCGATCAGCTGGAACACGAAATCGCTGAGCGTACCCGGGAACTCGCCGGCTCTGAGGAGCGGTACCGCATTCTGGTTGAAACCGCACCCGATGCAATTTTGGCTGTTGACACGGGTGGAAGGGTGAGCCTCTGCAATAAAAAAGCTGAGGAGCTGTTCGGCTATACACGCACCGAGCTGATCGGCATGCTGGTCGCACGACTCGTCCCTGAGGATATCCAGACCGTACTGCACCACCAGCAGCCGACTGCTGAAGATCAGCAGGGGGGCATTCTGAGAGAATCAACCGGTATCCGGAAGGATGCCACCGTGTTTCCCGCTGAATATACCATCGCGATTATTCCTTCTGATGGTGCTGTTCTGGCGACGCTTTTTGTTCGGGATATTACGGTGCGCAAAAACCTTGAGCGTGAACTGCAGGAGTACACCCTGCAGCTTGAAGAGAAGGTGCGCACCCGCACCTATGAGTTGACCGCATCGCAACAAAATCTGAAAGAAAAAGTTGCTGAGCTCTCAATTTTAAAAGAGGTCAATGAGGCGCTGTCAAGCGCCATGGACCTTGATGAAGTTTTACATATCATTCTTGTTGGCGCGACCTCGCATCACGGTTTTGGTTTCAACCGGGCATTTATTTTTTTAGTCAGCGAAGATGGTTCCTTGCTTGAGGGCAGGGTGGCAATCGGACCGTCTGACAGCGCTGAAGCACAGCGCATCTGGAGTGAAATTGTCGGTAAGAATTATACGCTCAGCGAAATTCTCAGATCTTATACGAACAAGGCTGGCAGAATTGACACCTATGTGAACAGTATTATTAGGACAATCCGGGTGCCGCTTGACCGAACCGACCATGTGCTTGCCTATGTGGTTGCGCACCGTGAATCATTAAATATCCGCGATGCCCATACCCACCCCTTGGTGCCCCGTGACCTGATTGTACTCATGAACTGTGGTGCGTTTGCACTGATTCCACTGATTGCAGAGGACCGGGTGCTTGGCGTGCTGTGGGCTGATAATGCAATTACGAGAAAACCGATTGATGATCGCGACATTGAGCAGCTCCGCTCATTTGCAGTGAATGCAAGCCTTGCTATTGAGAAATCCAATTTAATCAAAAGTATTAAGGAAAAGGTTGAAGAACTTGACCGGGCAAACCGTGAGCTCAAAGAAAGCCGCGACCGCCTGATTCGTTCAGAAAAACTCGCTGCGATCGGTGAAATGTCGGCAAGTGTGGCGCATGGACTGCGCAATCCGCTGGTCTCAATCGGTGGATTTGCGCGGCGACTTTTAAAGCGGGAGCCTGAAGGCACCCCCAACAAAAAATATCTGCAGATTATTGTTGAGGAAATTGACCGTCTGGAACGTATTTTGATTGAGCTTCTGGATTTTGTCAGACCACGCACCCTGCAGATACGCAGCGTGCGCGTGCATCAGCTCCTTGATACCTGTCTGGGTGAGCTTGGTAACGAGTTGGAGCAACGGCACATCCACGTGGACAAACGTTTTTCTCTGAGTGAGCCTGAACTCCAGCTTGATGCTGAGCAGATGGCACACGTATTCCGAACACTGTACCGCAACGCACTTGATGCTATGCCCGAAGGCGGCACGCTGACGATCAGTACCGCATGCGAAGACGGGATGTGCAGGATTTCGGTTGCAGACACCGGCGCAGCGATTCCTGATGATGATTTGGAAAAAATATTTCATCCGTGGTTTGCGGGGCGGTCAGGCAGCGGTCTGGGACTTGCAGTCTGCAATCAGATTGTTTCACTGCATGGCGGCACCATGATGCCGCAACGTGCAGAACCCCTCGGGATGGTTTTTGATGTTTTGCTGCCGATCGCGGGAGCAGCGGCTCAGTAAGTTGGCGTGATAATGCTAGCATGGAAACGGTGCACCGTTATGTACCACCAGCATAATCTCACCCGCCTTTTCTAAATTCCTCAATGGTTTTACCGCGAAGGCACTCGGCGAGCTCCCAGACATAGTTGTAGAGGTGTAACCCCTTTGATGAGGCGATGATTTCACCGTCGTCAACGCCGATTTCTGAGGCAATGTATTCTTTCATCTGCTGCATGCCGGCGAGGTTTGCCGGAAAACCGCCCCAGAGGTCCCAAGAACGAAAATAGATGATAAAGTGCAGTCTGCCGTCCTGAATTCGCGTATCAATAGCACGCAGGCACGGCGGGTCTTTGAGGAGCATGTCTGCGGGGTGGGCGACCTGGAGCACCATCTGATTGTTGCGAAACCCTTTGTTTTTGTAAGTCCAGATGAGCAGCTCGATCTGGTTCAGATAGAGCTTGCCGTTTTCCCGCACAATGATTCGGTCATTGCTCCAGACCTCCTCATCCTGAATGATGATATCGCGGTTTTGCTTGCTGGTATAGTCAGCATAGGAATCAGGCAGCGGGTATTTGCAAATCCGCTGTCCGTAGGTATAGGATTCGCCGGGTTTGAGCTCACCGGTCATCAGGTAGGGTAGGTAGTCATCCAGATAATCATCAGCGACCGGATTGGGAAGATTGTACTGTGGCGGTATCTGCGGCAGGAGCGGTCGGGCACCGGGGAATTTGATATGGATGGTGATGTAGTCAAACTCAAGCCGCCGCATGCCCGCATACGATCCACGGTCAATGGTGAAATCACGGGCGGTTTCAATGCATTTGTACACGGTTTGAAACCATGCATCAGGAAGTGAGGTTGCTTCAATAAACAGAGGCGTAAAGGGTTTTGTATGGTGCATGAAACAGCTCCTGAAGAGACTCTGATGATTTCATTTTATTCAGGATAACTGATACAGGCAAGATTTTTCTTTGCAACCATTTGAGAGTATGGTATAGAGACTTTGGGTAGCACCGGGGGAAAAAGGCGATGCATGACAACGACGCACACAAGCAGCGCCAATCTTGACCAGTTTCGGGCAGCATATCCTGAAAAATTTGCCCCCGAGGAACACATCTTTAGCTGTATCCATCGAGGTGACCGGATCTTTATCGGTACTGCCTGCGGCGAGCCGCAATATCTTGTCAAAGCCCTCATTGAGTACGTTGACCGCCACCCCAAAGCTTTTTTTGATACCGAGGTTTTTCATGTCTGGACCATGGGTGTAGCGCCCTATGCGCATGAAAAGTTTAAGCGCAATTTTCGGCTCAACTCATTTTTTATCGGAGACAATGCCCGTGATGCGGTCAATAAAGGGCTTGCCGACTACACGCCGGTTTTTCTCTCCACTGTTCCTTCACTGATATACCGCGGCATTGAAAAGTTCGATGTTGCCCTGATTCAGACCTCACCGCCGGATGCACACGGGTATGTCAGCCTTGGTATCAGTGTTGATATTGTCAAGGCAGCAGCAGAATCTGCACGGGTGGTGATTGCGCAGGTCAACCACCACATGCCACGAGTACATGGCGATACCTTTCTGCACGTGAGCGATATTGATTTTATCGTGCCCTATGATGAGCCCTTGCTTGAATTCAGAGCAAGCGTTCCCGATGAGATCGCCCATAAAATTGGTGACTACGTGGCGCGCATTGTGCAGGATGGTGACACGATTCAGGTGGGCTACGGAAGTATGCCCAATGCAATTCTGGCAAGTCTTTCAGGCAAAAAACACCTTGGCGTCCATACGGAGCTTTTATCTGACGGCATTGTGAAACTCATGCAGCAGGGCGTTGTGGATAATTCTCACAAAACTCTTGATCGTGGCAAGACTGTGGCATCCTTTTGCATGGGCACTGCGACAACGTACCAGTTTATTCACGATAACCCTGGCATTGAGTTTCGCACGATTGACTATACGAACAATCCGCTGATTATTGCTCAGCAGAAAAACATGGTGGCGATCAATGCAGCCTTACAGATTGACCTGACCGGTCAGTCAAGCTCAGAATCCATCGGCAGGTATTTTTATAGCGGTATCGGCGGTCACGCTGATTTTATGCGTGGCACCACCCTGTCCCAGGGCGGCAAAACGATTTTGACCCTTCGCTCCACCTCAAACGACGGTACGCGGTCTCGGATTGTACCACTGCTGGATGAAGGGGCAGGGGTCACCCTCACCCGCGGCGACATTCACTATGTCATTACTGAATACGGGATAGCGTATTTACATGGCAAAAACATCCGTGAACGGGCAATGGACCTGATTGCCATTAGCCATCCGAAATTCAGACCGTGGCTGATTGAGGAGGCAAAACGGCTTGGTCTCATCTACCGGGATCAGGCATTCATTCCCGGAAAACGCGGTGAGTATCCTGACAACCTTGAGACTTACCGGACGACAAAAAGCGGTTTCACCATCCTCCTGCGACCAGTGAAAATCAGCGACGAACCGCTCATCAAAGATTTCTTTTATGATCTTTCTGATCAGAGCCTGTACCGTCGGTTTATTTCAAAACGCCAAGACATGCCCCATGAGAGGCTTCAGGAGTTTGTGGTTATTGACTATACGCAGGAGATGGTTATCCTTGCGGTGGCTGGCGAGGGTGAGACCGAGCGAATCATCGGTATCGGTCAGTATGGTATTGACCCGTCAACCCATACGGCAGAAGTTGCAGTGGTGGTTCGGGATGAGTATCAGGGACGGGGCGTGGGGACAGAGCTTCTCTCTTATCTCACCTATCTTGCCAAACGGCAGGGGTTGTTGGGATTTACTGCTGAGGTGCTTGTTGACAACAAACCAATGATGCGCCTGTTTGAAAAAGGCGGCTTTGATATTGAGAAGCGTCGGGGTGAAGGCGTATATGAATTGAAGCTTGCATTCAGAGAATCATGACAGGAGACTCCTATGAGCAGCATCCGGTATCTGTTTGAACCGCGCAGCGTTGCAATCGTCGGCGCATCCAAAGACCCAAAAAAAATCGGCTATAAAGTGCTGAGCAACCTCATTGCCAGCGGGTATCGCGGTGCGGTGTATCCGATTAACCCGGCAGGTGGCGAAATTTTGGGCATCACGGCATACCCGAGCATTGCTGCGGTGCCCGAGCCGATTGATGTGGTGTGCACCACGATACCGGCGCAGGCGGTGTTTGAGTCAGTCAAAGCCTGTGCGGACCGGGGGGTGCGCTATAATCTTATTATTTCGTCAGGTTTTTCGGAGATTGGCAATACTGAGGAAGAAGAGAAAATTGCCGCTTATGCCCGCAGCAAAGGCATGCGTATTGTCGGGCCAAACATCTTTGGCGTCTATTCCGCAGAAGCCTCTATGGATGCCACGTTCGGCCCGGGTAACATTTTGCCCGGAAGTGTGGCGATCATCACCCAGAGCGGTGCGCTCGGACTTGCCATGATCGGAAAAACCACGGTTGAAAATATTGGACTGTCAGCGATTGTATCCGTAGGGAATAAATGCGATGTGGATGAAGCTGACCTGCTTGAGTATTTGACCACTCAAGAGCGGACGCGGGTTATTTTGATGTATATCGAGGGTATTAAAAACGGTCCGCGATTCATCACTGCCATGAAGGAAGCGACGCGGTTAAAACCCGTGGTGGTCATCAAGTCAGGAAGGTCAGAGCGTGGTGCGGTTGCCGCTGCCTCGCATACCGGATCGCTTGCAGGGTCTGATGAGATTGTTGATGCTATTCTGAAACAGTGCGGCGTACTGCGCGCTGATAGCATCAAGGATGCGTTTAACTGGTGCAAGTATCTTGCGCATTCTCCGCCGCCCACCACTGAACAGGCAGTTATTATCACCAATGGCGGCGGTATCGGCGTTATGGCAACCGATGCCTGTGAGAAGTATCACGTTGAGCTCTATGACGACGGCAAAGTCCTCAAAAAACTATTCGGACCAGTCACGCCAAGTTTTGGCTCCACCAAAAACCCGATTGACATTACCGGCGGTGCTGCTGGAGCCGAGTATGATGCGGCGCTCAGCGTTGCGCTCAACCACAAGGCGATTGGTTCAAGTATCGCGCTCTATTGTGAAACCGCAACGTTTCTTGCTGCCGACCTTGAACGTGTTTTAGAAAACACCTATCGCAACTATATGGCTCACGGAAAGCCGATTCTGTTTGCGATCATGGGGGGCGAGGATATCGAGCATGCCATTGTACGGCTTTCCCGAAAAAACGTTCCGGTGTTTGGCGACGTCTATGAGGCGGTATCCTGTTTGGGAACGTTGTACCGTTACTACCGATATCTTAAAAACCGCGACGAGACCTTAGAAACGGTTGCGTTTGACAGTGCGCCGGTTGAGGCAATCTGCCGTGCCGCGATCGCACAAAACCGCTTCTTTTTGCTTGCCCATGAGGCACAGCAGGTTATGGCGCATGCGGGCATTCCCGTGCCCCGGAGTGAGGTAGCGCATTCCATCACCGAGGCAGTAGAAAAAGCTGACGCAATCGGCTATCCGGTTGTCATGAAAGTGGTTTCCCGTGACATTATTCATAAGAGCGACGCTGGTGGTGTTGCACTCAATCTGGAAAATCGGGATGAAGTGCTTGATGCCTATCAGGCGATAATGCAGAACTGCAAGGCATACAACCCTGATGCAGTGATCGAAGGGGTTGAGGTTGCAGAAATGCTCGTAAAAGATGTTGAGACCATTATCGGTGCGCGACGCGATGCCACCTTTGGCCCGATAATCATGTTTGGTCTTGGCGGTATTTATGTTGAGGTTATGAAGGATGTGGCATTCAGGGCACTACCCTTGAGCCGCCGCGAAATCATAGAAATGATCAAGGAAACGCGCTCATATCCGCTGCTCTTGGGGGTGCGCGGGGAGGCGCAGAAGGATCTTGAAGCAGTTATCATGAACATCATCAAACTCGGTACCCTGATCAGTCACTGCCCGCTGATTTCCGATATCGAGATTAATCCGCTGATGGTCTATGAACAGGGGCAGGGTGCAAAAGCTGTTGATGTGCGCATTCTGCTTTCGCACAATGAAAGGAGTTCGTCATGAACAGACTCATTATCGCATCGTTGCGCGCGAGCGCGGGCAAGACCAGTTTTGCGGTCGGCGTTGCCGAAGCGCTCGGTAAAAAGATTGGGTATATGAAGCCGTTTGGGGACCGACTGCTGTACAGTAAGAAGCGGCTGTGGGATTATGATGCAGCGCTGATGACCCACCTCTATGGCATCAAGGAAAACCCAGATGATATGAGCATCGGTTTTGACCATTCAAAACTGCGGTACATGTATGACACGGCTGCGATCGAGTACCGGCTGCATGAGCTTGCTGAACGCATGGGTAGCGGCAGAGACCTGCTCATCATTGAAGCTGGTAAGGCCATCACCTACGGCGCCTCAATTCAACTGGATGCATTGAATCTTGCACGCGTCCTGCAGGGAAAACTCGTGCTGGTGATTAGCGGTGACGACGATACGATACTGGATGATATTATTTTTGTAAAAAAATATGTCACGATGGCAGGGGTGACTGTTGCAGGGGTTGTGGTCAGCAAAGTTCGGTCTCGTGATGATTTTACCGCAACGTATCTGCCCGAGCTGCAGCAATCAGGACTACCGGTTCTGGGAGTGCTTCCGTACGAGAGCGAACTGACGTACTTCACCATGCGGTTTCTTGCCGACCGTCTGTTTGCCAAAGTATTGACCGGTGAAGCACAGCTTGACCGAACGGTAAAGAACATTTTTATTGGCGCAATGTCAGGTAACGTTGCGGTGCAGAAGCCGCTGTTTAAAAAAGAAGACAAGCTGATTATCACCGGCGGTGACCGCAGCGATATGATTCTTGCAGCACTGAATCACAACGCTGCCGGCATTATTTTGACCAATAATATTCTGCCCCCCTCAAACATTATCGCCAAAGTTGAGCAGGCGGGCACTCCGATGCTGCTTGTAGCACCAGATACCTATCAGGTCGCTCGGCAGATTGACCGGCTGGAACCGCTGCTGAGCCGGGAAGATAAGGAGAAAATTGGGCTTTTGAAAAGGGATGTTCAAGAAAATATTGACCTTGGCAAACTCGCGTAATCGGCACGTGCTTGGGGATTGTCGGTGATTCTGAAAAAAAGCCAAAATCCGTTTTGTGAGTTGCGACAAAGTCTCTGAAGGGAAAAATCGAGATAGGGGTGATAGTTATGCAGCAGTGCTTGAACTTGCCCTGGAAGATATGCAGTCCAGCCATGGGATAAAAAGATTTTTGAGGAAATTTCGTGGGGTGGTGTCCAAGGTGTACCGGCGGGTAGTGCGGGAGGTGTTTGTATGGCGGCTGAACAAAGAGCGGCCGGGGATCATGGGGGAAGGGGACAGCGCCCTTTACTGCTTCTCCTTCTTTGGCCTTCCAGGGTTTAAACACTCAAGTGAACGCTGAAGCTTTTTCTCAACAACAAAGGGCGCTGTCCCCTTTACCAGGGCGCTGTCCCCTTTACCCTTTACCAACCTTTACTCCTAAGACGATTCATGCTCAGATACTGTTTGCTGCTCTTCGTGCTTGAGGCGATGTGCCGCAACAAGCATCGGTGCTGATTCCTTCTTGTAACTGCGCATGTGACCGCATCCACACGAAGTTTCAATTCTTTTCAGGGAATTCACTTTTTTCAGATAAAGATATTATGGTGCATTGCAAGAAATAGTACAGTCTACAAAAGCGTAGACTGAAAAGATAAAAATAGATTTATTCTCTAAGCCATACAGATTTTTTGAATTCTTGTTACCAAGATTGCAGAAGATTTTATATTATTTGTAGGGTGATACTGTTTCGGTAATTTATTGTCACTCAAAAAAAAGATCGCTTCTCCACTGACAAGGTTTTTTCTAAAAAGCATTGCATTTTTTACTTAGTTATGTCTTCAGTAAAACAGCTTTGCCCCATATAGAAGTAGTTTTTTTGGAAAGTCAAGGGTAAAAAGGTGAAACCTAAACAGAATGGTGTAATAAATGCGCTCATGTAAAATAGTGGTAGTTGGTCCCGGTGCTGTGGGGTGTCTTTTTGCAAGCATGTTCCATGGCGCAGGCGCTGAGGTATGGCTTCTTGCGCGGACAAAGGAGCAGGCTGATGCACTGCGCACGCAGGGTGTTTCTATTGAAAGAAACGGCATCGTGCACCATATCCCGTGGTCTATGGTTACCCATGATGCAACCTGCCTTGGCACGACTGATCTTGTGCTTCTCTGTGTTAAGGCATATGATACTGCTGGAGCTGTACAGAACGTGCTTCCTGCGATTGTCCGGAATACGATACTGGTGACCCTTCAAAATGGACTGGGGCATATTGAGCTGATCAGTCAGTATATTGCACCTCATCAAATCGTTGCAGGAATTACAGCGCACGGTGCCACGCGTCTTGGCATCGGGAATATCCGGCATGCAGGAGAGGGTGAGACCACTATCGGTGCTGTGCATCCTTCGGGGAATACAGCGGTCAATAAAGTTTTGCAAATATTTACCGCAGCAGGGATTCAGACAACAGTTGCAGCAGATATTACGTCAGCACTCTGGGGAAAACTGCTGATTAACGCTGCAATAAACCCTTTAACCGCGATTTTGAGAATACGCAATGGAGAGCTTATAGCGTTGCCATCAGTTCGGGATGTTCTGTGCGCGGTGCTTGCTGAAGGACAGCATGTCGCGCATGAGCTGGGTGTTCGTCTTCCCTATGATGATCCGGTTGCAAAAGTGTATGCTGTGTGCCAGGCGACCTCGGACAACCTGTCTTCAATGTATCAGGATGTCTGTGCGGGAAAGCGGACAGAAATTGATTTTATCAACGGTGCCATTGTGCGCTTTGGCACAGCGGTATCTGTGCCGACACCTGTCAACAGGTTGCTGGTGCAACTGGTTACGGCTCTCTCAGCAATGCCACCCCGATAAATTGCAGGGAGCGGATAGCGCCTGTTTTGCGGGTATTATATATTTTCATTTACCCCGTTGCGGATAAGTGTAGGCAGGTAGGTGGTTATGAAAGAGCCCAAGCAAATCCTGACACAAATCATAAGTCTTGGGCAGGAAATTACACAAATCAAAGATGTTGATTTTCTGCTCGAGAAAATACTTACGTTGGCGCGAAACTTCACAAACGCTGATGCCGGATCAATTTATATCAAAAATAATGACCGGCTGTTATTCCGGTATGCACAAAACGATACCCTTCGGCTACAGCGCGGTGACCAAGGACAGCTTATATACTCTTCATTTTCAATCCCTGTTGATAATACCTCTATTGCAGGATATGTCGCTACGACGGGTCGCATGGTCAATTTGCCTGATGTTTATCAGTTAGATCCCCGCGTTCCTTTTTCTTTCGATAAAACATATGATGAATTGACACACTATAGAACCTGTTCTGTCCTTGCTTTTCCGCTTCTGACACCACAGCACGAGATTCTAGGGGTGCTCCAGCTTATTAATGCAAAGGACGAACAAGGGAACGTTACGGCATTTAACATGGATGATGAACCGTTTATCATGCATTTTGCCAACACTGCAGCCATTGCCCTTGAACGGGCGCAAATGACACGGGAGATTATTTTACGCATGCTTCGGATGGCTGAAATGCGCGACCCAAAAGAAACTGGAGCACATGTGAACCGCGTTGGCGCAACGGCAGCTCTTTTATATGAGATTTGGGCATCGGAGCGAGGGCTTCCATCGGATCAGGTAGAAAAAACAAAAGATGTGCTGAGAATGGCAGCCATGCTGCATGATGTTGGCAAGGTTGCTATTTCTGATGTGATATTAAAAAAGCCAGCCCGCCTGAATGTTGACGAATTTGAAATCATGAAGCAACACACCTTTTTGGGCGCTCGTCTTTTTGTTGATTCCCATTCAGAGTTTGATAGAGCAGCGTTTTATATTGCCCTTGAGCATCACGAACGATGGGATGGAGGAGGATATCCCGGCATGATTGATATTTCCACAACAATGCTGACAAGTGATGTGCTATTCAAGAAATGCGCGCATGCTCCCAAGCGTGGTGATAAGATTCACCCGTATGCACGTATCGTTGCCATTGCTGATGTGTATGATGCTCTCTCGTCAAAACGGTGTTACAAAGAAGCATGGACTGAAGATCAGGTGCTCAAAACCATGCGGGACGAGGCAGGGAAACACTTTGACCCCGACATGGTAGAAGCCTTTTTTCAAGGGATTGATGCTTTTCGCAGGATACGGGAGCAGTATCCTGATGAATCTGCTGGTGATGGACGCGATATTGGCTGATGACCTTAATTTAACTGCATAAAAAAGCGGGGCGCCCAGTACTGGGTACCCCGCAAAAATAGTATTTTTAGTATGGCGGGTTATGCAGAGATTGAAGCGATAATTTCCTTCACGTCGTCAAGCGTGTCAACTTTTTGAATGCGCATGTCTTTATTAATTTTCCGCATCAGTCCACACAGCACATTGCCCGGGCCAATTTCAAGGGCGCGGTCAGGTTTTTGTGCCAACATTTTTTCCATTTCTTCTATCCAGCGCACCGGTGAATTCACCTGACGGGTCAGCAGAGGCTTAATTGACTCTTTTGAAGGGTAGAAGTCAGCCTCAACATTTGAAAGCACTGGTACAGAGAGATCTGCAACAGGGATCGGCTCCAACGCTTCGCCAAGCTTGTCTGCTGCTGGCTTCATGAGGACACTGTGGAAGGGTGCACTGACCGGTAGCATGACGGTTTTTTTTGCGCCGAGTTCTTCTGCTCTGGCTGCTGCGCGCTTTACAGCGTCAATATGTCCAGAGATGACGATTTGACCCGGGCAGTTGTAATTTGCCGGAGCGACATGCTGCCCCTGTGCCGCTTCCTTGCACGCCTGTTCTACCAGTTCGGTATCAAGTCCTAAAATCGCTGCCATGCCACCGACTCCGACAGGAACCGCTTCTTGCATAAACGTGCCACGGAGCCGAACAATACGAACCGCATCGGCAAAGGCAATGCCACCTGCGCACACCAGTGCACTGTATTCGCCCAAGCTATGGCCTGCAGCGATCATCGGAACAATGCCGGTCTCTTTTTGAAGTATCCGAAGCGCCGCGATGCTTACCGTAAGAATTGCAGGTTGGGTGTTTTTGGTGAGTTTTAGGTCTGCCTCGGGACCTTCAAAACAGAGGGTTGAAAGCTTTTCATGTAATGCTTCATCTGCTTCAGCAAAGGTATCTGCTGCAATTTTAAAGTTGTCTTTCAACTCCTTACCCATGCCCACATACTGAGAACCTTGTCCGGGGAAGAGAAATGCAAATTTTGCCATAGAATGCCACCTCCGCTCTCCAATGGTTAATTATTTCGTAACGCAATCTTAGGGAAAAGATCAGGGCGTGTCAACAGAAAACAAAGCGGTGCAACAAGATGTTTATCTGGGCAGCATAACGCCGGTGCACATGATACCCTGTTGTATCACATAGCGACCTGATAAGGATTGACAGTGGGGGAGCGCCTCAGGTTTTATAAGTACCTCAAAAGTACCGTTTATATCGTGGGGAATAATGGTTGCATCATGGAACCGAAGTTTTTTGCGCCAGACAGGGTACAGGCATTTATACACTGCTTCTTTTGCGCTGAAAACAAGACAGAGCATTAACTGAGCATCTTCAGCGGTTGCCTGTTTTATGAGCAGCATTTCTTCTGGTGTCATAACTTTGGCGGTAATGCGCGGGGATACCCGTTCGATTGTTTCAATATCAATGCCGATGCTTTGCATTGTTGTAGAGCGTGCTGCTGCGACTGCACACCATGTGTTCGTGTGGGTAATAGAACCAACAATATCCGTAGGCCATAACGGGATACCGTCGTCCCCTTGGAGCAGCACGGGGTTATGGCACCCAAGCTGTTTAAGAACCTTATGTGCACAGGCACGACCAAATGCAAACTCCTGACGCCGATGCAGCGCTGCATGGGCAACAGCCATCTGCTCGGGTAACGAGATCGAAACAGGGGTATCACTGATGCTGGCTGAAGCACAGACAACCTCTGGAGGGAAGAGGCGATGAATGTCGAGAGGATCAGATATGCTTTCAGCGTGCTGGTTGTTTATCATGGAGAGGTTGTTCCCGAAAGGATGATTCACACCGGGTTATAAAGGCTTGTACGCTTTCATTAAATGCTTTCGGCGCATCTGTCATAATGACATGCCCTGCATTGGGGATTTCCTGAAAAACAGCACTCGGAATGCTGTTTGCCAGTTCAGCGGACATTGCCCGCGGGGTTATGATATCGTTTGTTCCCCACAGCACGAGCGCAGGAACATGGATATTGGTAATCCACGCGCTGCTGTCAAAAACGCCGGCTGCTAAAAGGTCTGCGTGGAGTGTCTCGCTACTTACGCTTTTCAGAAATGCATAGCCCTGTCTGAAGGATTCCGGAAGTATGCCCTTGGCAATAGCTGTGTCGAGGTCAAGGTTTTGTGTGTGTATCTGATAATACACCCGGGACAGAGCAAAGCGACAACCAGTGCTGACCAAAATCAATCCGCGAATGTTATGGCTATAAGCGCGGGCATATTCCTGCACAATTGCGCCGCCAAAAGAATGACCACACAGATACAGTGAAGGTAACTGGAGCGTGTGGATGAATTGGTTAAGCCATAGGGCATATGCCGCTGCTGATGTTTGAACAGTGCCCCCTGATTCTCCGTGGCAGGGCAGATCAGGAGCAATAATCCGATAATATTTGCTCAGTCTGCTGACCTGATAGCTCCAGACAAGGCTGGTTGCTCCTGAGCCATGGACGCACAGGAGGACAGGTGCATCATCAGGTGATCGCTGTGAGGTTCGATAATGAAACTGTGTTGCATTGAAGGTGACAAACGGCATAATGTCAAAAATTTTATCCTAAGGTTATTATAAAGGCAATGGAGATGTGCTCGGCCGTAAGGGATCAGTCATGACAACTAACAGAAAAGCTTGACTTTTTGACCATAACCACATTATAAAGAAAACAGTTTAATCCACTTCTACCATTCTTTTTATGATGATGGAGGCGAACATGACAAATAATCCAGTGATTGTCAGTGCAGTACGAACAGCGGTCGGGCGGTTTGGCGGGACGCTCAAAGATATCCCTGCCTATGAACTTGGTGCAGTGGTCATACGGGAAGCAGTGCGGCGCGCAGACATACGACCAGAACAGGTTGATGAAGTTATTTTCGGAAATGTTTTGACAACTGGGCAGGGGCAGAACCCTGCGCGTCAGGCAGCCATGGGGGCTGGCATCCCAAAAGAAGTCCCGGCATTTACCATTAACAAAGTGTGCGCTTCGGGTTTGAAGGCAGTCGCACTTGCTGCGCAGAGTATTAAAGCAGGTGATAATCATATCGTAGTGGCAGGCGGGCAGGAAAATATGAGTGCGGTGCCGTATGCTGTGCCCGGTGCTCGGTGGGGCACCAGAATGGGAAACGCGACACTCCTTGACTGCATGATTTATGATGGATTGTGGGAAAAGTTCAATGATTACCATATGGGTATTACTGCTGAAAACATTGCTGAAAAGTATGGTATATCCCGTGAGGAGCAAGACCGGTATGCTGAACAGAGTGAAAATCGTGCGGAAAAGGCTATAAAGGCAGGTATTTTCAAAGAAGAGATAGTTCCGGTAAGTGTTCCTCAAAAAAAGGGCGATCCCATCCTATTTGATACCGATGAATTTCCAACTTTGGGAACAACATTTGAAAAATTATCCAAATTGAAACCGGCTTTCAAAAAAGACGGTACTGTAACTGCTGGCAATGCATCAGGAATTAATGATAGTGCTGCAGCCCTTGTTGTTATGTCTGAGGAAAAGGCCCGAGAGCTCGGGAAAAAACCTCTGGGCACTATTATTTCGTATGCCTCAGGCGGCGTTGATCCTGCGTTTATGGGTATGGGGCCGATACCAGCGGTCAAAAGAGCTCTTGCAAAGGCAGGGCTTAAAGTTGAAGATATTGATTACTGGGAACTCAACGAAGCCTTTGCTTCCCAAGCAATTATCTGTATCCGTGAACTTGGCATTGATCCTTCCAAAGTAAATCATCACGGCGGTGCTATATCAATTGGCCATCCTATCGGTGCAAGCGGTGCACGTATTTTAGTCACCCTGCTCTATGAGATGAAGCGCATCAATGCAAAAATTGGGCTTGCAACGTTGTGTATCGGTGGCGGGATGGGTCATGCACTTATTGTCCAGAGATAACATACTGTAATATGTTTGTTCGTATTAGGCAGGGAGCTGACTCATGTAGCTTCCTGCCTATTTTTTTTTCAGGCATCGCCTATTGACTAACAAAAAGCCTTTCACCACATGGCACGCCTTTCCATAATTGACTTTATTATCAAGGGTGGCTTTTTTATGCTGCCCATCCTGCTTTGTTCAATTTTCTCTGTTGCAATTTTTTTAGAAAAACTGTGGGTACTGCGACTCAAAAAAGTTATTCCATCGCAGTTTATCATTGATATAGAACATATGCTGCGGGCAGAAAAGATACAGGAGGCGCTCACCCTATGTCGAGAGGTTGATAGCCCGCTGTCGCGCATCCTGCTAAGCGGCATCAGAAACTATGGAAAACCCCGGGATGAAATCAAAGAAATTATTGAGGAAGTGGGAAGGCGGGAAGCGGCGTATCTGGACAAATATGTTGAAACCCTTAGCACAATAGCAAGCGTGGCGACCCTCTTGGGATTATTAGGAACTATATCAGGAATGATAAAAATATTTGGTGTTATTTCTCATGCACAAACCGTTAATCCGATGATACTTGCGGGTGGAATTTCTGAGGCATTATACACCACTGCTGCGGGTTTAAGTGTCGCTATCCCCACGATCATTTTTTACCGTTATCTGTCCAATAAATCAGATTGGCTTATTTTACAAATGGAGGAACACTGCCTGCGTCTGATTGAACTCATCAAAGAGCAAAGCAGGTAAGCCAGAACAAACCTGTTTTGCTCCTTGTCGTGCTTTGCGCAACGGTGCATAACCTTTCGCCATGCTGAGAAAATGAATTTTAAAGAAAAGAAGAGACGAGACATCGGTATTGATATTACTCCGGTTGTTGATACGGTGTTTAATCTACTAATTTTTTTTGCTCTTTCCCTCAGGTTCACTTCGCCAGCGTCTCTGGACATTACCTTGCCGCCTCTAACATCGTATGCACCGTCTCCTGAACCAGCTGCGTTCGTTCTGCAAGTGAACCACACCGGTGAGCTGCGCTGCAATCAGGAAGTTATAACTCTTCATGAGTTTGAACAACGACTCAAAGAAGAACTAAAAAATAAAAACAACGCATCAGCAATTATCTCTGCTGATGAGCGCGTTCCCCATGGCGTGGTTATACGGATTATGGATGCGTGTAAAAAATACGGTGTTAAGAAAATTTCTATTGCAGCCGAAATAACCGACCAAAATAATTAAACCATACCTTCAGTAGCGATGTGCTGAGCACAGCCCTTGCTTTCAGCGGGGTACCACAGTACACAAAGAAAAATATTTTTTATAAAAATTTATTTTTTTTTAAAACCAACCGATGAAAAAAATAGTTATCACAGGGTGTTTTTTTGCAATGCTTATTGGCTTGTTGCTTTTAACTGTTTTTGGGCAGCGAGGATTTATCCATGCAATGCGTTTGCAGTCTGAGCTAAACGAGATAGAAAGAAGAAATATATTGTTGCGGCAAGAAAATGAATCACTTAAAAAGGATATCGAACTCTTAAAATACGATCTCAAGTATCTTAAAGAACTTGCGAGAAAAGAATTGGGTTTAGTTAAAGAAGATGAGCTGGTTTACCGATTAAATGACAAGGGGAAATAAGCACGTATTTTTTAGAGGTTTAGAATATCAATGTTCTCTTCTCTGTTAAGCCAGCAGAAACTGATAGGCCTTGATATAGGAACCAGTTGCGTAAAGTTAGTGGAGCTTGATTCTGTAAAAGGTTCGTATCGGTTGAAAAATTTTGGTATAGAACGATTGCCCCGTGAAACTATTGTCAATGGGGTTGTTATCAATGCTGATCCGCTCGTTCAGGCGATAAAAAAACTTGTCCGTAACCTTAAAATTACAAATAAGCACGTTGCGGTCTCCATTTCAGGGCATCCCGTTATTATCAAAAAAATATCCCTGCCACTTATGACTGAAGATCAGCTCGAGCCGGTTATAGAACGAGAGGCAGAGCAGTATATTCCGTTTGATCTTGAAGAAGTGAATATTGATTTTCAGATTCTTGGACCTAATGAAGAAAATGCTGAGCAAATGGATGTTATGCTCGTAGCGGCTAAAAAAGCCCTGATCGAAGAATATCTTGACGCGTTACGGAGCGCAGGACTGCGTGCGCGTATTATTGATATTGATGTATTTGCACTCGAAAACATGTTTAACATTAACTATGCGTCTGAAGAAAATGAAATTGTTGCGATTATAGATATTGGTGCGAGTGTCACCAATATTACGATCATGAAAAACGGCACCTCAATTTTCAACCGGGATGTTTTTTTGGGAGGCAACCAAATTACCGAAGAGATACAAAAAGAGCTTTCTGTTAGTTTTGAAGAGGCTGAAATGCTAAAAACCGGTGAAGAAATTGAAGGGATAGACCGCGAGTTGCTTTCTCAAACGATTGCCAAGACCTCATCATCAATAGCACGGGAAATACAGCGAACGCTCGATTTTTTCACGGGTACAAGTTATGGCAGAGTTGACCATATTTATTTAAGCGGCGGCGCAGCAAAGACTAAAGGCATGAAGGAGATGATTGAAGAAAAGATGAATGAAAACATCGTAGAGTTTATTGATCCTTTTAAATCAATTAAATACGATAAGAAACGTTTCGATAGTGCTTATCTCAAAGATATTGCTTTATTTGCCTCTGTTGGCGTCGGTTTGGCAACTCGAAGGTTCGGAGATTAGACGAAGATGATTAAAATCAATTTGCTCCCGTACCGCGAGGAGCGAAAAAAGGAAATAATCATTCAACAGCTTATTCTTGGAGCTGTTCCCATTATTTTATCGATTGTTGTCGTTTGTTTTTTCTGGATTTCTCAGTCTTCTGATATAACGGCTGCTGAGCGTGATATTGCTCAGGTTAAAAAAGATATTGAACAATCAAAAATAAAACTTAAGGAAATAGACGATTATAAAAAAAATAAAGAGATGCTTACAAAAAAAATGGATGTTATTGCCAAATTGCAGAAAGGGAAAATCGGTCCAGTGCATCTCATTGACGAGCTTGCAACATGCCTGCCTGGAGGGCTTTGGCTTACCGGAATTAAACAATCTGGTATGAGCCTCGAGATATCAGGAAAAGCTTTAGACAATATCGCAATTTCTAATTACATGATAAATCTTGATAAATCTCCTTATTTTGATGCTGTTGATTTAAAGCAGATTAAGAGTGAAAAACAAAAAACGCTTAAAAGTGGAGGGCAAATTAAGTCTTTTGTTTTGACCTGTACGGTTGTGTACGAAGTTGATTCAAAAAAGAAACCGCCAACATAAATCTGATTTTACGATATGCCATCAATTACTTTTGATACCATCATAAAGATGCCCAATAACCAGAAATTGGCTATTGTTGGAGGTGTCGTTATAGCTATTTTAGCATCATTTTTCTATTTTGTTTATTCCCCAAACCGAGAAACATTGAAAGCACGTCATGAAGAACTTAGCAAGCTCAGAGCGCAGTATAATGAACAGCAGAAAGTACTTGCTGATTTACCCCGATTCAAAAAAGAGCTCAGGGAGCTTCAAGACCGGTTTGAGGATTCTTTAAAGATGCTCCCAAATTCACGCGAAATCCCCAGTCTCCTGACCAATATTTCCACCCTTGCAAAGGAATGTGGACTTGAAATCATGCTCTTTCAACCGAAACCTGAAGTTCCGCAGGATTTTTACTCTGAGATACCAGTGGAAATGAAGGTTGTGGGCAAATACCATGACTATGGGTATTTTTTTGACAAGCTTTCCAATTTGCCGCGCATTGTTAATGTCAAGGACCTCATTATTGATTCCAAATTAGAAAAGACCGGTAATATCATTCTTAACGGATCATTCAATGCAATAACGTTCAAATTTATTGAAAAAAAGGAAGCCCCAGCGTCAAAAAAACAAAAAAAGGGTCGGGCAAAATAGCATGAAATATAGCAACGAAATTTACCTCAAAAAGTTTTTTGTGACTGCGTGTATAGTAGTTTTTATTACCGTTCTATCATCGTGCGGTTCAGAGGAAAAGGCTACGGCACCTGGTCCGCAAAAAACTGTCTCCACTCAAAATAAAGCAAACGTTGATGACGCTCGTGTAGTGGATAAAAAAGAGGGCATGCCGCCCAAAGAGTCAAAAAAGCAGGAAAACCAATCTGAAAAACAGAATGAATATTCGTATGATGCTACCGGGAAACCTGATCCTTTTGAACCATTGATCGCAGCGGTAGAACCGTCGCAATCAGCAAAAACTGCTTCGGTTCCCCGAACAATATCCGAGAAACCACTAACACCGCTTCAACGGTTTGATCTGGCTGATCTTTTTCTTGTGGCAATAGTTTCAGGCAACAGCACCACCGCTACTGCTTTAATTGAAGACAATGCACGGAATGGGTACATTGTTAAAGAGGGGATGCTGATTGGCAGAAACGATGGTGTTATAAAAAAAATACTGAAAGACAGTTTGATTGTTGAGGAAAAAATAACTGATAGTACCGGTAAAAGTGAAACAAAAATAACTACACTAACTATACACAAAAAAGATTAGAGGCATATCATGAAATTGCATCATACACCATTAGGTACATGTACATGCTTTTGCTTGGTATGTATAAGTGTGCTTTTTGTATTCGCCTGTGCTTCACCAAACAAGCAAATACAAACGTCACAGGATATTGTGCAAGGACAGCACAAGCCGGAAGCGTCAGCGGGGGCACAAGAACAAGAAAAGCAGCAGATGTCATTTTTGGATTCGCTACAGATTGAGAGTACGGCAACCGTTTGTACTTTGAGGTTAAAGACACCAGCTGAGCCAAACTACACAATTTTTAAACTATCCAAACCTGAACGAATCGTTATTGATCTCTTAGATACTGCTCCTGATCGGGAACCAGAGGGCAAGGAAGTTAATAATGAGTATATTGCTCATATAAAAGCGATTCCACTCCGCGATAAGGATAAAAATTTCCTAAGGGTTGAAATTTTTACAAAAAAACCAGTAGCTTACTCGACCGTGACCCAGGGGAACAGCATTGTAGTCTCATTAACCAATACCGCTGCTGCAGCGGAAGGGAATGGTGCATCTGCAGCACGTAAGACAATAGTTTCTGCCCGGAAAAGTGGGCTCTATGCTTCAGCGGAATCCCAAGATCCAGCGGGGAAACTCATGAGGATCAGGGACATACAGTATGCGACCAACAATGGGTTCCCGACGATTTCAATCATTACCAATCGCGACATTTCCAACTATAAAGCTTATGTTCTTGAAAATCCCTTGCGCCTTGTCGTGGATTTACCAATGACGAATGCCGGGGAAATTAAACCTGTGGTGCAGGTCAACAGTGAATGTATTGGGACTATTCGTACCGGTCAAAACAATACGGACGCGCGTGTTGTGGTTGATTTTAAGGGGCAACAAGCACCGCAGTATCAAGTTGCCAAGGAGACAAACAAGGTAACGATTACAATTAACAATAACACCGGAAAAACAAGTCCAATAAAGGCTCCAGTAACACCGCCTGAAACTGTTGTACCAGCGGCATCGTCTCAGGAAGAAGGTATAAAACAAGCTGGAGAAACACCACAAGGTGAACAACGCGAGTCAAAGAACTATACCGGTGAAAAAATATCATTTGATTTTAAAGACGCTGATATAAAAAATGTCTTGCGGCTCATTGCTGATATCAGCGGAATGAATATGATTGTTGGTGAACGGGTGACTGGGAAAATTACACTAAAACTTGAAAACATTGCTTGGGATGAGGCGCTTGATATTATTCTTGAAAACAACGGCCTCGGAAAAATGGAAAGTAAAAATATTGTTCGCATTGATACAGCAGAACAGATTAAGAAAATTAATGAAGAAAAACTGCTCGCCAAGAAATCTCAGGAACAGGTTCAGGATACCATCGTTAAAACAGTAGATATTAGTTATGCAAAAGCAAAAGACATAGCATCATTTATTAAGAATATGAACATTCTTACACCCAACCGGGGCAGTGTCACGCCGTTTGAACTCACGAACAAATTAACTATTAATGATATCCCCTCGGTTGTCGAGCAGATTGAGGGGATTATCAAAGAGCAGGATATTCCGACCCGACAAGTAATGATTGAGGCACGCGTGGTGCAGACCAGCCCCAATTATGTAAAAGAAATGGGTATACGATGGGGCGGTGAATATCAAGGGCATCAAAGCGGTGGGAGGACACAAGGAGGCGCAGATATTCCCATTAGTGGAACACTGGGACCAGACGGAAATTCTGTTGTTGATCTATTAACGGCTGGCAATATTGGCATTGGCTTTGGGTATATTAAGGACCGTTATAATCTTGATGTTAAGCTTTCAGCTCTTGAAAACGAGGACAAACTCAAGATTCTATCCAATCCTAAAATCCTTACTCTTGACAATAAAGAGTCAGAAATCAAACAGGGTGTTGCTCTGCCATACCTGAAATTAAATGAAAACGGCGTTTCCTCGACCGAATTTAAGGAAGCCGTCCTTGAGATGAAGGTGAAGCCAAAGATAACTTCTGCAAACACTATTGCATTAAACATAAACGTTAAAAAAGATCAAAAATCAGCTCAGACCGGTGTTAACAATGAACCCGGCATTGATGTCCGAGAGATCAAAACGGATCTACTTGTTGCAAGCGGTAAAACAATTGTCATTGGTGGCATCTATGAAAATACCGTGTCAACCAATATTAAAAAAGTTCCTTATTTAGCTGATATACCTTTCCTCGGTCGGGCATTTCGCAGTGAGAAGCATGAAGATCAACTGACAGAGCTGCTTGTATTTATTACGGTCACCATTGTTCCATCACCTGAAACCGTTGCAGAACTTGCTGATAAAAAAGAATAACCATATATATTGCAGCAATAGGAGGCACACCATATGAAAAAATATTTAATTTTTTACTGCTGGATGTGTTGTGTTGTGGCATTTGTGATTGGTTGTAGTGGCGCGGTAACAAAAACCACAATTGCGCCATCGCCGACACCGAATGTCAAATATGTTCCTGCCGACAACACCATTGCACTTGCAGGAATCAGAAAGGTCGCCATATTTCCGTTTGCTGATTATTCGCATCAGCAAGGGCAGATGGATAGTGAGGTCTGGGGCGGAAATCACAAAATAATTGAGGAAATTACTGATCACCTTGTGGCGCATGGGTTATCCGTTGTTGTTCAGGAGGATGTCAATACTGTACTGGTTGATCAGGATGTGATACGCCCGATTGACAAAGAAAAATATCTTATCTATGGTACGGTAAGTGAGGCTGATACAAGCTCTCAGACAGTGGGAACTCCTGAATATGAAGTTACCCATGCGCTTCATGCGCCGGAGATGATACAGGAAATACAAAAAATTATAAGATTTGAGGGGAAAAAGAGGCAAAAATCGCTGACTCAATCTCCAGTTATTCAGGGAACGACCGTCGGATTGACCAAGGAAAAGGTTATCGAGATTGCTCAAATACTCGGCGTTGACTTGGTGATTCGCGGACGTATTATTGATTACGGATATAAGGATGTTGGAACGCTTAATCCTTTATATCGAGGCGTGATACCGGTTGTCTTTGATTCTGTGAAGGATGTGTTCTTTGGGGTAACAAATGCGTATGGTTATGAAAGTGACCTTGAAAGCATAGAAAACATTTTGCTTGGCGGGGCGATTGGTTATGCAATTGGCAATAGTATTATTGATCGGGACACGCATAGCAGCTCAGGAATTACCAGCGGCATTATCTCGCGACGCATGAGTAAACATCATTCAAGCACTGACGATTATGGCGTTGAAGGTGCCGCGATCGGAGCTTCTGCGGGTTGGCTTACGAGCCAGCGGCCCAAGAAGGCTAAACGCTCTGCAGTAGTGCAAATACGACTCTATGCTCAGGACGCTGAAACAGGCGATGTGCTGTGGTCAAACCGGGCGGAAATTGAATATACACCAAAGAGCAATTTTGCCTATAACGAGACACATCCAAAGGTTATGTTTGATAAGGCAGTAAAAGAAGGTGTGAAGGCGCTTATGGATAGTTTTTTTATGGAAGCTGAGAAGGCTGCTGCAGACAAAAATGAGATAGCTGTCTATCCACATAAAGAGGGGGCATAAGCGAGGTGATGGCTATGCTGAAAAGGCTTTGTTTTGTATTGATTTTGCTGTGTTCAAGCAATGTTTTTGCCCAACTTGCCGACGCGCCGTGGCCAAAGTTCCACAAGGATGAAAAAAATACTGGCTTTAGTAGCAATTTTGGTACGCAGGTCGGCAAACTCAAATGGAAGTTTGCCACTGGCGGTCCGGTTACCTCTTCTCCAGTAATTGATAATAACGGCACAGTTTATTTCGGGTCTGCAGACAATTATTTCTATGCTGTCAGTGGTGAAACAGGGGCGATCCAGTGGAATTACCGAACTGGTGGTGCCATAGAACTCTGTTCTGCAGCAATTGATGAAGACGGTGTTGTCTATATCGGCTCAAACGACGGGTATCTCTATGCGTTTGATACGAATACGATTGATCCCAAGAATAAAGCAACATGGAAGGAGAAATGGAAATTTAAAACAAGCGGTGCGATCACTTCATCGCCCACCATTCATTCCAGCGGTAGTATTATTGTTGGTTCAAATGATGGTTACGTATATTCAATTTCTTCAAGTGGCACTTTACAGTGGAAACAATATATAGGAGCGACCTGGTGTTCCCCATCACTTGATCCGGATAAAAATCAGCTTTATATCGGTGTCTGGGAACCACAGGATTCACCGATTACCACTGTCCAATATACTGTTGACAATGAAACTATTACTATCCCCGCGCAAGTAAACTTTTATGCACTCAATGCAAGCAGCGGAGCTTTTTTGTGGGATTTTCCCGGTGTGCCGATTGGATTTTGTGTGCCGGGTGGCATTTTAGCCTCTCCGGTTGTGACACCTGATGGTGGTATTCTTATAGCATATTTTATAACATGGAAAAATCCCGATCCCTGTGATTCCGACCTTTGGCAATACAACATTTTTAAATTAAATTCTTCAGGCAGGGAACTATGGGCATTAAATATTGATAGTGACGCAGATATTTACAGCACCCCCGCGGTTATAGCAGATAATTCATTTTTTGTTGCTTCCAAAAACAAGCTCTCACGCATTGTCCCTGATACGACCAACTATCTTTTTTCAACCAGTGACGGCCAGCGCATTGAATCATCCCCTGCGGTTGATGGTAAAAAGAATATATTTGTAGGTTCAAATGGGGGCAGATTCTATTGCATCTGCGCAGACTGCCCTGAGACACCGGTGCTATGGCAGTATCCTCCCAAGGATCAAGACCCACTGACGACACCTGATGGATTGACTATAGCGTCAATCATCTCTTCGCCTGCAATTGGGGATGATGTTCGACATTCTGTATATGTTGGGGCGAGCGATGGAAATGTCTATGCCTTCTATGATGGTCCACGCATAGCTGGTAAGATCGTGCTTGAGAGCGATGGATCGCCTTTACAAGCTGTCAAGGTTACGTTGACCAGCACGTTTACTGACACTGTGCAGGAAACGTATACGGATCCTAACGGAGAGTATTCTTTTGTTGGCGTTGAAAATTATACCTATACCGTAACACCTGAGAAGCTTGGGTATGTCTTTACACCGCCGCAGCGTACTGCAGTTATCAAGCAGGATAAAGACGCACTCAATATCAATTTCACTGCATTTGACGGATTTAAGATAAGTGGCAAGGTTGTTCAAGAGAATGGCAGCCCCTTGGAGGGTGTTCTTATTACGATTGAAGGCACAACCTCAAAGGTGAGTTCTTCAACAACAACGGATGCGAACGGTCAGTATGAATTTAGCGGCTTAGGCTATGATACATATACTATCACGCCTTCTCGTGATGGGTACGGATTTGATCCTCCCTCGCAGACAAAAATAATCAGCTCGCAAAATGCCGGTAGTCAGAGGAATTTTACGCTTTCGAATTTTACAGCATTTCAGGGCTATCAAATCTCAGGTATGGTTTTGGATCTTACTAAACTTGAAGGGCAAGCAGGTATTCAGGGGGTTACCATACAGCTAACCGGAAAGACGACTGATGGCGTGGCAGTCAATCTTTCAAAAACAACCGACAGCGAAGGAAAATATTCTTTTACCGGATTATCAAACGGTGCCTACACGGTAACCCCGATCTCAGCAGCGTATAATTTTGAGCCTGAATCACAAAAGGTTACCATAGCATCAGCAAACGCGCTAAATATAAACTTTTATGCTGGAACAGGCTACATTATTAGTGGCTCAATAGCAAAAGGCGAATCTTCTTCGGACAATGAAAGTTTATCCAGTTTTCTTGTTGAATTATATAAGGATAACGCAACCCTTATGGTAATTCCTCTGTCTCAAAAGACCGCAATTAATACGGTTAACGCAGATGCGAAAGGAAATTTTGTTTTTATCGGTGTGCCGCCGGGCTCCTATATTGTAAAACCCAAAAAGGAAGGATATGGTTTTGAGCCTTTGTTTTATAATGTCGTGGTTAGAAATGACAGCGTGAGTAATCTTCTCTTTACCGCAACAAAGGGGCTTTATATTTCTGGTAAGGTAGTGAATATCATTGGGATTGGGCAGAGCAATATAACGCTTACCATAGACAACGTTTCAGGAACTGAGTCTTCTCAAGCTGCGAAAACGGTTACGAGCAAAGACGGTGTTTATAGTTTTACTGGTCTTTCATCAGGTGATTATGTTATCAGCATAAGCGATGACTTAAAGGATTATTACCAATCGTTGCCTGAATCTCGCACGGTAACATTGACATCACAGGGGAAAGAGGATGTTAATTTCATTGTCAGTTCGTACTGCTCGACCGTGTATCTTGCCTTTCCCTTTGCCGGTTTGGAAGGGACTTTGGTGAATGTATTTGGTATTAATTTTGGTTGGTCAGAACCATTGGACAATGAAACTGTGCAGGTAACCCTTGGCAGTCAAAGCGATACCATCCCTGCAGGGGTCTATTTTGGGACTGATGATTTGTCAACATGGGTCAAGGCTAAGGTAAAGAGCTGGAGCCCAGTAAAGATTCTTGTTGAAGCGCCGCAATCATCAATGATTATGCCGTTTAACCTTGTAAAAGTTTGGGTGGTAAGACAAAACAGAAATACTGAGGTAACGGCAACTGAATCAGAATCTGCTGGATGCTTTGAAGCTGCTCAAACCGATTTCTTTTTGTATCTGTATTGAATGAGCGTTAAGTCGCAATGTTAAAAAAAGCACAGGCTGGACTCGCCTGTGCTTTTTTTTGCAACGATGCATAATGAGTAGTTGTATTGCGCAACCAATTCAATTATGTTATGGCATAAAGCTTAAAAGAAAATAGCACAATGCTTTTTTTACTCATTTCACGATGTTACGAAGCATCAGTTTTGGAGAACATATGATTCGTTTTTTAACCTCTGGAGAGTCACACGGACAATACTTAGTTGCAACCATCGAGGGAATTCCCTCAGGGTTAGCATTATCATCTGATTTCATCAATAGGGATTTGGCACGCCGGCAAACCGGATACGGTGTTGGCAAACGTATGCAGATTGAAACGGATGAGGCTGAGATTGTTACAGGTGTTCGTTTCGGGAAAACACTTGGTTCCCCGATCACCATGCTTATCAAAAACCGTGATTGGGTGAATTGGCAGGAAAAGATGTCTGTCACCCCTGTTGAACCGCATGTTGCTGAACCGATCACCGCTCCACGACCGGGGCATGCAGATCTTGCTGGTGCTTTGAAATACAATCACAGGGATATGCGCAACATATTAGAAAGGGCAAGTGCTCGGGAAACAGCAGCACGTGTTGCCATCGGAAGTGTTTGCAGGGCTTTTCTTGAGCAGTTCGGTATACAGGTATTCAGCTATGTGGTTTCGATCGGCAGTGTGCATATGGAGAGCACACGAAAAAATATTAAAACATTGCAGCGGTGTGCTGAAGCGTCAATTGTCAGGTGTCCCTGTAAAGCAACAGAAGAAAAAATGATACGGCTTATTGATGCTGCGAAAAAAAGAGGTGATACCTTGGGAGGTGTTTTTGTCGTCGTTGCCGATGGAGTGCCACCGGGGCTTGGCAGTCATATTCAATGGGATGTGCGACTTGACGGAAGGTTGGCTCAAGCCATCATGAGTATTCAGGCGATTAAAGGCGTTGAAATTGGCATGGGGTTTGAGGCAGCACAGCGCTCTGGGAAAAATGTGCATGATGAGGTGCGGTACAACAGGCGGAAGGGAAAGTTTTACCGGACTACCAATAATGCTGGTGGTATTGAAGGGGGAATATCAAATGGAGAGCCAATCGTGCTGCGTGCAGCAATGAAGCCGATTGCGACCCTCTATGCGCCCCTACGCTCAGTTGATATTTTCACCAAGAAGGCAGTTCCGGCTGTTGTTGAGCGGTCAGACATCTGTCGCGTTCCATCGGCAGCGGTTATCGGGGAAGCGATGGTGTGCATTGTGCTTGCGCAGGCACTGAGAGAGAAATATGGGGGTGACAGTATGCGAGAGGCATTAGAGAATTATGCATCCTATCTTCGGTATGTGCACGGTTTTTGAAAGCTTATGCCTAAGGTTATTGTTCATCTTGCTGACCGGAGTTATCCAATCGTTATTCGACGTGGCGTGGTACATCAGATCGGCATGTACCTGCCGCAGCGTTTGCAGTCGCCTTGTGCAACTATAATAACTAATAGGACTGTTGCACCGCTGTATGTTCGCCACGTTTCTGCTTCGCTTGCAGATATTTTCCCCAAAATCAATATAATTTCAATTCCTGACGGCGAACGATATAAGACCATTACCCAACTCCAAAAAATATATCATCAGCTTGCCGCATATAACCTTGAGCGAACGACGCCCATCATTGCACTTGGAGGAGGAGTTGTCGGTGATATTGCTGGTTTTGCAGCAGCCACCTTTTTGCGCGGTGTGCCGCTGGTGCAGATCCCGACAACCTTGCTTGCGCAGGTGGACAGCAGTGTAGGCGGGAAAACAGGGGTAAACCTTGCCGCAGGGAAAAATCTCGTTGGAGCTTTTTATCAGCCGTCGCTGGTTGCAATTGATCCCGAAGTGCTCTCAACACTTCCGCAGCGGGAATTTGCTGCAGGTATGGCAGAGGTTATTAAGTATGCCATTCTCAAGGGTGGGGAACTGTTCCAGTTGCTCGTAAACAACATGCAGAAGGTTTTGGCGCATCACCTGACAACACTTGAACAAATGATTACACTCTGCTGCACCATGAAAGCTGATATTGTTTCCCGTGATGAACGTGAACAAGGCATACGGGCTTATTTGAATTATGGTCATACGATCGGTCATGCGGTGGAGACTTTAACTGGATACAAAAAATATAAGCATGGGGAAGCAGTTGCTATCGGGATGCTTGCTGAAACCCGTATTGCCGTATCACTGGGCATGTGTTCTGAGAAGACCTTTGCACAACTCCAGTACCTGCTTCAGCAGGCAGGTCTTCCGACAGCATTGCCCGATATTCCCGCGCATCGCTATCTTGCGGTCATGGAAAAGGATAAAAAAAAGGCACATAAAATGATTCGTATGGTTTTGCCTGAAAAGATCGGGAAGGTTGTGGTGGTGCCACTTAGTAGTGCACAAGTCTCTGCTATTTTACGCAGAGACTTTAAGTTGATGAAATAACATTAGGTGAGGACTGGCATCATGAAAATACTGATACTTCATGGCCCAAATTTAAATCTGCTCGGCAGTCGCGAGCCTGAGCAGTATGGTACGTGTACGCTTGAGACAATCAATGCACAGCTGGCTGAGGTTGCACAACAAAAAGGGGTCGAAGTCGAATTTTATCAATCAAATCATGAGGGGTTCTTGATTGATAAAATTCACTCTGCACGAGGGGCGGTTGATGGCATTGTGATTAATGCTGGCGCTTATACCCACACCAGTATTGGGATCAGAGATGCGATTCTGGGGTGTGGCATACCCACTGTGGAGGTGCACCTTTCCAATATTTACGCACGGGAAGCGTTTCGGCGTACTTCGGTTCTGTCTGATGTTGCTCTCGGTGTTATTGCAGGATTTAAAGAACAGAGCTATCTGTTGGCACTGGAAGCAATCATCCACCACCTTAAACAACATGCTTAACCCGACATCTCCCAAAAGTTTTTTCAGCGTGCTGTGCGGCAAGAAATTTATTTACGCATTCGGTGTGATGACTGCGTACGATGCACTACCTGTATGCTGAGCGGAACCCCGTGAAAGTCAAACCGGTTGCGGAGTTCCCGTTCAAGATGGCGAAGGTAGGTTGCAGAGAATGCCGATGGATTATTGGTGAACAACGTAAATGCGGGTGGAGCGGTGCTCACCTGCGTCGCAAAATAGACCTTGGTTCCCGTGCGCGCGCCTCGCGGCGGGGAATGCCGCTCGATGATTTCACGGATCCCTTTATTGAGCACAGCAGTCGTGATGCGTTTATTGAATACCTCATCAAGTTTCAGAATGTTATCCAAAATTTTTCTCACGCGCAGTCCTGTGAGCGCAGAGATGGTAAGCACAGGTGCATAATCCAAAAACGGCAGCTCAGCAGCAACATTTTTTAAAAACAGAGTGTGTGATTTTTCATCTTTTTCGATTTGATCCCATTTGTTAATGACCAGCACACACGCGCGTTTTTTTTCATATATCAGCGAGGCTATTTTGGCATCCTGCGTTGAGATACCCTGCGTTGCGTCAAGCACAAGAACACACACAGAACTTTGCTCAATGGAAGTGAAGGCTCTAAAGACACAGTATTTTTCAAGCTGATAGGAGATTGCACTTTTCTTCCGGATACCTGCGGTGTCAATAAAACGGATCAGAACGCCATGGTAACGCAGCAGGCTGTCAACCGGATCCCGGGTTGTTCCTGCCCGGTCGCTTACCAAGAGCCGTTCATAGCCAAGGATTTTATTAATAATGGAGGATTTTCCAACGTTTGGTTTTCCTACCAGAGCAACCACAATTTCCCGGTCAGGCTTTTGAGCCTCCGGGTGTGTTTGAGGGATATACTTTAGAATCTGTTCAACAAGGTCTGCAATTCCAATGCGGTGGCGTGCAGCGATCGGGACAAGGTTTTCAATGCCAAGGCTGTAAAAATCCGGAAGCGCATCGTGGTCACGAGGTCCATCAACTTTATTCACCGCATAAATAATAGGTTTTTGTGACCGGCGAAGAATATCAGCGATTTCCCGATCAGATACCTGCAGACCTTGTTTTGCATCCATAAGGAAAACAATGATATCTGCTTCATCAACTGCCATGCGCGCATGTTCACGAACCAGCATTGCCACATCATCACAGGTTCCCGTATCAAAGCCGCCGGTATCAACCAGTGTTATCTCGTGGCTATTGATTGAAATGTCAACGTAGTTTCGGTCACGGGTAACGCCCGGCATATCATGAATAATAGCAATGTTTTTTTTTGCCAGCGCATTCAGCAGGGAGGATTTACCGACATTAGGTCTTCCGATAATGGCAACGATGGGTTTACGGTTCATGGGGTGTTTGCTTCCTTGAGCAATTCATGCAGCGTGTTTTTTGCTGCCTCTTGTTCAGCAGCTTTTTTGTTGTGTCCTGAACCCTTAGCATATGGCTTATTATTGATAAACACCTGCGACTCATAGGTTTTAATGTGATCAGGCCCTTTTTCAGTCACAATGACATATCGGGGGAGTGCACAGAAATTTTTTTGGCAGTATTCTTGGAGTCTACTTTTATAGTCACGGTAAAAGCCTTTGGGAGCTATCTCATCAATGAGCGTTGCAACATGGCGCTGGACAAGCTCATAGACCGCTGCAAAACCACCATCGTAGTACACCGCAGCAAGTATCGCTTCATACACATTTGAGAGAATGGATTTTTTTTCCTGCCCTTTGTTTTCTTGCTCACCTCTGCTCAGTAAAATATAGGGTCCGACGCCCAGTGAGCGCGCAATGGTTGAAAGAGAATCCTCATTCACTATTGCGGCACGCATGTTGGAAAGTTTTCCCTCTGAAAACGCAGGGAACCGGGCAAGAAGAATATCGCGGATAATAAGTTCAAGCACAGCATCACCCAAAAATTCCAGACGTTCATTGCCGAACTTGCTGTCAAGTTTCATTTCATGTGCATATGATTTATGGGTCAGTGCATCTTCCAGTAAACGGATATTTTTAAAATTATAGCCAAGACTTTTTTGCAGTGAGGCATAGCGCTCCTCCCGTGGCACTGTATTGGAGAGCTGGTCACAAGATGTTTTGTCCATGGTTGTTCCTTGTATCGCTTATCGCATCGAGCAGAATTGAAATAAAAGTGATTGAACTCAAACGTATTATGATATATGAAGACTCTATATAACCCAGACTATTTTGCATGTTAAGTAAAAATTGAAATTGCAGGAGACGTGCTATGGATATTTCTGAACTGCTTATTTTTAGTGTGCAGCAAAAGGCATCTGATGTGCATCTGAGCGCCGGCGAGCCGCCCATGCTCCGCATCCATGGCGAGATTAGAAAGATAGAGGGACCTGCAATTTCTGCAGAACAGGTGCATAAAATGATCTATGACATATTGAATGACCGGCAGCGGAAAATGTTTGAGGAAAACAAGGAGCTCGACTTTTCAATTTCACTGGGTGAGTACGGCAGATTCCGCGTCAACTGTTTTTACCAGCAGCGTGGCGAGTGCGCAGTGTTCCGCTCAATTCCCAATAAAATCTATACCTTTGAAGAGTTGGGGCTCCCCCGTGTCTGCAAACAGATTGCAAAGTATCGCAAGGGGCTTGTGCTGGTAACTGGACCAACCGGCAGCGGTAAATCCACTACACTGGCGGCGATGATTGATTACATTAACAGTGAGCGTAAGGAGCATATCATTACGATTGAGGACCCTATCGAATTTGTGCACTTTTCAAAGAATTGTATTATCAATCAGCGTGAACTTGGCGCTCATACCCACAGTTTTGCCAATGCGCTCCGCAGCGCACTCCGTGAGGATCCTGACGTGATACTGGTTGGTGAAATGCGTGATTTGGAAACTATTTCACTGGCACTTACTGCTGCTGAAACAGGACATTTGGTGTTTGCTACCCTGCATACCACCGGTGCTGCAAAAACCATTGACCGAATTATTGACGTTTTTCCGTCCACCCAGCAGGCGCAGATCCGAACGCAATTTTCAGAAACCATTCAAGCCGTTATCTCCCAGCGATTGTTTAAACGACGGGACGGGACTGGTCGGGTAGCAGGACTTGAGGTTATGATCGGTACCCCTGCAATCCGCAACCTCATCCGCGAAAACAAAATATCACAGATTGCGTCGGCAATGCAGACCGGTCAGAAATTCGGCATGCAGACGATGGAAGCAGCGATCAAGGAATTGATCAGTCGGCGCATCATTAATCCCGAAGAAGCAGAGGGACTGCTTGACGAAACCATAACCGTATGAGCAGGAGGTACGGGGGAGTATGACGGTCAAGGATTTACTGGTCATTATGGCAAAGGCAAAAGCCTCGGATTTGTATTTAACCGTGGATGCGCCTCCCATGTACCGTATCGAGGGTATCACCCGGCCCTACGGCGATGTAAAACTGACAAGCCACCAGACCGAGGAAATTGCACTGTCGCTCATGAGTGAACGGCAAAAAGCTCTCTTTGCCGAAACCATGGAAATGAACCTTGGGGTTTATTATCCGGATATCGGCAGATATCGTGTCAACATCTTTCGGCAGCGTGGTTGTATCGGCGTTGTATTTCGGCAGATTAAGATAGAGATTGACACCATTGATGATCTGGGATTGCCCCAGATTTTAAAAGATATCAGTATGACCAAGCGGGGACTGGTGCTTGTTGTTGGCGGCACGGGCACCGGAAAATCCACCACACTTGCCGCGATGATTGATCACCGAAACACCAATGCACCCGGACACATTATAACCATCGAAGACCCGATTGAATTTATTCATCCGCATAAAAAAAGTATTGTCAGCCAGCGTGAACTGGGCATTGATACCTTGAGCTATGGCGATGCACTCAAAAACACACTTCGCCAAGCCCCGGACGTCATTCTCATCGGCGAAATCCGGGATAAGGAAACGATGGAATCAGCCGTGGCGTTTGCCGAAACAGGGCACCTGTGCCTTTCAACGCTCCATGCCAATAATGCCAATCAGGCGATTGAGCGCATTATGAACTTTTTTCCTCCGGAAAAGCATGATCAGATTTATTTTCAACTGTCGCTGAATATACGGGCAATTATTTCCCAACGGCTTATCCCGACGCTTGACGGGAAACGCGCAGCATCCATAGAAATCCTTCTTGATACGCCGCGCATCAAAGATTTGATTATGAAAAAACGGATAGACCTTTTGAAAGAAGCTATGGCAGAAGGTGCTCACGAGGGAATGATGACCTTTGACCAGTCGCTGTATAGCCTCTACCGGCAGGGACGCATTTCCTATGAAAATGCTATTGCGTATGCCGACAGTGCTAATGATCTCCGCTTGAAAATAAAAATGGATGAAGTGCAAAAAAAAGGCGCTCAGGAAGATTCGCCCAAAAAGGACAGCGATACGACATTTCGCTTGAGAACCGATATGGGGAAACCATAACTGCCGACCCCGGTGGTATCGAATACTGTGACGGGGTTGATGCGTGCTCCATTTTTTCTTTCCGTTTTTTCCTTATCGCTGCGTAGGTACCACTCACAGCATGCAAGGTAGGTCGTCGGCACGTAAGCCGTAACTACAGCATAAGCAAAGGTCGTGAACACTTCAATAATGCAGCATATAAAAATTATTGGTCTTGCGGCTCGGCGATTTTATTTTGAAAAACGGCTTTTGTGGGCTGCATCATTGACATTCACAACCATGTTTGCCTTCATTCCGCTATTGAGTGTTTTATTTTTCGTCTTCAATATCTTTGGTGACCTCTCCCAACTGAAGAGCCTTATACAGCCCTATATTTATAAACTTATAGCACCCGGAGCACAGCAGGACGTCCTTAACTTTATCAATGACCTTGTCGAGCATGTGGATTTCAAGACCATCGGTATTTTTAGCTCTACCGCGGTTGTGGTTACCGTCTTTTTGCTCTTATTTGAAATTGAATGTTCGCTCAATGAAATATGGCTCATCCGCAAACGTATTTCCCTGCTGTCACGCGCTGCTCTGTACTGGGTGATGCTCACGGTTGGACCACTGCTCGTTGCGGTATCGCTTTTTCTCATCGTCACGCTGCAAAGCTATACGGTGATACGAACACTTGAACGATTTATTGAGCCTGGCATTATCCCCTATGCTTCCTATGGACTTATTTGGATCGCTTTTACGGCATTGTACTTCTTTATGCCGGGGACAAAGGTCAGGTTTTTATCCGCACTGTTTGGCGGTGTTGTGGCTGGGACTATCTGGAAAGTTGTTGGCATATTGTTTTCGTTCTACACTACACATTTTCTGTTTTATTATCCTAAAATTTATGGTTCACTCGCTGCAGTACCGGTTTTTATGCTCTGGATATTTTTCTGCTGGGTTGTTTTTTTACTTGGTGCTGAAATTACGTATTTGCATCAGCACCGGTTGTTTTACCGTAGCGCTGTTTCCGGCGGTGCGCTCTCTCCTGCTACCCGATGCTATTTGACCTTGCTCAGTATGCTGATGGTTGCGCGCACCTATCAGGCAGGTAAGACCCCCCCCTCTATTGCAGGCATTGCTCTGGATCTTGGGGTACCGCCACACATCGTGTACGAACTTCTCAGTCCGCTGCTCGATAAACATATTCTTATCGCCTCATCAGGTTACCGTGCAGCGCTGGTGCCGGGCAGATCACTATCGCACATTACGGTTGGTGATATTCTTGATCATGCTGTAGCACCTGCCCTGATTACCTTTGCTGAACCGATAAGTTCTGATCACGAGCTGTGTAAGGAAATCATTACCGTTCTACAAAATGACCAGAACAATCCGTATAAACAAATGACGCTGAAGGACCTTGTTGAACAGGGACTTCCAGCAATGCGAAATGAAGCACATGGGAGCTCAGAAAAAAAAGTTTGTTAAAGATATCACTGAAAACTGTGAGGTTGAAGATTTGTTTTTGGTGCGCAGCAAAAACAATGGCATCACCAAAAATGGCAAACCTTATATTGCGCTCGTACTTGGTGATGCTACCGGTGAGGTTAAGGCACGCATCTGGGACAATGCGGAAAAACTCGGTGCAGCATTTCAGGAAGGCGATCTCGTTAAAATCAAGGCATTTAGTATTCTCTATCAGGGAGCGCTGCAGCTCAACGTCAGCGATATTGTAGCTCTCGGGGAGGGTGTCGATGTTTCGGGGTTTTTACCGTCGTCTCAGCGCGATATTGAAACTACTTTTGTTCAGCTCGTGGGACTCATTGATGAGGTTCAGAATGAGCATCTCAAGCAGCTTTTACAGATTGTTTTTAGTGATGAAGCACTAGTATCAGCGTTCAAAAAAGCCCCTGCTGCAAAAGCACTGCACCATGATTATATCGGTGGTCTCCTTGACCATACGTACATGGTTGCCTGTCTTGTTCTTGCGGTGCAGCAGTATTACCCAAAGGTGAATCGTGATTTGGCTCTTGCAGGAGCGCTTTTACACGACATCGGGAAAACCCAGGAGCTTTCTTATGCCACCTCATTTGATTATTCTGACCGTGGACGGCTGCTCGGCCATATTGTGATTGGTGATGAAATAGTCAGGGAGAAGATAGCATTGCTGCCCGATTTTCCGATTGATCTTGCGATGGTGTTGCGCCATATCCTGCTCAGTCATCATGGGCAGTATGAGTTTGGCTCTCCCAAGCGACCTAAAACACTTGAGGCGCTTTTGGTGGGGTATCTTGATGACCTTGATGCAAAACTCTACGGGTTTACTCGTGCAATCACTCACGAAAAGTCATCCCGCGAAGGATGGACAACGTACAATAAGCTCTTTGACCGGTACCTATATTCAGGGCTCGTGATTGACCCTGACGATAACGCAAAAGAGCGCAAAGAAAGAGGCAACCTACATGACGAATAAGGTTTTATTATGAGGCAGGCAGATTAAAGATAAGCGCTTCTTCATCGCAATATGGAAATTTGACGCATTTAATGCAGTCTCCCCACACCTTATGGGGAAGCACTGATTTATCAATCGGTGAAAAGCCGATTTTTTTAAAAAAATCAGGAACATACGTCAGCACAAACACACGCTTTAGACCCAGGTCAGTTGCCTCCTCAAGACATGCTCTAACAAGTTGCGTGCCGATGCCCTTGCCTCTATAGTCATCCCGGACAGCAAGTGACCGTATTTCCGCAATATCATCCCAGCAGATATGCAGCCCACAGACGCCGATGATTGACGGGGTGCCTGCTTCGCAAACAACGATAAAATCCCTCATTTGATCATATAAATCGCTCAGAGAACGACCCAGCAGCAGTCCCTTGCCGGCATATTCTGTCAGGAGGGCGTGGATTTCTTTGATATCGCTGATTTTTGCTTTGCGAATCATTGCCTCTGCCTTTCCGTCTGCAGGTGCAGTAAGGTATGGTTGCGATTATGATGCAGTGTGACGGGCATTATTGAGCATTTCTTGAGCGTGGGCAAGCGTTTTTGATGAAATAGTTTTTCCACCCAGCATGCGTGCAATTTCAGTGCATCGCTCTTTTTCGTTGAGTCCGGCAATAGAGGTCACCGTGCGGCCATTGCTGGTGGTTTTGGTGACAACAAAATGGGATGAGCCAAAGACTGCTATTTGCGGAACATGGGTGATGCAGATGACCTGATGCTGCTGCGCAATAGCACGGAGTTTTACACCGACAGCCTCTGCAATCGCACCCCCGATACCTGCATCAACTTCATCAAAGATAAGTGTGGCAACCTGATATTTTTGTGCAACAATTTTTTTTATTGCCAATACGATGCGTGACAGTTCCCCACCTGAGGCAATGCGTGCCAAAGATTTGGGGTCTTCGCCATAGTTGGGTGCAATAAAGAATTGCACCGTGTCTTTGCCACGGCTGGTGAGCCCTTGCACTACATCGCGGGGATCATCACCGGGTATCCGCTCAGATGAGCTGAGCGCAACGGTGAAGCGCGCTTTACGAAACCCGATATCGGACAATTCTGCCTCAACCTTTTTTTTAAGGAGTGCTGCTGCTTCATGGCGTTTTTGCGAGAGCTCGGCAGCAAGCTTCCAGAGCTGGTCAGCAGCGTGGGCAAGGTTAGTGCGCAGGGTATCCGCATGTGCTGAACTATCGTGAAGCTCAGAAAGTTCCGCTTCAATTTTTTGCTGATAGGAGAGAATCTCTTCAACTGATGATGCACTATATTTTTTCTTCAAACGATACAGCTCTGCCAGCCGTGCCTCAATGTCTTCAAGGCGCTGGGGATCAACCGTGATTTTTTGTGTATAGCTGCGCAGGGATCGGGCGCTCTCCTCAAGCGCCATTGCTGCTGCGGTGATGTCATGCTGCATTGGTGCGATACTATGGTCAAGGTGAGCAACTTCGTTCAGTGACTTGGCAAGCTGCTGCAGCACCGAGACCACCGCATGCTCGTCTTCATACAGGTGCGCATAGACACGGTAGGTTGTTTCCTGGAGGAGCCGGGCATGGGAGAGTATTTTTTTTTCTTCAAGCAGGGCTTCTTCTTCTCCGGGACGAAGACTGGCGCGGGCAATTTCCTGAACCTGAAATTCAAGCATTTCTTTTCGTAGCATCCGATCCTGTGAGCGCTGCATGAGGTTTGTCAGTTGGTCGGCACGTTGCTGAAACTCGGCAAAGAGCTTCTCGTATTCTCGCCGGAGGGGTTCGAGATTGGCAAAACCATCAAGGATATCAAGGTGATGAGCATCGTGAAGCAGTAATTGCTGGGCATACTGACCTGAAATATCAAGAAGCCTGCTGCCCAGTTGGGTGAGCATGGAGAGCGTTGCAGGTCTGCCACCAATGGTTATTTTGTTTCTGCCACTTCGGGTTAGTGCTCGACTGACGAGCACTTCATGGTTATCAACAGGTATATCCCAGGAGTGCATCAAGTCCTGAACGTCGGGAAGTGCTCCGATATGAAAAAGTGCTTCAACGCGGGCTTCTTCAGCACCGGTACGGATAAGCTCAGCCGATGCCCGACCACCAATCAGTAGGTTCAATGCACCGACAATGATTGATTTCCCCGCACCGGTTTCACCGGTAATGATGGTGAGCCCCTCATGAAAAGAGATAGAGAGCGAATCAATCAGTGCAAAATCTTTTATGAATAAATCCTGAAGCATTGGTTACGATAATGATACCTCGTGTATGCACCTCAACGCATGCAGTGCGTGCGCAGGCGGAGTGCCGTCAGGAGCTATCGTTCGCCCCATTTCAGTTTTTGTTTGAGCACCTCAAAATAGTTACGAAACGGCGTTTTTATCAAGGAGATGCGCTTGGGAGATTTTTGTACCATGACCGAATCACCGGGTGCAATTCGAATTCCTGCCTGACCATCAATCGTTACAAAGACATCCTCACTGCCTGAACGTAGAGTTGCCTTTACTACACGGTCATCCGGAATAATGATTGGGCGGTTGGTCAGGGTATGAGGACATATCGGTGTAAGGATAATGAGCTTAAGCGAGGGATAGATAATCGGACCGCCTGCAGACAGCGAGTATCCTGTTGAGCCGGTCGGTGTGCTGATAATCAGACCATCAGCTTTCAACGTAGTCACATAGCTATCGTTGACCTGGAGTTCAAGGTCTATAATGCGTGCCAACGCACCCTTATTGATGACGACATCATTGAGGGCGCAAAACGTTGCAGGGGCACTCTGGTCAGCATGCACCAGCGTTGCCTCCAGCATCATTCGCTCGTCAAGCGCATAATTGCCGGCAAGGATTTTTTCAATAACCTGTTTGAGTTCATCAATCCGTATTTCAGTTAGAAAACCAAGACCACCCAGGTTGACCGCAAGGATGGGTACCGATTCAGCTCCCGGCATGCGAGCGACACTTAAGAGCGTCCCGTCGCCACCTAGCACAATGAGCAGCTGACTGCGGTGGGGTATGTGCTCGCGCTGGTGCGTGCTACACCCCTTCAGCCCGGTTCCCAGCTCGTGATCCACAAGAACGGTCATGCCCTTCGTGGTAAGCCATGGAACTAAGTCAGCCAGAATGGATGGAGCTGCCCGGTAGCTCTGTTTTATGATGATGCCGACGGTTTTCATAGGCGATGTTCCGATGAACAATAGAAGCATTTTTTAACATGATTACCTGCCGGTGTCTATATTGAAAAATATCATCTCTGATGCTTAATACGGCAGGGATAAAAGAAATATAACTTGACTGTACCCGCTTCTTTCAGTATCATGCAAAAACTATTAGCATTTACAATAAGTTAACAAAGACAGGGTATAGTGGCATGAAGGTTCTGGTGACAGGCGGTGCAGGGTTTATCGGGTCGAATTTTATTCGGTATGTTTTCAGGCACTATCGAGACTGGAGTATCACTAATCTTGATAAACTAACCTATGCGGGAAATCTTGAAAATCTTGCCGGTATAGAAGATGAGGTTGGCAGGGAGCGCTACTGTTTTGTACGAGGTGATATTGCTGATAGTGTACTGGTCAATAATATTTTTGATGGCGGTATAGATGCGGTCGTCAATTTTGCTGCTGAATCTCATGTTGACCGGAGCATTGAAAATTCGAAAATTTTTATTGAGACAAACATCCTTGGCACACAGGTACTCCTTGACGCAGCACTTCGACACGGATTGCAACGGTTTATTCAGATTTCAACCGATGAGGTGTACGGGTCGCTCGGACCAGAAGGTCTTTTCACGGAGACGACACCCCTTGCACCAAACAGTCCGTATTCAGCAAGCAAGGCAGGCGCAGATTTGTTGGTGCGCGCCTATTATGAAACGTTTCGGCTGCCAACAATCATTACGCGCTGTTCAAACAACTACGGTCCCTATCAGTTTCCTGAAAAACTCATTCCGCTTTTTATCACCAATGCACTGCAGGACAAGCCACTCCCACTCTATGGCGATGGTTTGAATATCAGGGACTGGATCTATGTTGAAGATCATTGCGCTGCGATAGCGCTCATACTGGATAAGGGGCGTGCTGGCACTGTCTATAATATCGGGGGCAATTCAGAAAAAACGAACCTTGACATTACTCGGTGCATTCTCCAGCGCCTCGGAAAACCGGAAACCTTGATACGGTATGTTACCGATCGCCCGGGTCACGACCGGCGGTATGCTATTGACAGCACAAAACTCCGCACGGAACTTGGCTGGTCGCCGCGCTATGATTTTGCAACAGGAATTGAGCTTACGATTCAGTGGTATATTGATAATGCCCCGTGGTGGCAAAGAATCAAGAGCGGGGAATATCGTGATTTTTACGAGCGCTGGTATGGTTCACGGATATCATAAAGACATCGCCGGTTAAGAAAGCGGCAGAGAAACGGAGACCGTAGTTGTGAGGATTTTGATAACGGGTGCGCACGGCATGCTCGGTCGGGAACTGGCGGTGCGGTTAGACGGTAAGCACACCCTGTGGTTAGGGGATATTGACGAACTTGACATTTGCAACGAAAATGCTGTCACCTCAACGATCAATGATTTTAAGCCAGATGCTGTCATCAACTGTGCTGCATTCACCAATGTTGATGCATGTGAGACAGCATCGTCAGAAGCCTTTCGCGTCAATGCAGAAGGTGTGAAAAACCTTGCTATTGCCTGCCGAGCCTCGGGGGCACTGCTCTGCCATATCAGCACTGATTACGTTTTTGGCGGGGCATCTGAAAGACCTTATACTGAAGACGACCCTCCCCATCCGTTGTCGGTGTACGGTGCGTCCAAACTTGCTGGAGAAACGTTTATACGCACGATTGCACCACGACATCTCATCGTGCGCACGTCGTGGCTGTTTGGGGTATATGGGAATAATTTTATTGAAACAATCCTTAAGCTTGCACAGACACGCGATGAAGTGAGCGTTGTCAATGATCAGACAGGATGTCCGACCTATGCCGCTGATCTTGCAGCAGTTCTTGACGCTTTGTTGACGATTCAAGCACCTTGGGGCACGTACCACGTGTGCAACGCAGGCTCCTGTACATGGTATGAGTTTGCGCTGGAGGTGCTTGCCTGTGCAGGACGCACAACACGCGTCGTTCCGATAACGGCGCAGGAGTTTGGACGCTCAGCACCACGACCGCGGTTTTCTGTTATGGACACCTCAAAGGTAAGTGCTACAACTGGTATGACGCTGCGGCACTGGAAGGCAGCGGTCACCGCATATTTTCACCAACGGGAAGGAGTGCGTGCATGAAAATAGCAATTATTGGAACAGGGTATGTCGGTCTTGTAACAGGAACCTGTTTTGCTGAAACCGGCAATGATGTCCAGTGCGTTGATATCAATGCCGAAAAAATCAAAGCACTAAACAGCGGCGTTGTGCCAATCTATGAACCGGGTTTGGATGAGTTGATCAAGCGGAACGTCAAGGAGGGCAGGCTCCTGTTTACCACAGATATTGGCAAGGCGATACAGTCGAGCCTCTTTATTTTTATCTGTGTCGGGACGCCGCCCCGTGAAGATGGTTCTGCTGACTTAAGCGCAGTGTGGAGTGTTGCTGAAACTATCGGCAAGCACATGAACGGCTATAAAATCGTGGTGACCAAAAGCACCGTGCCGGTCGGAACAACCCACCGTATTCGGGATATTATCTGTAAGCACACATCTGAGCAGTTTGATGTTGCCTCAAATCCTGAGTTCCTTAAAGAAGGGGCTGCAGTTGATGACTTTATGAAACCCGATCGCGTCGTGATCGGCACCGAGGATCCGAGGGTTGAGGAACTGCTGAAGGAATTATATGCGCCGTTTGTTCGCACCGGAAAGCCGATACTGGCTATGAACATAAAAAGCTCAGAGCTCACCAAATATGCTGCCAATGCAATGTTGGCAATGCGCATTTCTTTTATGAACGAAATAGCGAATCTGTGCGAACGGGTAGGTGCTGATATCAATATGGTGCGCATCGGTATGGGTACGGATCCCCGTATCGGTTCATCGTTTTTATTTCCCGGTGTTGGCTATGGAGGTTCGTGCTTTCCCAAAGACGTTCGCGCTCTTGTTGAAGTCGGACGTGCTGTCGGCTATGAGATGAAAATACTGCCGATGGTGGAAACGGTCAACCAGTACCAAAAACAGGTGCTTGCGCAAAAGATTATTGATTACTTCAAGGGGGCAGTGGCGGGCAAAAAGATAGCCATCTGGGGGCTGTCGTTTAAGCCGCGTACTGATGACATGCGTGATGCCCCCTCGATTGAGATTATTTCACGGCTCCTCAAAGCAGGTGCGTCAGTCAGTGCCTATGATCCGGTTGCCCTGGGTGAGGCTCGAAAGATATTTGCCGACCGCATCTCGTATGTGGAGAAAAATTACGATGCGCTCTCTGGTGCTGATGCGCTCGCCGTGATTACGGAATGGAACGAGTTTCGTGAGCCTGATTTTGACAAGGTGAAGGCGCTCATGAAACAGCCGGTTATTTTTGACGGAAGGAATATTTACGACGGGAAAAAACTCAGAGCCCGAGGTTTTGACTATTTCTGCATCGGCATATCCTACGCTTAAAACAGGGAGGCACGTATGCGAAGTTTAATTACCGGCGGCGCAGGATTTCTGGGCAGCCATCTGTGTGATCGGCTTATTCAGGAGGGGCATCAGGTTATCTGTATGGATAACCTGATTACGGGTTCGATGGATAATATCGCCCATCTGATTGGCAATAAAAATTTTAAGTTCATCCATCATGATGTGACTGAATACATCTATGTGGAAGGAAAGCTTGACAATATTTTACATTTTGCTTCTCCCGCGAGCCCGATTGACTATTTGGAACTACCGATTCAAACCCTCAAGGTCGGATCACTGGGCACCCATAAAGCACTGGGACTTGCCAAAGCAAAAGGAGCGCGTTTTTTACTTGCCTCAACATCCGAAGTGTATGGCGATCCGCTGATACATCCACAGCCGGAAACCTATTATGGGAATGTGAATCCGATCGGGCCGCGTGGCGTTTATGACGAGGCGAAGCGATTTGCCGAGGCACTGACCATGGCATATCACCGCTATCATGGCGTTGATACCCGTATTGTCAGGATTTTTAATACGTATGGTCCGCGCATGCGTCTTGATGACGGCAGAGTCGTACCTGCCTTTATCTCGCAGGCACTGACCGGTCAGGCGCTGACCGTTTTTGGCGACGGTTCCCAGACACGGAGTTTTTGCTATGTGGATGATCTCATTGAGGGTATTTACCGGTTGCTTCTGTCTGATGAGCATGAGCCCGTGAATATCGGCAATCCGCATGAGATGACCATACAGGAGTTTGCCCAAAACATTGCCCGTATTGCAGGTGTTCCCTGCACGATCGAGCACAAACCTCTGCCGCAGGATGATCCAAAAGTACGGCAGCCGGATATCAGGAAAGCCCAGAAAGTTCTTGGATGGTCGCCGAAGGTAAGTTTTGATGAAGGCATTCGGACGACATTTGCGTATTTCAAAACAAAACTCAACCTATAGGTATGGCGAACAATAAATACCGCCCGGGATTGTTGCTTGCTGTTTTTGTGCTTATTGGTGTGCAGTGGTATTGGATAAACGCGGTGCAGCGCGATATTGACCTGAAGCTGCAGCAGATCAATGAGGCGATGAATACCAATTCGGTGCTCAATAGTGCCCTCATCACTGTCCTTGAGAAAAACAAGGCGCTCAATAGAAAAGAGGTGTTAGAGGAAGCCCAGCGGATTTCATCTGACATAAAAGATATGATTGAAAAAATGCAGCATCAAAAACAGTATCAAGAATCCCTTCAAAAAAACGATAATATAACCACAAGTTCACCCGATCACCATAATCCTTCCTGATGAGATGGTTATGACAAAAAAAAGTAGATTTGCAGTCTGTTTTATAGTACTATTTTTAACGTTAACCGCTCTTTGTGTTGAAACTGCCCAGAGTCAGGTTCTAACCCCTGCAGTTGTTAACGGTAATACCTATACCTGTTATTTTATTTCATCACTTGACATCTTCAGAACCGATATCTCTTTTACTGAAAAGGGGATGCTGAAGCTGTCAGCTTATCCCGGCGATGGTTTTTATTTTACCCTGACGACGCTGTTCGGGGGTGTGTACTGGAGCCTGAATCAGACGATCGGAATGCGACGAGGCGATTTTCTTTTTTTTCCAGTCGGTAATACCCGTGACCCGTTCATTGTTGGCACGTGCTTGATACTGTTTGAGTACAAAGAAGCCTTCTTTGCCTTTTTCTTTGGCTACCGAGCAGTGAGCTCATAAGTCTTACAATACCTGCATCAATTCGGGAAGTAGCGCAGTCTGGTTAGCGCGCATGCTTCGGGAGCATGAAGTCGGGGGTTCAAATCCCCCCTTCCCGACCATTTCCTATTTTATTCCTCTTCTTTGACTTTTAAAAATCGCTAATACCTATCTCTGCAGATTGCCCTACAACTGCTGCTCAATTCCTCTGATAAAAGTTTCACCGAATTGAGGACACTCCTTCAATCAAAAGGTGTGAAAAATATTTTACGTTATCTTATTGTGCAAATATACCGTGCAATTGGCATTGTCTTATATAGGTCAAAGCAAACACTGTATCAGTCAACCAGCGACGGAACGCATCGTTGTCGCTAAATTGTTTGAAAAGCTGTATGTCATCTTTCAGCAGCGCGGTCATCACGCGAGCGAGCGCCTTATCGTGCTCGATGCGGGCGTTTTGTTTGTCTGAATTTCTGAGGGCATTCTGGTAGGCTGTGTCGGCTTCAACGCGTGAAGGAATTTCTTCGGTGATGAGCTTGCGAACCCGGTCATAGTCGGTCCAAGGAATGTTTCCGAATAGTTCGTTGAAAGTTTTGATGATATTTGAGAGACGGTCAAGCTCAGGCTCAGGCAAGTGACCGCCGCCTGTCGTGGGCACCGGTTCAATTTCACCATCTTTATCAGGAAGCTTGATGCACATGGTCGCCTGCTTTTCGACCCGGTAACTATCCATGTCTATTGCCGGAAGGATGCCTTTTGAAAGGTCTTCCTCTTTTGGCGCAGGTAGCTTGGGCACCAGGAAGTTTAGGAAGATAGATAACTTCTCCCACTCAGCGTTGGTGTAGGGGAGGATTGAAGAGAGGAAGCTATAGGTTCGCAGAAACGCCTTGGCTTTGCCCTTAAAGTCAACCTGACTGTCTTCATCCAGATGCTCCATGTAGATTGTGACGCAATCGTCGAGGATCGGGTCGAGACGGTCGCGTTCGGCTCCGCTTAAGTAAAGCCGCACAAGTTCTTCAACTTGATCCTGAGCATACACCTGATAGTCATCGAGGTCAGCTTTAAGGTTATGGAGTTTGTTCGGGTCGGTCTCGTCTGCAAGGATGGTCGTGCGGTAGTAGGGCTCAAATGCCTCTTGGATTGTTTCTGGTTCGTTGACAAAATCGAGCACGAAGGTATCGTGCTTCTGAGGATGGGCACGGTTGAGGCGCGAAAGGGTCTGCACCGCCTTAACTCCGTAAAGTTTTTTATCAACATACATCGTGTGCAAAAGCGGCTCATCATAGCCGGTCTGAAACTTGTCGGCGCAGATTAAAAACCGATAAGGGTCTTCTCGAATCTTGTCTGGAATCTGGTTCGATGGAAAGCCGTTAAGGCTCGCTTCGGTAACCTTAACGCCGCCGTATTCGTGTTCCCCCGAGAAGGCCACAATCGCTCGATAGGGGCTCTTGCGCTCGGCAAGGTATGCCTGAAAAGCATGAAAATACTGAATGGCACGTTCGATACCGTCGGTCACCACCATCGCCCGCGCTTGACCTCCGATCTTGCCCTTGGCAATGACTTGCTCGTGGAAGTGGTCCACCATGATTTCAGCCTTGAGCCGGATGGCGTACTCGTGTCCCTCCACGAAGCGGCGCAGTTTCTTTTGCGCTTTTTTGACGTCGAACTCTGGATCATCCTCAATGGTCTTGATGAGCTTGTAGTAGCTCTTGACCGGGGTGTAGTTAGCCAGCACATCCAGGATAAACCTTTCTTGAATTGCCTGCTTCATGGTGTAGCTGTGGAACGGCAGATGCTTTACGGTGCCGTCGGGTTGCGGGTCGGGTTCGCCGAACATCTCCAGGGTTTTGTTCTTAGGAGTTGCGGTGAAGGCGAAGTAGCTGGCATTCGGTAAAAGTTTATGCGCCTCCATGAGCCGATTGATCTTATCCTCGAAGGTTTCGTCTTCGGCTTCGGCACCAGCCTGTGACAATACCATGCTCATCTTTGCCCCAGTACGGCCGCCTTGGCTCGAGTGTGCCTCATCAATGATGATGGCAAAACGTCGCCCGCGGTGCTCGTTGCCGATTTCGTCGAGGATGAAGGGGAACTTCTGCAGCGTCGTAATGATGATCTTCTTGCCGCTCTCGATGAACCGCCGCAGGTCTCCTGAATGCTCGGCATGCCCCACCGTGGCGCTCACCTGGGCAAATTGCTTTACCGTGTCCCGTATCTGCTGGTCCAGGATCCGCCGATCGGTCACCACAATGATGGAATCAAATATGGTAGGGGCAACCTCCTGTGGCTGCCCTATATCAAGGCAACCACAGGGGGTTGCCCCTACATTCTGACGCAGACCCGTTAATTGATGTGCCAGCCAGGCGATGGAATTGGACTTGCCGCTGCCGGCGGAATGTTGGATAAGGTAGCGCCGGCCCACGCCGTGCGCCGCCGCATCCGCCAAAAGTTTTCGCACCACGTCGAGCTGATGATAGCGCGGAAAAATCTGACGTCGTCGTTTTTTGCCAGTCTTGAGGTCTTTCTCCTCAACGAGTTGAGCGTAGTTTTCGAGGATGTCGGTCAGGCTCCCGCGAGTCAGAATCTCCTCCCAGAGGTAGGCAGTCTTGAGTCCCTGCGGGTTGGGAGGGTTTCCAGCGCCGTCGTTCCAGCCCTTGTTGAAAGGCAAAAACCACGATGCTTTACCTTGAAGATGGGTGCAAAACCAAACTTCATTATCGTCAACAGCGAAATGCGCCACACAGCGACCCAGCTCGAAGAGCCTTTCACGGGGGTTGCGGTCTCGCCTGTATTGCTCGATGGCGTCATGCACCGTTTGCTTGGTGAGACGGTTTTTTAGTTCGAAGGTGAAGACTGGCAGACCGTTGATGAAGAGCACGATATCCAGTGCCCGCTGCGTCTCTTCGCGACTGTAGCGAAGTTGGCGCGTAACGCTAAAACGATTTTTCTCATAGAGGACCCGTGCTTGCTTGTTTCCTGGAGAGGGCGTGCCGTAGAAGAGTTCAATATGGTATGGTCCATGCTTAACGCCATTGCGAAGCACATCCACCACTCCGCGCTTACTTATTTCCCCTTGGAGCCGGGCAAGAAATTTACGACGTGTGGGGCTGTCGTTATCAAGATCAAGCGCTTCGGCAATCTTGGACTGCGTTTCCCGCAAAAATGCTGAAAGCTGAACCTGATCAACGCAATACTCACGGTCATAGTCAGCAGGGTCGCCGGGAAGCCACCCTTGGTCGCCTGAGAGCAAGCGCTCTTCGCCGTAAGGCATTGGTGTCTCAGCACCGGGCACCGGAGCGCCGTCAGCCCGGGGCGTGCAGTCGCTGCCGGTGAGCGCCCGGCAGATAAGTTTTTCAAGCTCTGCCTCGCTGGTGTCGGTAGTTTTCATCATTTTTTCTCCATACCCTCCTGATGTCCCTGCAACAAAAATGCAATGAGACGAGTAATCGTGTCTTTCTCTTTCGGTGCACTTTCGGCTACAAGCAGCGTCAATGCCACCAGCGCCTCCTCGGATAGCCGAAGACTGCTGTCGCTGCGATAAAGCAAGCCGTTCTTTTCGAGAAAGCGCAGGAACAGTGCCGCTCCGATTCGTTTGTTACCGTCCGCGAAGGGGTGGTCCTTCACGAGGAAGTAAAGGAGATGTGCCGCCTTTTCGGCAACCGTAGGGTACGCATCCTGCCCGCCCGCACTTTGAAAGACAGCCGTCAGAGCGGCGCCAAGCCGACTTCCTTGCTCTTTGCCGAAGAGTGTACCGCCACCGTAGCGTTCTTTCATGCCGTTAATAATGCTCCGTGCTTCCTCCAGATAAAGAGGTTCAGACATTTCAGGGGTGGTAGCAAGCTGAGGAATTCGGCCGTGGTCGTAATCGTCCAGCACATTGAGAGCGAACGCATAGTCACGCACCACGCGCAATAACCCCGTTGCCTCTTCACCGCTCAGTGTCCTTCGGTCTGCAAGCGATGAGACCAGCTTGATTGTCTGTTGCAGTTCCTGGAGTCGGCGCTCATTGACCGTGTAGCCCTTAAGGATGTGGTCGCGCAGCACCTGAGTTGCCCAGATACGAAATTGCGTACCCCGTTTGGAATTGACCCGGTAGCCGACCGAGATGATGGCGTCGAGGTTGTAGTATTCGACCTGGTAGGTTTTCCCGTCTGCGGCAGTTGTTGCAAAAAATGCAACAACTGACTCC
>Ga0209162_1000273_pt1 | contig 57376 bp, 48 predicted proteins | sample YNPNPMetaG_FD_187121 | JGI IMG/M metagenome (GOLD analysis project Ga0209162, IMG submission 187121) | Anoxygenic and chlorotrophic microbial mat microbial communities from Yellowstone National Park, USA - YNP NP MetaG (SPAdes) (version 2) ...
GCTCCCCGCCTTCTTAGCATGGAGAGGGCTGTGTCAAAGGTAGCGGAGTTTCTTTCCCTCCTCTGTGAAAGGCTGAGTGCGGTATCCAAGGGGCTGCTGGTCCTGCTCGGTGCCGCAATGTCGGTTATAGTGCTCCTTCAGGTCATTTTCCGTTTTGTCATACATGTTCCTTTCCCTTGGTCGGAAGAGATAGCCCGTTACATGATGATCTGGATGGGAATGGTTGGGGCTTTCTTGGCACTGAGGCAGGGAAGACACATAGGAGTGAGCATCTTTGTGGACAGGCTTCCCCCTTCGTGGAAGGCCATGGTCACTATCCTGGTCCAGGCAGTTACAATGGGTTTCCTATGCATAGTTGTCCGATACGGCATGGCCCTAGCCATATTCAATAGGACCCAGCTTTCCCCAGCCATGCAGATTCCCATGATAATACCATACATGGCGATTCCAGTGGGGGCTGCCCTCATGATCCTGGAGCTTCTGAGGGGGATTTTGGAAGACCTCATGCACATGAGGGAAGGACCCAAAAGAAGGCTCACATCGGCCACTCTCGAAGGATGATCTTGTCCCAATGATGACCCTGATGGCGGCAGTTTTCGCAATCACTCTCGTTCTGGGATTTCCAGTGGCATTCTGCCTCGGGATAACATCGGTAGCTGTGCTTTTGGCCACTGATGTTCCTCTGAACCTAGTTGCCCAGAGAATATTCACGGGAATGGACTCTTTTCCCCTGATGGCGGTCCCATTTTTCGTCCTTGCTGGGGAGATAATGAATGTGGGGGGCACAACCCAGAGGCTCATTTCCCTGGCCCATGCCCTCGTGGGAAAGATAAGGGGGGGCCTGGCCCACACTACAGTGGTCTCTGCCATGTTCTTGAGTGGAATTTCAGGCTCTGCAGTGGCAGATGCTTCTGCCCTGGGCTCCGTCCTCATTCCGGGAATGGTCCAAAAGGGATACGGAAGAGGCTTCTCAGCCGCTATAACGGCCTCGGCTGCCGTGATGGGTCCAACCATACCCCCTTCCATCTTGATGGTGATCCTCGGGGTCACAACAGGCCTATCCATAGGTGCCCTTTTCGCTGCTGGGCTCGTCCCGGGGGTGCTTCAGGGATTGGCCATGATGGCAATGGCCTATTACTATGCGGTCAAAAACAACTATCCAAAAGATGAGGAGCCTCTTACCTTGAAGCGCCTTTGGAAGGAGACCATGGGGGCAGGGCCTGCTCTTTTCGCGCCAGTCATAATAATAGGAGGGATCCTAGCTGGCGCTTTCACCCCCACGGAGGCCGCTGTAGTGGCTGTCTTCTATGCCCTCATCCTCGGGATGTGGGTTTACAGGGAGCTCACCTGGAAAGACCTGTGGAATGTTCTGGTGAATACCGGAGTCACCACTTCCGTTCTCCTCCTCATTATAGGGATGGCAAATATCTTCGCTTGGGTTCTCACAGCTGAGCAGGTTCCTCAGAAAATCGCCAACATGCTCTTGGGTATAAGCAAGAACCCTCATGTGGTTTTGCTCATGATCAATCTGGTCCTGCTCATTGTGGGGATGTTCATGGAGGCTGGGGCAGCGATTGTGATCCTCTCTCCTACTTTGCTAGCCGTTGCCCAGGCTGTGGGCATACATCCCCTTCATTTCGGATTCGTGATGATCCTCAACCTCTCAATAGGGCTTATAACTCCCCCTGTCGGGGTACTCCTTTTTGTGGTCTGTGGGATAACGGGCTATCCCTTCTCTCTCGTGACGAGATGGGCCATGCCCTTCATGGCCGCCAATCTCGCAACCTTGGCCCTCGTGAGCTACTTTCCAGCGCTGATAATGTGGGTTCCCAAACTTTTCGGCTATGTGTGAGGCAGGAGAAGTTGAGAGGCTGGAATCGTTCCATTTCCGACGTGGTGAAGGCGCTCAAACCATCCAAGATAAGGGAGATGACCCTCCTTGCCTCGTCCATGGAGGGCGTCATATCCCTTGCCATTGGAGAACCTGACTTCCACACACCCACTGAGGTCTGCGAGAAGGCCCTCCAGGATGCGATGGAAGGCGCAACACACTATGCCCCATCCCAGGGGGATCCAGAGCTCCTCGAGGAGTTAGAAAGGTATCTCCAAGGAAGATACGGTCTTCCCATCGCGAAAGGTAACCTCCTCATAACTGCTGGTGGCATGGGCGCTCTCACAGCAATATTCAGGACTGTCTTGAATCCGGGAGATGAAGTGCTCGTGCCGGAGCCTCACTTTCCGGAGTACATGGCCCACGTGGAGTTGGCAGGAGGCCGCTTGCTCAGGGTCCCCACGGAGGTGGAGGAGGGCTATGCACTGAGGCCAGAGGAGGTGAGAAAGAGGATAACGTCCAAGACCAAGGTCCTGCTCCTCAACTCTCCCAACAATCCAACGGGTTCGGTCCTGGAGGGAGACGTTCTGGATGAGCTCGCGAGAATAGCCTTGGAGGCGGACCTCCTCGTTGTCTCGGACGAGGTATATGACAGGCTGATCTTCGACGAAAGGAGACACGAATCCATAGTTACCAGACCTGGGATGTTCCAAAGGACAGTGGTGATAGGGTCCTTTTCCAAGGCCTTTGCCATGACAGGATGGCGTCTGGGGTACGCTTTTGGGCCGCCTGACATCATTGAGGAAATGACCAAGGTCGTGACTTACCACACCTCCTGTGCCTCATCGGTTTCCCAAAGGGCAGCCCTGGCTGCCCTCAGGACGTCCCAAAAGTTCGCGGACGAGATGAGAGAGGAATTCCAAAGGAGGAGGGATCTGGTGTACCGAGCCCTGACGGACATCCCAGGGGTCAAGGTGAACCGGCCCGCAGGTGCCTTTTACATCTTCCCAAGCCTGGAAGCGCTGATAGAGGACGGCCACGAGTTCGCCCTCAGGCTCCTGGAGAAGGAGAGGGTGGCCGTTGTTCCCGGAGAGCCCTTCGGGCCTTCTTGCAAGAGGTGTGTGAGGATAGCTTTCACCTTGAAAAGAGAGCTTCTCTTTGAAGCCATGGAGAGGATCAAGAGGTTCGTGAAAGCCAACTACTAGCAAGGCCTCCGCTTCTCGTCATTTCCAATTCGTCCAACTGAAGGCTAGTCCAAGGCGCCCCTCTCCTCGAGATTGGGAATGGAAGATAGGAACCAGCCTGGAATGGGGATTTGCCCCATTGGCCTGGAGTGGCCGAGCGGCCCTGAAAACCCCAGGCCAATGTTGGCGACATGGGGAAAAGACGAGTTATCCTTGTGAAGGTCACTTTCTGGCAGGCCTTCCTGCCATTTTCTTGAGGGCCTCTATGCTCTGTTTGGCTCCCGCAACCAGTCTATTGTACTCGATGACGAGTCCAGCTAGGTCCGCGAGTCCCTCAACGAATTCCACATCCTCCATGGAGAATTCCGTAGGGACCGAGGTGTAGACCCTGAGGGCCCCTATCACCTTGCCCTTGAACATTATAGGGGCCGACAGGATTGACCTTATGCCCTCCTGCGCGGCCTCTTGAGGATACTGGATCCTAGGGTCTGTGGAGACATCGTCCACACAGACGCTTATCCCATCTAGGGTCTCCTTTATGCTCCTGTCTGCAGACACTGGGCCCTTTTTCAGATACCGATCGCTGAGCCCATAAGAGGAGACGACTTCGAGAATTCTCTTCCTTCTATTGAGGAGAAAGAGGGCGCTACCCTTGACTCCCATAGAGGTCGCAACTGCCTCAGTTATATCGTGGAGAACACCCATGGAGCGCTTGGTGGTTGAGACCCTCCTCATGATCTCCCTGAAGGTCCTGAAAAAGTTCTGATGATAGAGTAGCTTATCCCTTGGCTCCTCCTGTCCCGTAGGCTTTTTCTTGACCTCCATGCTCCCCCTCCTTTCTCCTGCACGACCGAGACTTCTCGCCCTTTTCGGCCCAGGACACAGGAGTCAGTTCTGTGCCCCCTGTGCCAGCACCAACTCGGTAAGGACCCTGCCTCTTTTGCCTTCAGAAGCTACTATACCACACAACTTCGCATTGGGTTCCCCACAAGGTAAGAAAATTTTCGAGGGGGATTGCGGGATAGCTAGCTTAGGCTGGGCCTTCCTTCGGGGGAGAGGATCACCCTTGAATCGAGGATTAGGACCCCTTTTCCTTTTCCATAGACCCGAAGCGGATTCAGATCGAGCTCCCCTATTTGCGGGATCTCACAGAGAAGCTGGGAGATCCTGCAGATGGTCTCTGCCAAGCTCTCCACATCCAAAGGCTCTTGGCCCCTCGCTCCCACAAGCACAGGGTAAACCCTTAGCTCCTCGAGCATCTCCAGGGCCTCGTCCATGGAAATGGGAGCTACCCTCAGGGAAAAGTCCCTAAGTATTTCCACAAATATCCCACCTGTTCCCACAAGGACCACAGGCCCGAACTGCTCATCCCTCCTTCCACCTATGATGATCTCCTCTGCGGGCTTTGCCATCTCCTGGACCAGGAAACCTTTTATGTGGGAGCCTGGTGATTTTCGGCGTATCAATTCCTCCATTTCCCATACTGCCTTGGCCACATCCTCGCTGCTCAGGATATTCAGCTTTACCCCTCCCACATCGCTTTTGTGGGAGATTTCAGGGGCCACTATCTTTATGGCAACGGGAAAACCCAACCTCTCTGCAGCCCTCACTGCCTCATCCACGGAGGAGGCGAGTTCCCAGGGCACCACCCTCATTCCATAGAGCTCCAGGAGCTTCAAAGACTCGTCCAGGAGCAAATCCCTTCCTTCAGCCACGGCTCCATCCACGATTTCGTTCGCCCTCTCCCTCTCCACAGGAAAGACCGTGGGGGCCCTTCTGGACTCCAGCTTCCTTTTCTGCTCGTGGTACCTTCTGTTGAGATCCAGGGCCCTTATGGTCTCCACAACCTGGGTGAAAACCGGGTAGTCGAGATTCCTTTTTAGATAGCTCACTTCCTGGTCGTCAGTTGAGACGTAAAGGGCAACGGGCTTGTCGTATTTCTTGGAAAGACCAATGACCCTCGAGAATAGCTCCCTCGAGGCCTGCCCCTCGAGGATCGAGTGGAAAGTGTGGAGGAAGACCATGCCATCCACCTCAGGCCTCGCCAGGGTCTCGTCTATTATCCTGGCGTACATCTCCAGGTCGAAGAGATCTCCCAGATCCAGGGGGTTTGTGAGCTTGATGACAGAGGCCCTGAAATGAGCCTCTATCCTCTCTAGGAAATCCCTCGGAAGCTCCACCAAGTTGAGGCCAGAGGTCTCGCAAGCATCGGCAGCGATAACAGCATGTCCGCCCGAACGGGACATGACAGCTATGTTCCTCCCCTTCATGGCAGGGAGCCTCAATATCTTGAGGTCATTTCCCAATGTCGTAGCGTCGTGGACCCTTATGATGCCACATTGCTTGAAGGCCGCATCCACCACTCTGTCGTCGCTCGACAGAGAAGCGGAATGGGAGGAGGCTATCCTCCTGCTGCTTCTCCCTATGTTCGCCTTGAAGGCCACTATGGGCTTCTGCGACCTTCTGGCCACATCCATGAGCCTCCTTCCGTTCTTAATCCCCTCGAGATAGAGAAAGATGAATCTCGTGCCTGGGTCTTCTATGAGGTACTCGAGATACTCCTCAACCTGGATATCGAGCATGTTCCCCAGAGAGATGAACTTATTCAGGCCCAAGCCCTCATTGGCCAGAAGATGCAGGACCGAGATACCAACCCCGCCGCTTTGGGTTATTATGGAGATGTCTCCCCTTTTCACGAGCCTCCCGATGGGTGGAAAAGGAGTGCTGAAGCCATTTTCCATGTTTATTATCCCTATGCAGTTGGGGCCTACGAACCTTATTCCCCATTTCCTCGCCACCTCCAACACCTGTTTTTCCAGGATGCGGCCCTCTTCCCCGAACTCTCCAAAGCCACCTGACTCTATGACTGCCCAGCGGATCCCCTTCTTTCCGCACTCATCCAGTATCGCGGGAATTGTCGAAGCAGGGGTGAGGATGATCGCCATATCGAGCTGGTCGGGTACATCCATGACCGAGGTGTAGATGCGCCTTCCCGCAAAGATGCCTGGATTTTTCCCGACCTGGTAGATCACTCCCTTGAACCTGCACTCCATGAGATTGAACACTATGCCCCTGGCCAGGTTGGTTGGGTTTGTGGAAACACCTATCACCACTACACTCGTGGGATAAAAGAGGTCTCTCATCGTCTTCTCCTCAGAAACACAAGGAATGGGAATCGTTCACTTGGAGACAATACCATCTTTCCAAATCTCCACAAGTCTCTCTTCCCTCCGGCAGCCCATCTTGTACATGGCATATCGCAGAGGGTTTTTGCGGTAGAACTTCTGGTGATAATCCTCGGCAGGCCAAAACGTCGCCTCTGGTAAAAGCTGGGTGTGGATCTCCTTGAAGAGCCCCCTATCTGACAATTCCCGAAGGACTTTCTCCGCTTGGGCCTTCTGGGCCTCGTCATGGTAGAAGATGGCTGTTCTATATTGGGGACCTCTATCGCAAAATTGCCCGTCTGGATCTGTCGGGTCTATGTTCCGGAGAAAGACTTTCACGAGCTCCTCGTAGCTCACTTTCTCGGGATCGTAGAGCAACTGGATGGCCTCAAAGTGCCCGGTCTTCCCAGAGCAGACCTCTTCATAGGTGGGATTTTCCACATGACCACCCGTGTACCCAACCTTCGTCTCCAAAACCCCAGGAATCCCTTCGAAGACAGGCTCCATGCACCAAAAACACCCCCCTGCGAAAGTCGCCCTTCGAAGCTTTTGGCTTCCATTGGTTTCTTTCGGGTCAGCGACCTGGAGAAACAGTGTCCACAGAACCAAACCAAGTGCTACAAGGGAAATCTGTCTCAATGATTCTTCCCAAGCCATCTCCGAAGCCTCCTTCTTATTTCCTTCGCAAAACTGGCCTCCATTCCAGAGGACATTCTTTTTAAGCTCAACTTGCTCGCCTTCCTCGGGAGATGCTGACTTTTGCCCATGGTCGTCGAGAAGCTCATCTCCCTCTCATTCTCCCTTTCAGGAAAAAAACCACCCCCAAAAAGAGAGCAAACCCCAGGATGAGATCCACCTGATGGGAATACTTCTGCACCAAGTGCCAGTGTTCTCTGAGCACCATTCCGCATCCCATGAGGAAGGAATTCCAAAGGGTCGCCCCTGCCAGGGTAGCGGCCACAAAGGAGCTCAGAGGCATGGAACCCATCCCAGCGGGGATGGATATGAGATGCCTCACAACAGGGACGAAGCGGCTCAGGAAGAGCGCTATGGTTCCCCTTCTTTTTTGAAAGAACCTCTCTGTGAGCTCGAGATCATGAGGATTGAGGAGAAGGAACCTCCCCACCTTGAGCACGAGAGGCCTTCCTCCCCAATATCCCATGCTGTACGAGGCGAGAGAGCCTGCTAGGGAACCAGCGCTCGTGGCCAATATGGCCACCCATGGGTCCCACTTACCGTCGGCCACCATGAAGCCCACGAAAGGCATCACCGCCTCGCTAGGGACTGGGGCTATCATGCTCTCCAGGGCCATCAAGAGGGCCGCGCCCAAGTAACCGGCCCTTTCCATGAAGCCCACGGCGAAATTCGAGATGGCCTCGCTCAGCACCCCCAGGCCTCCTTCAGCGCCTGTCCAGCTCTTCCAACATGGGTTTGGCTGCTGCCTCGTAAGCCTGGAGCATGGAGATGGCCAGGACTATGGCCAAGGGGCCCAGGAGGATTCCCAGGGGCCCAAAGGAGAAGACTCCTCCGAGAAGGGAGAAGAAGATGAGCAAGGGGTGAAGCTCGCTCCTGCCCTTCATTATCATGGGCCGGATGAGGTTGTCGCTGAGGCTCACCATGAGCCCCCATGCCATGAGGAACAGACCGGAGCCAAGGTGGTCGGTGAGGATCAGGATCACTCCAGCAGGGAGCCAGACTATTGCTGTTCCCACAATGGGAAGCATGCTGAAAAATGCCATGGCAACCCCCCAAACCAATGGCTGAAGGCCTGCTATGAGAAAACCGATGCCACCCAAAACCCCCTGGATGATGGCTGTGAGGAAAGCACCGTAGAAGGCCGATTCACTCACACCCTTGAACTTCTCGAAAAGTTCCCTTCTCAGGCTCCCCGGAAGTGGGGTGAGGTGGAGCGCCCAATTGAGGAATCTCCCACCGTCCTTGAGAAAGTAAAAGAGGGCCACCATCACGAGGAAAAATTGCCAGATGGCGGCTGTCACTGCCTTGAGGGCACTAGCGCTCAGTCCCACGAGCTCCTTGCTCAAAGTGCCGATGAGGCCGGTGAAGTTGGTGAGGAGCTCCCTCGGGTCCAGACGCAGCTGAGGAAACACTCTTCTCTGCCATTCCAGGAGGTCCCTGACCCATTGCTCCTGCAAGATGTTCCCATGGAGCTTCTGGTTCAACCAGTCGTAGAGCTGTATGGACTGCTGAGCCAGAAGCCCTAAAAGGACCAGACAGGGCACCACGAGGACTGCCAGAACCAGAAAGCAACTTATCAGGGCCGCAAGCCCCTCCCTTCCCCTGGTGAGTCTCTTTATCCTCACATGGGCTGGCTCTGCGACTGTGGCCAGGACCAGGGAGACCAGGAAGATGCTCAAGAAGGGCTTCAACACAACGTAGCCAAAGATTAGCACGGCAACCAGGCTTGCAACCAGAAATCCGCCGCCATAATGTCTCAGTCCCTCGTATCTCTCCATTACCGGTATCCTCCGGCGAGAGTCCCCCTTAAGCCCCTAACTTTCGGGCTTGAGAATCAAGGCTCCAAGGGGGGGCAAAGTCAAAGACAGACTGTAAGGCCTCCCGTGGAAAGGCTGTGGGCTGGCCTCGATGCCTCCACCGTTTCCCACGTTGCTCCCTCCGTAGAAGACGGAATCGGTATTGAGGACCTCCCTATACCAGCCGGGGACGTCGACCCCTACCCTATAGCATGTCCTGACAACTGGCGTGAAATTGAAAACGCAGACTATGTGGCCTTTGGGACCAAAACGCTGGAAGGCGAGTACGCTGTGAAGAGAGTCGTTGCAGTCTATCCACGAAAATCCCCTGGGATCTGAATCCCAAGCCCATAGGGCTCCCTCGGACCTGTAGAGTCTGCCCAGATCCTCCAGGAGTCTTCCAATCCCACCGTGGGTGGGATATTCCGAGAGGAACCATTCCAGGCTGGATGTGTGATCCCACTCCTTCCAAGGGGCGAGCTCGGTTCCCATGAAAAGGAGCTTCTTTCCCGGATGACAGAACATGTAAGCCAGAAGAAGCCTCATGTTGGCGAATTTCTGCCAGTCATCCCCAGGCATCTTGGAGAGCAACGACCCCTTTCCATGGACTACCTCGTCGTGGGAAAGGGGGAGGATGAAGTTTTCCGAATAGGCGTAGAGCATGGAGAAGGTGAGGAGATTGTGGTGGTAGCTTCTGTAGATGGGGTCCTTCCGGAAGTACTCCAAGGTGTCGTGCATCCAGCCCATGTTCCACTTGAAACCGAACCCCAATCCTCCCAAATAGGTGGGCGAGGAGACACCTGGCCAAGCCGTGGATTCCTCGGCCACTGTGAAAGCTCCAGGGACTTTGTCGTAGATGGCTTCATTGAGTTCCCTGAGGAAGGCTATTGCCTCTAAGTTCTCCCTCCCACCATACTTGTTGGGAACCCATTCCCCTTCTTTTCTGCTATAGTCCAGGTAGAGCATCGATGCCACCGCATCCACCCTCAAACCATCGGCGTGGTACTCCTTGAGCCAGAAGAGGGCGTTGTCCATGAGGAAGTTTTTGACCTCGTTCCTCCCATAGTTGAAGATCAAGGTGTCCCAGTCTGGATGGTGGCCCAGCCTCGGGTCCATGTGCTCGTAAAGGGCTGTTCCGTCGAACCATCTCAAGCTGTGGTCGTCTTTGGGAAAATGAGCTGGTACCCAGTCCAGGATCACACCCAGCCCCTTTTGGTGGCAGAAATCTACGAAATAGCGGAAGTCATCAGGGGTTCCGTACCGGCTTGTGGGAGCAAAGTAACCCGTAACTTGGTACCCCCAGGAGGCATCCAAGGGATGCTCCATGACTGGAAGGAGCTCCAAGTGAGTGAATCCATACTTGATGGCATGCTCGGCTATGAGGGGTGCCAGCTCCCTGTAGCCGAGCCACGAACCGTCCTCCCTTCTCATCCAGGATCCCAAGTGGACTTCGTATATGTTCATGGGAAGACCGCGAACCTGATCCCCCCTGGGGCGGCTTTCCATCCATTCTTGGTCATGCCACCTGTAGGCCCCGAGATCCCATACCCGCGATGCGGTCCCCGGCCTCAACTCCATGTAAAAGGCGAAGGGATCGCTCTTTATTCGCAAGTGGCCATCGCGGGTCAGGATCTCGAACTTGTACATCTCCCCTATCTTCACCCCTGGGATGAAAATCTCCCAAACCCCGGATCTCCCGAGGCACCTCATGGGAAAGAGCCTTCCATCCCATCTATTGAATTCGCCCACCACACTCACCCTCCGGGCATTGGGCGCCCAAAGGGCGAAGGCAACCCCCTCTGAGCCGTCCATTCTTCTGGGATGGGCCCCGAGCTTCTGGTGGAGCTCGTAGTGCCTGCCTTCTCCGATGAGGTAAAGATCCAGCTCCCCCAGAGTTGGCGGGAATCTGTAAGGGTCATCTATCTCCCAGATGGATCCGTCCTGGAACTCGAATCTGATCTTGTAGGAAACCTGGGGGCCTTTCTCCAGAAGCCGAGCTGCAAACAAGCCTCCTGGATGACATTTCACCATGGCCAGAGGAGCTTCCCCCTCGAGGACGACCCAAGCTGCCAGGGCATCCGGGTGAAATGCCCTCACCACTGTGATTCCGAAGACCGAGTGGATCCCCAGGACCCTGTGGGGGTCAGCATGATCCACCCTCACAATGGCCTCCATCTCTTCTTGGGAGACTCCCCAGAGGAGACCCTGCATTTCCTCCAAGATGGAGGAGTTTCCCTCGCCCTCAAATCGCTTCCCTGTCTCTCTTTCCCTCTTCATTTCTCCTCAATCCCCATGACTCCCTATACTTCCGCCATTTGGATTCGGACCACAAGACCGGGGGTTTGTCCCTGAGGTCCCTAGCTCGAGGTGCCAGCCGGACCGGATAAGCGCAAGTCTTCAAGCCAAAATGCCACCTCGAACAAATGGGCTCCACCTGAGCGATCCCATTGGCTCATCCACCCGGACGCTCGGGCCTTCTTCTCCATGGAAGAAGATCCAGCCTCAAATTCATGGAGGTGGCCACTGCTTCTGCCACAGGGAGTGCCTTGCCGAAGGAATACCAATTCCTCTCGCACGCCCTGATGAAGAGATTCTGGGCCTTCCACAGATTCAGGGAGAAGCCGAGGATTCCCGATGCCCTCAAGAGAGCCTCCGAGTCTTCCAAGATCTCTTCTGGCTCCCTGGAAGTCCTTTGCAAGTCCTCGAGATGAGCTTCCAGCCTCTGGGAGAGGAGCCTCGACCATCTCTCCCACTTGGGCTTGTAACCCCATCTGATGGACCTCTCGATCAGGTTCCTTATGGGCTCGAGGAGCGCGAGATTGGACTCCACATTCTCCAGAGCTCTCTCTATCTTGGTGTCCACATGAACCGAGGCTGCGACCACCAAGGGATCTGGGACGGCAATGCCCATGGCCGCAATCTGCTCCAGGACAGCCAGATCCGGCTCTGCCAGGGCCTCCATAGCTCGAAGATAATCTCCTATTCTGTCTTCCAACAAGAGGTGGACGAGCTTTCTTCTCTGATCCTCGAAAAGGTCAGCGAGTCGAAAGATGGGCTCCGGAAACTTCTCCCTCAGCCAGAGATAAGCGTCTCCGGCCGATCCACCGACAGAGACCACCTTGGCCTGGGCATTGATCTCCTCCCACTGGCTTTCCTCCACAAAGGGCTTCTGGAGGCAGACTACATCCAGCCCCCCGAAGTGGATGGCACCGAAGATAGCGTCATATTTTTCACTCGTTCTCGTCTGGAGAACCTGGACTTTTCCCAGCGTGAGGGAGGTATTTCCTGTGGGATAGGTCTTTATGCTCTCGGCCCTCATCCTGAGGGCTGGGAACTCCCTGAACTTTTCCGGCGCCCCCAGCACAGCCCCTATGGCATAGTGGGCAACCGCCCTGGATGGCTCCACAATGGCCTTCCTCACCCTCTTTTCCCAAAGGCCCCTTCCGTTTCGGAGTTGGGGATCGTTGCTGGGCGCTCGCTCTAGAAGGGAGAGGAAGTTCTCCTCGAGATCTTGCCCGAGTCTTTTGGCCAACTGCAATGCCCTGGCAGCGTACTTCAGAATCTGGGTGCCCTCTATCCCCGAAATCTCGTCGAAAAACCATCCGCAGCTCGTGAACATGAGCAATGCGTGGCGCTCCATCTCCAAGAGGCTCAGGCCCTCGCTCATCTGGTCCGCGTTCACCTGAGGTCTCTTCTCCGACTCCCAAAAATCCCTCGTCCCCTCTCCAGGTTCTTCCAGGATAACCCATATGTACCTGTCCAAGGCCTCCCAAGGGTCCTTGAAGAGCCTGCGACCCTTTTCCTCGAAGATCGCATCCAGGGATTTCTTGAGCCATGTGAGTGCATCCCTGAGGGGACCTCTCCACCTTTGATGATACCTGGCATCAGAACCTATTCGGCATCCGCAGTCCGATCTCCATCTCTCTATTCCGTGGACGCAACTCCAGGAGGTGTTCTCCATCACCTCCACTTGCCATCTGGGAGGGAAAAGTTCCAGGAACTCTCCATAGTTGGTCAGGGCCACCATGGGGTCTGCCAGGACCCTATCTATGACATAAGCGAGGGCCATCTCTCCAAAGCGATGATGATGACCGTAGGATTCGCCATCTGTGGCTATGTGGGCCAGTTGAGCCTCGGGCCTCTTCTCATCGAATACCGAGAGGAGCCTCCTGTAGAAGGTCTCGCCGTCATTGAGCAGACCCTCGAAGGCCACTGCCCTGGATATGGGGCCATGGTAAAAGAAGATGGCTATGCTCCTTCCCGATGGAAGCCTGCACTCATAAGGCCTGGTTGTATCGAGATCCTCCTGAACGTGCATCCATTCCGATGCCTCCAGAGGCTTTATCCTTTTCGCTTGATGGGGTGCCAGGACGGTGAACCTGATCCCTTCCTGTGCCAGGACCTCTAGGGTCTTTAGGTCAACAGCCGTCTCGGGAAGCCACATGCCCTCCGGCCTGTGGCCGAAGAATCGCTGGTAGGAGGCAATGCCCCACCTCACCTGTCTCCGGATATCCTCTGGGCTATCAAGAGGAAGTATGGTGTGAGCATATGGCTGGGCCATGGCATTGGAATGGCCGAGATGGGCTTCCATGCTCTCTCTGTGCGCATCCAGCAGGCTCTGGGCTACCTCTGGAGCGTTCCTCTCTATCCAGGCGAGCAGAGTTGGCCCCACATTGAAGCTAATGAAGGCGTAATTGTTCACAAGACCCCTCACCTTGCCATCCCGGTCCAAGAGGCGAGCGGCACTGTTGGGCCCGTAGCACTCGGCCGTTATCCTCTCGTTCCAGTCATGGTAAGGGGAGGCGCTATCTTCCAATTCCACCATCTCCAGCCACGGGTTCTCCCTGGGGGGCTGGTAGAAATGGCCATGGATGCAGATGAATCTTGGGGCCCCTAATGAGCTCATCGTCCCATAACGCTCACGTATAGGTCGATGTATTCTTTGGCTGATCTCTCCCAGGAGAAATCCTCCTTCATGCCATTTAGAACGAGAAGCCTCCAGAGATCGGGTTTCTCGTAAACCCTCACAGCCTCCTTTATGCATTGTAGGAAAGCCTCTCGGGTGTGGGGGCCGAACTTGAAACCATTTCCCTGTCCTGTTGTGGGGTCGAAGGGCCTCACCGTGTCCTCCAGACCGCCCGTTGCCCTCACAAGAGGGACCGTCCCGTATTTGAAGGCATACATTTGGGTCAGCCCGCAGGGCTCGTATCTCGAAGGGATCAAGAATATGTCAACCCCGGCCATTATCCTGTGCGCCAGCGGTTCATCGAATCCTATGCGCACAGCCACTTTCCCTGGATTTTCCAAAGCCGCCCTCTGGAGGGCCTTCTGGTAATAATCTTCGCCCGTCCCGAGGATCACCATGCCCACATCCAAGGCGAGGATCTCCTCCATCGCCTCTGTCACCAGGTCCAGTCCCTTTTGGGCTGCAAGCCGGGTTGTCATGCCCAGAAGGGGTCTTTGGAGGAGCCTCCCCTCCAAGCCCATCTCCTGGATGAGGGCCTCCTTGCACCTTTTCTTTCCCCCCATCTTCCCTGGATAGTAGTTTTCGGCAAGATGGGGGTCAGTTGCAGGATTCCACAGGGTATAGTCCACGCCATTGAGGATCCCCCTCAGGACCTCTCTTCTGTGATGGAGGATACCTTCCATTCCCAGGCCGAACTCTGGGGTCTGAATCTCTTTGGCGTAAGTTGGGCTCACTGTGGTTATCGCTTTGCTGTAAACTATCCCAGCCTTTAGAAGGCTCAGATTACCCCAAAACTCCACACCTTCAGGATGAAAGAACTCCCCGTAGTCCAGGCCAGTGAGTGGAAGCTTTTCCGCTGGGAAGATGCCTTGATACCCCAGGTTGTGAATGGTGAAAACAGAGGGGATACCACTGAGCAGAGGAGAATGTCTGTAAGGTCCAGAAATGAGAGCTGGGACCAATCCCGTCTGCCAGTCATTGCAATGGATCACATCGGGTCTCCAGCCCAGGGCCTCGAGGGTCCTCAAGGCGGCGTGGCAGAAAAAGGAGAATCTTTCCAGATTGTCGTAATAGTCGCCCATGGGATTCCCGTACAGATTGGGCCTGTCGAACATATCCTCCCTCTCTACGAGATAGACCTTGACCCCCTCCTTCGTCTCGGTGGCCCAGACGGATGAGGGGAGAATCCACTTTCCCAGGGGCACCTCGATTCTCTCGATCACCCTCTCCAGGGGAAAATTTCCGGATCTTGCGGACCTGTAGAGGGGCAGTGCCACTCTCACATCCACTCCAAGGGCTCTCAGGGCCCCAGGAAGCGCGCCCGCAACATCCGCAAGACCGCCTGTCTTGGCAAAAGGTACGACCTCGGAAGAGAGAAAAAATGTCTTTACCTCCCCTGCCATTTTCCGCTCCTTTCTCCTGCCCGTGTGCTTCTCTCACCGTCTTCCCGGGTGGGATTTTTTCTCTTGATGCGTAAGGTTTTCCTAGCCTCGAGATTGTCTTCCTCAACGGCCCGAAAGATCCTCTCGTAGGCCTTGGGAAAGGAGTATAGCACCCTGTTCCAGGACGGCACCAAGGCTATCCCCGGCTCCCTACGACACCGCTCGGCCGCCTCCCAGAGAAAGTCCTGGAAATGACGAGCCATTATTTCCTCCTTGTGCCTGTCGTAATTGAGGCTATTTACCCTGGCATCATCGCTATACCTCTTTATGAACACGAGAGCTCTCTCATAGTAGAGGTGACCCAACATATCCAAGAAGGAGTCGCTCAGGGGAACCCCGTGGGAACGGATGTAGCCCAGGAAGAACTTACCTATGTCCACGACCATCTTTCTGAGACCGCTTTCCGGATCATGGGCGGAGAGTTCCTGCTGGTTGTGCTCGTAATTGGGTGCCAGGTCTATCTGCGCTATCTTTCTGGGTGCAACCCTGTGATACACCTCTGAGAGGGTGCTCACCTCTAACCCCCAGTCGCAAGCGATGTTGATCCCCCTGGCAACTCTGGCCAAGATGCTCACCTCTCCGGCGAGGGGGTATTTGAAGCTTTTGTGGTAAAGGAAGAACTTTTCCAGCTCCCCCCTTCCCTGGTCACGAAAAAGCTCGGCCAATGCATCCACCAAAGGCACCACGAAAAGCCTCGTGACCCTCCCCTTGAATGTCCTCTCGGATGTGGAGACCCTCGCATAATATCCCTTGCAAAACTCGAAGTCACTGTTGGGATCAGCTATGGGCTCCAAAAGCCTTCCCAAAAAGACCCTGTCATAGGTCAGAATGTCGCAGTCGTGGAGCGCAATCAAATCGCTTTCCTGAGATGCAAGGAGGTAACCCAAGGCAAGCCATACAGATTGCCCCTTCCCCGGAACCCCTGTGTATATCTCGAGGCTCTGCATTTCCCTGAGGATCTGCTGGATCCTCGGCCCTTGGACCCAAACGATTCTCAACTTCGTCCTGGGGGTCTCCACCTCTGAGAAGACTTCCATGGCCTCCCTCAGTTGGGTGGGGCTCTCAGCGCCGCCCAGGGCCACAACCACCTGCCTCAAGTATCTCACCCGGGCTATTTGCGAACATATGCCCTTCAGGGCTTGAGCTGCCTTCACCTCTCTGTAGAGACATGGAAGCAAAAGGGCCATATTGAGGCTCTCGGAATAGCTCTCCAGTCTCCTCTCCAGAGTCCTCAGATATTCGCCTCGATCCAAGATCTCGTAAAGGCCGTGGAGCGTCGTTATGGACCCATGTTGGTGAAAGTCCCCCACTTATCCTCTCCCCTCCGCAAGGCCGAGACACGATTTCTGGTCAATATACCAGATGGATTCTCTTTCGGCACCCCACATCCGAGGCCCGAGGGTGACCTTTCCCCCACCTCCGGGCAAGTCTAGGGCGAAGTGGGGAATGAGCTCCAATGGAAGCTTTCTCGAGAGAAATTCCAATGTCTCGATTCCCAGTTCAACAGGAGTCCTGAAGTGTCTGGAACCCCTTACTGGATCTAACTGGAAGAGATAATAGGGTCTCACACGAACCTTGGCCAGCTTTTCCATGAGATCCAGTATCACCTGGGGATCGTCATTCACTCCCTTGAGAAGCACTGTCTGAGACCCAAGGGGAAGACCCGAGTCCGCGAGCATTGAGCATGCTTTAGCCGATACATCCGTGATCTCTAGGGGATGATTGAAATGAAGGGAGATGTAAATGGGAGCGTATCTTCTGAGAATCCTGCAAAGCCGTCTCGTTATCCTCTGAGGCAAGGCGGAGGGCACCCTTGTCCCTATTCTCAGGATCTCCACATGGGGAATCGCCCTCAATCGTGCCAGGAGTAACTCTAACTGCCTGTCCCCCATGAGGAGCGGATCTCCTCCGGAGATGAGGACATCTCTGACTTCCCTGTGGGAGACAATGTAGCGGAAAGCCTCCTCCAAAGATAGGCCCTTCCCATTTGACCTTCTCGCTACTTTCCTTTTTCTATTGCAGAACCTGCAATAGACCGCGCACTGATTGGAGACCAATAGGACCACACGGTCGGGATATCTATGGATGAGATTGGGAACGGGGCTTTGTGCCTCCTCACCTAAGGGATCCATGGGATCATCTCCATCTTCAAGCTCCGAGGGATTGGGGATCACCTGCCTTCCCAAAGGATCTTCCGGGCTTTGAATGAGACGGAGAAAATAGCTATTTATCCTCGCTGGAAAGAACTCTATGGTTTTGGCCAATCGCTCCTCGTCCAGGCCAAAGCGCAAGGAGAAATCCCGAGCTTTGGTCATGCTCTTGGCCAATATGGTCTTCCAAAGGGGCACACTGGACCTCATATCACATACAGGCCTTTCTCCAGAAATTCTCGCCTTCCTGAGGGGAACGTCTTCGACCGCTCCTCGATAATCTCTCTTTTCTCCAGGCTCCTTGTCCGTGATCGTCTATCCATGAGCGAGTCTTTCAAACCAGGAAGTTCCCATTATTGGACCATCAAGAGATTTCCGGCACTTCTTTCGGGGGAGACAAGCCCCACTGGGACAGGTACCTGACCCTCGATCTCCGCTGTCTACTTGCCTCCTTGAGCTCATCTTCGGCCTTTTTGGGCGAGCCTTTTTTTGCCCGGTGGAGGCAAGGTGCCTCCCTCTTCCGAAGATCGCCTCGCTTAAGGATACCAGATAAGCCATCGGGACCAAACAGGGATGAGATTTGTGCGGCCTCCTCCTAAGGCCGTGGCCAAGCAAGACCAAGACCTCGCAAAGACCCATTTGCCACCGGGCGGCCCCAATGGGGATATGCCGGGGCGAAGCTTGAGCACTCCTTCCGGGCGTGCAGAGCCCGCCCCTCCGCGGGGGGGACTATCCAGGGCAAGATGGCCTTGCGAGGAAAGGCCGGAGATGGCACGAAAGGCGATTTTCTCGGAGGGACGCCCTCTGCGCGTCCGCAAATACGGGCCGGACTCAAACCGGGGCATCTCATCGTGACCCACGGGTCGGCGAAGGGCCCGTGGCCAAAACGTGGCAATGTTCCGGTTGGCGTGATGCCTTCTCTTCCGGGCGTGCGGAGCCCGCCCCTCCGCTGGATTGGTGATCCGAGCTAGGATGGCCTCACGGGGAAAACCCGGGCCGATGCGGAGGGCGATTTTTTCTCGGAGGGGCGCGGTCTCCGCGCCCGCGTGGCAAGGCCGTACTCATGCCGAGGCACGACATAATCATCGAGGGGCAAACGAAAGCCCGGTGGCCCAATGGGGCGATCCTCCGATGCAAGCAAGGTCTCGTTTACGGGCGTGCGGAGCCCGCCCCTCCACCATGAAGGCAAACTCATGGGAGACGGTCTTGCGGTGCAATCCCCCGCCAAAACGCGAAGGGAGGTTTTCTCCGAGGGATGGAACGAAGCAAAAAAGAGAAGGCCCCATGTACTGAAACCGGAGATGAGGCGAAGGTCTCCTCGATGCACTTGTCCAGAAAGTCCCTCCCCTATATCCTGAAGCCTGGGTTGGAACTTGATTTGCTTCACCCTGAAGGACATGCCTTGGCCGTTTCACATCGCGAACCAAATGATGGGCCTGGATTCTACCTGGATCTTGCGCCACACGGGTCTTTGGCCTCGAGGTCCCTCCAGCCAGAAGGCCAGGTGGTCACGAGGTTGGGGGATCTGGTAAAGGATGGGTGCGAGAGGAGGTGCTGGTGATGGGAAGGGTGATAGCTTCCACTTTCTTTTTCTTTTCTCTTCTTGGCCCTTCTTGGGCGGAGGCCCAGGAGCCAAGAATTTCCGTCACTGCGAGCATACTTCCCCTTGGCTATTTCTGCGAGGAAGTGGGAGGTGAGAGGGTAAGTGTGCAAGTCTTGATACCTCCTGGTGCGAGCCCCCATACCTTCGAGCCTCCACCCTCTGTGATGGCCAAGGCGTTCAGCTCGCAGGTTCTGGTATATGTGGGAATGGGCCTGGAGCCAGCGGTAGAGAGGGTGGTCAAGTCGGCGAAAGGGGGTGCTCTGGCTCTGGAGGTGGCAGAGGGGCTTCCCTTGATCCAGGAGACCAGGGATCACAGCCATTCCCATGGCAAGGAAGAGAAACGTGACCACGTCCATGGCGGGGCCAACCCTCATATATGGCTGGATCCCATTCTAGCGAAGGAGATCGCCAAGAAGATACACGGGGCCTTCGCGAGACTGGACCCTCAAGGCAGTCCTCACTACGACGAGAAGCTTTCGGAATTGACCTCCAAGCTCGATGAGCTCCACGAAGAGATTCTCCAGAGGACCTCCAAATTTAGGATAAGGAAGTATGTGTGCTTTCATCCTGCCTTCACCTATTTTGCCAGGAGATACAATTTGGAAGAGGCAGGGGTCATAGAGATATCCCCTGGCAGGGAGCCGTCTCCCAAGCATATCCAGAGGCTCATAAACCAAATAAAAGCTCACGGCATAAAGGTCGTCTTCGCTGAACCCCAGTTCAATCCCAGGGTAGCAGAGGTCATAGCCAAAGAAGCTGGTGTCAAGGTAGCGCTCCTCGACCCTCTCGGAGGGAGGCCTCCCTACGGTAACGATTACTTGGCTCTCATGAGGTATAATCTGGCTGTGATGGAGGAGGCAATGGGAGGAGGGCGGTGAAGATGGCTCTTGCTGTGGAGATGCGGGATCTCACGGTCACGTACAACGGCCATGTGGCCTTGGAGGACGTGAATCTCGAGATAGAGGAGGGCAAATTCGTGGGAATCTTGGGCCCCAATGGGGCAGGGAAAAGCACCCTCCTCAAGGCAATACTCGGGTTAGTCAAACCAACCAAGGGAAAGGTCTTGGTCTTCGGCCAATTGCCCGAGAGGGTTATAGGAAAGGGAGGACTCGTGGGCTATCTTCCCCAAAGGCCCCTCAACAATCCCACGTTTCCGGTGACAGCCCTGGATGTGGTGTTGATGGGGCGATACGGGAAGGTCGGGCTCCTCAGGAGGCCAACTCCCCAGGACAGGGAATTGGCAATGAAGGCTCTCGAGAGGGTCGGTATAACCCATTTGGCCACGCGCAACATAGGAGAGCTTTCAGGCGGGGAACAGCAGAGGGTTTTCATAGCGAGGGCCATATGTGTGGAACCTAGGCTCTTGATGCTCGATGAGCCAACAGTGTCTCTGGATGCTTGCGCCCAAGATGAGCTTTACGAGCTCATAGCCCAACTAAAAGAGGAGATGGAGCTCACGGTGCTAATGGTATGTCACGATGTGGGGGCCATCTCCAGGCATGTGGACGATGTCGTTTGCATAAACAGGAGAGTGCACCTCCATCAGCCACCTCCCTTGGGGAGAATTGGACTCGAGCAGACCTTTGGATGCAGTGTAGAGTACTTGTTCCACGGGGAAGTGCCCCACAGGGTCGTGAGAAGCCACGATGGATGAATTTCTCTCTGCGGGATTTCTTCACAGGGCTTTCTTGGCAGGAGTGGTGGTCAGCGGCCTTTGCGGGGTCCTCTCGGTCTTCGTTGTGCTGAGGAAGATGGCCTTCATAGGAGTAGGGATCTCCCACTCCGCCTTCGGAGGGGTGGCCTTGGGATTGGTGATGGCCATGAGTCCCTTCTGGACGGGATTGGCCTTCGCCTCCATGGTAGCCCTGCTCATAGAGTGGGCGAGGAGTGCCGGGAAGGTGGAGGAGGATACCGCCATAGGTATACTCTTCTCGGCCTCCATGGCCTTGGGGGTCATATTCCTTCACCTCTCCAGGACGTACAACGTGGATGTGTTCGGGTTCCTATTCGGGAATATCTTGGCCGTGGGGAAGGAGCAGCTCTGGGAGGTCTCTCTTCTGGCTCTGGGGGTCGCAGTATGCACCATCTGTCTTTTCAAGGAGTTTGTCTTCTTGAGCTTCGATGAGGCAATGGCATGGGTGAGTGGCCTCCCAGTGACCTTCCTGAGATACTTCTTCTCGATACTTCTGGCTTTGACCGTAATCGTCTCCATATACCTTGTGGGAATAGTGCTAGTTGAGGCACTCCTCGTGATCCCTGGGGCCATATCGAGGAACCTCGCTCGGGAGATCAAGAGGATGACACTGGTCTCGGCCTCGGTTGCAGTGGCCGCAACGGTGGTGGGATTGGGTATATCTTACTGGCTAGATCTCCCCCCCGGGGCAGTGATCGTAGCGGTGCTCTGTGGAGGGTTTTTCCTCGCAGCTCTCCGTGCGAGGAAAGCCAGAATGTCATGACCCCATTCGAGAACAATCTGCACGGGGATTTGCTCATCGAGATCTACGTATGACCTCCCGAATACGTGGGAGTGTTCCTGGCTCCATCTTTTTTTGGCGAAAGCCCATGGGCTCGAGACCGAACCTCTGGAGGTAGGTAGGAGAAATGATGTGTGCCATATGGACTGTGTATTTGGGCTGCTCCAGCTTAGGGAGGCCCTCCCATTTCCGGTTTGGGAGTTGGTCCCGGATCCAGTGGGAGTATGCCGAAAGATATAGGGGGCTTGAGGCTCGGAGCTGACGCACGTGGAGAACAGTCCAGGCCAAAGACACTTCTCTCAATATTCCATTGACAAATGGACTGGCCTTTGATACCAAAAACCCGCATCGAGGCAATGGAGCCCAAGAACGCGAGGTGACCATGGCCCAAGAGCTCGGTCCCACCACCCCAGGGGCGAAGATGACCATAAGAATCATTGGATTTCAGCCAGGGGCCTCCCAGGAGGAGCTCGTCAAGATCCTTTCGAGGCTTTACAAGAAAAGTGACCCCGAGAAGATACGCTTGGCCCTGGCCCGGTTGCCCTTGACCTTGACCAGGTCCGCAACGGAAGAGCAGGCAAGGCGGATAAGAAAGGTCCTGGAGGAAAAGGGGGCCATTTTGGAGATAGCTTATACGGGAGTCTTGCGTGCGGGAAGTACAAAGGAAGAGAGGGCCGAGTTAACCCAAGAAATCCCAAGGGAAACGGAGATACCAGTGGGAGGGCCAGTGGCTTGGGTCAAAGACAGGCGTTCCAAGCCGCGCATCCATCCGGGATTTCCCCTCGAGCCCATGAGCATAAAGGAGATGCTAGTGAGATCGGCCTCCCTCTTCAAGGAGAACTTCTCGGTTCTTTTCCTCATATTGCTCATCCCCACTGGGGCAGCGTACCTGTTCTCCAAAGCGATGGAATCCATCCTCCCAGGGACAGTCCAGGGCGCTACGATGGTCGAGTCCGCGGGAACCTTCATCTTGGCAGTTGCAATCACTGCTTTGGTCTTCATAGTGCTTTTCTTTTGGGGGGAGGGGGCCCTGATAATCGCCATATCCGAGAGTTACCTGGGCCATGCCATAAGCCTTTGGGATTCTTACAAGGCGCTCCAGTCGAGGCTTGGGGGGCTCATCACCACCATGTTGCTGGCATGGGCACTCATCATAGGGGGGACTATCTTATTCTTCGTCCCCGGGTACGTGATGTTTTTCCGTTTCCTTCTCGCGGACAAGGTCGTGGTGCTCGAAGGTCGCAAGGGAAGGGAGGCCCTTAGGAGAAGCCGAGAGCTCATGAAATGGAGGTTGGGAGAGGGCTGGACTCAAAGGCCTTGGTCCAGGGCCGGCCTCGCCCTCATGGCAGGAGTCTTGGTAGGCGTGGTCATACACATAGGGTTCACATTGGTGAGCTTGGCTTTGGGCCTTTTGCTCCCAGAAAGTGCTTCTCAATTGATGGGCGAAGCCCTGAGTTTGATGGCAGAGGTGATTTCCACAACTTTTCTTTCCATCCTGATGGTGATCTACTACTACGACATCAGGGTGAGAAAAGAGGGCTTCGATCACAAGGCCATGGCCAAAGGCCTCTAGTGCGGACTCCTCACCAAAGCCGCGACCTTCGAGGCCCGATCCTCCAAACCCCCGTGTTGTTTGGGATGTCTTGAGTCGAAGGGAGAGCAGATCCCAACCTGAAGGTCATAGTGCTTTTCGCGGACCGGTTTGCCTGGAGATGCGATCAGGACAGCGCCCATGAGAGCGGACCGCCATGGCAAGCATCACTGGGGATCCACTATTCCGAAGAGAAGCTTGTGAAACCTCTTTATGTCCTTCTGGGAGACCTTGGATCCGATCCTGGCCAAGAAGACATTTTCCTGCCTTATGGCGATATTGGGCTCGTTTGTGGGATATTCCTTGAACCCGTAAGGCTTCATGAGGGAGATCATGAGTTCTCGATATTGGGCTAGGGTGAGTCCTGTTCCCTCCAAGTCCCAATGCCAGGAGAAACCGTTCATGTACGCTATCTTCTCCTCGTAGAAGTCTCCCCTGTCCATGGCCATGGCCACAAGCCTCTGTGCTATCCCGAGTCCCCTGAAATTCCTGCTCACCTCTATGGCGCCCATCTCGTACATGAGCTTCCCCAATGCCGCCCACCTCTCCCCTGGAGCTGGATAGTAGGAACAGGCGTACGCCACCACCCTTTTACCCTCTGCTATGGCGAGGACCACGTTTCCGTCCTCGCTCGAGGCTATCCGGTCGAACATCTCCAGTTTCTGGATCATGGAGGAATAGTGGGGAAAGGTCCCGAGCCCGGAGTCCAGCACCAATCCAGAGAAAGACCCTGGAGGACAAAGGGACCTCAGCTCCAGCTCCCCTTTGGGGGTCTGGATCCTAGAGATCTTGCCCTCTGGTTTCAAGTGCCCACTCAAAAATCGCTCCAATCCCTGTGGAGGTTCTTGACCATTATCACGAGATCGTGGTAGTTCCCCTCGGGATCCTTCACGTGCTTCTCCAGAACTGCTGCCTTGAAGAAGTCGAGCTTCTCCACTCCCCTCATGGCTGCATCCTCGATGCCCGAGACGAATTCGGCCACTATCTTCTCCACACCCATGCCCATGGCCAGCTTCACCAGATCCAGGAGCATCCAAGTGCCCAATCTCAGGCCCCTGTATTGGGGATCCACGAGTATCCTTATATGGCCTATGTGGCTCAAGCATCCCCAGGGCCGTCTATGGAGGCTCAAGTTGGCTATTATTCTGCCATCTTCTTCCCTGAGGGCCACCATGGGGAGGACCCTCCTGTAATCCATGTTCTCGAACCATTTGTGGATCACCGTGGGATCCCCGACATTCTCCCTCCTGAACCAACGCTCCCTCTCAGGGATCCTCTCGAAAAATGCTCTGAGCTCGCTTTCATCTTCGGGTTTCATGGGCCTGAGGAGCACAGAGGTTCCGTCCTTGAGCACGAGTAACTTGGGATACTGATCGAACATCCGTTGGAGCTCCTTTCTTTTTTCCAGTGCAGTTTCGATACCGAAACCTTCTCAGCTTTTCAGGTTGAAAATTCTACTTTCCACCTTCCCCAGGGGAAAAGCCATAAGGCTCTTCTCGCATTTGCGATCCATTTCATTTGGGGCCACGGGTGCGCCTCACCTTTTCCATCAGGGGAGGGACTATCATCTCTGGGTCCAAACCCACTGTCTTGGCTATCTGGGTTATGAAACCTTTGACATAGACATCGGGAGGGAGAAAATTGTAAGAGTCCTCCTCTATGGAGCGAATGTGGCCCTTTCCTATCTTGGTCTTCTGGGCCACATCCTCTATGGTCAAACCCCTTATCTCCCTCGCTTGCCTGAGTATAGCTCCTGACCACTGACCCTTTGCCCTGGCCTCCTCCACTAGCTCCCTTATCCTCCTGTCCTTCTCCTCCTTCTCCGCTGGGTCCTCTTTCCTTTGAAGCTCCAGGACCCTTGGCCTGGAAATTGCGAGAGGTATGGGAGGCTCTTTGTCTTCTCGTGGCCTTGGGGGTGGTTCGGCCTCGACGGGGAAAAGCCCCTTTTGCCTCAGGATCTCGTCCCACTGCCTTCTTCTCTCCGGGTCCATCAGAATGTTGTAGGCCTCGTGAACCTTGTTGAGGATTTGCTCCCTCTGCTCCTCGGTGAAAATAGAGGCTGTGGCCATATGGCCAGGGCCATAGGTCTTGAGGGCTATCTGGAAGGCCCTCTTTATCTCCGCCACTGTGGCCCTAGGATCCACGTCCAATATCTCGTAAGGGTTGAGTGACTCAAGATCCATCATGGGCCTTGGATCTCCTCTCAGAAAAACTCGAAGGCCATCTGGCCCTCTTCGAGAAGTCTCTGGGTCAGATTCTCTATGCACTTGGCAGCATTGGAATCGGGGTAGGTCTGAAGAAGGGATTTGCGGGCTCTGACACACTGGATCACCCTCTCGTCGAAGCTCACATATCCGCTATAGTCCACCCGCAACCCGAAATACTTGTGTACCGCGCTTCTCACCGAGAAGCCTATCTCCACATCCTCGTAACGCCTCACTTGATTGAGTACGAGTCTTGCCCTGAAGGAATCCACATGGGATCTTAGGAAACGACTCACGAGAGGCTCTGTCCTGCTCAGCTGCCTGAGGAATTGGGGTATGGCTTGGAACTCCTCCATGCTAGGGGTATGGAATGCTTTGAAAAGAGCTGCTTTGACCGATTTCTTCCTTGTGCTCTTGACAAGACTCCAGTAAAGGGCCTCCTTGAGAAATCTATACGTGTTCTCTATGGAGGTGGGCTCAGGGACCAATACATATATCCCGACCCCAGCCATGAGAAACAGTTCCATGGTGGTCTGCGAGGTTCCAGACCCTATATCCAGTATGACATAGTCGAAGTCAGCTCTCCTTATGGCATTTCTCAAGCGGTTCATGTCCCTGGTGGTGGGCCCCCTCACGGGAAAATCCAGAGTGCCACTCACCATCCAGAGATTCGCTACCCCGGTATCCTCCATGAACTCCTTGAGATCATTGTGGTTGGCCCTGAAGAAGGATCCGAGACCATATCTGGGCCTCTCCACGCCTAGGCAAGTATGGAGGTTGGAGCCCCCGACATCCGCATCCACGGCCAGGACCCTGAACCCCCTTTTGGCCAGAGAAACGGCCATATTGCTGGCAAGAAGGGTCTTCCCCGTTCCCCCTTTTCCTCCGCCCACAGCCCAAATGGCCCTGGGTCCTCTGCGCGCATCACCCATTTTATGTCCGAAACCCTCTGACAGATGGCCTTGGCAAAGAGGAAGATATCATCCCAACCCGGGCAAAACAAGCTGACTTCAACTCTTCCCTCATGATACCCTGGCAAAGGTAATGACATGCACTTCTTTGGCGCCTGCTTTCAACAAGCATCTCGAGGCCTCTGAGAGGGTGGTACCCGTCGTGTACACGTCGTCCACAAGGAGAAGCCTCTTCCCCGAGATCCTGGCCTTTTCAGTCACGGCGAAGGCTCCTTTGAGGTTTGCAACCCTCTCGGATCTCTTCAACCCCACCTGGGGAGAGGTGGGCCTCACCTTCACGAGGCACCTCAACTCCAGGGGAATTTCGAGGGCCCTAGCTATGGGCCTTGCCATCAACGCTGCCTGATTGAAACCCCGCTCCACGAGTCTCTTCTTGTGGAGGGGAATGGGGACCACCCTCTCGATCCCGAGGTCCCTAATCTGCCAAAGAAAGTGCCTGGCGAGGAGAACCCCCATGAACCTGGCGAGAGAGGCCTCCGGGCCATATTTCATCCTGTGGAGGAGCGGGAATACCTCGTCTCCGTAGACCAAAAGGGCCCTCGCAGAGGAAAAGGGAGGGGGAGACGCCAGGCAATCCCCGCAGAGGTGAGACGACACGACCCCAGACTTCATGGGCATGGCGCATCTTGGACAAAAGGGAGGCCTAAGCCAATTGACCTCCTTCAAACACTCGCCGCATATCGCCCATCCCTTCCACAGGAAATCGCCTGAAGCTCCTTCCTGTGATCCCGAAACATCATCACCGCACAGGGCACAAACAGGAGGGAATACGAGCTCCAGAAGGGATCTCAGGGCATGGAGAACTCCGCTAGAGTTCCTCCATATCTTCCTCCTCGAGAGCATCCCGGTCCTCTGGTTCTGGGGGCAGTTCCAACCTAGGGGCATCGGACCAAAGCCCCTCCAGATCGTAAAACTCTCTCACCGCCTTCTGGAAGATGTGGACAACCACATCGTCGAAGTCCATGAGAACCCACCTCGCTGCGGAGAAACCCTCCACTGCCCTGGGCCTCATCTTTCGACCCCTGAGCTCCCTTTCCAGGTATTCGGCTATGGCCTGAACCTGCCTGTCCGACCTTCCAGTGCAAATGACGAAGTAATCGGTGAAGGAGACGAGTTTCGTTAGGTCGAGAACCACTACATCCTGGGCTTTCCTGTCCCTCATGAGCTGGGCCAGAAGAAGGGATTTGTCCTTGGATGGGAGTGCTTTCCTGGCCACTACTGTCCTCTGTTTTCTGGGTCGCTGCATTTGGGAATCCTCACTCCCTGCGGGTGCTATCCTCCTTGTAGAGTCCATGGGCCTCTATATAGAGCCTCACCTCCTCTGGGACCAGGTATCTTATGGATCGCCCGCTTTCCACAAGCTTCCTTATCTCACTCGCCGATATGTTCAGGGCATTGAGCTTGCAGAAACGAAGAGTATGCCCGCTTCTGTGGATCCAAGCCTTGAGCCCGTGATTGTAGCGGAAAGAGCCCCTTACGGATTCGGGGAGGGTCCCGAAACCCTTCTTCCCGGGGCCAGGGCGCTCTACTACTATCCAGTGGGCCATGGAGAAGAGATCCTCGTAGGACCTCCAGGTGTGAATTAGGGAGAAGGCATCGGACCCCAAGATGAAATAGATCTCGGACCCAGCCCCCCTCCCTTCCTTAAGTATCTTGAGGGTCTCTATGGAATAGGAGGCTCCTTCCCTCGAGCACTCCAAGTCAGAGACCTCGAAGGCAGGGTTGCCCGCCACCGCCTTCCTCACCATCTCGAGCCTGTGTTCCTTGTCCGTTACCTTTCGATCCCTTTTGTGGGGAGGAAGGGCTGCCGGCATGAAGATTATCTTGTCCAGAAAGAAACGTTCCCTCACCTCCTCGGCAGCTCGCAAGTGCCCGTAATGCACCGGATCGAAGGTGCCCCCCAGAATCCCTATGCGCTCCACTTCACTCCCTGATCTGTCCGTCACCATAGACCACGAATTTGGTTGTGGTCAATTCCTCGACTCCCATGGGGCCAAATGCGTGAAGCTTGGTGGTGCTTATCCCGATCTCAGCTCCCAACCCCAGCTGAAAACCGTCGCTGAACCTAGTGGAAGCATTGACGAGAACTACCGAGGAGTTCACCTCCTGCAAAAATCTCTGGGCATTGGAGTAGTCCCTGGTCACTATGGAATCGGTATGTTCGGATCCATACTTGGTTATGTGAGCCACTGCCTCATCCAGGCCTTCGACAACCTTGACAGCCAGGATGAGGTCATTGTACTCCGCGTACCAGTCCTCCTCCTTGGCCTCCTTCACTTGGGGGAGGATGCTGCGAGTTACATCGCAACCCCTGAGCTCCACTTGGAAGTCTTCGAGGGTTTTGGCAATCCTGGGGAGGAATTTTTCAGCCACATCTTTGTGGACCAAGAGCGTCTCCATGGCATTGCAAACAGCGGGTCTCTGAACCTTCGCATTGACGCAGATCTTCTCCGCCATGTCCAGGTCTGCCGAGGCATCCACGAACACGTGACATACGCCCTTGTAGTGTTTTATGACCGGTATCTTGGACTGGGCCACCACTGCCCTTATGAGATCCTCACCGCCTCTTGGGATTATGACGTCTATGATGCCCTCGAGCTCTAGCATCTCGGCCACTGCCTCCCTGCTAGTTGTGGGCACCATACTGACACATGCCTCTGGCAGACCCTCCTCTCTCAGCACCTCCTGGAGGATTTGGACGATGGCAAGGTTGGACCTGAATGCCTCCGAGCCTCCCCTCAAGATGACGCCATTTCCCGACTTGATGCAGAGGGAGGCAGCATCCGAAGTGACATTGGGTCTGGCCTCATATATTATCCCCACCACCCCCAAGGGTATCCTCATCCTACCCACGAGGAGACCATTGGGCCTTCTCCACATGCGCACTATCTGCCCCACAGGGTCTGGAAGGGCTGCTACCTCCCTCATCCCTTGAGCCATCTCGGATATGGTCTTGGGCGTGAGGGTGAGCCTGTCGATCATGGCCTTGGAAAGCCCCTTTGCCCTGGCCTCCTCGACATCCTTCGAGTTCTCAGCGATCAGTCTCGGGGCCTCATCCTCGATCCTCTGGGCCATGGTCCTCAGGACTCTGTCCTTCTTGTCCGATGGGGTCTTGGCCAGGGTCCTCGATGCTTCCTTGGTCGCGATGGCAAGTTCTCTCACTGTCATGTTCTCTTCTCCCTCCGGCTGCAAATGGAGCATTCATATCATGAGAACTAGATCATCCCTGTGAATCACCTCGTCGAAGAACTTGTAGCCCAAGATCTTCTCTATCTCGCTTGTCTTGCAGCCCTGGATCCTCCTTATCTCGTCCGAGCTATAGTTGACGAGCCCCCTTGCGAATTCCAGGCCATCCTCTCCTATGCAGCTCACCGAGTCTCCTGCCCCGAAACTCCCCCTCACCTCCTTTATGCCGGAGGGAAGGAGGCTCTTTCCCCTTTCCACTAAGGCCTTTCTAGCCCCATGGTCCACAACGAGGGCGCCAGAGACCGTCCTGGAATAAGCTATCCAATGTTTCCAACTGTTCAGCCTGTTCTCCTTGGGAAGGATGAGGGTGCCCACATCCTCTCCACCCAGGACCCTCTCCAGGGCATTGGGGCTCTTGCCACTAGCTATGACAGTGGGCACGCCATATATGGCCGCAGTCCTGGAGGCCTGAAGTTTCGATATCATGCCGCCTGTGCCCACATCGCTCATGGTGAGGTCCACAAGGGAGAAGACCCTCTCGTCCACCTCCTTCACGACACTGATGCGGTTGGCATCTGGATGGGTCTTGGGGTCTCTGTCGTAAAGGCCATCGGTGTCCGTCAGTATGACAAGGAGCTCTGCCTGAACCAGGTTAGTCACCAGGGCAGAAAGGCAGTCATTGTCCCCAAACTGTATCTCCTCGGTGACCACCGTGTCGTTCTCATTGATTATTGGCAGGATCCCCCACTTGAGAAGGGTGAGAAGGGTATTTCTAGCATTGAGAAATCTCTTTCTGTCCGCGACATCCTCCCTCGTGAGGAGAATCTGCGCCACAACCTTTCCTTTTCTCTCGAAGCACTTCTCGTACATCCACATGAGGCGGGCCTGTCCCACTGCTGCGGCAGCCTGTTTCTCCGGTATACTTCTGGGCTTCCTCCCGAGACCTATTTTCTTTGTCCCCGCAGCTATTGCCCCAGAGCTCACGAGCACCAGTTCGTATCCTTTTTCCTGAACCCTGCTGAAGCAATCGCACATAGCTTGGATACGCTCCTCATCGAGTCCTCCTTGGGGACTCGTGAGCACAGCGCTCCCCACTTTCACAACCACCCTTCTTGCCTGCCCCAAGAGGCTCGAGCGGTCAGCCTCCAGATGAGAGGCCATACTTCCATTAGCCTTCAAATCTCCCAGCCTCCTCATAGCTCTTTTCCTCGCACATCTCGAAGAGGCCCTCGATGAGCTCCTCTATTCCCTCGCCCGTGAGGGCGCTTACGAGGAAGGACCTAGCACCTCTTTGGCCCAGAAGCTCCTGGCACCTCTTCCCGAGGGTCCTGGCGCCAGGCAGATCGACCTTGTTGAGGGCCACGAGGGAGGGTCTCGAAAGAAGAGCTGGTTGATAGTTCCTGAGCTCGCTTTCCAGGATTTCCAGGTCCCTCAAGACATCTTCTCCCTTTGCTGGATCCAACTCGAGCACATAGAGGAGAATACGCGTTCGCTCTATGTGACGCAAGAACCTGAGGCCCAGCCCCACGCCCCTGTGAGCGCCTTCAACGAGTCCTGGGAGATCGGCTACGATGAGCCTTCTGGTTCCATCCCTGGACTCGACCGTCCCGAGGTGAGGGCTGAGGGTAGTGAATGGATAAGGGGCCACTTTTGGTCTGGCCTGGGAGATCCTGGAGATGAGAGAGGACTTTCCGGCATTGGGAAGACCCACCAAGCCGACATCTGCCATCAATTTGAGTTCCAGAAGTAACCACCTTTCTTCCCCCGGCCCAGGTGGGGTCGAAAATCTGGGAGCCCTCCTTGTGGGGGTCGCGAATCTCGCGTTTCCCTTGCCTCCGTGACCGCCCCTCGCCACAACGAGCCTCTGACCCTCCCGTGTGAGGTCTCCGAGGATCTCCCCAGTTTCGGCATCCTTCACCACTGTCCCGATGGGAACCCTCAGGATCAGATCCGTTCCATCGGCACCGTGCCTGTCGTTTCCCTGGCCATGTTCGCCATTGGGAGCCTTGAAATGTCTCTTGTAAGCGAACTCCACGAGGGTTTGAACGTGGGGAGAGGCCTCCAGGATCACATCCCCTCCTTTTCCACCATCTCCACCGTCGGGTCCGCCCTTGGGTTTGAACTTCTCCCTGCGAAAGCTCACACAGCCACGGCCACCCTTGCCGGATCTCACGAAGATCCTGGCCTCATCCACAAACGCCATGGGAGTCCACGAAGACCTATGGTTGGAAAGAACCCCGAAGCCGAAATCTCGCCACCTTGAGCCTCTGCTCGGCGAGTCAAAAAGGTCCCTGTCCTCACATACCGGTCGAGACAAGGGGTCTCGACCCAAAGAATTTCTCTAGAGGTCTCTGCAAGAGGTCTCAAAGGAAGGGCCACAGACTCTCCCCTGGGAAGGAAGGGGCCTTTTGAAGAAAAGAAGTCACAACAAGGTATTTTTTCCGATTCATGGAGCGTAGACGCTCACCACTTTCCTGCCTTGACCTTTGGTCTCGAAACGAACGATCCCATCTATCTTGGCGAACAGAGTGAAGTCCTTTCCCATTCCCACATTCATCCCGGGATGGAATTTGGTGCCCACTTGCCTCACCAAGATGTTGCCAGCCTTGACCCTCTGTCCGCCGAAACGCTTCACTCCTCTTCTCTGCCCCCTGCTATCCCTTCCGTTCCTCGAGCTTCCAACTGCCTTTTTATGAGCCATATCTTACCTCCTCACTGAAGGCGAATCTCCATAATCTTCAATCCCGTAAACCCTTGGCGATGTCCCTGGGTCTTGTGGTATCCCTTTCTTCTCTTTTTCTTGAAGACCCTGATCTTCTTTCCCCTTCCCTGCTCCACTATGCGAGCAACCACTTGAGCTCCGCTCACATATGGCCTTCCCACATGAAGGGAGGTCCCGTCACTGAGGACTAGAACCTTGTCCATGGTGAGCTCTTGACCAGGCTCCCCAGCCAAACGCTCGACCCTCACAACATCACCAGGAGAAACCTTGTACTGCTTCCCTCCAGTCTCTATGATCGCATACATCGCTTTCCTCCGAAAAACCGCTGGGAGCTCATCTCACCCCTCTATGATAGGGTCCCCAGGGCCCGTAAGTCAAGCTCCAGTCTAGCTTTTGCCATCCCTTAGCTTGGCAGAGCCGCCCTCAGAACGGGACCAATTGGTTCAAAACACTCCCTCGTGGGCTGGATGTGGTGGAAAGAGACCCGTTTTAGCCCCACCAAAAAATGAACACCTCATCGGACCCGTAGTCACACCTTGATGGAGGTTCGTGGGCGAAGGGGATTCAATCATCCGCGAGTTCAGGGGATCGTGGCAAAAGGGTGGCCTCCGCTCGAGTGTGAGGGAATGCTGGGATCCTGGGACGAGGTGGCCCTTTTTTGGATTCAGCCCCGGGATGAAAGTGAGGCCTTGGACAAAGAGAGCTCAAAATTTGGCGAAGAAGGAGAGCCCCAGACTGACCCGGGGAAGGCCGGGCGTATTCCGAGGCATCCACTGCCCGCGAGGGAGCCCGAATGGCCCATGGCTTCACAGCGCCATGCTTAAGTGGTGCCGATGCCAATTCTGGGGGAATGCCAGAGCTCGCCCCTCCCAAGGGAGGTAAGCCAGAGAAGAGGGCCTTCTAGATATTCCTTTCTCCCACAAGTGAGCCTTCTCCCAGCCTCTTGGGCCTTTCCCCCTTCAGGATAGCGGGGCGCTCTGGAGACTCCTGCTGGCTTTTTCCTCCCGTTCGGGTCTGCTATAATCACCTTGCTGCAAGACGATTTTTCAGCCATTCCAGGGACATGAAGAGACGAACCTTCAAAATAAGAAGGAGAGTCATCGGGAGCTTTTTGTGTTGCGTTCTGTGCGTGCTGGTATTTGCGGTTTTCAGTTACAGAATTCATGTGGACATCGGACGGCACCTCAAGGTTCTCGAAGAGGCTGATGATCTTTATCAGGAGGTACTGGAACTCCGAAGAATCGAGAAAAACCTTTTCCTCTATCGGGACCCTTCCAATCTTGGACAGGCCAAGTTCCATCTGAACCGTCTTGAGGGACTTCTCCTGGCGACCCAGGAGGAGCTTGCACGTTCCGCGAGAGAGACGGGACCTCTCGAGTTGCGTTCCTTGCTTGCGGCTTACGGGAAGGTTCTCTCGAGAATCGATGCGTCCTACGGGAAATCCGGCTCGGGTTCCAGCGTCGAAGGCTTTTTGCCTCAAGAGGAGGAACTCAGGTCGTTGGGGCGGCGGCTGCTGGAGACAGCCAAGGCATGGTCTCTTGCCGAGAGGTTTGCCATCAACAAATTATCCGAGAGAGCTATCCAGTTGTTCTTGGTGTCCGTTTTGGTCTTCACAGCCCTGGGCACCGGCCTGGCATTTTATGTGGCCAAGTTGCTGGTCCGGCCATTGGAGCAGATGGAAGAGAGGATGGAGCAGATTGCACGGGGGAATTTCGCTCCTCTTCCGGAACCCAAGACCAGAGCCCAAGAGCCCATAAGTCTCTTCAGGGCCTTCAACCGAATGATTCAGGAATTGGAAAGGAGGCAGGACGAGTTAGTTGAGTCCAGGAAGATGGCAGCCATTGGGACTCTCACCTCTGGCATCGCACATGAGCTCAACAATCCCCTGAACAACATACTCCTCACCGCTGAGGCCATGAAGGAGGAGTTGGCAAAATTGAATCAAGGAGAACTGGCCGAGATGGCCGAGGACATCCTGAGCGAGTCAGAGAGGGCCTCGGAGATCGTGAGAGACTTGCTCGACTTTGCGAGATCAGAGCGTCCGAGCCTCGAGGAGATCAATGTGGGAGAGCTGCTTCAGCAAACATTGCGGCTCGTGAGTAATCAAGCGGCTGTGGCTAATATCGAAGTGGAAGTGAGGATTGAGGAAGGGATTCCCAGCATTTATGGGGAACGAAGGAGCCTCCAGCAGGTGTTCCTGAACCTGTTCGTCAATGCGATCCAGGCAATGCCTAATGGAGGGAACTTGACGGTGCGCGCCCACAAGGTGCCGGGAACCCGAGACGTGGCGGTCGTGGTCTCAGATACTGGGGTTGGGATCCCCTCCGAGTACCTCTCTCGCATATTTGACCCATTCTTCACGACCAAGGAAGTTGGAAGGGGAACGGGTTTGGGCCTCACAGTGGCGTACGGCATCGTGGAGAAGCATGGTGGGAAGATAGAGGTGGAGAGCCAGGTTGGCCGAGGCACCACTTTCACGGTGGTGCTGCCCCACCAAATCGGAGTTGGAGGTTGAGAAGGGATGCGCATCGCAGTGGTGGACGATGAGGAAATCGTGTGCCGCCGTTTGAAGGCAGCTATGGAGAAAGACGGCTACCAGGTGGAAGCCTTCGCTAGGGGCGAGGAAGTCCTCAACGCCATGGCCAGGGAGTCCTTCGACCTCCTGATCCTGGACGTTTTGCTGCCGGGGTTGGATGGAATGGAAGTCCTCAGGAGGGTCAAGGAGGAGCACAGGGATACAGAGGTCATCCTCATCACAGGACGCGCTTCCATCTCGGCTGCTGTGGAGGCGATGAAGAAAGGGGCCTTCCATTATGTGGAGAAGCCCTTCCGGATGGATGAGCTCAAGAACCTTGTAAGGCAGGCCCTTGCCAAGAAAGCCCTGACGGACGAAAACAAATTGCTCAAGGCGCGGCTTGCCCCTATAGAAGGGTATCTGGACATGGTGGGGGTCAGTGCTCCCATAAAGGCGATATTGGACCTTGTCCGCAAGGTGGCCCCGTTGGATTGCAACGTGCTCATACAGGGGGAGACCGGCACGGGGAAAGAGCTGGTCGCGAGGTTGATTCATGCAAGGAGCAAAAGGGCAGATCGACCATTTGTGGCCTTCAACTGTGGCGGCTTCACAGAGGAATTGATAGCGAGCGAGCTATTCGGCTATGAGCGAGGTGCCTTCACGGGAGCCGTGGGGACCAAAGTGGGTTTGCTGGAAACCGCGCAGGGAGGCACCGTGTTCATGGACGAGGTCTCCGACATGCCCCTCTCCATGCAAGCGAAGCTACTCCGAGTGATACAGGAGAAGCGCATCTTTCGGGTTGGTGGCACAAGACCGATCCAGTTGGATGTGCGCTTCGTAGCGGCAACCAACAGGGACCTCAGAAGCGCTGTTCAGGAGGGACGGTTTCGTGAGGATCTTTATTTCCGGTTGAATGTGGTGCAGATCTCCATTCCTCCTCTCTCCGAGCGCAAGGAAGACATAATGGTTCTCACCCACCATTTCCTCGACCTGTACAGCAAGAAGTTCGGAAAGCAAATCTCCGGCATTGACCCTGTAGCGAGAGAGGCCCTTTTGAGATATTCGTACCCTGGCAACGTGCGAGAATTGCAGAACATCATAGAGAGGGCCGTGGCTCTGGCCGAGGGACCGGTACTGAGACTCGAAGATCTCCCATCGGAGTTCCACTTTCTCCCGCGTGAGAATACTGCGGGCTGGAAGACTCTCGAAGAGCAGGAGCGAGACTATATCGAACAGGTATTGGCATCCACTGGCCGAAAGGTTGGCGAGGCAGCGAGAATATTGAGGCTGCCGAGGACCACCCTGTGGCGAAAGATGAAGAAGTACGGCCTCCCTGGGCCTGCGACCTGAGATGCCTTTTTCATTCTGAAACAACTAGGCGGTCTGGACATCCCCTTTCACCCCCAAGATGAGGTCCCCGAAAGAGAGTCCCTCCGGGCTCTGCCTTCCGCTAGAGGCTAGTGTGGATCGTTGCCCAGATCCTGTGACCTCGGGTCCAAGGCCCCAAGCCTCCGCTTCGGCCAGACTTCCATCATGAGACGATGGATGAATTCGGTAGCCGTGTCTCACACTTAGCTCCAAAAATACCTTCAGATGGGGCAGGTCAAGGCATCCTGGGATCTTTGGGACATGACCCCGAATGTCGCGAGCCTGGCTGGACAATCCGGGTCTGCAAGGCTCGACCTTCATGGGAGTGATCGGGGCCCCAAGTTTCATAATGAAACCCTCCTTGGTTCTGGACTGCCAGCGAGATGTGTATCTAATCGATATTTCGTGCCTTCTCGGTTTGGCACGATCCATGCGTTCCTCCGAATCTGGAGGCAGGGCCTGGATGAGGGAGGCGCTCAGTGAGATGAAGGTCGCTTCGGCTACAAGGGACCGGACCATATTTCGATTGCTAGAAGGTTACGGGGGGTGCGAGGCATGCTGGAGATATATCTTCCAATAGCGGGTACTAGCGCTGATGCTGGCCTTTTGATGGGGATGGGTGCTTTGGTGGGTTTGCTCTCGGGGCTCTTCGGGGTGGGCGGTGGGTTCTTGATGACCCCCCTTCTCATCATGATAGGAATTCCTCCCACTGTGGCTGCCGCATCGGATTCCAACCAGATAGTGGCCGCCTCCACCTCTGGGACCTACGCGCACTACCGGATGGGGAACGTGGATTTCAAGATGGGGGTCCTATTGCTCATTGGCGGACTCATAGGGGGAACAGCTGGAGTTCAGGTGATTCGATGGTTGAGGGGTATGGGCAACGCCGATTTCGTCATCAAGATCACCTACGTGGCGATGCTCGGATGGATAGGATCATACATGTTCATAGAGAGCCTCCAGAGCATGCGAGGACACCGAGCGAGAGCCGAAGAGGGCTCGCAGGCGAAGAGACCTTCCTTTTACTCCCGTATGGTCCGGGCCTTACCCTGGCAGATGGCTTTTGAAAAGTCCGGTGTGAAGGCCTCGCCCCTTCTTCCTCTAGGCCTTGGATCCATCGTGGGCCTGCTGGCTGCAATAATGGGAGTCGGAGGAGGGTTTATCATGGTACCCATCATGGTATACCTGCTTCGAATGCCCATGCATGTCGTGGTTGGGACGAGCCTCTTCCAGATACTCTTTACGTGCATCAACGTCACAATCATGCAGGCCATAAGTAACAAGACAGTCGATGTCGTCCTCGCATTGATACTCCTGCTCGGCTCCAGTATAGGAGCCCAGGTAGGAGCCAGGTTGAGTCGCCGCATCAAGGCAGATCAGCTCAAAATAATGCTGGCCTCCATTGTCTTGCTCGTGATGATCCAGATGCTGTTGAGTCTTGTGTTGCCGCCAAAAGTCTTGCTGGGGTACAAGGGGGGACACTGAGTCATGGTACCACGGGTCAGATCTTTTCCTCGAGCCGTATTGTGGGTAGTGTTCCTAGTCGGTTTGCCTGGAGCGGGTTGGCCCTCGCAGTTGGAGGTGGCGCCGCGAAGGGTGGAGATCGGAGCCTTTTTCGGCGGAAAGGAGGTGGTGGTGAGCGCGGAGATCCCGCCCTTGGCAGACGCCGTGGTGGAATTGGTTGGCGAGGATGTGGCCGAAGCTTTAGTCCGCAAAGGGAGAATAGGGCCTCTTTGGATGAACGTGGGGGAGATTGTGGCACAGGGTTTCCCTACGCTCTATATGGTTGCGAGCACCAGTTCCTTCTTGTTGGCAGGGGGCGACGGGTCCGGGTCATGGGGCTACGGAAAACTGAGGGAGCAAGCAAGGCTCGAAGAGAGTGGAGGGGTGGAAGAGAGCGATTCCATGCTTCGGGAGTTCATCAAGCTCAAGGAGACTCAGGGCCTTTACAAGCTATTGCCCGCAGGGGTGGAACTTGTCTCGGGGGACGAGACAGCTCAGTCCATACGAGCTCGGTTTCCCTTACCTCGCTGCATCCGGCCAGGGACATACACCGTGTCCGTGTCAGCCATCCGAGGTGGAGAAGTGTTACAGCGACAGCAGACATGGATAGAAGTGGAGATGACGGGCTTTCCCCGATTCCTGCGCTCTTTGGCGGAAGACTATCCCATGGTTTATGGGATAATGGCCGTAGTGGCGGCCATGCTTGCGGGCTATGGCTTGGGATGGTTGTTCGGGGGAGGTCGCGGGTCGCACTGAGAAAGGACTGGAAGTTGAGGGCCTTGAGACCGTGATAGGGATGGGCTGGAAAAGGATCTGGAAAGGGCTTTTCGGCGGCAAGGCGGAAGAGACGGGCCTGGTGGAGATGGTCGAGCATTTCCAAGAGCTTCTGGATGACCATCAGAGCCTCATGGAGCTCATGGCGGATCTGGGGGAGAAATCCGGAGGAGAGTACGTATTCGACCGAAAATATATCGAGGACTCCATGGGCCGAATGCGGGGACTCTTGCTCCGTTTGGCTGAGAACCTGAACCTGATAGGGAGGAACCGGTACGTGGGACTTTACGCAGTGGTGGACCGCATCCTGTTGCAGCTGGAAGGGGATCTGCGCGGGAGGGTGGCCCTCTCCGAGGACATGCCCCTTGTGGTGCCCCTGAGCGAGTCGCCAACTGATCATCCAGAACTCACAGGGGGCAAGGCTGAGGCTTTGGCCTGTATCCTCCAGCGTCTGAGGTTTCCCGTACCGGATGGATTCGTGGTCACGACTCGGGCGTACAGACGTTTCATCGAGCACAACAGGCTCGAGGCCAGAATTCATGGCTGGCTTGAGTCCTGGAACAGGGGGGATATGGAGCTCGCTCAGGTCTCCAGGCAGATCCGGTTCAGCATCCTAGCGGGTATAGTGCCCTCGGACGTGGCTGCGCTCATAAAACGTTACGGGGAGAAGAAACCGAGCTGGGCGGTTCGAAGCAGCGCTTGTGGGGAAGATGGCCAGATATCCTTTGCCGGTCTCCATGAGACAGTTCTGGATGTCTCTCCGCGCGACTTGATCGGAGCTTATAGGCGTGTATTGGCGAGCTTGTTCTCGGTTGAGGCCCTGAGCTACAGGCGGGACATGGGACTGCTCGGCGAAGAAGCTGCAATGGCTGTTCTCTTCCAGGAGATGGTGCCGGCCAGGGTCTCCGGTGTCCTTCAGACGCTCGACCCAGTGGAACCTCACGAGGACAGGATGGTTTTCCACTACGTTGCGGGACCTGGGCGCACCATCATGGAAGGGAAATCTCGGGTACAGTCCCGTGCACTGAGAAGGTCCTCCTTATTGGATTGGGAGAAGGCCGAAGAGCCCCTTGGCCGAGATTCAAGGGGTGGCAGAGAGGAGGCGGAATGGGGAACCGATGATCTTCTGCCGCCGGAGGTATTGAACGAGCTTGGCAAATGGGGGCTCGCCCTCGAGAGGTTCTTCAAGCAGCCTCAGGAGATAGAGTGGGCATTGGACCTATCCGGTCGAAGCTGGATTCTCCAGTCCCGGCCCTTGGTCCTGCAAGGGGGGGCGGCAGAAATGCGCCATGACGTCTCCCAACTAGCCTCGCGCCACCCAGTGCTGGTCAAGGACCGAGGAACCGTCGTGCATGCCGGGGTCGGGGCTGGAGTGGTGTTTCACGTGAGAAAGGAGGAGGACCTGCAACGATTTCCAGATGGGGGGGTGCTTGTGAGCCCCCACGCCTCCCCGTGGCTTGCCGCGGTCGTGCGCAAGGCTTCAGCGATCCTGACGGAGAAAGGCTCTTCGGCAGGCCATCTTGCGACAATAGCGAGAGAATTTCGGGTGCCCACGCTGTTCGGAGTGGAAGAAGCCTGCAGTCGCCTCCGTGCTGGCGAGGTGATCACAGTGGACACAAAGCAGCGGGTGGTATATGGAGGACGTGTTGAGGAGCTCCTCATCTTCGAACTCGCACGGGATGGATCCTTTGAGCAGAGCCCTGAGTTCAGGCTCTTGAGGCGCCTTCTCAAGCGTATCGCTCCCCTTCACCTGGCAGACCCTCAATCTCCAGATTTCTCCCCTCAGGGCTGCCGCACGGTTCACGATGTCCTGCGTTTCGCGCACGAGAAGGCTGTGGAGGAACTCATGGAGGTGCCTCGTTCCTTGCGGCACAGCCGTAGACTGCGACTGTGGGAGCTCGCAACCAATATCCCCATCGGCCTCAGGGTCCTGGATCTGGGAGGCGGCATAGACCCTCCATCGAGAGGCGATAAGCTGGAGCTGGATCGGGTCACCTCTTTGCCCCTGAAAAGCTTTCTCGAGGGACTGTGTGGCCGGGGGCTGTGGAGCACGGCCCCAGCGGAAGTGGATATGAAGGGAATGATGTCCAGCCTGACCAAAACCGCCGCAGCGTCCCCTGGCCTGGAAGAAATGGCCGGCTTCAACCTTGCCCTCGTGACCAGGGATTATCTCAATCTACATCTTCGTTTGGGTTACCACATCAACCTCATCGATGCCAGGATCCTGCCAGGAACCGAGAGGAATCACGTGTACTTCAGATTCGTAGGAGGGGTGACTGACATCACTCGAAGATCGAGACGGGCGCAACTTCTCGCGGAGATCCTCTCGAGGCACGATTTCCGGGTCGAGGTCAGGGGCGACCTGGTGATCGCTCGCACTGGCGACAGACCCGAAGGGGAGATGAAAACGATCTTGTCAATGCTTGGATGCCTCGTGGCCTTCACCCGTCAGCTCGACATAGAGCTCCGGAGTGATGATCGGGTCGAGGATTTCGTGAGGCACTTCATGGAGATACAAGGTCGGTCAAACAACGCAGCCAAAGTATAGGAGAGAGGACCATGGCTGGCCAGAAACTCAAAGTGATGGTGCTGGATGACGAGCCAATAGTCTGCAAGAGATTGCAGCCCTCATTGGAAAAGCTGGGCTTCGCAGTCACTACCTTCACAAGAAGCCTCGAAGCCCTCGAAGACATAGAGAAGAACCAATACGATATCGTCATAACCGATTTGAAGATGAAAGACATCGACGGCATTCGGTTCCTCGAAGAAGTGAAGAAAAGATACCCCCGCTCCGAGGTCATTGTCATTACAGGGTTCGCTACCCTCGACACTGCCAAGGAATCGTTCAAAAAAGGGGTATTTGACTTCATCGCAAAGCCTTTCAAGTTGAGCGAGATTCAGGAAGTCGTGCTGAAGGCGGCTGCAAAGATCACTGGAGAGGCCTGATGCTCGTGAGGGGGATGGGCCGAAAGAGTTGGGGAATCCGAAGCGATAGGAGACTTTCCCGAGGGGATGGGAGCTCCCGAGGAATCGGCCGTCCGTGTCTCGGAGTGCCGTTGCCTCGGCCGAGCCAGGGAGCGGGGGGATCGAGCTAGGTGGCGCCCGGCAGGCTGAGGCTCGAGTAGCGATTGGAGGAGAACACATGAGAATTCTATTTGTCGCAGATGAGGAGCCGCACACGGCCTACGCCTTGGAGGAACTGGCTAGGCTTTCCCTGAATACTTGGGCTGATGTCATCTTGCTCGGAGTGTCGCCGGATTTGCCAGGCTCGTTAGAGCAAAACTCCCTCGCCCGCGCCCTGAGAGCTTACCGGGACACGTTCCTTGAGCGGGCCGGAGGCGAGGATGGTCCCTATGTGATGAACGAGTGGCGCCATGAGTGGATCCCAACGAGGGGAAGGGCCTGGGAACAGATCCTGGTTTGCCGCAGCGCTAGAAAAGACCTTCGGGTGCGATTGCGGGTAGGGGCCGCAGCTTCCGAGATTCTCGCTGAGGCGAGTGAACAGGAGGTAGATCTCATCGTGATGGGTTGCCCATCTGGTTCAGAACCCAAGTGGGGAGCTGCAGAGCAAGTCTATTCAAGGGTTTTGAGCGAGGCTGGATGCTCTGTCTTGCTAGTGAAGGATCAACATGAATTCAAGCGGATCGTCGCGTGTCTCGATCAGAGCTACATCAGTCAGGATTCTCTGGAAATCATCAACCAGATGGCGACCATTCACAAAGCATCCCTGGAGCTCGTGGGCCTAAGCGGGGAGGGAAGCCTTAGAAGGGACGTCTACCGCCGAATAATAGAGATCGGAGATTATTTCGAGGACCGGGAAATCAAAGTCGAGGTCCGTGTGACGGACATTCAGCAGTTCGAGAAATTCCTTGAGGAGGAACTCAAGGAGGATCTCGTGGCCATTTGGGCCGGGAGACGTTCACTGATCGATCGTTTGTTCCCAAGGGAGTGGGTTGGAAGATTTGCGAGCAAATGGAGACGATCATCCCTTGTGATGCGTTAGCCTGAGTCGCACACGCGGCCGTGAGTGGTCCAGGCTTGATGTCACCATCCATAGCCTTACTTACCATGGAGGGATGAGGATGAAGATCTTGGTAGCGGTAGATAGGGATGAGGAATCGCAGATGGCTCTGCGTTACACTTGTCACCTGCTCGAACATTTCGAGGCACACGTGGATGCCCTCTACGTGAAACCAGATGTTGTAGAGGCCGGGGCGGAGGGTGCGTACGCCCCGTTTACCACCCCACAAGATTTCCACGCGGCCATGGAGGCCGAGGCCCAGAGGGCCCTCGAGGAGATCATCGAGACGTGCGAGGTCTGCTTGGGAGCCAAGATCCCCTGCGAGCCAAGGGTAGCTGTGGGGGATCCGGCCGAGGAGATCCTGCGGGTGGCAGAGGAAGGAGATTACGACATGGTAGTACTCGGTTCCCGCGGCGGCTCCTCTTTCAAGGGCCTACTGCTGGGGGCGGTGCATGCTAGGATCCTGCATGACGCTTGCCGGCCAGTCCTCATCCTGAGGAACTTCAGGCCGGTGAGGAAGATCCTGGTGGCCTACCGTGGCTCGGAGTGCGATGAGGGGGCCTTGAAATTCTTGGGTCGTCTTTTCCAGAAAAAGAGGCCGGAGATCACCATCATGCACGTTCAGGAGACAAAGACGGCCGAGTCGGAGGAAGAGGCGAGGCAATGTCTCGAGGAGGCGGAGAGAATCATTCGGGGCCTCGGCTTTTCACCCGTCCTGATGACGGCCCGAGGAGATTTCGTGGACGAGGTTCTCAAGGCCGTGACCGTGAATCGCTTCGACTTGATCGTTTTGGGCGCCCACTGGCAAAAGAGACCCAAGTATCTGGCCATGATCAGCGATGAGGCCCTGGATCTGGTTCGTCTGACCAACCGTCCAGTCCTGGTATTTCGGGAGCCATCGGACGAACCCCTATTCCCACGGGAGGGCCATGGAATCCAAAAGGAGTGATGAGAGAGGCCCCTCAGGGTCTCTTCCACTAGTCTCGAAACCTCACCCGGACGTCTTCAGGCTTGCCTCGAGAGCTATCCCTCCCTAGTCTTCCCATTGCCAGTTTCACTCGTGGGGTATCTCCCCCTGATTTCCATCGGAAGATACCCCAATTTTTACCTAAAGCCCAATTTCACCAGAGAACCGTATCCTCTCGCTTTTCCAATATGGGGAAACGGCCTTTCGGAGCTTGTGGGTCATGGATAAGGGTAGGGCCCCACCCACAGGTCCTCCTTTCCAGTCGAAGGGATGGGTTCCCCTGGCCTGCAACCCACCCTTGGCTTCAACCGAGGGCCCTTGGAAATCCAAGGTTAGCCTTTGATCTCACATAGGGCCAAATCCCTTGACACTCTCTCCCCTCGGTGATATAGACCCATTTGTCTTTGCCTCTTACCAAAAAACCAACTTACCAGGAGGACTCAGATGAGAGGGAAAAGTATCATGCTAGGGTTTTCGCTTCTGGTTGTGGCCACGTTTCTCGTTTTACCCGTCTCCTCTTTTTCCGGCCAGTACAAGGCCGAGTACAAGCTCTCGACTGTAGTGGGAAAACCCTTTCCTTGGGGAAATGCTGGCGAGAGGTGGTGCCAGCTTGTAGAGGAGAAGACCAACGGAAGGATCAAGATGAAGATGTATCCTGGGGCCTCTTTGGTTGCCGGAGACCAGACCAAAGAGTTCACTGCCATTAGGCAGGGGGCAATCGATATGGCCATAGGCTCCACCATAAACTGGTCTCCCCAGGTCAAGGAGCTCAATCTCTTCTCCCTTCCTTTCCTCATGCCAGATTACAAGGCCATAGATGCCCTCACCCAAGGGGAGGTCGGGAAGGAGCTCTTCAAGATCCTCGAGAGCAAGGACGTTGTGCCGTTGGCTTGGGGGGAAAATGGCTTCAGGGAAGTGACCAACTCCAAAAGACCCATAAGAACCCCTGCTGATTTGAAGGGACTCAAGATGAGGGTCGTGGGATCTCCCCTTTTCCTGGACACATTCACGGCCCTCGGGGCAAATCCCACTCAGATGAGCTGGGCCGATGCCGTGCCAGCCCTGTCCAGTGGGGCTGTGGACGGTCAGGAAAACCCCCTCACCATCTTCACCGTTGCCAAACTCCACGAAGCAGCCAATCAGAAGCATGTGACCCTGTGGGGATATGTGGCGGATCCATTGATCTTCGTAGTGAACAAAGCCGTATGGGAGAGTTGGACCCCAGAGGATCGTCAGGCTGTGAAGGAGGCTGCCATCCAGGCTGGACGAGAGGAGATAGCCGAGGCCAGAAAGGGACTGATCCCTCCAGACGATTCCCTGATAAAGCACATAGAGAGCTTGGGCGTGCAGGTTGTGAGGCTCACGGAGGCTGAAAAGGAAGCATTCCGCAAGGCAACAAGGGAAGTCTACGAGAAATGGGCCAAACAGATTGGGCCCGAACTTGTGAAAAAGGCCGAAGAGGCCATAGCCAAGAGGTGATTGCCCTTAAGATTCCTTTCCGTAGGACTGTGTGGGGGAGAAATCGTGAGGGTCGCGTCAATGGAGGCGGGCTAAAGCCCGCCTTTGCCTTTGGCCTCGATCACTGAGAAAAACACCGTTCAGGAGATGCCGGCCCACAAGCCCAGATGACCTCCAGAGGGGGAGGAGGTGAGGATCGTGGAAGAGAAGCCCAAGACCAAGACTCCCAAGGTGCCTGTCAAGATAGAGGAAGTGGCGGCTGCCTCTGCAATAGGGATTCTCGCCATCATAACCTTTGCCAATGTGCTAGTTAGGTATGCAACGAATGTCTCTTTTGCCTTCACTGAGGAGTTTTCCGTCTTTCTCATGGTGTTCATGGCATTTGTGGGAGCATCGAGCGTTGCTGCCAAAGGAGGCCACTTGAGCATAACCTACCTTGTGGAGAAGCTACCTGCTCCTTGGGCCAGGAGATTCAAGCTCGCATCCAGTGGGGTGATGGGGATAACGTTTCTCATCTTGGCCCTCCTAGGGGCCAAGATGGCCTACGATGAATACAGGTACGAGGTGACATCTCCTGGCCTGGGGATCCCCACCTGGCTCTACACCATTTGGCTTCCCGTACTTTCCATGGCAATAGTTGGGCGTGTCTTGGGGGTCTTTCTCAGGCTTCTGGGGGAGAAGAGGTGATGCATCCAGCAGTAGCCCTCTTCGGCATTTTCTTCCTCCTTCTTCTAGGAGGGGTCCCCATCGCAGCCTCCTTGGGTCTTTCGGGCACCATAGTGATAGCGGCGAGCGGACTCGGAATCATGGCCGTTCCCACCAACGTGTACGCTGGGATAGCTAAATATCCCCTCCTTGCTGTTCCCATGTTCGTGCTTGCGGGGGCGATATTCGATCGCTCTGGTGTGGCATCCAGGCTCCTCAGGTTCGTGACCTCCATCATAGGACATGGGAGGGGCTCCCTTGCCGTCATCACAGTGATGGTGGCCATGATAGTGGGAGGGATTTCTGGCTCTGGACCTGCCTGCACCGCAGCGGTAGGGGGAGTGATGCTGGGGGCCATGATAAGGGCGGGCTATCCAGCGGGATTCGCAGCCGCTCTCACCGCTGCTGCCGGCTCCACGGACATCCTCATACCCCCATCCGTTGCCTTCGTGATCTACAGCGTGCTTGTGCCATCGGCCACGGTCCCCGCCCTTTTTGCAGCGGGGATAGTGCCAGGGATCCTGGCTTGCATTGCCTTGAGTGTTCCCGCACTTATCCTGAGTATCCATCACGATTTCGGAAAGGAAGCGGTGAAGGAGCCAAAACCTCCATTTTGGCGCTCCCTCAAGGAAGCCTTCTGGGCCCTGATGGCCCCTGTCGTCATCTTGGGCGGGATGAGAACAGGATGGTTCACCCCCACAGAGGCAGCTGTGATGGCTGTCTTCTACGGGCTCATTGTCGGGTTCTTCATCTACCGGAGCTTGACCCTGAGGGCCCTCTACGAGCTTCTCGTGGAATCCGCTGAGACCTCAGCCGTGATCTTGATCGTGGTGGGGCTGGCGAGCGTCTTTGCCTGGGCCTCGAGCACCATGGGCATAGTGGATCCCATTGCCAAGGCAATCGTCTCCCTGGGAGGCGGGGAGCTGGGAGTGATAGTGATAATCATGCTCTTCCTGGTCATAGTGGGGATGTTCCTGGATGGAATCTCCATCTTCCTCATCTTCCTTCCCTTGTTCGTGCCAGTGGCCCAGAGCTTCAATTGGAACTTGGTCTGGTTCGGGGTGCTGATGACCTACAACATAGCCTTGGGGCAATTCACCCCGCCCATGGCAGTGAACCTCATGGTGAGCTGCAGGCTGAGTGGCGCCTCAATGGAGTCTACGGTGAGGTGGGTTGCATGGCTTCTCCTGTCCATGTTTTTGGGCTTGGTCCTCATAATTCTTTACCCACCCTTGGTCCTCTGGGTACCGGATGTTTTGGGATTTCGCTGAGATAGAAGTTCGAGGTCTTGGGGGAAGTCCGGAAAGAGAAGACGGCGAAGATGGGTCGATGCCATAGATGGGAGAGGGAGTTGAGATGAAAGTGGAAATAGCGATCCCCAAATTGGGGATGACCATGAGGGAGGCGAAGATCGCCAGGTGGAACAAGAAAAGCGGAGATCGGGTGGAGAAGGGAGAGGTCATCTTGGTGATAGAGACCGAGAAGATATCCTACGAGATAGAGGCTCCCTCCGATGGTTATCTGGAGATCATAGAGGCTGAGGGCTCTGTGGTCCCAGTTGGGGCCATTGTGGGGGCAATCCACAAGGCAAGACCAGAGATCCAGAAGGAGGCCCCACCCCCGCCTCCTCCCCCTCCTCGAGTTCCATCCCCAGCAAGTTCGGGCGAAAAGAGAATCAAGGCCTCACCCCTTGCCAGGAAGATCGCCAGGGAGAAGGGAGTGGATCTCTCCGGAGTAACTGGAACAGGGCCTGGGGGCCGGATAGTGAGCAGGGATGTGATGGCCTTTGTGGAGACGAGGGAGGAAGCCCTCCCCGAGGCCCGAGCAGGGCTGACTTACCCAGAGAGGAAGGTCGCCAAGGTGATCGAGCTCACTGGAATGAGGAAGGCCATTGCTCGAAATATGCACTCGAGCCTCATGGAAACCGCGCAGATGACGCTCACCTCCCGAGTGGATGCGACCGAGCTTGCGAGATTGAGAGAAAGACTCAATGTGCGCTACCAGGCCATGGGCGTCAGCATCTCGTACAATGCGATCCTCGTGAAGATGGTGGCAACTGTTTTGAAAGACCATCCACAGCTCAATGCCACTTTGTCCGATCAGGGGATAATCTTGTGGGAGGACATAAATGTCGGTGTGGCTATGGAGCTAGAAGACGGGCTCATCGTCCCAGTGGTTTCCAATGCTGACAAGATGACCATTCTGGAGATAGAGAGGGCTCTCAGGTCCCTTTTCGATAAGGCAAGAAGCAGAAAGCTCACACCCGATGAGATAAGCGGTGGGACTTTCACCATAACCAACCTGGGTCACCTTGGGATAGATGCCTTCACCCCCATACTCAATAGACCCGAAAGTGCCATCTTGGGAGTGGGCCGCATGAGGGAGGAGCCGGTCATCTTGAAGCATGGGGGGAAGGAGGAGATAGGCTTCAGGCAGATGATGGTCCTGAGTCTCACTGTGGACCACAGGATCATAGATGGGGCGCCAGCAGCCAGGTTTCTCAAGGGGCTTGCGTCCCTGATAGAAGAGCCTCTTTTGCTTTTGGGATGAGGTGAGAGATGGTCGAGGACAAGAGGGACCTTTTGGTCCTGGGCGGAGGGCCCGCTGGCGTGGCTGCGAGCATAAGGGCGAGGCAGCTAGGAGCAAAGGTGCTCCTCGTGGAAAAGGACGACATAGGTGGGGTTTGCATGAACAGGGGGTGCGTGCCCACCAAGTGTCTCATGGAAGTGGCCTGGCTTCGCTGGTGGCTCAAAACCAAAACGGAAATGGGGCTCACTGTGAGAGATGTGGAGATGGACTGGGAAAGGCTCATGGCCCGAAAGGAGGAGACCGTGAGGTTCCTCCGCATGGGAACAGAGAGCGTGCTCAAGTCCAATGGAGTCGAGGTGATAAGAGGCAAGGGGCTTTTCTCCTCTCCCGAGGAAGTAGTGGTAGGGGAAAGGAGGTTCGCTGCCAGGAGATTCATCGTGGCCTGTGGGGCCAGATGGGATGAGGAGCCTTTCGGGAGCTCATTCAGTGGGAGGATTGTGAATACGGACTGGCTCTTGAACCTGACCGAAGTGCCGGATTCAGTCACAGTCCTGGGAAGTGGGCCTGTGGAGCTCGAGGCAGCCCAGTATCTCAGATTTCTGGGTTCAGAGGTCACTATACTGGAGCCCTCTAGCAGAATCATGCCCCTAGAGGACAGAGAGATGGCCAGGAGGATGAGCTCCATTCTCAAGGAGCAAGGGGTGGAGATAATCGTTGGCGCGACACCCATGAATGTGGAGGAGGATGGCGAGGGGCTCACCATCTCGTATGAGACGAAGACAGGCCCCAAGGAGGTCTCCTGCTCCTTTCTCCTCCATGCCAGGAGGAGGCCAGCTCTGGAGGATTTGGCTCTGGACAAGGCAGGGTTGGGCAAAACGGATAAGGCCATCCACCTGGATCCCTATCTCGCGACCACCTTATCCCACATCTTCTTTGCAGGGGATGGGGCAGGGGAGCCATTTTATTCCCACAGGGCAACAGCCATGGGGATCCTCGCTGCGGAAAACGCCCTGGGGGCTCGAAGACCGTTTCAATCAGAGAGGGTTCCGAGGACGTATTACACCTTTCCCCAGCTCGCCTCAGTGGGAATGACCGAGTCCCAGGCAAAGGAGCGTGGCTACGAAGTGATATCGGTGACCATCCCCTATGCGACCAACGCCTCGGCCATGATCAGGCTGGAGACAGAAGGTGCCTTGAAGATAGTCTCGGAGAGACGCTATGGGGAGGTCCTAGGGGTCCACATCCTCGGAGCCAATGCCACGGAGTTGATATCCGAAGCGCTCCTGGCAATGGAGCTCGAAGCAACTGTGGAGGAACTCGCTCAGGTGGTGAGGCCCCATCCCAGTTTCTCGGAGACCTTGACGGAGGTGGCCCGGGAGGTCATGGGAGAGGCCATATACTTGCTCAGATGAAGGAGGAGAGCGGATGAGGAATACCCCAACTGCCGAGGAAATGGTCTGGCTTTACAAGACCATGTGCAGGATAAGGGCCTTCGAGACCAAGGTCCAGGAGCTTTTCGCTGCCAATAGGATACCGGGCTTTGTCCATCTCTCAATAGGCGAGGAGGCTGTGGCAACGGGGATAAGCTCGGTTCTCAGGGCCGATGACTACATAACGAGCACCCACAGGGGTCACGGCCATGTCCTGGCAAAAGGGGCAGATCCCAAAAGGATGATGGCTGAGCTTTTTGGCAAGAGAACTGGTTACTGCAAGGGAAAGGGTGGGTCCATGCACATAGCGGACTTTTCTCTGGGAGTCCTAGGGGCCAACGGAGTTGTGGCCGGAGGATTCCCCATAGCAGTGGGGGCAGGCCTCTCTTGCAAGCTCAGGGGCACGGACCAGGTAGTTGTTTGCTATTTCGGAGATGGGGCATCCAACAGAGGCCCTGTTCACGAGGCCATGAACATGGCCAGCATCTGGAAGCTTCCCATCATCTTCGCGTGCGAGAACAACCAGTATGCATCCACAACGCCCTTTTCCTACTCCACTTCCGTGGAGAGGATAGCCTCGAGGGCGGCCGGATACTCCATGCCAGGGGTCACTGTTGATGGGAATGATGTCTTGGCCGTCAGGGAAGCAGCGCTGGAAGCGGTCAAGAGGGCAAGAGAAGGAGGAGGGCCAACCCTCCTCGAAGCCCTAACTTACAGACTGAGGGGCCACTTCGAGGGGGATCCCCAGCGTTACAGGACAAAGGAGGAGGTGGAGAAGGCCAAGGAAAGGGACCCCATTGTGAGGCTTGCCAGCTTCATGCGGAAGAAGAGGCTCCTCACAGCCAAGTTGGAGAAGGAGATACAGGAAGAAGTGGCCAGGGAGATAGAGGAGGCGGTTCGCTTCGCAGAGGAGAGCCCGTATCCAGATCCTGAGGAGGCGCTTCAGGATCTCTACGCTGGGGATGTGGCTCAGGCGGCAATGGGAGGCCTCAGATGACTTCCAGGGAACTCACCAACACGGAGGCAATGGCGGAAGCTTTGAGGGAGGAGATGACCAGAGATCCCTCGGTTTTCATAATCGGCGAGGACATAGTGGCCCACGGGGGCATCTTCGGACAGTTCAGGGGGCTGCCAGAGGCCTTTCCGGGGCGCGTGATAGATACCCCCATATCCGAGACGTGCATACTCGGTGCTGGACTCGGTGCGGCCCTCACTGGGATGAGGCCCTTTGTGGATCTTCATTTCGCCGATTTCATGACCACTGCCATGGACGAGATAGCCAATCAAGCGGCGAAGATTCGCTACATGTTCGGTGGCCAGGCGAAAGTCCCCATGGTCATATGGGCACCGGACGGGGCGGGACTCTCGGCAGCGGCCCACCATTCCCAATCCCTCGAGGCCTGGTTCGTCCATACCCCTGGTCTGAAGGTGGTGTCCCCATGCTTCCCTTACGACGTCAAGGGCCTTATAAAGACAGCCATAAGGGACGAGGATCCAGTGGTCTTCTTCATGCACAAGAAGATCTTCGGCTTGAAGGGACATGTGCCCGAGAAAGAATACCTGATCCCATTGGGCAAGGGGGAGATAAAGAGAGAGGGACGTGACGTGACGGTGATATCTTATTCCATAGCTGTGCTACACGCCCTCGAGGCTGCAAATAGGCTCGCATCCGAAGGTGTGGAGGTTGAGGTCCTGGATCTCAGGACCCTATGGCCCATGGACATGGAGCTCATTGCCCAGAGCGTCTCCAGGACCCATAGGGTGGTTGTGGCCCATGAAGCTTGCATAACGTGCGGGGTCGGTGCTGAGGTGGCTGCCAGGATTCAGGAAGAGCTCTTCGACGAGCTGGATGCACCCGTCCTGAGGGTCGGTGCCAAGAGGGTCCCACACCCCTTCAGCCCGCCCTTGGAGAAATTCGTCATTCCATCGAGTCAAACCATAGAGGATGCCATAAGAAGGGTCATGGAGTGATGGGAGGGGTTGGGATGAAGGTCCTTGTCGCAGGAGTCGGGGGTATTGGCGGCTTTCTAGGGGCAAAGCTGGCCTCAGCGTACTCCTCGAGTGGATCTCACGAGGTATATTTCTTGGCAAGGGGGCCCCATCTGGATGCCATCAAGAAAAACGGGCTCACTTTGAGGAGTCCACTAGGGACCATAACAGCGCACCCGAAAGGGGCCTCGGATGCGGTCTCCCTATGGCCGGAGATGGACTTAGTGATCCTGTGTGTCAAGGGGTATGACCTTCGAGAGACCGCAAAAGGGATTGAGCCCGTTGTGGGTGAGAATACCCTCGTCCTTCCCCTTCAGAATGGGATAGGAAAAAGGGAGGAAGTGGAAAAGGTCCTGGCCAGGGGGCAGGTGGCAGACGGGACCATGTACGTCTTCGCCCACATCCACTCCCCAGGGGTTGTGGTGCATGTGGGGGGGCCGGGCAAGGTGGTCTTTGGCTCTCCCAGGCCTGATCTCGAGCCCAAATTGGAGGAGACAAGAGATCTCCTCTGTGGGGCTCAAATTGAAGCGGACCTGACAACCGAGGTGGAAGTGGCCATCTGGAAGAAGTTCCTGGTCTTGGCGCCCGTTGCTGGCCTGACTGCCCTCTATGGAGCGACAGTGGGAGAGGTCAGAGATGACCAGGGGAAGTGGAATCTTCTCCTCCGGCTCATGGAAGAGGTAGTGGAGCTCGCCAAGGCAAGTGGGGTTTCCTTGGGAGGGGATGCCCTGGATGAGGCCGTGGCTATTGTGAGATCGTTTCCGAGAGATGGGAAAAGTTCCCTGCTCCACGATCTCGAGGCGGGAAGGAAAAACGAGCTCGATTGGCTTCTGGGAAGAGCCCTGGATCTTGGCCGAGATCTGGGGATAAGTCTACCCTTCTTGAAGGAGGTCTACGATGGGATCAGAAGCAGGTGGAGCCCGGGGAGATTCCAGTGAGACTGGAAAGAAAGCCCAAGGCCTGGTGAGGAAGATTCCATGGAACTCGATATTGTCCTTTGTTCTGGGTGCCGTCGTGGGAGGCCTTCTCATCGCCATCCAAGCTAGTGCCCAGAAGCAGGGCGCTCCGTCAGGCTCATTTCAAAAGAGGGTCGTGGCAGAGGAGATAACCCTAGTGGATTCCAATGGCAAGGCGAGGGCCAAGATAACCCCATCACCAGGTGAGGAAGGGGTGAGCCTCGCCCTCTACCACAGGGATGGGAGATATGCCACCTTGTATCGCCTCAACCCAACAGGTCTTCCCACCATGACCCTAGTTCCACTCCAGTAAACGGGAACCTCGCGTTGAAGGACCTTTGAGATCTTTGGGTGAAAAGCCTCCTCCATTCCAGATGCTGGATACATAGCCTGCGAGGCTGAGGGCCTTGAGCTTTGAACAGGAAGGACAGGATTGCCCCCGTGAACTCCGGCCTCAGGAGAGGAGACCAAAGCCCTTGCGTGGGGTCCGCTTAGGTGTTATTCGATAAGTTGACAGGGATTTTTTTTCCGGTTTTTTTGTTTGGAGAAAGGAGCGATCTAGATGGAGGATCTCTTCAAAGACTTTCCATTCAAGTGCACGCTTAGCTTCAAGCCCCTCATAGATTTCTGGCTTTCCCCCTTTTCCCTGGGAAACTCATCCCAGAGCTGTCTTGCAGCTGGCCTTGCTGAGCAGATAGCCAGGGCCCCTGAGCTTTCCGAGTCCATAGAGGATCTCGAGATCATCCGAACCCACATGCCCATAATCAGGGGGCTTCTCACCGCTGTCTTCCCGCCGGCACTTTGGGAAGCGGAGCCCATGGCAGTGGTAGTGCCTTTCTGTATGAAACCCGTTGTCTCGTCTCCTGCCTTTCAGAGGCTGTTTCTCGACCAGGATGGATCCTTCAAGGGCGAGATCCTCGTGGGGAAGGAGGTCTTCTTCAAGGGAAGAATAGCTAGGGCCTACCTCCGGATCTTGAGGGAGTTCTATGGGGTCGAGGAGAATCTCGATTTCCCCATCGTTTGCAGGCTCGAGGATCCCGATACAGGCCTCGACAGATATTTCAGACTCCAGCTCAATCCCAGATTCGTGGAGATAACCCCTGTTGCAGACCTCCCTCCCCTGTCCCAAGAGGACAAACTCAGAGTTCTCGAAAATTTGAACCACCCTGAGGTGCTCAGGGACATCCTGCCCCCGGAAAACTTCGAGATAAAGGGGCTCACCCTGGTGCAGGCTGTGGATGTCACCCAATCCGAGATCATATCAGCCTTGGAAAGGGACCTCATCGATCAAGATTCCATTTTCACCAAGACTGGGTTCCTCAGGCTCCAGGAGAGGCTGAGAACCCTTTTCAGGAGGCCCGATCTCCTTGTGGGGTTCGGAGCCCTCCACGAGGATCAGGTCTTTATCCTCAGTCCTGGGGAGAGTTCCCCCAAGGGGGCTTCGACCACAAGGGCCGAGACAGTGATCCCGAGATCCGAGTTCCAAGGCTCACTTTATGAGAGGGCGATCTCGGAGAGGAGGACCATCCGTGTTCCGGACATGGTTCGGGAGAGGCTCTACTCGAGGCTCGACGAGGAACTTTTGAGCATTGGCGGGAGATCCCTCCTGGTAGCTCCCCTTACCTATCAAGGGGAGGTCATAGGAACCATGCATTTAGTTTCCCCTCGACCAGGAGACCTAGGGCCCGTGGATGCACTGGTCTTGGAACAGATACTCCCCATATTCTCCATGGCGGCCAAAAGAGGCCTCGATGAAATAGAGCACATGGTCCAGGGGGTGATAAAGGAAAAGTGCACCGCTGTGCATCCATCTGTGGAATGGCGTTTTCGGAGGGCAGCTCTCAGCTATTTGGAAAAGTTGAGAAGCGGCCAGCCAGCAGAATTGGAGCCGATAGTTTTCAAGGAGGTCTATCCTCTCTACGGGATTTGCGACATAAGGGGATCGTCGGAGGAGAGGACAAAGGCCATAAAGGAGGATCTGGAGGAGCACCTGGGCTTGGCCCTGGAAGTTATGGAGAAAGCGGAATCCGCCAAGCCCCAGCCCATAATACAGGAACTGGCCTTCAGGTTGAGAAGGGCCCTCGAGAGGGTGAGGCTCGGTCTCGCATCAGGGGATGAGGTGACATTGGTGGCATCCATAAAGTCCGAGGTGGAGCCCCTTTTCCCCTACTTGGAGGGGCTCGGACAAGAAGTTCAAGAGGCCATAAAAAGATACTGGGCTGCAGTGGATCCCCATTTGGGGTCCGTGTACAGGAAGAGAAGGGAGTTCGAGGAGAGTGTCTCCATCCTGACAGCCCGCCTCTCCTCTTACTTGGACAGGGAGGAGGCGGAGGCCCAGATGATGCTTCCCCATTATTTCGAGAAGCACAGGACAGATGGGGTGGACTACATCATCTATGTGGGCCAATCGCTTCTCGAGAAGGGCTTTTTCAGCGAACTCCACTTGGAAAATTTTCGCCTCTGGCAACTCATGTTGGCCTGCGCCCTGGCTTGGTTGAGCGAGCACGAGAAACCCAAGCTGAGAGTACCCTTGGAGGCGACCAATTTGGTGCTCCTCCACAGGATCCCCATGTCCATAAGGTTCCGGTTCGATGAGAAGCGTTTCGACGTCGACGGAACCTATGACATTCGGCACGAGATCCTGAGGGCGAGGGTGGACAAGGCTCTGGTGAGGGGAACGGGGGAGAGGTTGACCCAACCGGGAAAGGTGGCGATCGTGTACTCCCATCAGGAGGAGGCCAGAGAGGCGAGAAGACACCTGGAGTTTTTACAGGCCAAAGGCTTTCTTTGTGGGAAGACGGAGAACCTCGAGCTTGAGGACCTACCTGGCGCCCAAGGACTCAGGGCCATCAGGGTGGAGGTGGACCTGGAATCCCAGGCCTTGAAGGAGCATGTGGAAAGGAGACTCTCTTGAGGGAGCTCGGCGAAGGGCCTTTGGTGGTCGAGGCTAGGTTCTGATAAGATAGATGGAGAGGTTTGGCTCCGAAAATTCACCGAGGGGCCAGGCCGAGGCGCTCCGCCCTGGAAATGGAGGTTTGGAACGTGAAGACACAGCTCGATTATGCCAAGGAAGGGACAGTCACTGAAGAGATGAGGATTGCGGCCCAGGGAGAGCCCGTGAGCCCAGAGGAGCTCATGGGGTTGATAGCCAGGGGCCACGCAGTCCTTCCCAGGAACAGAAATCGTTCCAGTTTCAGGTTCCATGCCATAGGTAAAGGGCTCCATACCAAGGTGAACGCGAACTTGGGGACAAGCGGGGAGTGCAGCGATATGGAGCTCGAGGCAGCGAAGCTGGAAGCTGCCTTGAGGGCCAAGACCCACTCCATCATGGACCTTTCCACAGGTGGAGACTTGGACAGTATAAGAGCCTTCTTCTTGGAGAAATCCCCAGTGATGGTGGGGGCTGTTCCCATCTACACCATAGCCACAGAGAAGGTGAAGAGGGGCGAGCCCCTGGAGACCATGGACGAAGAGGAGCTCCTGAGGAGCATAGAGAAGCAGTGTGCCCAGGGGGTCGATTACATCACTGTCCATTGTGGGGTGACGAGGGATTCGGTGAAGAGGCTCGAGTCTTATAGGAGGATAATGCCCTGCGTTAGCAGAGGCGGATCCATCCTCATGTACTGGATGAAAAGGACAGGGAGGGAAAACCCCCTCTACGCTTACTTCGACGACCTTTTGGAGATAGCCCACAAGCACGATGTTACCCTGAGCCTCGGCGATGGCTTCAGGCCTGGTACCATCCTGGATGCCACGGACGGGCCCCAGATAGAGGAACTCATGATCCTCGGGGAGCTGGCAAGGAGGGCGAGGGCAAAGGGGGTTCAAGTGATGATAGAGGGCCCTGGCCATGTGCCCCTGCGGGATATAGAGTCCCACATCCTCCTGGAGAAAAGACTCTGCGATGGGGCTCCCTTCTATGTCCTGGGTCCCCTTCCGACGGACATAGCCCCAGGGTATGACCACATCACATCGGCGATAGGAGGAGCCATAGCAGGTGCAGCTGGAGCCGATTTCCTTTGCTATGTGACCCCTGCGGAGCACCTCTGTCTGCCCAATGCCGATGACGTTTTCCTTGGGGTGATGGCAGCCAGGATAGCGGCCCATGTGGCGGACATAGCCAAAGGGCTTCCAGGAGCAATGGAGCAGGACAGGAGGATGTCCATATGCAGACAGAAGCTCGACTGGGAGGGGATGATACGGGAGTCCATAGATCCAGAGCTCACAAGATCGAGGTTGCAAGTGGCCCAGGACAAGGAAGGATGCTCCATGTGCGGGAAGCTCTGTGCGGTGAAGCTGAGTAGACAGGTCGCCCCTCTAGCCCTCTGAAACTCAAAGCAAAAAGGGGCAAGGGGCCTTTCACCATCAGGGTCCGCCTTCTCCTCGCTCCCAAAGCGCAGGAAAAAGATGTTCTCGTTCGTGGTACAGTTTGTGCCTCTGGGCTCCCCTGTTTTCCCATGCGATCCTCTGGAGTTCCACTGGGGAAGGGACGAAATTCCACAGTACAGGCCCTTGAGGGAGAGTGCCCTTCTGTCCTCAGGCTTTGCCCTTGGAGAGGGTTTTGAGCCATAATGACAGAGATTCCCTTCGACAACGTGTGCGGGAGGTGGACCATGGGACACAAGAAGACCGAGAAGGAGAGGGCTGAGGGGGATGTCAAAAGGGAGGCGGGGAGAAAATCCCAGGGCCACAAAGAGGAGAAAAAGGGCAGAAAAGTCGAGCTCAGGTACATCGATCCCGATGCCAAGGAGGTCTTCGTGGCAGGGGACTTCAATGGCTGGGATACCACTTCCCATCCCATGAAAAGGGACAAGGAAGGGGTCTGGAAGGCCAAGCTCAGGCTTCCTCCTGGAAGATACGAGTACAAGTTCTTTGCCGATGGAAAGTGGATCCACTATGTGAAGGGAGTGGAGAGGGTCCCAAATCCTTTCGGCACAGAGAACATGGTCCTCTGGGTGGACTGAACCGTCTTCCTCTTGATCCTCCGGAGCGGAAAGGAGCCTCTCAGGCACGAAGAGGGGACGTATTTTTGAGGAAAAGAGGGGTCTTAGGCTGAAGAGAGCTCTTTGATATTGCACCAGGGATATGGGGTCCACCTAGGCGAGCGTAGCCAAGGGAGCTTCGAGGAGATTGACTCGAGGAGGAATGGGCGGCCATGGGCCCAGCACTCTTCACCGTTAT
>Ga0209162_1000275_pt1 | contig 57259 bp, 67 predicted proteins | sample YNPNPMetaG_FD_187121 | JGI IMG/M metagenome (GOLD analysis project Ga0209162, IMG submission 187121) | Anoxygenic and chlorotrophic microbial mat microbial communities from Yellowstone National Park, USA - YNP NP MetaG (SPAdes) (version 2) ...
AAAAAAAGAATGCGTTAGAGGGTTGAATTCAAATGCTGAATAGAAGCGTTATTTCCATCGCGAAGAAAGAGTTCATGGATAACATTAGGAATAAATGGATTATTATACTATCAACTCTCTTCGCTGTTTTAACCATTGTCTTCTCTTTTTTTGGTTCTGTGTTTAGTACAGGATGGCAGGATATAGGTGGGACTATATCCAGTATGATGTCTATAGTAAATCTTCTTGTACCAATAATAGCTATCATATTAGGTTACAGTGCCATAGTAGGGGAGATTGAAAGAGGATCTATGGGTTCTCTGTTAGCTCTACCTACTACGCGTCTGGAGATAATAACTGGTAAATTAATTGGTCTTGGTGGTGTACTATCAACCTCTATAATCATTGGTTTCGGTATAGCAGGTGTGATAATAGGGTTGAACGTACCTGATCCTGATATACTAGCGTACCTGGTTTTCATAGCTGCTACTATACTACTAGGTTTAGTGTTCCTTAGCATGGCTATCTTCTTTTCAACGTTATTTAAGAAGAGGTCATCAGCTATAGGCGGTGCTATATTCTTATGGATGCTTTTCATTATAATTATACCCCTGGTTATTCAAGGTATGCTCATAGTTGATATCGGTGTGGAAACCCTGCTGAGCGGAGAGGAGTTAGAAGCACCAGGGTGGTACTATACTGCGTTGCTTGTTAACCCTGGTTCAATGTATCAGTCTATAATATCTTTATCCATAGAGTCTCTTCGTAATATAGGTGGTATAATCAGGATGACGTACCCTGATTATTACTCTCCTTTGTCTTTATCATTGTTACTTTTTTTATGGGTTATTGTCTTCTTCATGTTAGCTTATTGGCGTTTCAGTGTAAAAGACTTATAAGAGATACTAAGATAAAAGCAACATCATAGGAGGAGTACTAAGAGATGTTCATTGAAAAAAAAGATGAGGTAAAAAAGCAGGGGGGTTTAGAAGTTAAAATCCATGGTGTATATCTTATCCATGATGAATCTTCTAACATGATCCATATCTGAGTCTAGGTATATCGCGCCTATTATAGCTTCTAAAGCGTTAGCTAGGTTGGTTTTATTCTCAGCTCCGTTCTGCTTCCTTTCACCTTTACCTAGTAGCAACTTGTTCCCTATATTTAGCTGCGTTGCTCTCTCAGCTAGTAGTTTATTGTTAACGCTTATAGCTCTCCTCCTTGTGAGTTCACCCTCTGAGAAGTACTTGTTACTCTTGTAGAGTTGTTCAGCTATTACAAAGTTTAGTATACTATCACCTAGGAATTCTAAACGCTCATTGTACTCTAAAGGATAGGAGGCTTCAAAAGCGTATGTTTTATGTGTTAACGCTTTTACTAATAAATCCTTATTCTTGAAGGTGTAACCTAGGCTGCGTTCAAGTGCTTCTATATCCTCTGCTCTCATAGTTGCATCATCCGTGTCTGTTTATATTATAGATAACGTATATTAAATTAGTATTTAATTTAATGTTTTAATTTTTATCTTATCTGTTCATAGTGTTATCAGATGGGTGAGCTGTGCAGCTAGTTCTTTATCATCTAGTGATTCTATGAATTCTTCTTTTGATTTATATGGGCGTTTCATCATTATCCTCATAGCTCTACCCTTACCTATACCAGGTATAGCCTCTAATATCTCACTGCTAGCGTTGTTGATGTTAACAGGGTAAGGTATACCAGTTGCTGATCTGTAACCATGATCAGTTATATACACATCGTAGAATCTACGGAGCTGATGGGTTCCTATTATACCTATAAGTAACGGGTAGCTACCTATCTGCCTTCCGAATGTTACTTTACCTTCATGCATCTCAGTGTATATGTTTCTCAGTATCGTGCCTTTTGGTATCAACCTCTCTAGTAACACATGCTCTATATGTGTTTGCACTGCATGTTTGAATCTATGGAAATCTATTTTATGCTTCTTTATGATCCTGTTACCTATCTCATTCATCCTAGTACCAGGTATAGGTATAACCTGTCTTATATTGATACGACGTAGCAGTAGACCCTTATCAACGATGCTCTTCAAAAATAAATAATCAAGCTTGTAGGTTTCTTTTGTCTCACCTATTAAACCGAATACAAAGTTCAAGCCAGGTAGCAGCTCAGGTAGACCATTCACGCCTCTTCTACTGCCGAGATTGTTGAATAGTTCAACTACTTCTAAAACCTCATCAGCTGATGCTTTAAGGTTGTTTTTTTTGATTACAACAGGGTCGACGCTCTCCACGCCTAGAGCAGCGACATCACCAGGTGTATGATACCTTATTATACTCTGGATGATTTGTTTTGACTCTGATTTATATCTGGATACTACACCAGGGTTGACGTTATCAATATGCAGTGTTAGCAGATCAGGTGCGATGCTTCTTATACCTTTGAATAATCTCTCTATAGCCTCCGGGTCTGGTTTAGGGTACTCTTCTTTACCTGTATCCTTAGCCATGTATGAGAATAAGCATGGTTGACTACCTAAGCGGAAATGCCTGACACTGTTTCGATATAACGCTTCAACCTCTGAGATTATATCCTTGATGGAGCGGAAGACTGGTAATCCTTTACTAGGTTCACTGCAGAATGAGCATCCACCTGTTATACTACGTGGGCATCCTCTATACGTTTCAATCTCAGCTATGAGGCTATCAGGGTAGTGTGGATGCTGAGTGCATATATCAGCGCCTCTCACAGCGTATCTGGATATTTGATGAGGATCTGATCTACATGATGAATCATCTATCTCGTCTTTTTTTAAACCATTTTTTAGTAGATCAGGTATGATGACTTCAGCGTCCCCTTTTATAATCAAGTTGAATATGTTATCCATTGTTTTTACATCGCGTACGTGTTTACCACCAGATGAACCAAAACCATATCTCGCAGCTGGTCCGCATAGTATCTTAAATGGTTTCTCTATATCTGAGAAGTACTTTATTATCTCATTTGGGCTCATGGGTAAACCAGATAGGTATTTACCTGGTACTGTTACACCTGCTATTACTATAATTATATCTGATTTTCTTATTTCTTCTATGATTGATTGGTTTATCCTTATCTGGTCTATGGTTTTATATAGGATCCTAGCTGAGTGACTAGTCTCCCATATGGCGCCTGCTATGTATCTAGGATAAGGGCTTATGTATGGTGGTACACCTAGGCATGTAGGCTCATCAATATAACCATCAACTATAGATATCATCATGATTCTCGTTATACTACAAGTTTTTTTTATCAGGTTCTCTTAATACCTTATGGTTTTTTATAAATAATGGGTGCTATCCAGTGTGTAGCGTTATACTGTATATCTTCAACAAATGAGATAAATTTATATATAATTTATTATAATTATCATATTTGGATAGTTTATGCGTTTGAGAGTATACCTACCAGGAGTTATAGTATCATTATTGCTTTTGCCATCGCTTGTTTTTAGTGCATACGCTTCTACCATATACGCCGCTTCAAACAATAGTGGTGGCGTAGTAGGCTTTATACGTGGTGGTTTAGGTGTTAAAGCAAGGATTGATAACTATCAGCTCGCATGGGGTAATCGTGATATAGTATGGTACCTCTCCATTGAAGGAGATTTTGTTTTATTTGGTTCATGTAGCGGTACAGTACCTGCTATGGGTAAAGGGTTTGCTCATAGCTCGATCTTCCCACCAGCTATGGGTTTCGGCGCGGTTACAGTAACATTGAATATATACGGGCATGACGGTGTACTACTTGAGACTCATCAACGTTCAGGTTTTATGATAGGGCCTTTTGTTATTCTACTGTAAAGAAAGCAGAGTGAAAGACTAAACTAATACAGTAAGAACAGCAGGGTTAAACATTTGAAATCAGGAAAGAAAAACAGAGACAAATAACAAGTAAAAAAAACGTGTTTTATCTAAATTTTTATTCAGCTCAGCCTTGTTCAACAGAGTGAACTATTAAAATCCTATGTTGACTCTAAAGCAGGTACCTGAAGAAATATCATTAGCTGATCTAAGTTAAATACTTTGAATAAAGCTAAAAAACAAATACGTTATTACACATTTAAAACATTATTAAATATTTAGGTGGTGCAGGGCTATAAAGAAGAAATGCCCTCAATGTGGCTCAAAAGCAGTGAGATTATACCAGAATAAAACAGAGAATAAAAGAAGGAAATGGGCGGGAGTGGCATGGTATTGCACCAGGTGCGAGTACGTATACAACGTGGCAAGTGATACTTTAATGTACCCTATAGGTGGTAAACCCTACGATGACTCATTCAATGAGCATTGCCCGAACTGTGATCTAAAACTCAAGAGGATATTCAGACATGAGAACCCGCAATTAGGGGTTCAACGTTTCATCTCCATGGGTTGGTACTGCAACCGCTGCAGATACGTATGGCTTGATAAGAAAAAAAATTAAAAAAACCTCTCTCTTGTAATGATTTTTACATAAACAATTAAATATATCTATTTCATTTGTCCCAGACGAAACCACAAAATAAAAGGAAAGGAATCAGAGAAAATGAAACGCAGCTCAAGAGACTGGAAGAAAAGAAGAAAGATGCGCTGGAAATGGCGTAAGAAACGTATGCGAAGGGAAAAAAGAGCTCGTAAGAAGAAGTAACAATAGAATCCTTCTGATTTGTTTAAACTTGTTGTCTGGGAGCATGGTGTAACCCGGCATCATTGCGGGCTCCAGTTACGGGGAATGATTAGAAGAGGGTCATCTGAGTAATGATGAATAACTGGAGCGATGACCTTAGAAGAGACCCGCCGATCTGGGTTCAAATCCCAGTGCTCCCATACCCTGTCACTCTTGTTGTTTCCACTCGAAACAGGGGTAAAACAGGGTTATCTTGGTTTAACGTGTTACCCTCTCTCATTTTTTATGAAATTTAAGGACATGTTTTCATCCAATTATACGGGGCACGGTCGTAGTATTGTTTCGCATCTTTGATGTATATCATGGTGGTTTTGACGTCATCATGTCCGAGCCAGTCACAGACATCGAATTCAGCGAATGTTCCGTGTTTACTGAGTCGTTGTCAAAGTTTTCGTGGTGTCACGGGTTTATCATTTTTCCACAGGAATAAAGCGTTTCCGGAGTATTGGTTTGCGACCTTTGGTCGCCAGTAGTCAATCCAGTTCTTGAAGCTCTTATGTGTCTTTTAGGTAAGGATTTGTTTTCTCGGTGTGATTCTTCGTGTCTTTTTTGACTTCTTGGTTTCAGTGATAATAATGAATCCTGTCTGGTTGTCATCGATGAAGACATCGTCGAGTTTCATTTCGCAAATTTCACTGGGTACATAACCAACTCCTGTTTGTTCGCGGTAATCCATATGTCTGATGAAGTTTTCGTATGTTGGATTTCTGAAATCAACTGGCGACGGAAAAACTGAGACCGCTTTGCTTCCTAGATTTAATAATATAAACAAAATAATTTATACATTGCCTACTGTGACCACTGTTGAATCAATGAGACACCGTTTTGAAGAATATTTCGGGAAGTACAACGTATCTTTTTCGCATCATCTTCTGTTTTTGAGTCTACATGATGAAGAACGATTGGAGGAAAAAATATCATGAATACAATATCAAAAAAACAGTTGTGACAACGATAGATAGAATTCTGTTGGCTCTGATGAATTACCGGCATTATCCTCTGCTTGAGATTTCACTAAACAACTCATATCTAATTGTAGATGAAATTCACAGTTATTCACCTTTTACTCTTTCTCTAATTTTTGATGCACTTGAATATCTCAAGAAAAATCATAATACTAAGATATTGGTTATGTCAGCGACTTTACCAAAATTAATTGAAGAAGAATTAAAAAAGAGGTTAAATGCTCAAGAAATTCTACCTCAGATAATGATCGAGAAAAGATATAGTGATCGAAAGAGAGTAAAGATGTATTTATTGTTCAATTCTTCTTTTTAATACCCATACCGCAAGATAAAATAAAACGATTGAATAAAATACGAGGACAACAACACTGATCGCTGGATGAACCAGATCATATGATCCTGTGATAAAAAACTGAATCAGATCCACAGAATATGTCAATGGAAGTACATATGCTAAAGGGTGGAGGAACGACGGTAGAGCGCTTACAGGGATGAAAACGCCACAGAGGAAAATCATTGGAAAACGGAAAAAGTTCGCCAAGGTCATCGCATCAAAGATCTCTTTTACAGCAACTGAGACCAGGGTTCCAAACACTGAAAAGACAAAAGCAGAAAGCACCAACGATAAAAATAAAAATATTGTATTTGAAAATGGGATACCTAAAAAGATAATCGATCCAATGAGAAATATGCTTGAAATGAGAACCCCGAAGATGACTCCACCGATAACTTTTCCAAATAAAATCGCTTGAAGAGACAACGGCGCAAGTAGTAACCGTTCAAACGTTTTTGTCCTCCGCTCAAAAACAATGACAATCGCTTCTGCTGACGTTGCGGCAAACAGAATCGACATCGCAATCAACCCAGATGCTAAATCCTTTACACCTGACGGGTTTCGTAGGATGAATGCAAGTGCCATCACAATAGGAAACATAATCCCCCAGCTCAAGTTGGGAGGTTTGAAATAATACATTCTCAGGTCTTTCAACGCGATGTACAACGATCCTTTTATTTCTTCTTTAAACATTGTTTATCGCTCCCTTTCTTTTTCAACAAGCATAATTTCTTCTTTCAACCCAGTGATTTCAATAAAGGCTTCTTCCAAATTTTTCGAGTTCGTCTTTGCTATAAGATTTTTTGGTGTGTCAACTGTTTTTATAGTGCCATTCACTAGTATTGCGACGCGGTCACAGAGTTGTTCTGCTTCTTCGATGTAATGCGTAGTGAGAAAAATAGTGACGCCCAAATCCTTCAATTCTTTAATCAATGCTCGTAGGATTCGTGCGGAGAGTATATCTAAACCCGTCGTTGGTTCATCGAGGAATACTATCTGCGGAGAATGGATGAGCGCTGCAGCAATCGTCACCTTTCGTTTCATACCTTTCGATAGTGTAGCAAACTTCGCATCTCGCTTCGATTCAAGATCAAATTTATTCAGTAACTCATCTATCTGTTTCTGCAGATCTAATCGAGATACACCATACAACTGTCCTACGAACCTGAGATTATCAAAAACACTGAGCTCGTCGTACAGATTAGACTCCTCGGTAACCACACCCATTGTCCTTTTAATTTCAACAATCTGCGTCCGGATGTCTTTTCCATGTACTGTTGCTGTTCCTTCAGTCGGCTGTATCAACCCAGTTAGCATCTTTATCGTGGTTGTTTTACCGGCGCCGTTCGGTCCAAGAAAACCAAAGATCTCACCTCGCTTCACTGTAAAACTGATGTGATTAATGGCAAGAATATCTTTATACTGCTTCGTCAAATTCGATACGTCAATTATATTCTCTTTATTCATCTCAGTAAACTCCAAACAATCGTATTGTATTTATTGTTGCGTAATTTGCACGCCGAGAATTTTCGCACCATTTCTTGTTCTCATTGAAAGTGTTGCTGGTTCTGTGATAAGACAATGTCCTTCTGAAAGAATCTTGTTCTCTTGGTTGATATCTATATCTACTTCCCCTTTGATGACGTAGAATATCACATAGGAATCCATTTTGCATGTTGGCATTTCCCCATCAGGTGGAAGCTCGATGATTCTTACTTTAAAATTACTCTGTGAATAAAGAATATTTTTATTTCTTTCTGCATATGGGTATGCTTTTATTTTGTTAAAGTCAAACACATTCATTCTATTTTCCTTCTTTTTGTTCCAATAAATTGATCTCAATTTTCTTTTTTTTCAACTTCCATATTTTCTCCGGAGCCCCACCGCCTTCTTCTTTGTATTGGGCAACTTCGATTATTCCAGCATTTTTGAGTTCTGAAAGATGATAGTATAATCCAGATGATGTTATGTTTTCATTGTTTTTCAAAAGATAATCATAGATTTCTTTTGTACTCTTTTTATCTTCTCCAATGTATCGGATGATCGTCCATCGTGTAGGACAGTGAAGCGCACGTACGTATTTTTTAAGTGGATTTGGTTGACAGTCACAATCGCACATAAAATTCACCACAATATTATAGTATAATACTGTAATATTGTAGTAATATTTATAGTTACTCATTTTCTAAATAAAAATTAAAAATGGTATTTATTTTTACCAGAGAGTAACTCCCCAGAATCTAATTGCCATAATTACTCCGATAGCAATAATTATGATACCAAAAATTCTCTGCATCCATCTACCCGCTCGTACATATTTATTTCCAACTTTACCACGAATACCACTTGTCACAGCACACAATGGAATTATAGGAATACCATGACCAAGCCCAAAGACAAATAAAAGAAGACCACCCATTAAAAGAGAAATATTTTGTGTAAGCATGAGAATGAACACAGGCATCATCAAACTCATTGCACAAGGTGCCCATCCAATTGAAAAAAGTATGCCAAGAAAAAATGCACCAAGATAAATAGATTTTTTACTAAGTTTGAAAAAGATTTTTTGTCCTTTTTCTAACACTTCAGAATCAGATTGTTTTTTAGCTCTTAGTCTAATCATTTCTTTTAACGGTTTAAAAACATTTATACCCAATATTACAAGTATAATCCCTGCTACAAGATAAAACAAAGTAGATGCTTCAATAAAAAATCCTATTGATGAGAGAATTAAGCCAAAAACAAAAAACACAAGCGCCATACCTAAAGTAAAAACAACACCTACTAAAACACCTTGTAAAGAATATTTCTTTGAAATATTTTCTGACGTTTTTTGTAATGAACCAACATAAGAAATCATTGCAACAAGTAAAGCAAGAGAACAAGGAGTTATTGAAGTTAAAATACCAAGTATAAAGATGCTTATAAAGGTTATTTCTTGATGAATATCTTTTTCTAACAATCTTTGAAGATTTTGATATCCTTTTACTTCAGCTAGGTTCCCTATTTCAATAGACTGAATATCTCTTTGTAATAATTCAGCAGTTTGTATGCCATCGATTTTTCCTTTTCCCATACAATACACATGATAAACACCAACGATATTCTGGTTTCTATCAATGAGCACAAGACCAGGGTTGGAAAATGCACCATCAACTGTCCAGTATTTTTGATACAGATTGGTTATAGGAAATGGAGCAAAATCCTCAACCCAATGCCAACTCACATTCACATCAAAATCCCGTTCCGCCATATCCCTGCCAGTTACAGAGTAGGGATTCTTCCTGATGTTAATAGTGATAACAGTTACATTGTGATTGAAATTAAAGAGTTTTTCAAGTTCGACTATCTGCCCTTTCATCTCCTTAAGACATTCAATGCACACCGGCTCTTCCACCTGTGTGAAATGAAGAATAACAACATTTCCTTCATAATCGCTTAAAGAAAACTCTTGACCGTTTTCATCTATAGCTGTGAAATTAGGTGCAGGGATGATTTCAGTATTTCCTGCTTGCGATACTGGGAAGAGTGTTGTTATTGCAATTATTATCAAGGTTATTAAAAAAAGACTTGGAATCTTATATTTCAGACTATCATCCTCCATTGTTTATATGATGATAATACATTGCATCTTTCATCCAACTTTCAATTTCAGACTCAGTCATATCACCCTCCCATGCATGCCAAGCAACTTGCTTGGAACCATCCTTCTCAATCAATGTAATAATCCCAGTCAATGCAATATAATGAGGAGCACCATTAGGATCGTAGATAAGTGCGTCGTATCCTTTTTGTTCTAAATCTCCTCCTTGATCAATATCTAAATCATAAAAAACCAGATTTTCTTTTTTGTATTTCTCTGCTAAAGCAATAACTCGTTCTGCCTGAGGGGCACACCATTTACAGTACATTCTATGAACAACAAAGACAACACACCCTTTTTGAAGCGAATTAATCACCCATTGAGGATGAGTCATTTTTCCATCAATGGGATGATCCACCCAGAAATCATTATTACCTATGCCAAGAGGATGAACTGGCGTATACGTATCCAACCATGATGACCCATGAGAATCATTCCCGTTATTATCTGAGTTATCGGAAGAACCTGAAAAAAGAAAAAGCATTGCGGCAACAACAACCAACACGACCAAGACCCCAACAATCACTCCTTTCGACACCCTTGGTTTATGCTGTTGTCCTTTTTTCGGTAACACCTTAACTAAAGACTCATCAACATCTTCAATCTTTTTATCATGCACATGTTTCAGATGAGCAGAAATGTTCTCTTTTTTTAGTTTTGTTTTACATTCAGGGCAAATCACCCATACTTCCTCATTTTTTTCTGTACTCATTGTTTAATCAACCAGCCTTTTCTAACTTTAAGGTTTTAAAAACAGCTTTTCTGATTAGTTCCTCAGGGATCTCCTCATAAGTTTTACCATCGTATTGTATTGTTCTGCAATAGGCTTGATTTCCAGTAATACATGAACATGATTCACAATAATTTTCTGAAACATTTGCCCTGGGAAGTATTTGTTCAAGAGGTTTATCATTTATAAGGATCATATTTGATTGTTGGATATCTTGTTTTGATAATTTTGTCTCTTTGAATATTATTTTGATATTTTTTAATTTTAGTTCCTTCTCTAAGTCTGAGATGACTTGGTACAATGTTTTACCTGTTTTTGAACATCGAAGACAAGTGCTGTTATTTAATTCAAGATGTCTCCATTCTATTGTCAGATGCTTCATCCTTTTAATTTCTCCTTCACCACGTGTTCAACCTTAGCGATATCCTTCTCATCAAGCTGAAAATCCGATGATTTCTTGATGCCCAACTCAGTGACAACAACATGCACAGTAACAGGGCAGTTTGCATGTTCTAAGGTTTTCCGTGCGCAATGCACAGGGCATCCATCAATGGCAACAACTTTTTTTACTTCTCGTGTAGCTTCTGCAAAACCACTGATATGACCACCAATACCTGCAAGACAATACATACCACCAACACCTTGAGCTGCGAGATTTTTCGCTGTTTCGTTTGCTAGTTGCCCAACATTTGAACCGCCTGAACATGAGAATATTAAAACCTCATCAGCCTCACAGAGACATTTATCTTTCTTCATCTTAGAATCACCTATTTTGTAAGAGTTTCTTTATTTCCTCTCTACTGGGGGTATGCCCAACTATTTTTACCTCACCGTCAACAACTACAGCTGGTGTCATCATAACACCACGGTTCACAATCTCCTGCAAATCTTCAACTTTAATAACCTCTGCGTTTATCCCTAGCTCTTCAACTACTTTTTTAACTATTTTCTCAGTCGCCTTGCACTTAGGACAACCTGTTCCTAAAATCTCTATTTTCATTCACTAACCTCCCTTTTTTCACTCGCGTTTTATCACTTCTTCAATCAATTTTTTCACATTCTTTTCAATCTGATCCCTGATCCGCCTATACTCCTCAACTGGTTTACCTTTCGGATCATCGATATTCCATTCGATCGTCTTACTTCGAGGGGTTATAGGGCAGCCGTTGATACAACCCATGGTAACGATATAATCAAATTCGTTATTCATAGAAAATGAAAGCATTTTAGGAATAAAACCACTGATATCAATATTTTTTTCTTTCATAACCTGCACTGCGATAGGGTCAACTTGTCTTGCAGGGTTTGTACCAGCGCTATCAGCTACAGCGTTCCTGGCATAACTATTGAAGAATCCTTTAGCCATCTGACTGCGGCACGCGTTTTCCACACATACAAAAAGAACCTTTTTCATGATGCTGAGACCTCCTTTTTACGAAACCAATGCTGCGTTCTCAGACATATCCTGACTAAAAGAAGCATCACTGGGACTTCCATAAGAACACCAACAACAGTTGCAAGAGCAGCACCTGAGGTTAAACCAAACAGCATGATAGCGACAGCTATAGCTACCTCAAAATGATTACTTGCACCGATCTGCGCTGACGGAGCAGCATCCTCATATGAGAGCTGAAGGAGTTTTGCTAACCCGTAGGAAAACCAGAAAATCACTTGGTTCTGGATAAACAACGGTATAAAAATCAATGCAATGATCACTGGTTGTTCTATGATTACATCCCCCTGCAGGCTAAACAAAACGACTAACGTGATTAACAAAGCAACAATAGCAACGTAATGTAAAAACGGGGCGAAACGCGCTTCAAACCATTCTTTTCCTTTTCGCTTCAGGATTTGATTCCGAGATATGTACCCTGCTACTAGAGGTAAACCTACGTAGATTCCTATAGACAACGCCATCGTCTCCCAGGGAACAGGTATACTAGCGACGCCTAGGAGGAAGGCAGCAAGCGGTGCATAAAGCAAGAGCATAGTCAGTGAATTAATCGCAACCATAACCAAGGTATGACCCATATTACCTTTTGAAAGATAACTCCAGACTAACACCATAGCGGTGCAAGGAGCAACACCGAGGAGGATCATACCCGCAGTATACTGCGATGCTAGATTCGGATCCAAGAAACCAGCAAAGATAACACTCATGAACAACCAGGCGAATAACGCCATGGTGAATGGTTTAACCGCCCAATTCACAAATAATGTGAGCGCGACAGGTTTAGGTGCCTTCCCTGCCTCAATCACCTTCCTAAAATCTATCTGCACCATGATCGGATAAATCATGAAAAACAAACAAATCGCTATAGGTAGAGAAACCTGCGCGTACTGTAACGTATTCAAAAACCCTGCTGCCTCTGGGAATATCCTCCCTACTAGGATACCTGCAATAATACAAAGCAGAACCCAAACAGTGAGATACTTTTCAAAAAAACCTAATTTTTTTTCCGCATCCATTCACTCTTCACCTCGTATCTTACAATAATCTTGATATTCGCTAAAAAACACATCATCATGCTGCTTTCCAAAACCTAGAACTAAACATTCATAGTTTTTCATCAGTTCTAAGAGTTCTTTTTTTGGGGTTTTTTCATCCTGTCCTCTCATTTCATACGCCTCTTGACGTGTTTCATCAAGATGCATTATATCAGTGATGATCTGGGGTATATCACTCATGACACTTACAGTGCAACATGGTTTTTTTCTCATATCCATGATTCCACCTTGCATACATCACCCCGCGATAAGCCCATACATAAATCCAATGAGCGCAGCAATAACAATTACTAATGCAAAGTACGTTAACGCTTTTTTAATACCTATAACTCTTGTAATAACTATCATAGCGGGAAGGCTCAAAGAAGGACCAGCCAGCAACAAAGCAAGAGCAGGACCACCACCCATAAGACCCGCACTATACCCAAACAAGTTCCCAACAATAGCAACCTCTAAAAGAGTCGGCATATACAAAATAGCACCGATCACTGATGCAAGGAAACAAGAAAAAATATCATTCCCACCGATGTACGGGGCAACAGCAACACCAACAGCATTACTTGCATCAGTACCAGGGACAAAATATGCAGCGATGCCACCGATTATCCCAACAATAAAAACACCAATAAGAAGTATTGGAAAGATCTTCTTCGTTAAACCCCATGTCTCCAGTCCCCAGTTTTTCACTTCATCCCGAGTATAATAAAAAATGAGGATACCGGAAACAACCAACGTCAACATGTACACTATGGCGAGTTTTGGAACCCATGGAATATATTCACTACTTGCAGCTCCGATAACAAGAATAAGCACAAGTAAAATTAGAAACAATATTGACACCCAGAGAGGACGGCTGCTTTTCTCCCCACTGGTTTTAACCTGGAAGATATCATTATTGTCTTTCTTTTTTTCTGATTCTTCTTTCCTGAAGATGAACGCCATTAGCAAACCGATGACTACTGCCATTACAATCGCAGCGATCGCACGTGCAAGACCGATATCATACCCAAGCACTTGCGCAGTCAGAACAATAGCTAGGATATTAATAGCAGGACCTGAAAACAGAAAGGCTGTTGCAGGGCCGATACCTGCACCGCGTTTATGAATACTTGTAAACAACGGGAGAATAGTGCAACTGCACACAGCGAGAATAGTACCTGAAACCGCTGCAACAGGATAAGAAATATATTTTTTAGTATTCACGCCAAAATATTTCATTACTGATTGTTTTGAAACAAAAGCTGCGATTGCGCCAGCGATAAAAAACGCTGGGATCAAACAAGTTAACACATGCGCTGAGAGATACTCCTGCAACGCGTTAAAACCTGCTATTAAAATATCAATTATCTCCATTATGCTACCCCTTTAATCTGTTAGCGATATCGACCAGTTTAAACACGTTTTTATCTGCAATACTAAGCAGAATACGGGTTCCATCTTTTCGTTCGTTCACAAGACCTGCTTGTTTAAGGATCTTCAAATGAAGAGAGACGTTAGGCTGTGATTTCCCAGTGTATGGTATGATTTCGCAGATGCATTTTTCTTTGTTTTTGATACATTCAAGGATTTTAAGTCGGGTTGGATCTGCTAATGCTTTGAATATTTCTATCGCATTCATCGAGCAGGTATAAGTATATTTAAATATTTAAATATTTTTATGATTTCTGGTGTCGTTAACTTAAAGGATTGTTAACCACAACCAAATAATTCCACAACGGATGACGCACATAAGGAGCTATATGGGATTTAAAACAGTAAGAAAAAACAATATGCCCCTCAGTAAAGTTAACAGCATACTTTATATACCGCATATTTTTAAAGTTTTAATTAATCTACTTTAAAACACTATAGATTTGATTAACCCTGCTGGAGGGAATTAAGGCAAGGAAAATAAAAAATGTTATGGATAATAATCAGTATATCATCTATCATCTGTCTGCTGTTCATATCCGCGTTTCTATCTAGTGTAGAAATGGCTTTTGTCACTGCTAACAGAGCCTTAGTGAAGGATAAAGCAAGAGAGGGGGATAAACACGCTCAGATCCTAGATGATCTGATGCATAAACCTGATAGAGTCATAAGCGCTATTGTCATAGGTAACAACTTTGTAAACATCCTTGCCTCCATCCTAGCTGGTGCAACCGCTACAATAACACTTGGTAACATCGGCATAGGTTTAGCTACATTAGTCATGATGATCATCGTGATAATATTCTGCGAAGCAACCCCTAAGAGCTTCGGCATGAACAACCTGCATCTTGCTCTACGCTCCGCTAGGGCAATCGCTTTCATCACTTGGTTTTTCCATCCTTTTGCAGCTGTGGTTACAAGTATATCAGACGGTTTGATCAAGATGACGGGAAGAGAAAAACCTAGATTATCATTAGTAACAGAACGTGAGATAATGGCTATGGTTAGACTAGGAGAATCGCAGGGTACTATAGCTAGTGATGAACGCGAGATGGTGAAGGAGGTTTTTGAGTTCGATGAGACAAAAGGATACGAAATTTATACGCCTAAAAATAAGATCGTTTTCATCCATGAAGACGAGACCATATCCCAGATGATACGAACCTCAATAGAAACTGGTTATTCTCGTTTCCCTGTTTACAGACGTGACCATGACGACATCATAGGAATGGTGCACATCAAGGATACTTTAGCTGTAACTGATCACAACAAACCTGTGAAATCCATTATACGGCCGATATTGAAGGTCGACCCGAGTATGAAAGCAGATGATATACTACGAGCTATGAAAGATAAAAAAACCCATCTAGCATTAGTACAGAGCCCAGATGGTAAAACATTAGGTCTTGTTTCAATGGAGGATCTAATAGAGGAGATATTCGGCGAGATATCTGATGAATACGACGTTGACACCACATGAATTAATAATGAAACATCGCAGATGATTCATAAACAGGTAGCAGCACCCCATAACTTTAGGCGTCTATCAAAATGGAGTAGAAAAAAATGAAAAGAAAAGATTTAAAGAGAGTTAAGTATATTTCTCTAATCCAGAAATCTTTAATTATAACTGTTTAATACCCTATACAAAATTAGAGGAACAAAAAAAGAATAACACGTGGATGGTGAAATACTTTGATAAATATCAGAAAATTCAATATATGGACCGTGTTATCCATAATATTCATCATAGCTGGGCTTCTATTTTACATCTCTTGGGGTGTGAAATACGGTGTATGGTACGATATAGGTATATACTCTGTAACTATACTATTCACCATAGGTGGCGTATGCGGTGTAGTACTCTCGTTATACGAGAAGAAAGAAGAGACCATTTAAAAAACCTTTCACTAAAAACTAGTCAACCTTAACCTTCGCTTACATTATTCAAACTTCTCCTATAAAAACAGGCAAATATTTAAATATAAGATAAGACTAATTATACCCTTGATGATACAAGTAGACGAGTTAGAGAAATACTCAGGTGAATGGATCCTTATTTTTAATGATGAGATTATAGATCATAGTAAAAACATAGAGGATATACTGAGAATAGCAGAGGAGAAATACCCCTCAGATAAATTCCCAGAAGACCATATCAAAATATCAAAGGTTCTAACAGGTTCTCCTCATTCGCTATTATAAAAGAAAGTGTGAATACGCCTTTTAAAACAAGGTTTTTTTATAAATCAAAAGTATTATGTTTTATTATACGTTTACACTCTATTTGTATGACTGAGGATAATACAGGGATAGTATTCGAGTATATAGATTACCCACTTATACCTATTAAACTCTACTCAGAGAGTAGAGAGACACCCTACATAGACGCGTTACTAGACTCAGGTGGAGACTTCATAGTTATACCACTACCCATAGCTAGGTACCTCCAGTTGAAACTTGTGAAAGCTGGGAGTGTCGATACAGCTGGCGGCACCACTGAGCTATACAAGGCATCAGTCACAATGCTCATAGGTGATAAAGAACAGGGTATAACGTACAATAACCTTGAGATACACGTATCAACAAGGAGCGATATCCCTGTACTATTGGGTAGGTACCCTATATTTGAGGATCATGAGATAGTGTTCAAAAAACATAAAAAACAACTCATATTATATCCTATCAAATAATAAAAATAGTTATATACAAATATTTGGTATTTGCCTTTCTGATCTCTTTTTATCATCCTACTATTTTTGGTTCAAACAGGGGTATTATGTATGGGCTCGTTGCGATTTGAACGCAAGTCACCAGCACCCCAAGCTGGAAGGATACCAAGCTACCCCACGAGCCCAGACGGAATAACCAGAAGGGGAGCAGATGTCGTAACATTATATATTTATTATTCAAATACTTTATCAGTAAAAAATCACCCGGTTTTATTTTTCTTCCTTATGGAGTGGAGGATGTCTCTTATTTTAGCGAAGATTTAAATTATACACTTAGTATTATCATCATTTTTTATTGGGGTGTTATACTTGGATGATGAATGATGTAAAGAACCCACCTTTAAGGAGAAGCTATTCGCTCATGTTGAAACAACGAGGCCGTATACTTTTATCTGGTGCGGTCTCGTCAGCCTTGTCGGTGCCTGTCTCGCTTTTAACGATCTCCCGCCGTTACGAATCACTGTACTTGTACTAGTTATCCCTATGATGGGATGGATCGCAGGGTTGTACCTCTCAGATTTTCTTGATAGGAAACTGGATATGATACAAAAACCGCATCGTCCTATCCCATCTGGTAGGATTAAACCAGCGGAGGCGATTATAACAGGCGCGGTTTTCGCTTTTTCAGATTTTTTCTTGTCTTTTCTCCTTGGTTTTCCCAATGTCTTAATGGTATTCCCTGTCGCTGTTCTAGTGGCTTCATACGCAAAATTCACTAAATCACGTGGTATAATCGGTAACTTAAACAGGGGTTGGATAATAGTTGTTGCTTATTTCTTCGGTGTAGTCTCAATTCAAAAGGATTTATCCCTTCTCACGCCCAGCATCCTGCTTCTTCCTCTTGCTTTTCTTCTTCATGATACAAACAGTAACTTGATCGGCGCGATAAGAGACATGCGGGGTGATAAACAAGGAGGATACATAACTGTACCGGTTAAATATGGTATCAAAAAATCCATGAGGATATCTTTATTTTTAAGTATCACTTATATTAGCATCATCATCATTCTAATCTGTTTTTATCGATTCATCCCTCATCTGGATAGATTCAGTATTTTGTTCCTCATTGTTGTTTTAATACTGGTTTCCATGTACGGTAGCATCTTTTTCTCAAAAAAAAGAGATAGACCAGGAGAAAGCACTCAAAGCTCATGAGTTCCTTATAGCTGAACGGATCACCCTTGCATCTGCTTTCCTCTTTGGCATAATATCAAATATACTAGTTGCTTTAATTATTTTTATTGTAGAGATAAGCATTTCCCTTATATCTCAGCATATGTTAAGAAGACGTTACGAGTTCAAGGAATGAAGAAATATGAGATACGCAGTAGTAGGTATCGGTGCTGTAGGATGCGTTATCAGTGGTTTACTTATTCGCTCACAGGCTGATGTCACGTTAATAGGTAAACAGCATCAAGTGGATGTAATCAAAAAAACGGTTTGGTCATAGATAACAAGAGAATCCATCCTGTTAGAGTCTCTCATGATTTCTCTTGTTCATCTGATGTTGATGTCGTATTTATCTGCGTGAAATCACAAGACACAACCAGGGTTGCAGAGATGATGAAACCCTATGTTAAATCATCATCAATGGTTATATCACTTCAGAACGGGTTAAGAAACACTGAGATGATGCAGCGTGTCATCTCAGCTCCGATACTATCAGGTGTTGTATTATTCAACGCTGTCTGCATGGAGATAGGTGTAGTGTATCGCACCATGCGAGGAGGGGTTCTAATAGAGTACAGAAAAGAGTATGAGGATACATTGCGTCACATCGTTAGATTATTTAGAAAAGCTGGTCTCGCTGTCAGACTCGTTGATGATATACAATCTGCTTGCATGAGTAAACTAGTACTGAACCTTCAAATCGCTGTCACAGCGTTAACCGGGCAGACTATATACGAGTCATTGAAAAACAAAAAATCAAGAAGGATCATCATAGAGACAGTGAAAGAAGGGATCATGGTAGCTGAGCGGGCAGGTATCAGGATGAGTAGACTACCTGTTATTGACCCTAGGAGAATGATACGTGTTTTAACTATATCAGGTTCTTTTTCATTATTATTCACTCGTTTGTTTTTAAAGATGAAGAAGAACGCGAGAAACTCAATGTGGCAGAGTCTATCTAAAGGTAGACCCACTGAGATCGACTACATCAACGGGGAGATCGTAGCATTAGCTGAAAAAAATAATATAACTGCACCGATTAACATGAGACTCGTAGAGCTAGTTAAGGAAGCAGAGAGAGAACAAAAACCCCCTAACTTCACTCCTGAAGAGTTACAAAGACTATTAAAAATATAGAGTAATAATAAGAAATACTAGAATTATCAGAGGAACTATAAGCGTGTTAACACTAGCTGGTAGCTTCATCCTATCAAATCTTCATATGCGTGCTTCACGTGAAAGAATACTGAGAATACAGGAGAAAAAACTAAGATTTATGCTACTTCACGCGTATCATCATTCACGCTTCTACCATGATTTATACTCTTCAATGGGTATGTCCGCATCTGATCTAAAAACAACCCCTATTGAGAAGATACCAACAGTAGATAAGGATATCATCATGGAGAATTTTGACAGGGTTATTACGAGAAAAGATGTTACAAAAGAAGAGGTTTTAGATTTCTTAGATAAAAACAGGGATCCTCAAGCATTGTTTAAAAAAAGTATCATGTTATACATACCTCAGGTTCATCTGGTAAGATCGGTGTATTTGTTTACAGTAAACGTGACTGGGATTTTTTTTACCCGTATATCACAAAAGCTTTTGATTTCAAATTCAAGAGGAAGAAAGCAGTGTTTTTTGGTGCAGCTGACGGGCATTACGCAGGTGTAAGCTTCTCCTCATGGTTGAATAAAGGTGTAACTAGGATGTTCTGCAGACAGCTAATACTAGATATCAAAGAACCGGTTGAGAAGCATATTAAAACCTTGAATGATTTTCAACCTGAGATCTTAGGGGGTTACTTCACTGGTTTAAAGATTCTAGCTGAGAAGCAGGAGAAGGGTGAACTACGTATAAAACCTGAGTTTATAGTTAACTGCGGTGAAGGTTTCAACCCTAAAGAGAAGGAGTATGTTGAATCAGTTTTCAAGTTACCATTAGTGAACGTATACGGTTTCGCCGAGTCAATGATAGCTGGCATAGGGAAGGATGAATACGATGGGATCTATCTATTCGATGATATAGTATACATCGAGATCAAAGATGATCATATCCTTGTCACTAATCTTTTTAATAAAACCCAGCCGTTGATCAGATACCGGATCGATGATTATCCGAGATTAAAAAAAGATGAACATAGGAGATTACCTTACACGCTAGTGGATACCGTAGTGGGTAGAGAGGAGATGGTTATATGGCTTAGGAATGATAAAGGAGCCCTGGATTTCATACATCCTATTGTGATCGCGGAGTTCTACGTGAAAGGGCTTGATAAACTACAAATCGTTTTAAAAGATGAATACTCGTTTGATTTCCTCGCGGTTATAAACCAGGAAGACAAGGATGAAGTAGTGAAAAAGATCAAAGAAAAACTCGATGGTATACTATCTGCGAAACAATTCAACAAAGTTAGGTACGAAGTCAAGGTTGTAGATAAACTAAGTGTTGATAAAAAAACAGGTAAATTTAAATTAATTGTGAAACAATAAAAAAGCACGGTTCATCATAAATAACTTATTTAAAATGGTTTCTTCACCTTTGAGATGCATACTTTTACGTAATCAGCTCGATCATCTCTCTGTATAGAGTCAACCTCAGTTACTTTAACATTGACTCCTCCGAGTCTCTCCTGGAATCTTTTTTTAACCTCGTTTATTATAACCCTTACTTCAGGTCCGACTGACCTTAGAGACTCATCGATAACTACGAGGACTTCTACATCATCAATCGCATGTTGAATAATCTGGAACTGCTTGATCTTATACGTATTGTAATCAGCCATTACCCCAGCTGGTACACCAGTAAGGCTAAACGGTGACAGCATCTGCCCATCAGGCAGAATGATGAGATCTGCGGATCGTCCTTCAATATGTTTTATCATCTCAGTGGTTAAACCATATCTGCATCTCCTCGGTTCCAACGGTGTCACCACGTCTTCTATACCTGTGTATCTGATAATTGGTGTACCATTACCGTAGAGTCTACTGACAACGAGTCTACCTGACTCCCCAGTTTGAACTGGTTGTTTCTCCTCATCTAGAAACTCAAGGTAAACGAAATCAGAGTTAACATGGTACTCCCCTTCAAGACATTCAAATGCTAAAGGCCCAGCCTCTGTGGTACCATAAGAGTCAAGTACTTTTGCTTGGAAAGCATACTCAACGTACTTTCGTGTATATTGATCCAGCATGGATTCACCAGATAGAACATACCGTGGTGAGATATCCTCACCTAAACCTTTGTTCTTCAGATATGCTAATTCACGTAGCATATTAGGATCTGAACCGAGGAATTCAGGTTTAAAATCATTGATCAATGACATGAGTCTCTCTGGTTTCTCTCCTACGTGCAGGTATTTGATATTACTTAAAGATAGGAAACGTTTAAGGAAAGGTGTGACGCTTTCATTGAAAAACGCGTACTCTACACTACCTGGTGTTAGATCAATAACCAGACATACCTTAGATCTTCTCCAATCCCCCGCCGTAAGCTTTTAAAGCTCTGACAAAACCCTCTAAATCTTTAATAGCGGAAAATAAATCACAATAGATGAAAACTGGTTTACCTGTAGACCCGGAGGTTGATAGTAGATAACCATGTTTTTTATTGTATGACCCTGGTATGATACCATCAGGGTAATAGGATCTGAGATCATCCTTGGTAACAAAAGGGAGTTTTACACTGTCTTTTGCTCCTTTTATATCATTCGGGTGTACACCGTGTTTTTTGTATAAGTCATGGTAGACTGGTACTGTGTACGCGTAACGAACCATAAACCTGAATGCTTTATCCTGGTATCGTCTGAGATCCTCAAGTGTCACACGCCATACCCTGTTAACATCTGATAGGTAACTCTTTGCGACGCGAAGTAGGAACAACGGGTTATTAAAAGGATTCATCAAACCCTCCATCCTCTCTTCTATCATTCATTATGTTACAGTGGATACACCCTCTGACATATAAAACCTTTTTTTATTTTATTCTACGCGACCTCTCCACTGTATAATCATGATAGGTATAGATATTGATTTTATTTAACCATGAATCATAGAGAGGTGGTTTAAAACCTGTTTGAGATCAATTCTTTAGATAGGAATATTATAGAGGATGAAGAGGATTACAGGTACCATGGTTTTTGACGTTGTAACATTATTAGGACTCCTAGCTGGTGTAATCACATCATCAGGTTTCATACCGCAGATAATAAGAGGGTATCGTACTAAAAGGCTCGATGATGTATCATACTGGATGCTGATGGTGTTAACAATAGGTATGACTCTATGGTTAGCATACGGTATGGCAAAAGAGGATGTAGCTATAATATCAGCTAACCTCTTCGCTGTTATCTGCTGCTTAACATTGATTATGATGAAGTATTATTACAAGTCAAATCCTTCTAAATAACCAGTTAAAACCTGGTCTTGGTAACAATCTAAGATCAACTTTAACATGTTTTTTTAATAAATGCGACTCTATCTCCTTGGATACACCTAAACCTCTTGGTGGTTTAGTGATATCAACCCTCAATGTGTTATGCCCGAGGATTGATACTTGACGTTGTGGTTCAATCTTGCAGATGCCTTTTAGTTTAACCTGCTCAGAGTCGTTATAGTAGTAACCCTCCATTACACCTGGTGCTTCACATATAGCGAAGCATCTCCAATACCTATTACCAGATAGTTTATTTATGAACTCTCTAGGCTCACTCCTCATATAAGCATGAAGGTGTAACTCCTCTTTTTTATTACTCGCTTTCAACTCGATCTCCTCAGGGTAGTAGAAGTCGTAACAACTAGCTCTCCTGAGTTTAGTATATTTGAATCTTATGTTACCGTACTCTGTGTAATGTTCACCATCTTTTGATAGTATGAGTATACCGGTTGCAGGCCCCTCCATTACCCAGAATAGTATATTACCGTAGAATACAGTCCAGTTATTATCAAATAAACCCCATAACCAATCATACCCAAATGGATTATTCTCAGTGCTTAGAGTAATAGATGAAGGGATGCGTATAGGGTTACATCGTCGCCACCATCCAAAGAGATTAGCGTAGGTTCTCATACTCTTACCAAGTCTACGTATCTGCCTGAGAGGATTCCTATAAGAGAAGTCACCCCATACATGCTCGTAGTAACCATAACCTGATATTGTGAATACTTCATCCTTATAATGCATACTACCTGTCAGTGTACCATATGGTATATACCCGTACCTGTAGAAGCCTAGACCCATAGGTAACCATCCGTTAGTAGCACTCTCAGCTACCCAATGAGGTAATGCTTTAGCTTGGTAAACGTACTTGAGTTCTATATCATTAGTCTCATCATCTAGCAGTATTTCATATGTAGGATAACATCCTTTTATGTATGAGTCCTTGTACTTTATGTGTAACTGATCCTTAAGTGTTATAAGCCTGTTTTCATCATCCCTGGAATTATGAGCATAATGCTTGTTGTTATCCATATCAAACAATGTTATATTAATAAATGAGCCTCTAGGTTTCTTATCCTTATTATGCCATTCAGTTAATGATCCTTTACAGCACCATCTCCTATCATCCTCAAGTGTAGTGAAGAATACCTCTGAGCACCACCACTCCATTACACTATCATCATGGCATCTTTCATCACTGCTACTCCAAGGATTTTTCATTTCTTCACTCATCCTACAAAACCTGTAGTAATGATATTTAAAAACAGTTTATTAAACCTGTTCAAAAAAAAATTATTCTAGAAACCCTTCTCTTTAAAAACAAATATTAGATTAACCTCTTATATTATTCCAAGTGCAGTGTAATAACCCAGGGTTTATGAGTGGCATAACTAGAGGATTATTCAGGTTAATGCATCGTATCGTATTCAAAGAGATCGGTAGTAGGATACGTACTGATGCGTTAAAAAACCTGACTGATCTAATCTATAGTTTATTTGAGAAGATAAGCTTCCAGATACCTATACTAGTCAGCATCTACATGAGTCTATACGATGACGCCATCGAGAAGGAGATAAAAATAGCTGATATAAAAAAAGATGACGAGGTACTAGTCATAGGATGCGGGGCTTTACCTGCGACACCAGTGCTGATAGCTAAAAGAGTAAACGCTAATGTAACCTGCATAGATCATGATATAACAGTGATTAAAAAAGCAGAGGATTTCATAAGATCAATGGATCTCTCCGATAAGGTTACTGTTAAACACGCGGAAGCATCAGAATACCCGTTAGACGGTTTCAGCGTGATATTAATAGTCTACGGCGTGAAAAAACCAGAAACAGTTATGAGACATGTAGCAGAGCATTCAGACAAGAACACCAGGATCCTACTACGAGCCACCATTAACAACAAGAATGAGATATCTGTTAATATACCTGAGAACCTTGAGGTTAAAAACAAAATAAGATTAGACTCTTTAGGCTCAGTGGATTCATTACTATTAACAAAAAGATAAAAAAACAACCCTTCTCTATAATTTTTTTTAGAAATTGAAATCACGTTTATAGTAACGACGAAACGTGTAATTCGTACCAGCAGGTACTATACCAGCTAGTTTCCTTGTAAGCATCATTATACGCGCAACCCTCTTCATTATATTAGGTATAGTGTAGAATCTCTTAGCTACTCGACGTGCACCTTCATATAACTCCTTCTCAGTCATATTCTTAGGTTTGAATACTACGTCAACCTGGTTGTAACGCTCCCAGTCATGTGTTAGTATACGCCCTTCACGTTCAAGACGATCATACAAGGGGGTACCAGGGTACGGAGTGAGGATGTTTATCTCCACAGCATCCATACACCATTCATGCATCTTCTCTAATGTTAAATCAAAAACATCAGGTGTATCCTCATCGAAACCGAATATTATACCACCTTGAACTGCCATACCGAAGTCATGTATCCTCTTAATAGTGCGTTTAAAATCCTCAACCTTGTTCACAGTCTTCTTTATACCGTTAAGAGAGGCTTGGCTTACTGATTCAAAACCCACGAACCATTCCACGCACCCTGACTTCTCAGCTAACCTTAGGAACTCGTCATCTATTCTACCTAGTACATTAGCGTTACCGTTCGCCACCCAGTCCTTGTTAACCTTCTCTTTGATCAGCTCCTTGAATAACTCCCTAGCGTATGAAGGGTTAACAGTTATACTAGGGTCATGGAAGACGAAGAAACGATTAGGCATCTGTTTGATCTCTTCAACCACGTTTTTAACAGGGCGGTGCTTCACACCATGTTTGCAGAAGCTAGCGATAGCGCAGAATTCACATTGATTAGGGCAGCCACGTGTAGACTGAACAGCACCCATTATAGGGTTATGACGTATAAGATCCCGTCTTATAGGCGGTATAATACTCATATCAAAATCATTCGAAGGACCATAGAATGGTTTAAGTCTACCTTGTTCAGCGTCATGCAGCATCTCAGGCCATGTTAACTCAGCTTCTCCTAGTATAACACTGTCAGCATGCTGCTTAGCCTCCTCAGGCATAGCAGTGGGGTGATACCCGCCTAGTACTACTTTTTTACCTCTTCTACGGAACTCATCAGCTATCTCGTATACACGAGGAGCAGTCATGGTATAACAGGTTATACCTATAAGATCAGCATCAGTGTTGAAGTCAAGATCCTCGTAGTTCTCATTTACTATGCTAACATCATACTTTTTAGGTGTTATAGCTGCTATATGAGGGAGGGTTATAATAGGGTAGCCGAATAATATAGAACTCCAGGATCCTTTATCCTTATAGGTTGCTGCACCATGCATTATACGAGGGAACACAAGCAGTATCTTCATATCCTGATAAATCCAATTATGGTTTTGATTGATATTTATAGATTTCCATTTTAAATATTATTAATCAATAATTATAATATAATATTATATTTTTATTTTCTCTGCTGATCCTACTAACCTGCTTATCAGATCATCTATATCAATCTTCTTCTCCTCCTCTATGATCTGTCTTATTTTAGCCTGTGTTGATGGTTTTTTAGGTGCAGCTTGACAACTCGTTGAATCCTGTATAGATAAATCATACGTGCCTATACTCTTAGCGATCTGTATTATATCCTCCTTATCTAACCCTATCAGCGGTCTTATTATAGGTATACTTATAGCTTGTTCTACTACGTAGAGGTTTTCAAGTGTCTGGGAGGCTACCTGTCCGAGTGAGTCACCCATTACAACAGCATCAGCTTTCTCCTGTATAGCTACACGTTCACCGTACCGTGCCATCATCCTTTTGCAGAATACACATGTGAAACGCTTACCCCCTCCTTTTTTATAGTAAGTCTCTAACGCTGCTCCATGAGGGATGATGTACGCCTCTAATGGTTTATCTATTATCCTTTTAAGATGTTTAGCTATACGTATGAATCCTTCTCTATCCTTTTTATCAGTGAACGGGTGGTTATCAGCATGCAGCAGTATTAAATCATGAGCCTTCTTAGATGATAAGTAAGCTGCTACAGGGGAGTCAATACCAGTTGAGAGTAAAACGACAAATCTCATGATGTCTCATCTTCAACATATGTTATATACTCTTTTAAACCAGCGGTGACTGGTAAAACTATGATATCAGGAGTCTCATAAGGGTGGAGTTTTTTTATTCTACGTACAGCTTCATCAACTTTTTTATCAATTGTTTTACCTATTAGTACGCACTCTTCTGCCTCCTCGATACGCCCGCGCCATCTATACAGGGATCTGCAACCTGGTATAATGTTAACGCATGCTACGAGCCTCTCATCTAATAGTACACGTGCTACCTCCTCAGCGTTCTGAACACGATCAAACGTGGAGTATATGATCGACACCATAGCGTCTTCACCGATCTTTTTCCAATAAGGGGTTATTCATCAACATGATTTTTATTGTTATAAATCTTTCTTACTATAGTATTCCTTCATCTTTAAAATCTCAGTTATAAAAACAGTGTTGATGTCTACTCCGCATTTGAATAAATGACTCCTGCATCTGCAATCACTTGAACCGAAACCTGGTATAGGCTCGTATAAATCTTTTAGTTTCTCAGCTATACTGCATTCCTCTCTAAAACTACTCTCCTTAAAGTAAACACCAGTCACCTCAGCTTCCTCTAGGAGGTAATCGATATGCCAATGTAGTTTTTTATTATTCTTTCTTAGATGTCTTTTTACACGTTCATCAAGATTTTTTAAACCTGAACCAACATACATGTAGTACCCTTTAGGGAAACGAATAACACCTAGACTACCTACACGTATCGTATGATCACTCATTAACTCTAAGAGTAGTATGTATGATCCTTGCATACAACCAGGACCTTTACTGTTAAACGTTAACTATTAAACCATGATTCATGTTTATGACAGTACCAAGTACTAACCCAAAGGGGTATAAATTACTTATGAGTGATGATAAACCAATGTTCATAAAGATCAATAATCTTGACGAAGCACGTAATTATCTAAAGAGTATAGGGTGCGATCCTAAAGGTATTGATATAATGGCTCCTAAGATGATCACTAAGATTATACTGGTAAAGGATGTTATCATGCAGGATGCTATAATAATCAAACAAGACATGTTATCCATAGGTGGGGAAGTAGCTATACCAAGGGATGCTTTCACTTTGAAGGATTCTAAAGCAGATATACTAATAATTGGTACTATAAAACAACTCTATGAATTAGTAGAGAAACTAGATCGTCATTACACACGTATAAAGAAGATATCAAAGGTTTTATCAGATCTACTAAGAAACACTCCACTCTGAAGTAACAGAGGCTTCATCATCAGGTTAAAAAAACATGACAAACAGAGGAAGGGTTAGTACTTTCATCCACCTCTATCTTGATAAACTCTATCTACTCCTATTGTTATTACACCCCTCTGAGTAGTTAAAACATGAGCGAGATATTCCCATATAAGTACCGTAAAAGCCAACGTGAAATCATAGATGATATCAGAGCAACAGTCAGCAACAAAGAGCATCTCATCTTTGAATCTGGTACAGGCTCCGGTAAAACAATATGTGCTTTAACCGCGACTATACCTTATGCGCTTAGACAAGGTAAAAGGATTATCTACACTACTCGTACTAACGCTCAGCAGCAGCAAGTTATACTTGAACTACGCGCTATAAGAAGTAAAACAAAGGATGCTAACATATTAGGTGTTGGTGTACAAGGCCGATCCAACATGTGCCTGTTAGCCTTATACGACTCTGAAATAAACTCTGGTACATCAGAGGAGCTCTCCAGATTCTGCTCACACCAGAAAAAACAAGCGATGAGCAGTAAGAATAAAGGATGCTCCTATTACCGTAACTTCATGAATAACAAGGATAAAACCATGAGTGTCGTAGACTGGATGAGGGTTAAACTACCAACAGCTGAGGAGTTTGTTAAACACTGTAAGAAAGCATCGATCTGCCCGTATGAGCTTATAAAGATAATAATACATGAGGCTTTAGTAGTGGTTGTACCATACGTCTACATCTTTGATAAAACAATAAGGGTTAAACTACTAGACTGGATAGGAGTATCAGATGATGATATAATACTCATAGTTGACGAAGCTCATAACCTCCCTGATTATCTACGTGAGTCTTACTCAGCTGATCTCAGCATAGGTATGCTTAATGGTTGCTTACATGAAGCTGAGAAATACGGTAACCCTTCGTTACTCAACGGTGATTTAAACGTATGTGAGCTATGTAGGAGACTATCAGAGATCATATTCAACCTTAGAGACACGTATGTTTATAAACTCGTAGAAGGTGAAACATTAAACCTTAGGGGTGAGACGCATGAGTACAACGATGCTTTTATACCTTCACATGAGTTCGAATCAGAGGTACTATACAGATTAAACATTAACGATGCAAAGTATCATGACATAGTAAGCGACCTGGTAGCCTACGGTGAAAGGATACAAGAGTACAAACAAAAACAAGGTAAACTACCAAGATCATATATACATAAACTAGGTTTATTCCTGGATTTCTGGTTGAACGTTGACACTGATCATTACGTGAAACTAGTAGTTGACGACTCACAAGGTAGAAACCCTCGTATAGAGGCTTACTGCTTAGACTCTTCACTAGGTGCCTCTGTTATAAAACAGTTCCATTCATCTATACATATGTCAGGGACTCTTAAACCATTAGAGGAGTACCGTGACTCATTAGGTTTACCCTATGATACTTTACTAAGAGTCTATCCTTCCCCGTTCCCACCTGAGAACCGACGTGTATTCTACGTAGATGATGTCACAACTAGGTACGAGGATTTATCAAACGATGATTCAATGCTTCTCAGGTTATGGCGGTACATATCAAACATATGTAACGCTTTCCCGAGGAATACAATGGTCTGCTTCCCAAGCTACAATATCCTATCATACTTCCGTAATAGAGGATGGTTCAATGATATAAACAGATCATTATACGTTGAGGATCAATCATTAAACCAATCCAGTTTAATGGAGCTTGTATCAGATTTTAAATCATGTAGTAGTAACAACGGCGCAGCTTTATTCTCTGTTATAGGTGGGCGTATAAGTGAAGGTATGGATTTCCCAGCTGAGCAGCTCGAGATAACCGTGATAGTAGGTATACCGTACCCTAAACCCACTGCGCGTCAACGTGGTCTCCAGCGTTATTACGACATGAAATTCGGTAAAGGATGGGAGTACACTGTGGAGGCTCCAGCTGCGCGTAAACTCCTGCAGTCAATAGGACGACTTATACGTGATGAGGATGATAGAGGGGTAGCTGTTATACTTGACAAACGCGCACCACGTTTCAAAAAATACATAAAGGATATGGAGGAATCCAAGGATATCATAAATGATATAGGTTTATTCCTTGAGGTTAAGCAGAGGAGAGTAAAAAAGGAGTATTACTAAGCAAATATAAAAGAAGAAGGGTTCATGGTTTGATTCAACTTGGGATGATGCGACCTCTTACCCTTATTTTTATTTTTTTTATTATTACTAACAGGGGATGAGGAGTAGTAACGTTAGATGTTTTCTCTCACTGTGAATATTTCTTTTTTAGTTGATTCAAAAAAACATTGAGAAAAAAAGGATCCATGATAGATGCTTTTAAGTTAAATCTTTTTTTATTCTGATGGTAAGAAATCAGGTACACCATCCTCTATAGGGTAGCTTTTATCGCATCTTCCGCATGTGAACACGCCTTTTATTATCTCATCATTATACTCTTTTGTTACCTTCAGGTTTAACTCTCCTTTGCATATAGGGCAGCATAGTATATCAATCAGATCCCTCTTCAAATGTTAAGTCACCTCCTTTAGTAATCCCTGAGTAAGATGGTTCTTCTTCTCCCGAGGTCAGAGTCGTACACCCAACCCCAGTCATCATCACTGATTTTTTTAGCTTCCTCTATGTTCTGCATGTAGTTCTTTATCTGTGAATCCATGAGGTCAGCGTAGTGTAGTATACAAGCCTCTATCGTTGTAGGTATACGAGGTGAACCCCATTCGTATTTACCATGATGACTGAGTATGAGATGACTAATCTGATTCTCAGTGTCCTTAGGGAAGTCGTAGCCTTGTTTTCTTATATCCTCTATTTTCTCTTTAACCCACCGGTCACCTAGTACTATATGACCTATAAAGTTCCCCTCCTCGGTTTTATCAATAGATGCTGTAACCGTGTACTCTTTGAGTTTACCTACATCATGGAGTATAGCACCTGTTATGAGTAGATCCTTGTTTACATTAGGGTACATGTCGCTTATAGTGTGACATAGACGTATAACACTAACAATATGCTCAAGGTTACCACCTATGTAGTTATGATGATGAGTCATAGCTGATGGTGAAATCTTATACGCTTCTGTGAATGATTTATCATTGAAGAAGGCGTCTAGTAGTCTCCGTAGATCCTCTGATTTAACTGCATCTATCTCTTTTTTAATCATGTTTAATAACTCGTGTATACGTGAATCATCAAGTGATGGTATAAAATCCCGTATATCATACTCATTCCTGCTGCATCGTCTTATACCACCTGTACTCTCATTTATAGAGATCTGTGGTTTCTCATCGTATATCTCAACGTAACCTGAGCGTATCTGAACAACGTCACCTGCGTTAAAACTATCGTATAATCTTTTAACCCTGTCCTTGTTTTCACCACCCCAGAATTTAACTATTATACTACCTGTTCTATCTGTAGCTACAAAATCAAACCATGTACCTTTCTTATAAGGCCGTGGAGGGTTTTTACGGGCAACAGCGAATAAATCATTAACTGCGTCTCCCTCTTTGAAGCTGTCTACGTACTGTTCTTTCTTACGTCTACCTGTATCAGCCTCTATAATGGTTTGCTCATCCTTCTTCTTATCAGTGAAGATGTCAATACTGCTCATACGTATTATAACTCCTTTAACTTTACTTTTAATTCTAAATCTTTCCTTATATTTTATATGTTTTTCCTTCTTTTACTAGTATAACCTTATCAGTGAAGGTTTTAAATATAGTAGGATGCTCAGTGTGTATAGGGTATAACACCTTTGGTTTTATACTCTTTATAAGGTTCTTCAGGTCGTAGCCGCATATGTGACCAGAGCAGTGAGCCTGCACGTATCTAAGTGAGAAATGATCAAGCCAGTTCCTCATCCTTTTATATGATATCATCATCTCCTCGTTGAAAGGCTCAGATAATGAGTGTATATAGACACCGCCCCTTGGTTTAAGGTCAACAAGCGTGTTGAAATACCAGAAGTTAAGGACTATTATGTACCTCTCTGGTTTCTCTTTTATCTCCTCAGCTGTGAGTATATTAGGGTAATCCAGTCTTTTTCTGATATAGGAATCAGTGTAATCCTCATCTATATACGTACCTGTTAAACGCTTAGGTTTCAGTAACATCACATGATCATCCACGCTATCAGGCGCTTGGACATCCTTATCCTTATGGTACTGCTCAAGGAAGCAGGCGTGTTTAAAACTTATCACTAGTTTTTTACCAAGCTCCTTTGCTATCCTATAAAACGTGGTGAACCTGTCAACATCCTTAAAGTTGAAGTCAACAATTGAGAGGGTATCTGACGTGGATAGTATCCTTTTAGCCTTCTCGTATACTATATGCTCAGACTCCATAGTTCGACCAGTATCCACCCTGGTACCCTCTGTTATCATGGCTACAGGTTTTGATGATTTAGCCTTCTCTAGGAAATCCCATGATTTCTCAGCGTGTAAACCATGCAGACGGAGATCACCAGTGTATACTAGAGCACCCTCAGACGTGTAGATTATGAAACCGTAAGAACCTGGTACGCTATGATCAACATGCACAGGCTCAACCTCTAATGATCCTACTTTGAAGTGTTTACCTGATTCGTATAACCTGAATGAACGCTCAACAGGAGGTTTATTATAATCCCTCCTGTACACAGGTCTTGGTTTATAATTTGTAACCTCATTTTCAATGTCACGTTGACTCTGCTCCTCAACAGCGTCAAGTATAGCTTTACAAGTCCCACTGCAGTAGATAGGTATATCCTTATGAAGAAATGAGATGTAATTAGCATGATCAGCGTGAGCATGAGACAGTAAAACAGCGTCAACTGTTACCTCCTCCTTACCTCTTCCTAGATGCTCTAATAAATCATCCCTGTAAACACCCTGTATATCTGGTAATAAACCCATCTCAAGGAAGTCACCTATACCATTAGCAGTCCTAGGTGTTAGATACTCCTCGAAGAACTTAGCCCTTCTACTGAAACCTAAACCAAAATCAAGGAGTACACGAGTATCATTATCCTCTAGTAGTACCTTGTTACCACCTATCTCATTAACGCCCCCGTAGCATGTTACAGAAACCATAAACTCCCCATTTAAAGGGTTAATAACCATCTACCATTATATAAAATTATATCAAAAACCAATGGAACAACTGATCCCTCATCACGATTTAAAAACTAGTCAACCATTTTTTTAACTTAGAATAAAGAAAAAGGAAAGAAGTAAAAGATTACACACTCTGATTTTTTACTCGATGTTCACCTTGTAGCCTTCATCTCCTCGTTTCTTCTCTTTCCTCTGTATTATAACATCTAACACACCGTTCTTATAAGTCGCTTTAGTTGTTTTTGGTTTAACACCACATGGTAACTCAACGATCTTATGATACTTACGCTGAGGCGTATCAACCTTTATCTCTAAACTATTCTCTGTTGCTTTAAGATCTATATCCTCCCTCTCAACACCTGGCAGCTCAACTGTGATAGCAACCTCATCATCACCCTCTATTATATCAGTCAAAGGCTCACGTTCATCAGATATAACAGGTAAACCATCCTGGGTTTTGACTGCTCTGTTACCGAACTCTGTTATACGAGGTTTACCATCAGGTCCTATGTTAATCTTAAAACCATGTATTATAGGTTTACCAGGCTCAAATGATTTAGAAGGGAAACCAGACCTGAACATATCCTCTATCATCCTCCGAGCCTCTTCGAAGATACGTTCAAAATCATCCTCATCTATATCAAAGAAGTCAAAAGGCTTCCTCTTACGTCTCTCACGGTCATCATCAAACGAATCCATCTATATCTATTCCTCCATTAATCTCTTTTTTTATACAACCTATACCTACTTATCCTACCCTGTATTTAAACATTGTGTTTTTTAAATTCCTCTCTTAGTTCCTCTAAAAGCTGCCTCGCTCTTCTACTTATACGACGAGGTGTAACCACATTAACCTGGATGTACAAGTCGCCGTAACCTCTACCATGCAGATCAGGCATACCTTTACCTTTTAACTTTATCATGTCGCCACTCTGAGACCCCTCAGGTATATCAACATGCACTACTCCACCATCCAGTGTCTCTAATGGTACCACTACGCCCAAAGCCGCGTCAGGGTACGACACGTCTAACCTGTAATACAAGTCACGTCCTCTCCTCTTAAATCTAGGATGATCCTTGATATGTATAACAACGTATAAATCCCCTTTATAACCCTTCTCACCTTCACCTTCACCTGGTAAACGCAGCTGCGATCCTTCATCCACACCACGAGGTATGGTTAACTCTATAACACGCGACCTCTGCACAGCACCTTTACCCTTGCATGAGGGACAATACTCATCCACTAAAGTACCTTCACCATGGCATCTTGAACACCCTGTCACTTGTGTTAGTATACCAAATGCTGTACGCTGAGTGCGTCTAATCTGACCTGTACCGTTACAATCAGGGCATCTCCTACGAGTAGTACCTGGTTTAGCACCTGAACCACCGCAGATATCACAAGTCTCCATACGTGGTATGTTAACCTCTTTTTTGACACCTTGATAAGCATCCTCTAATGATATCTCCAAGTCGTATCTGAGATCAACTCCTTTTTTAACGTAATCTGCTCCCCTACCGTAACCTGTCCTTCTGAAACCAAAGAAACGTTCAAATAAGTCATCGAATCCGCCGAAATCAAAATCAAAACCCATCCCTCTGAATATATCATCAAAATCAACACCTCGGAATATATCCTCCCTAGTGTACTGCTGATCTATACCGGCATGACCATACATATCATACATTCTTCTTTTTTCATCATCATATAGTACAGCATAAGCTTCTGATATCTCCTTGAATCGCTCAGCTGCTTCTTTATCAGGGTTTTTATCAGGGTGATACTTCAAAGCTAACCTTCTATACGCTCTCTTGATCTCTTCTTTAGTTGCATTACGATCCACACCTAGTATCTCGTAGTAATCACGCTTCGTCATCTTGTCTCCTCTGAGTAGGAATAAAGAAGTATTATATCTTTTTTATTAATAGCAGAGACATTAATTAAATATTTAAACAATGGGAAAACCAGCTAGTCATCAAAAAAAATAAAAGATGATAACCATCAGAAGCAGACATGCGCTAGAAATTAGATTATAACCCTACACGGTTAGATACAAGAATCGCATAAGATACGATAGTATATCACCTAGAGTGAACGTGATGATAAAACCAATCAGTAACGGTATCATGAAAGGGATCTTAGGTGTAACCCATACCTCCTCTAAACCCATCTCTTTGAATCTTTCAAAAACCTCATCTTCATTATGCTCTCTAGGCATATATGAAAAACGGGTTTTACCATCCACTATCCGCTCCATAGGCCAGACGAAGCTTCTTTTAGCCTTATCCACATTCATCTTATAACCTAATAAAAAATGAGGGAATTTCACATCCCTACGTATAAGGTTATAGATTAGTAACGTTAAAGGTATAACTAGGAATAGTATAACAGAGTTAGTGAATATCGACCATGGAGCAGGCATGAATGATACACCCCATAATGGTAAACCATCTATCACAGGTTGTAAAGGTACTAGGATCGCTAACGCCATTAGTGCTTTAGCATCAGCACCACCAAACAATAGTCTTAACTGGTACATTAGATAAAAAAACCCTATCATCACAGGTATAAATATAAGATAGTAATAATTAGTGAACCCTATTAGTAGATACTGTATGATTAGCAATACACCCCCTGTAACACCTAGTATAACCCATAAGTAGTTAGCTGCTCGTCTTGTTTTTATATCTGTGTAAGATGCATACGAGAGCACGATCACACCTACTATGAATCTCAAAACATCTAGTATACCTTGAATCTCTATCTCAGCCATGAAGGGATGGTATTACAAATGATGGATATTAAATTATGCAAAACAGGATAGAAAGGGAAAAAGGTTTTTATATTATCAGATACTATTCTTTATAGCATCGTGGTTGGTGTTGAAGTGCCTGTAAATTATTATGATTTAAAGGGGGTTTTTAATGATTGAGAAGGTATGTAGTATATGCAAAAACAAGATCGACCTTGAGGAGCATCATAATGGTTTAGTCTTTGAGGATATCTTCTTTGTATGTGAGGATTGCTGCATGAAGCATGGGCCATCAGGAGAATTAGAAGAGTGGTCTCGTAGTATAATGAAACACCCGTCTCATGGTATGCCTATTGGTTTATGGCTCGTGCATGAGCAGAACAAGAATAAACCATTATTCTCCATGAGGAAAACAGAATAAAAAAAACAGGGCTGCCTATTTGTTCTTCGTTTTTAGCAATCAAGATTACAACTCCAAAAAAATATAACTGATATTTATAATAAAAAAAATTTTTATGTGTAGTATTTATTAATTTGTTGTTTTAAGGTTGAGGTTTCTCTTAGCATAGAAATCTTTTTTATATAACTGGTTGTTTCATGTTTTTGATGTTCCTTGTAAAACTAGGTGGAAGTGTAATAACTAATAAAAAAAAGAAGGATTCTTTCCGTAGGAGCACTATGAATCGTTTAGCATATGAAATCAAAAAATCCGGGGAAGAGTTGATAATAGTCCATGGCGCTGGGTCTTTCGGGCATATATCAGCTAAGCGTTACAGGTTAAACGAGGGTTACATGAATCAGGAGCAGATCAAAGGTTTTGTTTTAACCCACGCTAAAGTTCAAAAGTTAAATTCTTTGATACTTGATAGTTTACACTCTCATGGTTTACCTGCTGTATCTCTTCCTCCTCATGCTATGATGCAGCTGGATAACCATAAGTTAGTAGCGTTTGATTACACCTTATTCTTGTATTATCTTAAGAACGGTTTTCTACCTGTCACATTCGGTGACGTCGTACTTGACAAAACACTAGTATTCTCTATATGCTCTGGTGATTTATTAATGCAGGCGTTCGCTGCATCGTTTAAACCTGAAAAAGTCGTATTTGTCATAGATGAGGATGGTTTATACACGTCTAACCCTAAAACCGACTCTAATGCTTTATTCATAGAGTCTTTAACAATTAATGAGTTGAAGCGTCTAACTACAACTAGTAATAGTTACGCTGATGTCACTGAGGGTATGAAAGGAAAAATTAATACTATACAATCCATTGCACGTTTAGGTATTGATACATTGTTAGTTAATGGTAACAAACCAGATCGTTTATACCGAGTACTATCAGGTAGGGATACTATATGTACGTATGTAAAGGGAAAGAGAGTATGAATCAGACAGAGGAGCGGAAGCGCGAGCATGTGCAGATAGCGTTAGATGAGGATGTAGCATTTCATTATAACTACTGGGATGATGTAAAGCTAATTCATAACGCTTTACCTGAGATTAACCTACATGACGTGTCACTGTCAAAGAGGTTATTCGGTAAAAAACTAGGTGCACCCATAATAATATCTGGTATGACCGGTGGCTACAACGACGCTAAGAAGATAAATGAGAACTTAGCGGCAGCAGCAGCTGAACACCAGGTTGGTATGGGTGTAGGCTCCCAGAGAGCAGCATTAGAAGATGATAGATTAAAAGAAACATACAGTGTAATCAAGGATTACGATATACCATTAAAGATAGCTAACATAGGTGCTTCTCAGATGGTTCTATGGGGTAAGGATAAGATACTGGATTGCGCCAGGGTCATAGTTGACATGATTAACGCTGATATCTTAGCTATATGCCTCAACTTCCTCCAGGAGGTCGTGCAACCAGAAGGAGAAGCACATGCTAAAGGATGCTACGATATCATAAAGACCTTAGCTGAGGAGATTGACACACCTATCATAGTCAAAGAGAGTGGCGCTGGTATATCACGTAGAGTAGCTGAGCTGCTTGTTAAAACCAGGATAAAAGGTATAGATGTTGGCGGCGCTGGTGGTACCTCATTCGCAGCGGTTGAGTACTACAGAGCGCAGATGCGTAACGACGAGGTGAACATGCGTCTAGGGAGAACATTCTGGGATTGGGGTATACCAACACCATTATCAGTCATACAAGTAAAAGAAGCTACTAAAGGAGTGATACCTGTTATAGCCACAGGTGGTGTGCGTAATGGTTTAGACGTAGCGAGAGCTATAGCTATCGGCGCTGACGCTGCTGGTGTAGCTCATGCTTTACTTAAACCAGCTACTCAGAGTAGACAGAGTGTACAGTTAGAGTTGGATATGATATTAAAAGAGCTGCAGACAGCCATGTTCCTAGTAGGCGCTGATAATGTAGATAAACTATCAAAAGCGGAAGTGAGGTATGCTGATAGAATCAGAGATTAAAAAGAGAGTAAGTCTATTTGAACCTTACTGGGCTGAGCGTTTAACCACGCGTCCACCTGAGCGTTTATACGATGCATCCAGGCATCTGTTATTAGCTGGTGGTAAACGCCTTAGACCATGCTTAGCTATGCTAGCATGTGAGAGTGTAGGCGGTGAGGCGCGTGTAGCTCTCCCATTCGCCGCTGCATTAGAGTTTATACACTGCTTCACCCTGGTTCATGATGATATAATGGATAAGTCAACCTTGCGTCGTAACCAGGAGACTGTTCATATAAAGTACGGTGAAGCAACTGCTATACTAGCTGGTGATCTACTATTCGCTAAAGCCTTTGAGATTATGCATGATCTATCAATAAACCCTGCTATATGGAAGCATCTAGATTATCATATAAGTAAATGCATAGTTGAGATATGCGAAGGGCAGGAACTCGACGCAGAGTTCGAATCCAGGAGTATCGTCTCAGAGAGTGAATACTTAGAGATGATACGTAAGAAGACAGCTGTGATATTCAAACTAGCAGCTTATGGTGGAGGGTTGATAGGCGGCGGTGATGAGAGTGTAACTAAAGCCCTAGGTGATTATGGTTTGAACATTGGTTTAGCATTCCAGATATGGGATGATTATCTTGATATAAGCAGCACGGAGAATGTACTAGGTAAGGATATAGGTAATGATATACGGAATGGTAAAAAAACCATTATAGCTACCCATGCTTTATCACGTGCTAGAGGGGATGATAAAAAACTGATTGATAGGATACTCGGTAACCCAGAGGCTAGTGATGATGACATCAAAGACCTGCTGGTATTATTCAAACGTTTAGGATCTGTTGACCATGCTAAAAAAACAGCGGCGTCTTACGTGGAGGAAGCGCAGAGAAGCCTTAACGTGCTACCTGACTCTGATGCTAAGAGTATAATGAAGGATTTAGCGTTGTATACTATACAGAGAAAAAAATAAAAAAACAATGAGGAGGTGTTTTTTCTTCTTTGTTAACTGATAGGGTTGAGGAGTTATCCAGGGTTTACGCTCTGCAGAATGCTGTACAGTTCAACGGTAAAGCAAACGTTAAAGCAGTGATGGGTAAGGTTATAGCATCTCTTAAAGATGAAGGAGTGAAACCAAATGAGGTTATCAGTATAGTAGAGAGGATCGTTGAATCTGTTAACCATATGAGCCCTGATGAGCAACGTGAAATGCTTCAGCGTTTAGCACCAAGCCTCATGAAGAAGGAGAAGAAAGAGCGGGATTACACTCTACCTGAGTTACCATACGCTGAGGAGGGTAAGGTTGTTACTCGTTTCCCACCTGAGCCTAATGGTTACCTGCATATAGGTCATGCTAAAGCAGCTATCATAGACTATGAGTACGCTAGGATGTATAACGGTGTTTTCATACTGCGTTTCGATGATACCAACCCTGAGAACGCTGATTTAGAGTTCTACGATGCTCAGAGGGAGGATCTAAAATGGCTGGGTTTAGAATGGGATAAAGAGTATAACACATCTGATAATATTGAGACTCATTACAGACTAGCTGAGCAGCTCATAGAGCAAGGTGACGCTTACATATGCACTTGTTCACCTGATGTTATAAAGAGGAACAGGTTCACTGGTAAAGAATGCGGATGCAGGAATGAAGACCCTGGCGTAGTGAAGGATAAATGGAGGAGTCTACTCGCATCAGGTGAAAACGAGGATGGTGTGCTACGTCTACGAGGTGATATGAGTAGTAGTAATACAGCTATGCGTGACCCTACATTATTCAGGGTTATCACTGTTGAACACCCGTTAAAAGGCGATAAGTATAGGATGTGGCCTACTTATGATTTCGCGGGTGCAGTGGAGGATAGCCTGAGTGGTGTTACGCATCCTTTCCGTACTAAAGAGTACGAGTTACGCGATGAGGTTTACTTCTACATATTATCATTGTTGAACCTGCGTAAACCACATCTCACAGAGTTCGCTCGTTTATCAATACAAGGTATGCCTGTCTCTAAAAGGAGGATTAAACCACTCATAGAGCAGGGTTTAGTATCAGGTTACGATGATGTGCGTTTACCTACACTACGTGGTTTGAAGAGACGAGGTATAACACCAGAAGCGATAAAGCAGTTCGTATTCACCCAGGGTGTATCAAAGGTTGAATCAGAGGTTACCTTTAATCTAGTGGAAGCTATTAATAAGAAGATACTAGACCCGGTAGCTAAACGTTTCTTCTTCGTACCTGACCCTGTTAGGTTAAACGTTGAGGATATGCCACCTAGGGTTGCTCGTTTAAGGCTTCACCCTACAGTTAATCTTGGTGAACGCTGTATAAAAGTTGAAAAAACTTTTTATATACCTAGGGTTGACGCTGATGAATTAAAAGAAGGAGACGTATTCCGCTTGAAGGATCTAGCTAATATAAAGGTACTTGAGAAGAAAGGAAACTGTTTAACCGGTGAGTACGCTGGTGATAAACTCATACCTGACACATCTAAGATACAGTGGACCACTGATCAGTATATACCATTAAAAGTGCTAGTACCAGGTTTATTATTCATCAATGATGAGTATAACCCTGATAGCTTACAGGAGATGGATGGTTACGCTGAGGAGGCTGTGAAGCATCTGAGTCACGGGGAGATAGTGCAGTTTGAGCGTGTAGGTTTCGTACGCATAGAGAAGAAGAAAGAGTTAACTGGTATACTAGCGCATAAGTAAAATATTTAAGTACAATGATGCATTCTTGATTTAAAATAAAAAATTACAACTGGGATGCAGGAAAAGAATAAAGTATATTTGTTTAGGGATGGGACTTGAACTATGCGTAAAAACAAGAGTGGTTTAACATGGTTGTTAATGCTAATGACCCTCGTACCACTATTCCTAGTGGATTCTGCATCAGCGTCTAACGGTTCTACTGATACGACAACTATAACTATAGGAGTAGTAGTAACCATCGTAGCGGTTATAATAACTTTTTTTAGTTTATTCGGCGGTATAAAATACGTTACACCTGAGAACGTTCTTGATACTGAGGTTCGTAAGAATCTATACGAGTACCTGGATGAGTACCCTGGTTCTCATCTACGTGAGATAGCACGTGAACTCAACCTTAAACCTAGTAACGCTGCTTGGCATCTTAGGAAATTAGAGCAGACTAACCTTGTAAGAAGCAGGGTTATAGGTGGTAAAAAAGTCTACTACTTAGTGGAAGGAGGCATAGAGGCTCGTAGATTAGCAGTAGCTGAATCAGTGCTTAGGAATCAGAACGCTAGGCGTATAATGACCTACTTGAATGAGCACCCTGGTAGGCATCTGTTAGAGATAGCGCATGCTCTTAACCTTAACCACCATGTTGTTAAATGGCATCTGAATAAAATGCATGAAGCTGAGCTAGTAGAGGCTGATACTAGTCACTCCGTGTACCCTGTCTATTACCCTACGCAGCTTGGAGCAGAAGCGTTAGATGCATCAGATAAAAACCGTTACACAGAGATAGTTAAAACCTCTGCTGCATCATAAAGGAAACACGTTAACCATTATTCTCTTCAAATAATCATTTTTTTTGTTACTCAGAAAGATGGTAAATCTGACCTTGTCTCATCGCTTATATACCATGTCTTTACTAAACCAGATGCCACCATTATAATCTTTTTTTTAATTATAGCAGGTAAACAAAAATAGAATCATCTAAGGAGGGCATTTACCACAGATCGATCTGAATAACTCTGTGCTTAGATATCGTTCCCCTCGATCAGGTAACAATGTTACTACGACCCCTGAGTCTAGACTCTCAATTACTCTTAGAGCACCAGCTACTGCTGCACCACTTGACATACCGACAAATAATCCTTCACGCTGTGCTAGTAACCTAGTCATCTTAAATGCTTCTTCATCCTCAACTATGATCTTATCATCCAGGATAGAAGGGTTGTATATTCCAGGTTTCATAGACTCCTCCATGTTTTTAAGACCCTGTATTCTATGTCCTTTAGTTGGTTCAACACCGATGATTCTAACACCTGGTTTATGCTCTTTCAGGTATCCCCCTACACCCATCAGAGTACCAGTTGTACCCATACCAGCGACAAATACATCAACAAGACCATTGGTCTGCCTGAGGATCTCAGGTCCTGTTGTCTCGTAATGCGCTAGAACATTAGCCTTGTTTTCAAATTGATTAGGCATAAAATATAATTCAGGGTTGTTTTTTATAAGCTCATGTGCTTTTTTGATTGCACCATCTGTTCCTTCGCACCCAGGGGTGAGTATCACCTCCGCTCCAAAAGCCTCCAGTATCTTTCTTCGTTCAACACTTACACATTCAGGCATTACTAGTACTACTCTATAGCCTTTAATTGCTCCTATCATCGCTAATGCGATACCAGTGTTACCTGATGTCGGCTCTAGAATGATTTTACCAGGTGTTAATTCTCCTGATTCCTCTGCTTTTTTAATCATGTATAATGCGGCTCTATCCTTCACTGACCCTCCAGGGTTACATGATTCAAGTTTAGCGTAGAGATGAACCTGCTTATTCTGATTAATACTGGTTAACTCAACAAGAGGAGTACCGCCAATGAGATCTAACACTTTAAAACTGTTTTTAAAACCTGTAAACATGTGTGTATTATTATCTGGTAGCATTCAACCTCTCTCCTATCATCTATAAGCATTCAAATTTTATATGCTAATAATATGTTCATGTTAGTTTAATGAGTTTTCAGAGGAGGAACTTAACATTAAAGCAAATTACACATCAGTCTATTAAACTCTCCTATTTAAAAGTATGTTTCCATACCTTTAAGCGTGATCTCTATCATGTTTAGATGTTAACTGTTGAAAACCAACATGATCAACCTCTTTTTTTTAAACTTCTTTTTTAACTAGATGATCATTGATGAACCTGGATATACCCCCAACAACATCTACAGAGGAGACGATGGTTTATATGTTTAGTATAGTATAATGAAGACAGGGTACATATCTAAGTGTGGTAGTGACTATCTCTGCTCCAATCCCCTACGCGCAGGTAAAAAAATATTTGATGGTTACAATGATTTGTATGAGTAGTAACTGTTAAAAAAAACCCCATGGTTATCAAACAAGTGATCTTGAATTAATCTTAAAATCACGTGTTACTAGTTAATAATCTGGAGGGGGATTCAATAAAAAAAATAAACCATTTGACTGGTTGTTTCTCCTATCATCATCTAAAGAAGAAACCTCGTTTATACTGTAGATAATTTAACCTAAAACTTTTACTTATCAAGGGTTGGTTTATAATATTTTTACAGTCTCCCTACATCTGTTACTTCTACGCTCTCTACTTTTCTAATACTGGATAACTCCTCTACGATTGGTTCGAATCCCCCCTCGGAGTCAGGTACTATAACAGTCACGTTTAAACCTCTCAAGCCAAATGCTATCTCCTTCACTTCTATGTTAGTGAGTTTTGCTGGTGCTTTAACTCTTTTCTTTATCTCATCTATAATGCTCTGTATCTGTTTATCTGTTAATGTACCATCAGGCATAACCCTTATCAGCGCTATTACCTCACCCATTTTATCTTAATCACTCTCTCTAAAGGCTTCTACGTTTTTTTTCTTTTATGGTCCTACAAATCCGCATTGAGGGCAAGTGTACTCTACACTCTGCTCTCTGCAGCTGCTGCAACGCCCTATCACGTAGTCGCACATAGGGCATATGAAAGTAGTTGACCCTTTCTCTAATAATCCTTTACCGCATGACACGCATGTATTTGGTTTTTGTTTTTTCATAGGGAACGCTGAAATATTATCATTATTTATAAATATACCGCTCACTTGGAATGTTCTTCTTTATTCTTTTACAGTGTCTTTTTTCTCTAAAGCATCTAATGAGAATGAGGTTATTGATCTGAATATACGGTACTGGAATATTGAGCCTGCTATAAGGTTCATATGGTAGGTGATCAAGCGGAATAGTAACACAAATACCCCTATCATCGATGACCCTATGAGTAGACTATACAGCCCTGCTACTCCTAGCTCGGTTACACCTGCGCCTCCTGGTGTAGTAGGTAGCATAACTATGAGTAGTAGCACTATCTGAGCTGAGAATGACTCAATGATGAATGGTTTAAGACCTAAACCTAGTAGTATCATTGATGGTATAAGGAAGCCTGTGGACCAGAATAACACTGTGATTAAACATGCTTTAATGAATGAGGCTTTACTAGCTGTCAGGATTAGTATCATGCTGTTATGGTAGTTGTCAACCTCCTTGTTGATCCTCTGTATCATCTTGTCTTCGTTTTTCTTTTTTCTTCTGAGTAGTCCTTTTATTTTATTATTTATGAGTATCAGGATGGTTTTGGTTTTATCAGGGTACTTTATTGATAACGCGAATAGTATTATACATACTATAAAAAACACTACGCCTATGGATAACCCTATGCTGATGTACTCGATGTTAATGTATTTTTTAATGACTAGTATAGCGAACGGTAAAGTGATTAGTATGAAGACTGCGTCTATTAGTCTTTCACCTAATGCTACTGCTGTAGCGCCGCCTGAGCTTAAACCATGTTTATTTAACAGGTATATGCGTACTGGTTCACCACCAGCTGCTGATGGTGTTATACAAGCTAGGAATAGGTTAGCTATAGCTATCCTCGTGGAATCCCATAGTGTTATCCTTATTTCTTTGTTTACACCTTGAGCTAGTGTTTTAATCCTAGCACCCCATAGCACCCAGTATAGTATATTCAATAATACAGCTAGTACGAAGAACTCGTATTTTATCCTAGTTTTTGATAACTGATTAAGCGTCTCATCAGTGATTGTTAACAATAGTATAGCTATTATGATAATGATGCTCAATGATACACTGAGGATGATAGATATCTTCACATTCCTGCTTCTTTTATGTTTACTCACAATTTTAACATGTTATTTTGAGGAGTGTATATTTCACTTACGGTAATTTTAGATGTGGAATTCAGGAATGAGAATAAAAAAAACAAAAAATAAGAGAAAGAAAGGGGGGGTTTATTACTCTATATCTCCTTGTATTCCAAGTATGCTATGATGGTTCTACTAGGTGTTATTAACCTTACTGTAACAGTCTGCTCCTCGATGTTAACCTTGTATATACCAGCAGCAGGTACCATAGTATCATTAATAGTTATAATTCTACCTGCGAAGTAACCATTTTTAGCTAAACCAAGAATAACACCTTTTAAATCACTGTTAGATGTGTTCCATGCACCGCGGATGATGATACGAGAGTGATTACCTGTTTTTTTAATAGCGTAGCCTTTTACGTAACCATCAGGGGTTTCACTGTTTTCGTATAACCATACACCTTTGAATTCAAGTTTTTTATATTCTCTGTTAGATCCTGCTTCATCGCAGGTGAGGTATCGCGTGTTGCATGCGCGTACACGCTCAGTGTTTCCGCATCTCTTATTTAATTGATAACCCTTGTTATATCCACCTAGCGTAGAGTCTTCATACATCATGCTTGTATTACGTGCCTCAGCAGCGTTCACTACTGGTAGTAGTGCAGCAACCATTAAGGATACTGCTACTACGACCAAAAACATCTTCATGTTACTACTTTTCATATTCTTCTACCTCCTTTTGTTTTCCTTTTAACTCTAAGTTAATCTTATACTACAAGAAGGCTTATATGTATTTACCAGATTCACACCAGAAAGACGCCAGAATCACACCCAAATTCTGAAATGACTCCGGATCTGTTACCTGTCTTAATCAAACAAAAAAAATTAGGAAGTTAACGTATGCTTTTTTTATATGGATATGATTTCACAGTGTAATCGTTAAAAAAACCACTTCTCCTGTATAATTCCATTAGAGGTGAATAAAAAGAGAAAGGTTTCTTTTACTCCATGCTAAGGTATATGAGTATTATTAAAGCAATAGTCTCCAGCATGTTCGGTAAAACCCCGAGGATGTTAGCTGTTGTAACCGCGTAACCTGTGTTCCCTAATAGAGCATGAATGATCGGTAGAGATAATAATGACTGTAAAAATAATACACTTATGAATGATATTAAACCTAGCATGAAGCTAGATCTGGTTTTACGGAAAGCGTCAACGTATATGTATAATAAACCTAGTAGTAAGAAGACATTGATGGTGATGATGCACGTCGCTAAAGTGTACATATCCTTGAATGCTTTGAATAGTAGTTGCGCTCGTTGATTACCACCACTGTAACGATCATTAAACCTTACCTCTGCGTATGATAAACTAACATACGAGATGATAAGACCAATGATTAAACCAGCTACCAGCAATAGGAATATGACAAATACTGGTTTTGTATGATTAGTACCACTCATAACCCTTCAATCATCCTTTCTTTTAACTCTTTATCTTCATTTAATTGTTTTTTCCCAATTCTCTCCCAAATCTCAGTGAAACACCCAGAGTTTTTTTCCAGTAGGTCAGATACTGAGTATATTTTACCGTAACCTGAACCTGTGGATACGATCAGATTGTTTTTCTCAAGCACCTCTAAGTGGTGTCTAACGGTTTTATAATCCAGGTTGACAACCTTGGATAACTCATTAGCATTATAAGGTCTTTTGAAAAGCTCCAAGAGTATTCTACCACGGTTTAAACCACCAGCTGAACCAGCTAGAAGCCACCATAGTAAACGTTTAACAGCGTTCATTTTTTTTAACCGTAACCTTAAAAATAGGAATTAACATTATTGCTAAAAAGGTTTATCATTAATTAAACCAGTCCCCCTCAGAAGTAAAAAAAAATTAATAGGTTTAAACAAAAAGAAAATAGATCAGTAGACATGTTTAATTTAAAATAGAGAATAAAAAAGTGCAAAGATGATATGAGAAGACTCCCGTTCACCAAATACGTTAAGACGATGCGTTACGCTCTATATAACTATATACTAGGTGAAGAAGTATACCCTTTCTACGCCTCGTACAAAGTCACTCATAAATGCGGTTTAAAATGTGAATTCTGCAATGTATGGATGGAGGATACCCCTGATCTACCAACTGAGAAGGTGTACAAGGTTATCGATAACATAGCAGCCTCTAGTATAATCGTACTAAGCATAGAAGGAGGAGACCCTCTCGTTAGAAAGGATCTAGGTGATATACTCAGATACGCTCATCAGAAGCCATTCATCCTATTCTTCACAACTAATGGTCATTTAATTGATAAAAGACCAATGAACGAGTACGGTAAATACATTGATTATCTACATATAAGCATAGATGAAGGACATGATAACCTAGAGTTCTTTGATCGTTTAGAGGATTACCAGAGGTTCGGACCTGAAGTATGCGTACAGATCGTTGTAACAAAGGATACACTTTCAGCCCTTGAAGATAAAGTGAAAAGGGTGTACGAGGCTAACGCTAGAACTGTTGTCATGCCTGCTTGTCACTTAGATGGAACTGATGATTACTACCCTGACCCGAAAGAATTCAGGAGAGAAGTACTGAGACTTAAAAAGAAATACAGGAATACTATAACCACGCCTAAAGGCTTCCTTGACAACATAAATAAACCTCACGGCTGCTCCACATCATCCATAATCATAGACTCTGACGGTGGTTTATTCTACCCATGCAGGACTGTAGGTAAACGATTATACGATCTAACAGAGGGGTCGCTAATGGATTTCCTACGCTCAGATAAAGCAAGAGAAGCAAGAGAAGAGATGAAAAGATGCACTAGATGCTGCGGGTGGTACCAATACTTCGCTACTGACGTGTTCGCATCACCTTTAACCATGATACCTTCGTTAAGCCCTTACCTGTTCAAATAAAAAAACACGATGAAAAAAACCTCTGATTAAGAAGCATCCTTTATCCTAATAAATTGTTACCCTGGGCGTGTAAAGGAGACGACGTATTTAAAGTTAAAAACAAAAAAAGGCTCGAGTAAAAAAAATGAAGATACTATTCACCACTGAATCATACTATCCTATAATAGACGGAGGAGCAATAGCGCAACATAGGATAGTTCATGGTCTGATGAAACACGGACATGAGGTTAACGTGATAGCGCCAGGGTTCAACTTCAAGAATAAGATAGAGGATGACAACGGGTCTTTGATATACCGAGTGAGAGGTGTAACACTACCATTATACATGAATAACAAGTATCATTTCTCACCTTTCCCTCTGCTACAAGTAGATAAAATCATAAGAAAAACTAAACCTGATATAATCAATGTCTGCTCACCGTACCCTATAAGCGTTTCAGCTCTTATCTCTGCAAGAAAACATGGCATACCAGTGGTAGGCTCTATACATATACTACCTGAGAATATACTAGCGCCTATACTGCATTCGCAAATATACAAGATACTAAGAAAGAGGATATGGTGGTGGCTTGTTTACTTCTACAACATGGTGGATTATGTAACTGTACCGTCATGTAGCGGCGCTGAATTATACAAGATGAAAGGGTTAAAGAAACCTATAAGGGTGATATCCAACGGTGTAGATACTAGTGTATTCTCCCCTCTCAGGAACGGTGAAAAACTCAGAAAGAAACTACGTCTCCCTGATACCAGTATAGTTCTATACACAGGGCGTATAAACCAGGAGAAAAACGTGGATGTACTCATACGCGCTGTACCAAGGGTTGTGGATAAAGTTGATGCGCATTTCCTAATATGCGGGTCAGGAGGAATGAAGAAGGATATCATACGACTAGCTGACTCATTAGGAATCAACGACTATATAACCTTCATAGACTTCCTAGACTATGAGGAGTACCCTGATGTGTACGCTTTATCAGACGTATTTGTAATGCCTGGTGAATCAGAACTGCAGAGTATAGTCACATTAGAAGCTATAGCCTCAGGTTTACCAGTAGTAGTAGTAAACAAAGGAGCAGTACCTGAGCTAGCTAAATATGATAATGGTTTATTATTTGAACCAGGTGAAAGTGAGCAACTAGCTGATAACATAATCAGTATACTATCCAACCCTGATAAGAAGAAGTCAATGAGTAAGAACAGTCTTAAACTAGCTGAGACTCATAACATTAACAATGTAATAAGGGAGTACGAAAACACTTATAGGATTGTACTTGAAACATGCAATAAAAAGAGGGACGCGGGATGAAACTCACTTAGTCTGATGGTACTCTTTTTCAATGTACTCCCAGTCAACCTCGTAGATCTCAACCCATTGAACCTCAGTTAACTCATCATTGACCACAGCAACTGTAGCATTACGGTACACCTGTCTGAAAGGCTGATCTGTGAACTTCTCATATGATTCATTAGTCATATACTGGATGTCCCCGTAATGCACGTGTACTACACGCTCACGCATTATATCATCTATAAGCACGTGTGTTATCCTAGTGTAGTTTTTACCTTCACCTTCTAGTTCATCTAGGTATTCATCGAGAGTAACAGCTGACCATATAAGATCAGCTTGATCAAGTGTAGTGCGGAAACCTACTGCTTCGCACATACGCGCTAGACGATGATCAGATGCTATAACAGTCTTGTTTCTATCAAGATTCCTCTCTATCCATTTTATCGCTTCTATATCCTGATCTGTTATCGCTTCGTATGACGCGTTTAACGATACAAAACCAGGGTACACTGAAGCAGCGTTTGATGCTGCAAGCAGTATGATCAATGAAACGTAGATGTATGATTTCTTCATTATCACACGTCTTTTAAAAGTAGCAGCATGGATTAAGGAGGAGTTTTTAGTGTTTTTTAGTTTTCTCAGGTACTCTATAACACCAGGTACTAAACCTTCAAAACCATAAACAGCTAGTATGCTAAGAGGCATCATAATGTACTCTAAGTGTCTGTCAGGTGGGAGTTGTTTAGAGTTAGTAAACAGAGCGTAGAGGAATGAGATTAACAGGAATATGACCCATCCTCGTACTGCTTCACCGTTAAACTTGAAACGAGCAGCCCTGTAACCAGCTACACCTAGGCTTATAACACTTATCAAAGGGATAGCGTAGATTATACTCATATAAGTGAATTTGAAATTCGTCCATGGCATGTTGACAAATGAGAATATAATCATAGCACCTAAGCATATGGTGAATGAAACAGTGAATCTAAACGCGGATGATCTGCACGTTGGCTCATCTACGTTACGGAATAAACCATACCTTCTCTTAAACCATGTTAAACCTAATAATGAGAATAATGAGATGTAGAATAAAGCAATAGTAGCATCTGCTCCTATAGTGTAGGGTCCTATTTTTAAACCGTTGTTCATGAAAGTGTTGTACACGTCCTTAGCTACGAGGATCCAGTATAGGAACACTATTATACTAGCTGAGATAAGGTATGATAAATCTTTTTTAATCGTGTACGCCCATTCAGCTCCCTTTGAATTCTCCATTATTATTATACCAATGAGTGATAACAAGTAGAAATACGTGGTTAAATGATGAGACATTACTAGTAGTATAGTTGACGTGGTTAATGGTATTATATAACGAGTGTTTTTCCTATACTTCATGAATAAGTATAATGAAAGCATCATGAAGAAATGACCAGTGGTTAATGGTGCTGCGTGGCTAGTCTGGTAGACGTGAAACGGTAACACAGCTAGGAATAAAGCTGCTAGTAAGGCTCTTCTCTCATCCTCTAGTATCATCCTGCATAAGAAGTAGAATAATAGTACTGATAAACCCCCGATTACAGGTGCTATCTTAGGCATTATAGCTAGAATATCTAGACCAGTCACCCAGTGCACTATACCAGTCAACATGTAGAGAGTGGGGAAGTACTGATATGATGAACCCCAACCTGTGTAATCGTTGAATACACGCCCTGTCTCAACTAGTGATTTGGTTAAACCGTAATATATACCGAAATCACAACCCCAAGCAGGGTTAACCCATGCTGGCCATGATCTGATGATGATCGATATGAGTAGGATTAGTAAGAGATACAACCATGTTCTACGTGTTGAAGGATGCTTTAACCCTGATTCCTTGTTCATGTTTTTTTTCCTTATTATTGAATTATATCAAAGGAAATGAAAAAATGTGTTAATAAGTTTTAGCATTAGATTAGAAGTATTTCTTATTTTAGGAGTGTATTATATCTAGTATGTTTTTAACTGTTTTATACACGTCGCATCTCCTTTTTACACCAGTGGTTTTTTTTGCTTTTTCTATATCATGCTCTAGTGATAATTCATACTGTTTAACCGAGTAGAACGTGTTCTTCTTGTTATGGTACTCTGCTAAGTACTCCTGCTCGATTTGCCCAGGTGTAGGTATCATCAAGGCTTTTACGTTGATTACTGCTAGATCCATTATAGTGGAGTAACCTGAGCGTGATACAATTAGTTTCGCTCTGTTTAGTAACTCCTCTCTTTTTCTCTTGTCAACTGATGAGTATATGACTACGTGGTTCTGCGTGGTTTCCAGCTTACTCCATTCAGGTTTACCTAGTGTCACTACGATGTTCCCGTCTAGTTTATCGATTTCTTTTAGTAAGAGTTTTTCAAGTATTGTTCGTTGAGGCTCCGGTCCTGATATTGAGAATAAATAGTCTATATCTTTCTTCATCCTCTTTTTTTTGAAATCTGATAAGACTCCTACGTAGTGTAGTTTATCCTCATCTATTAGATCAAGGTTATGAGATAGATCACCTGATAGATCATCATCTCTATAGTCTGGTACTATGACCTCTTTGAATCTTTTGAAGAAGAAGAACAAGTTGAAACGCTCCATTTCCTTCTCAAATATCTTTATCCTAAGAGGGTTCATGATCCTCATCTGATGCGATATAAAGTATGATGGTGTTTTTTTACTGTAGATATCGTATCGCCCGTCAGATATTATACAGTCGTAGTGTCTTTTTTCAAGTATCCTTGATAGTTGACGTAGGCCATCCTCTATCCTTTTAATGAAGATAGGCCAATAAACCATGGTTTTACCTATCAGCTGCCTGGTGTTCTCAGCTACAGGTATAGGGTAATCCTCCATGTCTATGTATTCTACGCTGTCTGATCCTAGCTCGTTTTTTAACAATGCTAAGCTGCTTTTACTACTTATTATAGTCAGATTATGATCCTCGTTTATTAACGCTCTTATCAACGGTAATGACCTGGTTGCATGACCTAGGCCCCATGAGCATACACCGTAGATGATATTCATATAGAATCCTGTATGAACTAAGTGTTATTTTAACATAGGTGATAACCTTTTTTTTATTCCTTGATAGTTGTTTTTTTATAGTTTATACTCTATTCATGGTTCCTCATGGGTGTGATAAAGAGGTTATGTTCCTGGATAAACTTGATTGTATAACCACGCGTAATAACAGCTTATTATGCGTAGGTTTAGATATTGATAAGAAAGAGATGCCTCAGTTCTTGTTTGAGTCATACAAGGATCCTTACCTGGTTTTTAACCGTGCGATCATTGATGCGACAAAGGATACTGTATGCGCCTATAAGCTTAACATGGCTTTCTACGAGGTGTTAGGGGTTAAAGGTTTAACCCTGCTGAAGAGAACTATCAGTTATATACCACGAGACGTGGTAGTTATAGTTGATGGTAAACGTAATGATATAGGTAACTCATCTCGTATGTACGCTGAATCCTCATTCAAGGTTTTATCAGCTGACGCGGTAACTGTGAATCCTCTACTAGGTTTGGATAGTATTCAACCGTTCCTAGAGTATCATGATAAATGTGTTTTTATACTATGTAGGACATCTAACCCGTCAGCTAAGGATCTGCAGGATCTAACTGTATCAGATAAGCCTCTCTACCAGGTTATAGCTGAGAAGATAAAAGAGTGGAATACGCATTGTAACTGCGGTGCTGTAGTAGGCGCGACTTACCCTGATGAATTAAAAATAGTAAGGGGTATACTAGGTGATGATATACCTATACTAATACCTGGTGTAGGCAGACAGGGTGGTGACTTGGAGAAGGCTGTACGGTACGGTGCTAACAAGAGTAACACTCGTATATTAGTGAATTCTTCACGAGGGGTTATATACGCTGATAAAGGTGAAGGGTACGCTGATGCTGCTAGATCTGCTGCTTTAAATCTAAGAGATGAGATCAATAAACATTTAGAGAAGAAGGGTTAGAATCAGTCTAAAAAAACCTGAGCTTAGAGGGGGCATCGAAATATTAATTAAGGGTAATAATCATATTTTAGGATTAACCTTGATTCGAAGATCATCCTGAGAAGCATGATGGATGAGGCAAGATCAAGGTTACAAAATAAACGATGCTGAAAAAATAGGGTCCCTCTTTGATCGATCAGACGTGTACGTCAAGAAATGACTAAGAGGACAACCTCAGTGTCGTATAAAAAACCGCGATATAAACCTGTGGTCGCATCTGAAACTGCTGCGTTTAAAATAAGGATGCGGATCTTCACAGGGCACCCGACTCAAAAAAAAATTGTGTTGGGTGACAGCGGAAAAAAAATTAACACAAATTATTTTTTTTGTTAACATGACGTGAACATTGAAATGAATGATTTCAGCTTTTGCATATACTGGGTTAACAACGTCAAAAAATGTTTTTCTTATTTTTTTATTAAACTTTTGCAATTTTTAGGTGCCAACAGGATGCAACATAGTTCTTCTACGTCCTCGTAAAGCATCCACTATCCACCGTTTCAACCGTCTACACGCAGAACCAACACTCTTAATCCCTTTCAAGATAGTGTTAAGAACAGGATTGCTTTGAACGTTTTTTAGGAGGGTATACGCGAAGAAAACAAGGTGTAGGTGTATAACTACAGCGTCAAGTTTTCTCACCTGGTATTCCCCTAATCCTAAATGCTGCTTGCAATCCCGATGAAACACCTCAATACACCAGCGGTTTTTATAGTATTCGAGAACCTGCAACCCAGAGAGAGTAATATTGTTTGACACGAGAAAAACACATCTTTTACTATTCCTCCTTCGTTTCAGAATAACCAATTTCACCAGTCCAACATTCCTCATCATCACCGTGGTCTCATAGAACCATTTGTATTTTTTCTCCCCCACCTCAGCATCGATCCTATTGAACAATTTATGAGGCAATGTTTTTACATAACTGGTGAGATTTATCCATACCCCGTCAATAAAGATACATCGATTTGTCTTTGCCTGAGACACCCAGGTTAACCCCCGACTAGACAGGAAATCTAATAACTCTCGGCACATGTACCACTCATCAAACACTACCGCAGCAGGGTTCACCTTAAGAAGGGATTTCCTCAGAAGATCCACTGCGATCTGAATCTTCGTCCGAAACCATACACCACAATTTTCTGCAACCTCCTTCTTCACATATGGTTCGAAGTACAAAGGGAGTTGACCTGAGCTGGTACGATAAAACGTTGAGACAACATCATGACAGAGCACGTTCCTCCTCCTAGAAGGGTCATAGAGATACCCGACACCATCCATCCTCTTCCCAGTCTTCTCAATGATAGTATCATCAAGACTGAGGATGCCTCCATCCCGTTCATGGAGGTTCTTCTGTATTCTCAGATTGTTGAGTATTCTGATATCCCAATGAGGCTTGGTGATAAAACGATTCAATGAGCTTTGATCCTTACCATCTAAGAGGTTCTCTGAGATATCTTGAATGTTCTTCTCACCTTTCCCACCCAGGAGGAGACCTGAGATGTAGGTGAGGAAATGATTCCATTGTGGTTTCGAAAAACAATGTCTATACGGGCCTAGTATCTCACCAAATATTTCTATCTCCTTTGTGAGGAACATTAACATCCCATCCTATACTTGATAGGATGGTATTGATTTTCTTGTATCTGTAGTTTATGGTTCATTCAGAAAAAAAATGCAAAAGTTTTGTTATTAAATATTCTGCCATTCTTTCTGAAACATCAGGAAAATTCTTATTGGACAATCTTCCATGAACAATCCCAGCGTTTTTAATCGCTACCTCTATATAACTTATAACGGTCGCTTTTAGAAGAAGAGTAATATAATTTACTGAATTAATATCTAAATTCTTTTCAAGAAAAGTAAGCGCGTTATTTACATTATTAAATTTGATATTGTTGAAATCAGATTTATTTGAATGTTTTAGGAACAAGTCTGTAAATAAAGAATCAAACTTTAGATTTTTAATCAAATAATCAATAGTTTTATTTTTGTCCGTGCTATTGAGAATAGAAGTATCAAACAGAAAATGAATTAATTGTGTATTTGTGAATCTTGCTAATTGAAAAATCTCCTCAAAAATTTCAAAAGACTTTGGATGTTCTCTTAAAAACTTTGCTAATTCTTTTATGTCCCATTTATCTTTTTCAGATAACTCTTTAATCTCGGTTGTATAATCTTCAACTTTAAAATGGGGTCTCTTAAACTCTTCCTGTAAAAACTCAAAAAATGATGTATTTGAAGCAAACTCGAGATATTTATCATTATAATCCTGTGTCATATATTAATTAGATCCACCAAATACTTTATAAATATATTGAAAAACACGCCCCCTCCCCCAACGACTAAATATAGTCTGCCTTCAGCAGTTATCTTATAACAGTAAGAAAAAACTACGGTGGCAAAAAATTTTCGGCACCCTCGCGACTTAGGTTCATTCCGCTTCGCTTCATTCCCGAAAATTTTTACTTTGCCACCTTAGTTAAATCGGAAAGCAGAAACAAGAGATAAATCAATCGCTTCGCTACTAATTCTAACATTGATTTAACAAAATTTTTTCTTACTGACCGGGGGAGGGGGCTTAGTCCTTCGGACAGATAGTCTGCTTCGCAGAAATATAATAAAAAGAGGGGGCGTCTTACCACCATTTTATACTTTCATCAAATTTGGTTAAGCTTTCATTTTTTTCTGGCTTCCTGAAAACAAATAAGTGCTCATGTGCCAATAACAAAAAGTTATTTTTTATTGACATATCCTTCCATAATGGAGCAGTTTTGGTGTTATGCTGTGCCTTGATAATACTTTCTTTTAAAATAAAACCAACATCTAAAAATGATTGCATCATTCTAAATGAAATTGGAACCTCATGTTTATGTCTTCTAGTATCTCCAATTAAGATTGCACAGAATTTATTTGGCTTTAAAACTCTAAAAAATTCTTTTGCTACTTTTTTCATTTCTTCGCAGAATTCCTCAACAGAATGAACCTTTGATAAATCGCCATCTTGTTTATGATTAGAATTTTTAGTATAGGAGATTATGCTAGCATATGGCGGATGAGTGGCAATTAAATCAATACTTTCATCTTTAATTAAATTTAAATTTCTTGCATCTCCAAGAAATGTTTTTTGTTCCGGAAATGTGCCTAATGAATCAAAGTTTAGTCTATCCCTCGTTAAAATAAGAGATTCTTTATTAATATCTATGCCGATGCCTTTTCTCCCTGTAAGTTTGCACTCAATTAGAGTTGTTCCAGATCCTACAAAAGCATCAAGAACTGTATCTCCTTCTTTTGAATATCTTAAAATTAAGTTCCTTGCTACTTGTGGAGCCCAATTTCCTCTATACTTCGCATTTAAATAATGTGTCGCCCATTTACCTCTAGATGGAAAGCTCCATATAGTTGTAGTTTCCAATTCAAAATTTTCAGGTTGAATAATCTTTATTTTGTTGTGATTTCCTATTTCTAATTCAGTATCTTCAATTACAATTTTTTTATGTTTAGAAACAAATGATTTGTAGTCCTTATCCGTTACTTCTTCCATTTGAATAAGATTTTGCTCTGCCATTTGTTCACCTGTCTTTTTTATTATGATTATTCACCCATTCCTTTATCAAACTGTTTACCTTAGTTGAGATTTTAATGTCGTTGTTCTCGCATAGTTTCTTGAATTCCTCAAATACCTCTTCATCAACAGTTACAGTGATTGGTATTTTACTCATTTTACCACCATCAATACTTATATTTATTTATTAATAGAAGTATTTATAACTATTTAAATGTTCTGTTTCAATGGGTGTGTAGAAATCCTCGATGACGATAAAAATCAAAAAGATGATTTCACCTGATTTTCGCAGGGTGATCATGTTTGCTGCAAAAACCTGGATAAGAACGTATCATCATCGGTTATGGG
>Ga0209162_1000276_pt1 | contig 56991 bp, 48 predicted proteins | sample YNPNPMetaG_FD_187121 | JGI IMG/M metagenome (GOLD analysis project Ga0209162, IMG submission 187121) | Anoxygenic and chlorotrophic microbial mat microbial communities from Yellowstone National Park, USA - YNP NP MetaG (SPAdes) (version 2) ...
GGTTTCCCTCTTTCTGGGGGCTGCGGCGGGATCGTTTCTGGCCATGCGGGTTCTACGGCCGCAGGAGGCCCGGGCCTACGGGCTGAACAACCAGGGGGCTAGATATTGGACTTTTGCCGAGGGCTACACCGGCCCCGGCTTCGAGGAGTGGATCCTGGTGTTCAACCCGCCCGGCGCCTTCGGCAGCGGAAAGGACGTCTTGGTGAAGATATCCCTCTTCGGCAACGAGGGCTTCATCGGCACCTACGAGCTGCCGGTGCTGGCGCCGGGGCAGAGGTACTCGGTGAACATCAACCAGGTGGCGGAAAGCTTCGGCTACAGCGGCGACGTCTCCGTGGTGGCTTTCTCCGCCCTGGAGCCAGATTACGCCCCCTTCATCTGCGAGCGGGCCCTATACTTCGACTACAAGGGGCGCATCAGCGGCGGTTCTCACCTCCTCGGCTACCAGGAAGGGGAGAACGGGCAGTGAGCGGGGGGAGGATGTGGGCCCTGCTGGCACCGGCCCTGCTCCTGGCGGCGCTCTGCGCCCTGGGGGCCGCGCTCACAACGGCGGCCCTGCCCTATCCCGGCACCGGCGGCGGCTCCGGCGGGTCCTACGAGGGGTGGACCGGGGAGTCCTCCCTGAACTGGCCCGCTCCCCGGCACGTGCAGTCCGCCTGGGCTGGGGGGTGCCTCTATGTGGTGGCCGATGACGGCAGCGACGTGAGGTTCGCCCGCTCCCTGGACGGCGGCCTGAGCTTCGGCGGCTCCTGCGTCCTGGACCACAACCCCGCCGACCCAGCGCGGGACGCCTACCTGGTGGCCTGGGGCGACTCCCTTGCCGTCTCCTGGAAGGAGATGGTGGCGGGTAGGTGGGCCCTGGTAGTGGCCTTCTCCTCCGACCGCGGCCAGAGCTGGCGGCGCTACCTGGACGCCAATCCCTCCTGCGATAACTACGAGGCCCACCTGGCCTATGCGGGCGGCAAGGTGCACGGCGCCTACGTATCCAACTCCAGCGGCCAGAACGAGGTCTATTACCGCCGCTGGTCGGAGCGGGGGGACCTGGAGGTGGACTGGCGCAGGGTCTCCGACGAGGGCGGATGCCCGGACACCCAGCCCTGCATCGAGGCGGGTGACGCCCTGTGCGCGTCGGTTTACTACCGGCATGAGGACCAGCCCTGTCCCAGCATCTACCAGGGCTACACCCTGGACGGGGGGCTGACCTGGCACCGCCAGCTGCGCATCTACACCCCCTCGGTGGAGTCCAGCTGGCCGGAATGCGTCCGCTACGGCGACCACGTAACGCTGGTTTGCCAAGCATATTTCGGAAGCAATTATGCGATACAGTTCACCAATTATGACGGGTCTTCCTGGACTGCGCCGAGCGCGTACACAGGTGCAACAGGAACTAAACCTACGTTCCCGCAGGTGAGCGCCAGCGGCTCGCGCGTGCTGGTCTGTTACCGGGACAGTGGGGGCACCAGCGAGCCCCTGCAGCGGGTCTCCGCCATCTACAGCGACGACCATTTCATGGAGGGCAAGCACACCTACGTGAACCAGCTTTTCTTCGGGAACATCTCCTACGACAATCCAGGCAGCGTCGATGTGACCACGGACGGAAACCGCTTCTACGCGCTTTCCGCAGGGACGGGGGCGAGTCCCCGGGTGATGGTGAAGAGGGAGGATGCCTTTTCCCCGCAGGTGAGGATCAAGACACCATCCTCCGACCCCTCCTACGTCCGGGAGAGCCCCCTGGTGGAGGCGGAAGCCGCGGACGACTGGAGCCGGGATGACGCCTCCCTGCTCTCCCCGCAGCCGGAGGCCTATCAGTCGGGGGTCCTCCACATGTTCTTCCGCTACCGCCCGCGGGGCGAACAAGCCTGGAGGGATTTCCCTGGCGGGGGAAAGGATGATGATGCACCCTGGGGTAAGCCTCTGGACATATCCGCCCTGCCGGACGGCGTCTATGAGGTGCAGGTGGAAGCGGTGGATACGGCGATGAACCGCTCCTCGGCGGTGCTGCGCGAGCTCTGTGTGGACCGCATCCCTCCGGCCATCTCCTGCGAGACCATAGGGGGCCAACAGGAAGAGGGTACGGAATGGTTCAAAAGCCCTCCCACGGTGAAGGCGACCTTCAGCGACCAGCTCTCGGGCGTTAACCCCACATCCCTTAAATACCGCGTCGACCAGGGGGAATGGACGGCATACCCCACGGAGGGCATAGTGGCCGAAGAGGGCATCCATCGGTACTACTTTGCCTGCGAGGACCGGGCGGGCAACACTCGCGTAGACGAGACGGGGTTCGAGGTGAGGGTGGACACGCGGCCTCCCGCGGCGGAGGCCACCCTTCCGAACGCTGATGGGAAGAACGGTTGGCGGAGGAGCGATGCCGCGGCCACGGTGACCTTGAGCGCCTCGGATCAACAGGACGGTTCGGGGTTGGCGGGAATCAGGTACGGCTGGGACTCCGCGCCGGGGCAGGCGTACGCCGGGCCGCTGGTGGCGCCGGAAGGCGCACACCGGCTCTACTACCAGGCACGGGACCTGGCAGGGAACTGGTCCGAACCCTTCTGCCTGGAGGTGAGGAAGGACACGGTCCCACCCCGGGCCGAGATAATCCTGCCCACGGGGGAGAACTGGCTGAGGGGCATGGTCACGGTGCAGGCCACGGTCGAGGACAACTGCGAGGTCGGATGCCTGGACTTCCTCCTCGACGGCGATCCCTTCGACCACCGAGAAGCCGAGCCCTGGACCGCATCTCTGGATACCACCGCATGGGGCAACGGTTACCATACCTTGACAGTGCGGGCCGAGGACGCGGCGGGAAACACGGGCAGCGTCGAGGGGAAGGCCAGGATGGAGGTGTTCATAGGCAATAACATCAGCGAGACCAACAATTTCGCCGAGGGCTGCACCCGCCAGGGCTTCGAGACCTGGCTGTGCCTCCAGAATCCCGGTGATGAGGACGCTGGGGTGACCGTCAACTACATGCTTGGCCCCGGACAGGGTACGGCGGGAGCCCGAAACTACGCGGTTCCCCGCCACTCCCGCGTGACCATCCTGGTGAACAATGATGTGGGGGCGGGGAAGGACGTGTCCATCCAGGTAACCTCCTCCAAACCCATCGTCTCCGAGCGTCCCATGTACTTCGAGTATGGGGGCACCGGAGGGTACGATTGGAAGGGATGCCACACTGCCCAGGGCGTATCCCTTCCTCGCCAGGAATGGTACCTGGCCGAAGGCTGCACCCGGGAGGGGTTTGAGGAGTGGATCTGCTTGCAGAATCCCGGGGACTCCGCGGCCGACGTGGGCATAGACTTCATGTTGGGGGACGGTCGGGTTATAAACCGGAGCTACCGGGTGGAGAGGTGGCAGCGCTACACCGTGCTGGTCAACCAGGAGGTAGGGCCGGGGCAGGACGTCTCCGCTCACATCACCTCATCGGTCCCCGTGGTGGTGGAACGCCCCATGTATTTCCTTTACCAGGGAATGTGGGATGGCGGGCATAATGTCATGGGGGCGCACCAGCCTGAGCGTGAATGGTACTTCGCGGAGGGCTGCACCCGCCCCGGGTTCAACCAGTGGTTGTGCGTGCAGAATCCCAATGGACAGGCCGCCCAGGTCAAAGTGGAGTACATGACCGAGGATGGAGGCCTCATCTCCAAGGAATACGGTGTGGGGGCGCACAGCCGCTTCACCATCAACGTCAACAATGACGTGCCGCGCTATCACGACGTCTCCTCCCGCTTGGAATCCACTCTCCCCGTGGTGGTGGAGCGCCCCATGTACTTCATCTACGGAGATATCATCAGCGAGGGGTCCAACGCCATGGGGGTCAACCGGCCCTGTTCGACCTGGTACCTGGCCGAGGGCTGCACCCGGGAGGGGTTCGAGGAGTGGATCTGCCTGCAGAACCCCGGGGGAGAGAGCGCAGCGGTGAGGTTAAGGTTCATGTTGGAGGACGGCCGGGTCATCGAGAGGTCCCTGCGGGTGGAGGCGGGGTTCAGGGTCACCCTGAAGGTCAATGACTGCGTGGGTGCTGGGCATGACGTCAGCACCGAGGTCTTGAGCGACAGGCCGGTGGTCTGCGAGAGGCCCATGTACGCCCATTATGCAGGGAGGATCCCGGCGGCCGACACCCTGGCCGGTTATTCCTTCGAAAAATAGAAGGAGAGGGTCGGGGCGGAAACGCCGGGCCGGTTGATATTAAGATCGGGGGAGGCATGCGCCTCCCCCGCCTTATCATCGCGGCATTTCTTGGATCCGTAGGAGCTTTTTGGGGAGTAGCGCAAGTCAGGATTGCGACACACACTGACGCCCGCGGTATCCCTTCTACGCGGAATGCATATGGCAGGATATCTGCGACCTGAGGTTAGCGCAAGAAGAGGCACGGTCTCCCCCGGGGGCCTCTGGGGCGGCGCCCCTAACCCACCGTTCCGCGGAGGGGAAGGTGCAGGACTAAGGAAAAACGCCCGGTTGCTATGGGAAGCGGGCTGCCTGAACAAGCGGTTGTCGCAGGAACGCAGCGGTGATATAATACATTTCAGATAGGCAGTAGCGGTGAGGGAGTGGGCCAGCGCCCACTTTTTCTTTCGGATGGACGAAAAGGCGGCGAGGCCATGGACCGGAGGACGCAGGAGCTGGAGGAGAAGGTGGAGCGGCTGATAGAACCGCTGGTAGCCGAGGAGGGCCTCACCCTGGTGGCGGTGGAGGCGCAGAGGAGGGGGAGGAAGATGCTGCTGTCGGTCTGCCTGGACCGTAAGGGCGGCATCGACCTGGATACCTGCGCTCGCATGAGTGAGGAGATCGGCCGCCACCTGGACGTGGAAGACCTCATCGAGGGGAGCTACGACCTGGAGGTGTGCTCGCCCGGCCTGGAGAGGGTGCTCAAGCGACCGAGGGAGTTCGCCTGCTTCTGCGGACGGCGCGTTTCCGTATGGCTCAGCCAGCCCTACGAGGGCAAGCGCCGCCTAGAAGGGCTGCTGGTGAGGGCCGACCCCGAAAAGGTGGAGTTGCTGGTGGACGGGGAGGAGGTCGTTCTGGCCTACGAGGCCGTCTCCAAAGCGAAGCTGGTCTTCGACTGGAAGGAAGAGCTGAAGGCGGACAAGCATCCGGGAGACGAGGGGAGATGAACGAGGAACTCATAGCGGCACTGCGCCAGATAGAGAGGGAGAAGGGCATCAGGGCCGAGACCCTCATCGAGGCGCTGGAGGCTGCCCTTCTATCCGCTTACCAGCGCAATTACGGCGTGGATCACCCCGCACGGGTGGAGATGGACCGCGAGAGCGGCGAGATAAAGGTGTTCAGCCAGGAGTTCGATGAGGACGGCAATCTGGTCTCGGAGGAGGAGGTCACTCCGGACAACTTCGGGCGCATCGCGGCGCAGACCGCCAAGCAGGTGATCCTGCAGAAGATCAAGGAGGCGGAGCGGGACCTCATCTACGACGAATACCTGGAGAGAGTGGGAGATATCGTCACCGGCATCGTCCAGCAGAGCGATTCCCGGGTCACCCTGGTCGACCTGGGGAAGGTGGAGGCAGTTCTTCCCCATTCCGAGCAGATGCCCGGCGAGCGCTACGAGCACGGCGACCGCGTCAAGGTTTACATAGTGGAGGTGCGCAAGACCGGCAAGGGTCCTCAGATCCTGGTGTCTCGCACTCATCCGGGCCTAGTGCGGCGCCTCTTCGAGCTGGAGGTGCCGGAGATCGAGGACGGCTTCGTGGAGATAAAGGCGGTGGCCCGGGAACCCGGGCACCGCTCCAAGATCGCCGTGGTCTCCCACGAGCGCAACGTGGACCCCGTGGGCGCCTGCGTGGGATCAAAGGGTTCACGGGTGCGCATGGTGGTCAACGAGCTCAGGGGGGAGAAGGTCGATATCGTCCCCTGGTCGGACGACCGCAAGGCCTTCGTCATCAATGCCCTTGCCCCGGCGCGCATAAAGGAGGTCGTGATCGACCCAGATCAGCAATCGGCCACGGTGATCGTGCCGGACAACCAGCTCTCCCTGGCCATCGGCAAGGAGGGGGTCAATGCCAGGCTGGCGGCCAAGCTCACCTCCATGCGCATCGACATCAAGAGCGAATCCCAGTTGGCCAGGGAACAGGCTGGAGAATCGCCGGAGGAGGCGGATGGGGGGTCCTACGGTGTGCCACCGGTCATCGAGGAGGAGGCCCGCTCGGAGGCGGGGGAAGCCCCGCCGGAGTCCAGCTTCCCCGGGGAGGGCGAGGGATTGGGCGGCGAGGAGCAGGCTGGATCATGAGATCGTCCGTTGAGTTGATGGCAATAGTCGCTCCTGACTTGAGAACGGCGTGTCTGCGGAGGGCTGGGGAGCCGGGCCGCGGGCGGGTGGTTGAAGGGAAGGACGCGGATGGCAGGTAAGAGGGTCCACGAGGTTGCCAAGGAGCTGAACATCCCCACCAAGCAGCTCATGGAGGAGCTGCGGGGCATGGGTATCGAGGTGACCAGCAACTTCTCCGCCGTGGATGATGCGGTGGTGGAGAAGCTCAAGGCCGAGCGGGCGGCCGCGAAGAAGGAACCGACGGCGAAGAAAACCCCCGCTGCCGCCAAGGCGCCAGCGAAGGCGCCCCGCGCAGCCGCGGCAGCGAAGAAGCCCGCTGCAGCCAAGCCCTCGGAGGCCCCGGGAAAGGTGCCCACGGCTGATAAGTCTGCCGGGGAGGAGAAGAAGGGGAGCGGTAGGAGCACCCGGGCCGGTAAGCCCGCGGGGACTGCCGTGGCGGAGAAACCGGGTCCCGCGACTGCGGTGAAGGAACCAGAGAAGAGAAAGGTTACGGCCGCCGCGGAGCAACCGGTTTCTCGCGAAGAGGCGGCGCCTCGAACTGCCCATCCGCAGAAGGCCGAGGAGGCCAAGAAACCTTCTTCCGGAGCGGGCGCGAGGGTCGCGGATCGCGGAGCAATGCCTACGGATGGGGCCCGAGCTGAAGCGGCGGAAGCAGGAGGAGGGCCGGCGGTACAGGCACCCCCGCCGGCGGAGGAAGCGCCGGCGCCTCCTCGGGCGAAAAAGCTGCGGGTGCCCTCGGGCATAACAGTAAGGGATTTCGCCCAGAAGGTGGGGAAGACCCCCGCGGAGATAATCCGCATGCTGATGAAGCTAGGGGAGATGTCCAACATCAACCAGCCCATCTCGGATGAGGCGGCCCACCTCATCGGGGAGGAGTTGGGATACGAGGTGGAGGTGAAGAGCCGCTTCGTAGAGGAGGTCGAGGAAGAGGAAGAGGACCGCCCCGAGGACATGCAGCCCCGACCCCCGGTGGTGACGGTGATGGGGCACGTCGATCACGGGAAGACCTCGCTGCTCGACGCCATCCGCTCCACCGACGTCATCTCCACTGAGTTCGGGGGGATAACCCAGCATATCGGGGCATACCAGGTCAAGCACGAGGGAAGGACCATCACTTTCATCGATACCCCGGGGCACGAGTCCTTCACCGCCTTGCGGGCGAGGGGTGCCCAGGTGACCGACATCGCCGTGCTAGTGGTGGCGGCGGATGACGGGGTCATGCCTCAGACCGTGGAGGCCATAGACCACGCCCGGGCGGCAGGGGTGCCCATAATCGTTGCCGTAAACAAGATCGACAAGGAGGAGGCCAACCCCCTCAGGGTCAGGCAGGAGCTAACCGAACACCAGCTCATCCCGGAGGAATGGGGGGGGGAGACCATCTTCGTGGACGTCTCCGCCAAGGACAAGACCAACCTGGACCTGCTCATGGACAGCATACTCCTGCTGGCAGAGCTTTACGAGTACAAGGCACGCTACGATGCTCCGGCCCGCGGCACAATAATCGAGGCCCGGCTGGATAAGGGCAGAGGGCCCATCGCCACCGTACTGGTCCAGCGAGGCACCCTCCGGCCGGGCGACGCGGTGGTGGCGGGGACCCATCACGGGCGGGTGAGAGCCCTCTTCGACGAGCGCGGCAATCGGGTGGAGGCGGCAACCCCAGCGATGCCAGTGGAGGTGCTGGGAATGGACTCGGTGCCTGACCCCGGAGACAAGCTCAAGGTGGTGGAGGACGAGAGAAAGGCCAAGGCCATCGCCGAGGAACGCAGGCTGAAGGAGCGCATGCTCGCCCAGCAGCAGGAGAAACCCCGCCACATATCCTTGGAGGACCTCTTCGACCGCATCAGCAAGGGCGACGTGCGGGAGCTCAACGTGATCGTAAAGGGTGACGTGCAGGGCTCGGTGGAGGCGCTGTGCGACGCCATCGCCAAGCTGGACCAGGAAGAAGTGCGGATAAACGTGATCCATCGCGGAGTGGGGGGAATAACCGAGAACGACGTCATGCTGGCGGCAGCCTCCGGAGCCATCATCATCGGATTCAATGTCCGGCCCGACGCCAAGGCCCGCGAGCTGGCCGAACGCGAGCAGGTGGACCTACGCACCTACCGTGTCATCTACCAGGTCATCGAGGAATTGGAGGCGGCGCGGCTCGGCCTGCTGGCCCCTGAGTTCGAGGAGGTGCAGACCGGTTACGCGCAGGTGCAGGCGATCTTCCGGGTGCCCCGGGTGGGGACGGTGGGAGGCGCCTTCATGCGCGAGGGCGAGATAACCCGCAACTCCAACGTGCGCCTGGTCCGTGACGGGGCCATCGTCTACGAGGGGCGGCTGTCCTCGCTGAAGCGTTTCAAGGACGACGTGCGCTCGGTCTCCGCTGGTTACGAGTTCGGTTTCGGGCTGGAGGGCTTCCAGGACATCAAGGAGGGGGACATCCTGGAGGCATACGAGGTCCGCGAGAAGCCCAGGACCGCTGCCTCCGAGTGACCTTTTTCCGGAAAGGCGGCTTTACCCATGTTCGTGGGAGCTCTGCGGGTCGACCTCTACATCCGGGAGAGCGGCACCCTGAAGGACCGGCGGCAGGTGGTGCGGATGCTGCTGGACCGCACCAGGAGCCGCTTCCGCGTGGCGGTGGCGGAGGTGGGGGAGACCGACGATGCCAAGAGGGCCAGCGTCGCCTTCGCCTGCGTCGGCAACAGCGAGTACCGCGTCCGGGAACTTTTATCACAGGTGGAGAGGGCGGTCTTCTCCTGGGCCCCGGCTGAGGTTGTGGGGCTGGAGCGCCAGGTCACTCGGTTCGACGGCGAGGGGGATTGAGATGATCCCGGCCAGAGTGAGGAGGGTCTGCGAGACCTGCAGGGAAGTCCTCGGAGAGATCATCCAGAAGGAGCTCAAGGATCCCCGGATAGGTTTCGTGACCGTCACCGAGGTGGAGATGTCAGCGGACCTTCGTCATGCCCGTATCTGGGTGAGCGTATTGGGCAAGCCGGAGGAGGCCGAGGAGGCCATGCGGGCATTGGAGGGCGCCAGGGGCTTCATCCGCAGCGAGCTGGGGAAAAGGGTCAGGCTGCGCTACCTGCCGGAGGTGGTCTTCATGCTCGACCAGTCCAGCGAGCGGTCCATGCGGCTGGAGGGCATCCTGCGTTCCCTTCGGGAGGAGGGATCGCGAGGCGGAGGCGGAACGGAAGGGGAAGGGGATGGAGGATAGCCAGTGGGATGAGTCGTTGAAGCGCGTGGCCGATGCCCTGGCCGCCGCCGAGGTCGTGGTGCTTTCCACCCACGAGAACTCCGACGGGGACAGCGTGGGATCACTGCTGGGATTGTCAATGGCCCTGCGCGGGAGGGGGACGAGCGTATTCCCAATCCTCCCCAATGGGGAGGCCATCCCTCCCCACTACCGCTTCCTCCCCGGCGGGAGGATGCTGGTGAGGAAGGATGAGCTGCCCGGCGGCTCGCGGGTCTTCGTCGCCCTGGATTGCGGGAACCCTGACCGCCTTTCGGACCTGCGGGAATACGCGGCGGGCTCTGATCTCCTGGTGAACATAGACCACCACGAGGACAACACCTTTTTCGGTGGCATCAACCTGGTGGAGCCCCTGGCCTCCTGCACCAGCGAGATCGTCTTCCGGGTGCTGAGGGCCGGCGGTTTCCCGGTGGGAGAGAAGGAGGCCCTATGCTTCTATGCCGGGATTCTCACCGATACAGGGCGCTTCCGCAACGTCAACACCACCCCCGGCGCCCTGCGGACGGCGGCTGAGCTGCTGGAGCTGGGGGTGAACCCCGAGGAAGTGGTCTCGCGCATCTACGAGGAGAGTTCCCTATCGTTACTTTGGCTGAAGGGGAGAGTGCTGGAAAGGGCCCGCATGGCCGACGGGTATCCATTTGTATATTCATATATCACCCGCGAGGACCTGGAACAGACCGGCGCGGACATCTCGGAGACCGAGGACATCATCGACTGCCTGCGGACGGCGGAGGGCGCCAGGGCCGCGCTGCTCCTCAAGGAGACGGCGGACGGGAGGATAAGGGGCTCGCTGAGGTCGAAAGACAGGGTCTCCGTGGGGAAGGTGGCCCGCGCCCTCGGCGGGGGCGGCCACGAGCGGGCAGCCGGGTTTATCTCCGATGGAAGTATGCAGGAGATCCTGGAAGAGGTCCGCCGCTTGCTGGCGGGTATGGAAACGGGGGACGCGGGTTAGGTGGCGTTGAAGCCCCTGCACGGCGTGTTGCTCCTGGACAAGCCACCCGGGCCCACTTCCAACCAGGCCCTGCGTAGGATTGCCAGAGTGATTCCCGGGGTGAAAGCCGGACATAGCGGCACTCTCGACCCCATGGCCTCAGGCCTGCTGCTGGTGCTGCTGGGGGAGGCCACCAAGGCGGCACCCTTCCTGGATGAAGAGCCAAAAGTCTACCTGGCCAAGGTCCTGCTGGGCGTGGAAACTGATACCTACGATATGGAGGGAAGAGTCCTGAGGGAGGCAGCGGTAACAAACGACGATGAAGCTGTAAGGGAGGCCTTCGAGGGTCTAAAGGGGGAACGCAAGCAATACCCTCCTCCCTTTTCCGCTGCCAAGGTGGACGGTGTGCCGATGTATCGATATGCCCGCCGAGGACTACAGGTAGAGGGAAGGACGAGGCGGGTGAGAGTCCACTCAGTGGAGCTGCGGGGGACGGAGAGGAAGGGCGAGAGGATGGAGGTGGAGTTGTTGATATCCTGCTCCCGGGGCACATACGTGAGGTCTCTCTGCCACGAGGTGGGCCAGTCTCTCGGCTGTGGAGCAACCCTGACTGCCCTGCGGCGACTCTCCGCCGGCCCCTATCGGGTGGAGGAGGCGAGGGGGCTGGAGGAATGGTGTGCTAGGCTGAAGGAGGGAAACGCGGAGGGCGTTCTGGGTATCGTTGAGGCGCTGGCCCACCTTCCGCGGGTGGAAGTGGAGGGGGAAACGGCGCGAAGGGTCCGCAACGGAAGCCCCCTACCCGCTCCTCCACCCGTTGTAGGGGAGCCGTTTCTGGTGACCGGCGAAGGGGGGATCCCCCTGGCCGTACAGATCGCTGAGGGCGCAACGGGAGAGAGGATGAAAGTACTTAGGGTTTTCAACCTTTGAGCTCGACCCGAGCGCCGCATCGCCAATGACATGGGAGATCGAGGCGGGGAACTGCGGAGGAAAATGGGAAGTCTGAAATCTTCGGGATGCGGGTAGGGGACGATCCCATTCGAGCAGCATCTTGCCGTTTTCGTATAAAATCATCTGCCGTACGGAACGAGGTAAAAGACGTGAGCCTTTTAGCCGCGGGCGGTGGAGGCATCTCGTTAACGCCCGGCAGCGGCGGAAGGAACCGGAAAGAGGAGCCGCGGAGGAGCGGCCCCCGGGGACGGAGTGTGAGCCATGGAAGTGGTGCCTGGGATAGACGCGTGGGTGAGGCCGGACCGGCCTACCGTGGTCACCATCGGGATGTTCGACGGCGTGCACCGCGGCCACCGGCGCATCATCGAGATAGCCCACCGCAAGGCCAGGGACTCCAGGATGAGATGCGTGGTCTTCACCTTCGACCACCATCCCCTGGAAGTGCTCAAGCCGGGTAAGCACCCGCCCTACCTCTCGTCCAGCGCCCAGAAGCTCCGCCTGCTGGAGGAACTGGACGTGGATATGGTGCTGATGGCCCGCTTCGATGAGGCCTTCGCAGCCTTGCGGGCAGAAGAGTTCTTCCGCGGCATCCTCAAAGAGAAGCTCAACGCTGCCGCGGTGGTCGTGGGGGAGAACTTCCGATTCGGCAGGGATGGCGAAGGGGACGTGGGTCTCATGCGGAAGATGGGCGAGGGTGATGGCATAGAGATCGTCGCCGTGCCCCTGCTCAGGCAGGGTCGGGACGTCATCTCCTCCACCAGCATCCGCCGCCTGCTGGAGAAGGGCGAGGTGGAGGAGGCAAATCACCGCCTGGGTCGGCGGTACACCCTGGAGGGTTTCATCGTACACGGCGACCACCGCGGCAAGGAACTGGGGTTCCCCACCGCCAACCTGGAGGTCCACGACAACCGTTGCATCCCCGCCAATGGAGTTTACGCAGGGGAGGCCCTGCTGGAGAACCGTTCCTGGCCCAGCGGGATCTACGTAGGGAGCGTCCCCACCTTCCGGGGGCACCACCGCCGCAGGGTGGAGGTGCACCTGCTGGACTTCGACGGCGATATCTACGGGAGATTCCTGGGGGTGGCCTTCCGCCGACGCATACGCGAGGAGATGGTTTTCCGCGATGCCGAGGAGCTGAGAAAGCAGATCGCGGAGGACCTCCGAAGGATCAGGGATTCGGCCTGAGGGAAGCGGGTTGGGAGGAAAGACGACCGGCCCTTCCCGGCGCTGGCCTCAGGGGGATTGCCCGCGCCTCGTTTGCGCGGGCGGACCGGCGGGTTGTATATTGTAAACGACTATATGTTGCCGGGGTACGTTTCCCCGGCGGTGGAAGGCGCGCGTATGCCGGCGCGCCGAACCGCGGTCTAGGTGATGTAGAATCACCGGCTCTTCACTTGGACGGCGGCGATTACCCAACGGGAGGTGATTTCATGGCATTGGAGGAGAACTACAAGCTCTCCATCATCGAGGAGTACGGTACCCATGAGGGAGACACCGGCTCCCCGGAGGTGCAGGTGGCCCTACTGACCTACCGCATCAACAACCTCACTGAGCACCTGAAAACCCACAAAAAGGACCACCATTCCCGCCGTGGCCTGCTCAAGATGGTGGGGAGGCGGCGAAAGCTGCTCGATTATCTCAAGGAAAAGGACGTCGAACGCTACCGCAACCTCATCGAGAGGCTGGGTCTGCGCAGGTAGCCTCAGCCCTGATCGGGAACTCGACAGCACTGATTAATGATGGGAGATGAAAGAAGAGATGGCTGAAGGCCAAGTGACGCAGGAACGGTTCCGCGTCGGGGACCGCGATATCGTGATGGAGACCGGGAAGCTGGCCGGCCAGGCGGACGGTTCGGTGGTGGTCAGCTGCGAGGGCACCACCGTGCTGGTCACCGCGGTGGGGTCGAAGCACGAGACCGACCGGGACTTCTTCCCCCTGACCATCGACGTGGAGGAGAGGATGTACGCCGCCGGCAAGATACCCGGTGGGTTTTTCCGCAGGGAAGGCAGGCCCTCGGAGAAATCCACCCTGGCAGCCCGGCTCACCGACCGACCCCTCCGCCCTAACTTCCCCGAGGGGATGCGCATCGAGGTGCAGGTGGTGGTGACCATCCTCTCCGTGGACCTGAAAAACCCTCCGGATGTGCTGGGGCTGCTGGGCGCTTCCACCGCCTTGACCATATCGGACATCCCCTTCAACGGGCCGGTGGGAGCGGTGCGAGTGGGCCGAGGCCCCAGCGGTTTCATCATCAACCCCAACTTCCAGGAGCTGGCGGAAAGCGACATCAACCTGGTGTTGGCGGGGGTGCTCAACCGCGAGGACAACCAGGTGGAGATTATCATGGTCGAAGCGGAGGCCGACCAGGTGCCTGAAGAGGACATCGTGGACGCCATGGAGTTCTCCAAGCAGCACATCCTGGAGACCATCCGGGCGCAGCTACGCTTGCAGGAGAAAGCGGGTAAGCCCAAGAGGCAGGTCAACCTGAAAGTCCCGGATATGGAGGCGGTGGAGCGACGCGCTCCCAACTTGTATGGAGATATCAAGAAGATCGTCCGAGAGTGTGCCCGCGAACAACTATCCAAGAAGGAGCGGGAAGAGCGGTTGGAGCGGCTGCGCGAGGAGACCCGGGAGCGCTGCTTCTCCGACGAGGAATCATCGGCCCTCGAAGACGACTTCAAGGCCTACTTCGATGAGAAGTTGGGCCGGGCCATCCGGGAGATCCTGCTGGAGGAGGAGCTGCGCATCGATGGCAGGCGCCCCGAGGAGATCAGGCCCATCAGCTGTGAGGTGGGCCTGGTTTCCCGTACCCATGGCTCGGGCCTGTTCACCAGGGGACAGACCCAGGTGCTGACCATCCTCACCCTGGGGGCCATCGGCGATGTCCAGACCATCGACGACATCTCCTTGGACGAGACCAAGCGCTACATGCACCACTACAACTTCCCCCCCTTCTCCGTGGGGGAAACCGGACGCATCGGATCCCCGAGGAGGAGGGAGATCGGCCACGGCGCGCTGGCGGAAAGGGCGCTCCTTCCACTCATACCCCCGGAGGAGGAGTTCCCCTACGCCATCCGCTTGGTTAGCGAAGTGCTCTCCTCCAACGGTTCCACCTCCATGGCTTCCGTGTGCGGGAGCACCCTGGCCCTGATGGACGCGGGCGTGCCCCTGAAGGATTCCAAGGGAGTGGCGGGCATAGCCATGGGGCTGATAAAGGAAGACGGCAAGGTCGTCGTGCTCAGCGACATCCAGGGCATCGAGGACAAGTATGGGGATATGGATTTCAAGGTGGCCGGGACCAGGGACGGCGTCACCGCCATGCAGATGGACCTCAAGATAAGAGGGGTCAGCGTGGAAACCTTGCAGGAAGCCCTGCGCCAAGCCCGGGAGGGTCGCCTCTATATCCTCAGGAAGATGGAGGAGGTAATCGACCGTCCACGCGACGAGCTGTCTCCCTACGCGCCGCGGGTCATCACCCTGGAGGTGCCGGTAGATAAGATCAAGGACGTCATCGGCTCGGGAGGCAAGACCATCCACCGCATCATCGCCGACTTCGACGTGGAGGTGGACATAGAGGACGACGGCAGGATCTACATAACCGCCAAGGACATGGAGAGCGGGCAGGGAGCCAAGGAGATGATAGAGCAGATAACCAGGGAAGTGGCTCCCGGCGACCAGTTCACCGGCACAGTGACCCGTATCATGTCCTTCGGGGCCTTCGTGGAATACCTGCCGGGCCGCGAGGGTCTGGTGCACATCTCCAAGCTCTCCAACTCGCGCATCGCCCGGGTGGAGGACGTGGTCAAGGTGGGCGACCGCGTGCGGGTGGAGGTGGACGAGATTGACAAGATGGGCAGGGTCAACCTCTTCGCCATCGACCTCTACAACCCCCAGCGGCACCAGCAGCAGGGCCAGCGCGAGGAGGGCTCGGGCGCTGCGCCGCGCCGCAACCCCCAGCCGAAACGGCTGGATGGGGGGAGGGAGCGCGACAGGGGCCGCGGCGGGCGCGGAGGAGATTCCCGGGACCGCGGAGGACGTCGCCCCGACGGGGGCTCCAGGTAAGCGGGCACATGGTCTTCCAGAAAACGGTCCTGGACAACGGCATGCGGGTCATCAGCGAGAAGATGCCCCATGTCCGCAGCGTGACCATCGGGTGCTGGGTGGGAGTGGGAGCCCGCGATGAGCCCCAGGAACTCTCGGGGATCAGCCACTTCATCGAGCACCTGCTGTTCAAGGGGACGGCCACCCGTACTGCCCGGCAGATAGCCGAGACCTTCGATTCCATGGGTGGGGAGCTCAACGCTTTCTCCGCCAAGGAATATACCTGTTACTATGCGAAGATCCTGGACAGCGACCTGGACCGCGCCGTGGAGATCATCTGCGACATGCTCTTCAACCCCCTCCTGGATCCCCGGGACATCGATGCGGAGCGCAAGGTCATCCTGGAAGAGATCTCCATGCACGAGGATTCCCCTGACGACATCGTGCACGACCTCTTCGCCTCCTCGCTGTGGGAATCGCATCCCTTGGGACAGAGCGTCCTGGGGCACCTCAATGTGGTCAAGTCGCTGGGACGTGAGGAGATCGAGTCCTTCTACCGTCGCCACTACCTTCCCTGCAATATGGTGGTGGCCGCCGCCGGGAACCTCGAGCACGAGCGGCTGGTCTCCTTGTTGGAACGTTACGGCCGCGACTGCTCGTCCCGGGAGGGGACCAGCCGCCACCGCATCCTCCCGGAGGTGCGCCCCCACGTGGCCGTCTACAACCGCCAGACCGAGCAGGCTCACATCGTCATCGGGACGGAAGGGCTGCCCCGCAACCACCCCGACCGCTTCACCTTCGCGGTAATCGACAACATCCTGGGGGGAGGGATGAGTTCGCGCCTCTTCCAGAAGATAAGGGAGGAGAAGGCGCTGGCCTATTCAATCTTCTCCTACCACTCGATGTTCACGGAAACCGGCCTGATGGCCATCTATGCCGGCACCAGTCCCGATAACGCCGCCACCGTGGTGGAACTGGTTAGGGAGGAGATCGCGGACATCCTGGATCGGGGCATACGCGAAGACGAGCTGGAGAGGGCCAAGGGCCACATCAAGGGGAACCTGGTCCTGGGGCTGGAGGATTCGGGAGGGCGGATGACCCGCCTGGGGAAGTCGGAGCTCTGTCAGGGGGAGACCCTCACGCTGGATCAGCTTATCGAGAGGGTGGAGGCGGTGACCCTGCAGAAGGCGGGGGAACTGGCGCAGCGGGTGTTCCGCCCGGGCAAGTTCGTCATGACCTTCCTGGGCCCCTTTGAGCAGCGCACCTTCCAGCCCCGTCTCTTCGAATTCTGAGGATCCGTGGAGGTGGGAGAGGTGAAAGTGGCGGTATGCGGCGCGGCTGGCCGCATGGGCAGGGAGGTCTGCCGGGCCGTGGCGGCGGAGGAGGACATGGAGCTGGTCTGCGCGGTTGACCCGGCTGCAGCTGGCGCATCCCTGCGCCAGCTGGTACCGGACCTACCTGTGGAGCTGGAGGTGCAGCCGGACCTCTCCGCCCTTGAGGGATCCGGCGCTGAGGCCATGGTCGATTTCACCGTGGCGGCAGCCGCGCGGCGCAACATCCCGTCGGCCCTGAAGATGGGGATTCACGTGGTAGCCGGGACCACCGGGCTCGAGCGAAAGGACCTGGAGAGGTTCGCTGAATTGGCGGAGAAGAATGGAGTGGCTTGTCTGGTGGCCCCCAACTTCGCCCTGGGAGCCGTGCTGATGATTCACTTCGCGGAGGTGGCCGCCCGATTCATGCCGGAATGCGAGATCATCGAGCTGCACCATCCCTTCAAACTGGACGCCCCCTCGGGCACCGCGGCACTGACCGCGGAAAGGATCGCCTCGACAAGAAAGATACCGGCGGGTTCAACCGGGAAGGCGTCGCCTCCCAGCAGAGGTGAGGATCGAGAAGGTGTGCGCCTGCACAGCGTGCGGCTGCCGGGGTTGGTGGCCCACCAGGAGGTCATCTTCGGAGGGGTGGGGCAGACCTTGACCATCCGCCACGATTCCCTGGACCGCACCTCCTTCATGCCCGGAGTCATCTTTGCCCTGCGCAGGGTGGCTGAGTACCCTGGCCTAACGGTGGGACTGGAGAAGTGGATGGGACTGTGAAACTCCGCCTCATCCCCCTGGGCGGACTGGGGGAAATAGGCAAGAACTCCCTGGTGGTGGAGTACGGGGAGGATGCCTTGGTCATCGATGCGGGGATGATGTTCCCCGATGAGGATATGCCCGGGATCGACATGGTCATCCCCGACTTCTCCTACCTCAAGCAGATAGCGGGCAGGATCCGCGGCCTACTTCTCACCCACGGGCACGAGGACCATATCGGGGCGGTCCCCTACCTCCTCAAGGAACTGGATCTCCCGGTCTACGGCACCCCCCTCACCCTGGGCCTGCTGCGCAACAAGCTGGCTGAGCACGGCCTGGAAGGGCGGATGCTGCTGGAAGTAAACCCGGGTTCGGAGCTGGTGTTCGGAGAGATGAAGTTGCGCTTTTTGCGGGTCTGCCACAGCATCCCGGACGGGGTGGGTCTGGCCATCGAGACGCCATTGGGAACGGTCCTGCACACGGGGGACTTCAAGCTGGACCAGACCCCCATCGACGGCGAGATAACCGACTGCAATGCTCTGGCCTCCCTGGGGGAAAAGGGGGTGCTGGTGATGCTCTCCGATTCCACCAATGCCGAGGTGGAGGGGATGATGCCCTCGGAGAGGGCAGTGGGGGAGGTGCTGGACGAGCTGTTCAAGACGGCTACCGGCAAGATCATCGTGGCCTCTTTCGCGTCGCATATCCACCGCATACAGCAGGTCGTAAAGGCTGCGGGGCGCGCTGGCAGGAAGGTGGCTTTCTGCGGCAGGAACATGATCGGCAACGTGACCACCGCCGTGCAGCTGGGGTACCTCGAGTTGCCCGAGGACATGGTCATCCCCTTCGACGAGCTCCCCCGGTACCGGAGGGATGACCTGGTGATAATGTGCACGGGAAGCCAGGGGGAACCCCTCTCCGTGCTCACCCGCATCGCCTACCACGAGCACCCCTTCATCCGCCTGACCCGGGGCGACCGGGTGATCATCTCGGCCCGCTCGGTGCCTGGGAACGAGAAATCGGTCCAGAAGACCATCGATCAGCTGTTCAAGTGCGGGGCCGAGGTCTTCTATGAGAGGATCGCCGGAGTGCACGTTTCCGGGCATGCGGCCCAGGAGGAGCTCAAGCTTATCCTCAACCTGGTCAGGCCGCGCTATTTCGTGCCGGTGCACGGGGAATACCGGCAGCTCTGGCATCACGCCCGCCTGGCCGAGGAGGTGGGCATCCCCTCAACCAACATCTTCCTGTTGGAGAACGGTACCCCCCTGGAGTTCGATGGCAATGGAGCGAGGACGGGAGAGCCGGTGCAGGCGGGGATGATCTTCGTCGACGGCCTGGGTTTCGGGGACACCGCGGACGTGGTGCTGCGCGACCGCCGCCAGCTCTCCCGGGACGGCATCTTCATCGTGGTGGCCTGCATAGACCAGGGTAATCGCTGCATCTTGGGGGAGCCCGACATCATCTCCCGAGGTTTCGCCTACATCCCCGAGGCCTACCACCTCATGGACGAAGTGAGGGAGGAACTTGTCAGGACCCTGCGGTATTGTATTGACGAGGGGATAACGGACTGGGTGGTGCTCAATTGGCACGTGCGCAATTCCATGTCCCGGATCCTCTTCGAGAAGACCAGGCGGAAACCGCTGATAATACCGATAATCATGGAGATGTGAGGGGCGATGCCGGAGCGGGGAGGCGGGAAGAGAAGAACGGCCCGCAACAGCGGGGGGGGAGGTCCGAAGGATAAAGAGAAGAAGGGCCCCGACCGCCGCCGTTCCAACCGGCGCATGCCCCGCAACCTGCGAGACATCATCACCGCCCTGCTGGTGCTGGCGGGTATCATCCTCGCCATCAGCATCTATGCCGACTTGGCCGGGATGGTGGGCAGGGCTCTGGACACCTTCACCTGGTGGATCTTGGGGAAGTTGCGTTTCGTCCTCCCTCCCCTTTTCATCCTGACGGGCCTCGCCGTATTCCTCGGGCTGCTGGAGGAGCCGGCGGGCGAGGAGGAGCCCGCACTCCGTTTCGGGTGGCTGGAGGCGATGGGGGGGTCGGTTTTCCTCATGGGGCTGTGCGCGGCTTTCCATGTGGGCAAAGGGGCACCGGAAATGTTCAGTTCCTCCGCCCTCAAGAATGGCGGCGGTTTGGTGGGCGCAGCCATCGCCTGGCCCCTGGTGAGGCTACTGGGCAAGGTGGGGTCGGTTGTCATCATCGGCGGGATGCTGGCGGTGGGCTTCCTCATGATGACCGGCCTGACCATCTCTTACGGACTGAGAAGGAGGGTAGAGGCCAGGAGGGAGCGCCTGCAGGAGAGGAGGAGGCAGAGGGCCAGTGCGGCGCAATTAGCAAGGACGGCGGAATCGATGGTGGGGGAGCCGCCGGGGACGGAGGAAACGGGAAACGACGGGGGGGCCGAGGAGGGAGAGCGGCCCGAGGGATCGGAAGCGGCATCGGTGCCGGAGGAAGGGGGCCGGGTGGTGGAGCCGGTTTCCGGGGTCGGCCCAACCCAACAAGGAGTAATGCGGGAGGACGCCGGGGGGGCCAAGGAGCCTGCGCGCGCGAGGGGAGAAGGGGAGAGGCAGCTGGAGCTGTTGCAGAGGGCCGGACCCGGGGAGGGTACCGGGATTGACGGCTATTCCCTTCCTCCGCTCGGGCTGCTGAGGCGTTCCGAGGCAGCTTCGGCGGTATCGCGCAAGAGCATCAACGAGAGCATCTCCGTGGTGGAGAAGACCCTGCGCGATTTCAACGTGGATGCAGCGGTGACCCGCTTCAGCCGGGGGCCCACGGTAACCCGCTTCGAGGTGGAGCTGGGGTCGGGGGTTAAGGTCAACCAGGTGCTGAAGCTTGCGGATGACATCGCCTACGCCATGGGCTCGCCGGACATACGCATCATCGCCCCCATTCCGGGGAAGTCGGCCATAGGCATAGAGGTACCCAACCGGGAGCGCGACACGGTCACCCTGGGAGACATCCTCGGCCTGAAGGAGGTGAAGGCCATGCGCCATCCCCTCCGCGCGGTTCTAGGCAAGGACGTCGCGGGCCAGCCGGTGGTGGTCAACCTGGCGGAGATGCCCCACCTGCTCCTGGCGGGATCCACCGGCTCGGGCAAGAGCTGCTGCATAAACACCATTGTCACCTCCGTGCTCTATTCCGCGGCGCCCAGCCAAGTGCGCATGCTCATGATCGACCCAAAATTCGTGGAACTGACCCACTTCAACGGCATCCCGCACTTGCTCGCTCCGGTGATAACCGACCCCAAGCGGGCGGCGGCTGCCCTGGCCTGGGTGGTGCGGGAGATGGAAGGGCGCTACAAGCTCCTGGCCCGAGCAGGCGCCAAGAACATCGACGTTTACAACCAGGAGGTGGAGAGCGGTCTTGGGGAGGAGAAAGACGAGGAAGGCAAGCCGCTCTTCCCCGCCCTGCCCTATATCCTGGTGATTATCGACGAGCTGGCCGATCTTATGATGGTTGCCTCTTCCGAGGTGGAGGAGTCCATCGCCAGGATAGCCCAGATGGCCCGGGCGGTGGGGATCCACCTGGTGGTGGCCACCCAGCGGCCCAGCGTTGACGTGGTCACCGGCATGATCAAAGCCAACATCCCCTCCCGCATCGCTTTCACCGTGGCCTCGCAGACCGACTCACGCGTCATCCTGGACACCACAGGGGCGGAGAGGCTGGTGGGAAGGGGCGACATGCTCTTCCTGCCGGCGGGGGCCTCCAGGCCTCAGAGGGTGCAGGGCGCATACGTCTCCGAGAAGGAAATAGGGCCGGTGGTGGCCTTCATCAAGAGGCAGAGCAGGCCCATGTATGACCAGGAGATAATGGCGGACGTGCGGGAGGAGGGAGGGGAGTCAGCCAGGAGCGACGACCTCCTGGATGAGGCCATGGAGCTGGTGATCAGGTCGGGCATCGCCTCCGCCTCCTTTCTGCAGAGGCGCCTGAAAGTGGGATACGCAAGGGCAGCCCGCCTCATCGATCTCCTGGAAGAGAGGGGCATCGTGGGGGGATACGAGGGGAGCAAGCCCCGGGCGGTCCTGGTGACCCCGGAGGAGCTGCAGGAGCTCAAGGCGAAGAGGGAGAGGGCGGAAGCGGGAGAGGGAAATTGAGCTTGGCCTGAAGGGAGAAGGCGAATTGGAACTCTGCCTTGAGTGCGGCGTCCCCGATCTCATAAGCGAAGATTTCGAATGGTCCGCCGGGACCATCGTCAACCGCAAGAATGGGAGGGAATACGTCTTCCTCGACTGCCGCCTGCTGGAGGCGATATACGAGGTATTCGAGTTCCTTGACGGGCCGAGGGCCGCCTTGATCATAACCGAGGCGCGGAGGCGCACCGTCCGTGAGGAAGCCCTGCTCTCCCTAGGTTTTTTGGCTAGGCGCCTCAATGCCTGGTTCGTCAGGCGACAGGCCCTCGCCACACTGCGCGATTCGGCGGTCTGTTGCGGATTGGGCAACATCAGGGTCAGAAGTCATGAACCCAACGGTAAAGCGGTCCTGGAAATCACCGACCCATGCTTTACTCCCTTGATTGAAGCGGAGGTCAGGGCTTACTGGGAAGCGGTCGAGGGATTCCAGCCCGCCATCAGGCGGGAGGAGGGCCCGGGCATGATGGTCTTTCACCTGGAGAGGCCACAGGAGGAGGCGAGGACTGGCCTCCTCAGGCGCCCAGTAACCCGCCCAGCGGCGGAAAGGATGGCCCTACCGAGGGAGTCGGGCAACCTCTGTACCACCTGCGGGGCGCCCATTGAAATAAGCCGCTTCAACTGGAACCTCTCCCGGGGCACCGTCTACGACTCCCTTCGGGAAACCCACGTCTGCATGGTCTCGGTGCCCTCCATGAACGCGGCCTTCGTCGACTTAAAGAAGCATTACGGGGAGGGGACGGAGGGACTGCTGCTCAGGGTGGCCAGGGCGTACATGAGGGGCCTAGCCAGGGGGAGCCTCCTCCTCAGGGGCATGGGGGAGGAGGATTTTCTAAAATCCTTATCCATTAGGGGAGGGACCGGCACCCTGAAGGTGCGAGGCGGGTCGGAGAGATTGGAGCTGGAGATAGACAACCCCTGGAGCTGGCCCGTTTTAGCGGGGGAGATAGCCGGCTGGCTGGAATCAGCGAATGAGGACGGCAGGAGGATCACCTGGAGGGTCGATCAGGAATCCGCGTCGCTGAAGATGAGGTGCTCCTGATGGTCCAAGGGCAGCGGAAAGGGTTTTCATGGAGCTGAGGAGAAAAAAAGGCAAAGAGTGGCAGTGGGTCGTCGCCCTGTTCAGCGGGATCTGCGGGGAAGCCCTGGCGGAATCGCTGGTCATGAGATGGCTGGCAGGCATTGAGAAAGAAACATCCCCCGGGTGGTGTTCGGAAAGGTTGCGCGAGCTGAAGGGCCGGTTCCTGATGTTCATGGAAGAACGGGAATTTGACGATATATTGAGAGCGGTGGAGATGCACGAGAAGGCCGGAGGTGACTCTCGCGCCGGATGATCAGCGGTTGTGAGTTTAAAACGGATTCTTTTTGTTATAATCATGCTTGAGATGATCGGCGCGCAAGGAGGAAGCGATGGCCAATAAGCTTGCCCAAGAAGTCGAGAAGATACTTTCGGCGGCGGTCGGCGACTTCATCGCCAAGGCGACGGTGAAGAAGAACTGTGAGCTCATCGGGACGACGCCGGATACCCTGACGGCCGACCAGCTTCCCGAGTTGGCTGAGAAGATCGAGAAATCGGTTTCCTTTTTCTCCGGCAAGGATGTAGGCAGCGGGGTGGCCGAGAAGATAAAGGCCATCAAGATCTGAGGCGCAAGGTGCCCCACCCAAGTAAGACGGAATAAGGCATAGAGGGAGAGAGGTCGTTTCGTTGAGATTCAGGAGCCTGCAGGCGAGGATATCCTTCCACGCCTTCCTGATTGGCATAGCCACTCTTGCGCTATCGCTTTTGGTGGTCTTCCTGGTGACCGATATCCCCGGCGAGGAGCTGTTGAAAGTATTCGTGGTCATCTTCCTGGCCCTGCTGGCCATCAGCATAACCCTGTCGCTGGCTTTGAGCATGACCTTCCGGCGCAGCCTCGACCCCCTGCAGGATTTCTCGGCCAGGCTGGCCAAGCGGGATCTCACCGGCATCCTGGAGGTGATTGAGGAGGACGTCATCGGGGATTTCGCCAAGAACCTGGGGGATGCTGTGGCCGGATTGCGAGGGCTCATCGACAAGATCCAGGAGACCACCTACCAGGTGACCACCACCACCGAACAGTTGGCCGCCACCTCCCAGCAGGTAAACTCCTCGACCCAGGAGGTCGCCTCCACCATCCAGCAGATCGCCAGGGGGGCGCAGAACCAGGCCCGCACGGTCGAGGAGACCATCCACGTGGTCAACGAGATCGCGGAGATGGCGGTGGACATGGCCGAGAGGGCCAGGAGGGCGGCGGAGACCTCACAGAAGGCGCACAAACTAACCCAGGAGGGGAGGGCCTCTTCGGAGGTGATAGCCCAGCGCATGCGGGAGATCCAGGAGTCAGTGGATGAGGCGGCGGCGGTAATCCAGGGACTGGGAGACCGCTCCATGCAGATCGGCCTCATCGTTGACGTAATAACCAATATCGCCGACCAGACCAACATGCTGGCCCTGAACGCCGCTATCGAGGCCTCCCGGGCGGGAGAGCACGGGCGGGGGTTTGCGGTGGTGGCTGAAGAGGTGCGGGGTCTGGCGGAGGGTTCCCGCAAGGCCGCCGACCAGATAGCCAAGATGGTCAGGGAAACGGAGAGCGAGACCGGCAAGGTGGTCAAGGTGATGGACTCCTCCAAAGAGAAGGTCGTGGCCAGCATAGAGGTCATCACCAATACTGCTGCGGCCCTGCGGACCATTGCCGATACCGTGGAGGAGATGGCCCAGGTCGTTGAGGATATTTCCCGAGCCGCCGACCGACAGAGGGAGGAGGCGGGGCGCGTGGCCAAGACCACCGAGGACATTGCGGCCATCGCCGAGGAGACCGCCGCATCTACCGAGGAAGCCAGCGCCGCGGCCGAGGAGCAGACCGCTTCCATGCAGGAGATCGCGGCATCCATACAAGAACTGGCGCGCATGTCCGACGAGCTGAACAGGTTCGTCAGTGAGTTCAAGGTCAAGTAGGTCCGGCCCTCAATCCCATGAGAGAACGCCGCTTCTACCTCGTCACCTTGGGTTGCCCTAAGAACGAGGTTGACTCCGACCTGATCTCCACCGGCCTGCTGGAGGAGGGTTTCCGGGAGGCCCGCTGCTGGGATGATGCCCAAATAATCATCGTGAACACATGCTCCTTCATCCGCGCGGCGGTGGAGGAATCCCTGGAGACTGTGCTGGACTTGGCTTCCCTGAAGAGGAATGGCAGCAGGCTGATGGTCACGGGCTGCCTATACCAGAGGTACGGCGACAGGCTGCGGGAGCTCCTACCCGAGGTGGACGCCTTCTTCCAGCCGGGAGAAAAAGTCCCCATCTATCCGCGATACCACAAAAGGCACCGGGGTGAGGGAGAGGATTGCATCCAGGAGAGTGGGTGGTATGAAGGGGAAGTTTCCTCGAAGGCGGGAAGCCGGAAGGCAGTCCGGTCGGCCAAGGCTCCGAGGGCGCGGAGGGTTTTCAGCGGGCTACAAAGGGGCTATGTTTACCTGAAGATAGCGGAAGGCTGCGACCGCGGCTGTTCCTTCTGCACCATCCCTTCCATAAAAGGGAGATTGAGGAGCCGGGACCCGCAGGAGCTGGTACAGGAGGCAGAGGAAGCCATCCGGAGGGGCGCTTGTGAGCTGGTATTGGTATCGCAGGACACTGTCTCCTACGGTCGGGACAAGGGCATGCGGGATGGTCTGGCTAGGCTTCTGGAGGCACTTACGGGCATCCCGGGGGACTTCCGCTTGAGGGTGATGTACCTACAGCCTGACGGGCTGACCGGACCCCTGCTTGAGATACTCGGACACCCCAAGGTATGCTCCTACCTGGACATACCATTCCAGCACGTCGACCCTCAGATCCTTAGGCTGATGGGCAGAAAAGGGAGCGCCGGTGAGTTCTCGGATCTTCTGCAGGAGGCCAGGGTGCGCCTTGAAGGCGTTGCCGTCAGGACCTCTTTCATCACTGGCTTCCCTGGGGAGGATAGGCGGTCCTTTCGGCGACTGCTGGATTTTCTCGAGGAGGTGCGGCCGGACTGGCTCTCCGTCTTCCCCTTTTCCCCGGAAGAAGGGACGCGGGCGGCGGAGATGCAGCCAGGCTGCCTGAGGAGGACGGCAGAGAAGCGGGCCGAGGAGCTGCGGGAGGTCCAGGAAGAGATCATGCGGGAGAAGGCAGCATCCCTGCGAGGCGCCACTCTTAAGGTCCTGGCGGAGGGGCCCAGCGAGGTAGCCCCAGGATATTACGAGGGTCGCTCCTACCGGGAGGCCCCCGAGGTGGACGGACTAATCTTCATCGAGGCCGAGGCCCCCTTTCCCTGCCCCTCCTTCCGGGAAGTCTGCGTGACCGGCTCAGACGGCATCGACTTGCTGGGGAGGATGGAGATGGAGAGAGATGGGGACTGACGGCAGGGAAGACGGCGCCTGGGTCCGCGGGGGCAGAGCCGGCTCCCTCAACCTACCTAACGCTCTAACTGCGTCCCGCATCTTAGCATCCCCCCTTTTCATCGTACTGTTGTGGAAACCGGGCCCATGGAGCGACCTTGCCGCAGCGCTTTTGTTCGGAGCCGCCGGGGCCACCGATTTCCTCGACGGGTGGCTGGCGCGGAGGATGGGGATGGTGACCCGCCTGGGACAGTTCCTCGACCCGCTGGCGGACAAGATCTACATCTCCACCGCCCTAGTGATGCTGGCCCGTCTGGGAAGGATGGGATGGTGGGTCCCGGCGGTGATTATCGGCAGGGAGCTGGCCATAACCGTTTTCAGGGTATATGCAGGCCGTAAGGGTGTCTCGGTCCCCGCGTCCCTGGCGGCCAAGCTGAAGACCAACGTCCAGATAATCATGATAGTCATGCTGATGCTGCACCTGCGGGCCGGCGGACCAAGCAGTGCCGAGCCATACCTCCACGAGACCATCGCCGTGTGGCTGGCAGTGGCGCTCACCGTATATTCCGGTTTGGAGTACCTGGTAAAGATGGACCGCTACCTGGAGGGCTCATCAGCGGGAAGCGCAGGGCGCTCCGCGGGTGTAAATGCTCACCATCCCAGCGATCAGGGGGCAGGAGACCCGACGGGGAGGGACCTGCAGTAAGAACAGGAAGTCCTTTGAGAGGGAAACGGAAATGCCTGGAAGGGCTGTGATCATCTGCGTCGGCGATGAGCTCCTGGATGGAAGGGTGGAGGACACCAACTCCCGCTATCTCCAGGAGAAGCTGGAGTCGCTGGGGTGGAAAGTGGTCCTGGTGATGACCGTCGGGGATTCCCGCGAGGACATCTCCTCGGCCCTAAGGCACGCTCTCGGGAGGGGTGATCTGGTCATCCTGGCCGGGGGGCTGGGTCCCACGCCCGACGACCTCACGCGGGAGGGAGTAGCTGATGCCCTGGGGAGAAAGCTGGTAAAAGATTCCACCATCGAGACCGTTCTGCGCCGTCGGTTCGAGAGCATGGGCCGGGAGATGCCCCCCTCTAACCTGAAACAGGCGGAGGTCCTGGAGGGAGACTGTGAGGTAATCGAGGGAAAGGGAACCGCCCCCGGACTCCTTGTAAGGGATTCGGGAAAGCGGATCTTCCTCTTCCCCGGCGTTCCTTCCGAGCTCCGCGAGATGGTGGAGCGGAGCTTGGTCCCCTCTCTCGATGCAGATCACGGTGGCCCGCAGAGGATGGCCAGGGTGATAACCCTGTTCGGATGCACCGAGGCGGAGGCGGGCGAAGTGGCGGAATCCCTGCTGACACCCGGAGGGCCGGTGAGAGCGTCTTATCTGGCCGGGGAGGGTGTGATCCGGGTCCGCCTATGGGGAGAGTCCGCCGATTCCGTGTCCCTTAAAGGGGCGCTGGACGGTCTGGTGGAAAAGGTCTGCGAGCGCCTCGCTGGCGCGGTGGTAAGCACGGAAGGGCGCTCCCTCCCCGAGGTGGTGGCAGAGATGATGCAGGAGAGGAGGGCTACCCTGGCGGTGGCCGAGTCCTGCACGGGAGGCCTGATCGGGGAGCGCATCACCTCGGTCCCCGGCAGTTCGCGGTTTTTCCTCGGAGGAGTGATCTCCTATGCAATGACGGTCAAAACCTCCGTCCTGGGGATCTCCCGGCGACTGTTGGAAGAGCGGGGAGTGGTCAGCCTGGAGGTGGCCGAGGAGATGGCCCGTAAGGTCAGGTTGATGCTGGGAGCGGACCTTGCGCTTTCCACCACCGGGGTGGCGGGACCTGTCGGCGGCACGGAGGAGAACCCCGTGGGGACGGTGTGCATAGGCCTTTCTCACCGGGGTGGGGAGCGCTCCTGGCGGCTGAGGTTCCCGGGCGACCGCGAGTTGGTACGCAGCCTGGCGGCGAATGCCGCCCTGATGGCCCTCATCAGGCAACTGCGGGAGGGTGGGGTTGGATAAGATCAGGCTGTTTGTGGCCGTGGACATCCCAGGGGAGTTGAGGGATGCCATAGGCAGGGAGATGGAGAGGTTTGGTAGGATCGAGGGCGTCAAATGGGTGAGGCCTTCCCAGGTCCACCTGACCCTTAAGTTCCTCGGCAACATGGATGCGGACAACCTACCCCTTTTATCGGAACGTCTTTGGAGGGCAGCGGCGGCGCATCCGCCCTTGTGCTTGCGCTTGAGCGGGAGCGGCGCTTTCCCTTCCATTCGGAAGGCGAGGGTCCTCTGGCTTGGTTGTACCGGGGACCTGCAGGCAGTATCCTCGCTGGCGGAGGACATCGATAAGAAGGCTGCCCGCCTGGGCGTCAGGAGGGAAGAGAGACGGCTCAAGCCCCACCTGACCCTTGCCCGCTGCCGCGATCCCCGGGATCTTCAGGAGATCGTGGAGGGCTGGGGGAATTGGCTGACGGGACTGGGCGAGCCCTCATTTCGGGTGGACCGGTTCATTTTGTACCGCAGCATCCTCAACCCCGCGGGAGCAGAATATATTAAGATTGAAGAGTTCCCGCTCACGGGAGGAGAGGTAGCGTAGCGATCAGCGCTGGCCTGCTCGCAGGTTTTTGACCGGTGGGTTGGAGAGATGGTCCTTCCGACTGAGGAGGAGTTACCGCTCGAAGGAAGAGAGAGGTCGTAGCGATGGGGAAAGCCCTGCTCACGCCGAGCATACTGAACGCGGACTTCCGCGACCTGAAGGCCGCTATCGGCTGCATAGAGGAGGTGGCCGACGCGGTACACCTTGATGTCATGGACGGCAACTTCGTCCCCAACCTGACCTTCGGGCCCATGGTGGTGAGAGCGATACGCTCCATCACCAGCCTCCCGCTCGACGTTCACCTGATGATTGCCCAACCCATGGAGTTCATCCAGGATTTTCGGGAGGCGGGCGCGGACTGGATCAGCTTCCACGCCGAGGTGACCAGGCACATCGGCGAGGTCGCCGGGGCCATCCGGAGGATGGGGGCGCGCGCCGGGGTCGCCCTGAGCCCCCAGACTCCGGCGGAACGGCTGCGAGGATACACCGACCTGGTCGACTTCGCGCTGGTGATGACGGTTATGCCAGGCTTCGGGGGGCAGAAGATGATCCCGGAAGCGCTGGATAAGGTATCAGAGATAAAGAGGATAGCTGCTGAGGAGGGCAGGGAACTCCCTGTGCAGGTGGATGGCGGGGTCAAGACCGACAACCTGGAGATGGTGGTGAGAGCGGGTGCGGACATGGTGGTGGTGGGCTCCTCCATCTACGCGGACCCCGAACCCGCGGAGGCGGCTCGCAGGACCCGGATACGGCTGGATGAACTCTCCGCCGGCGTCGAGCTTGCGAACGATGCCTCTCATGGTTATAATGAGGAAAATTGAATAGGAAACGGTCTTCGGGGCAGGGTGAAATCCCCGACCGGCGGTGAAAGTCCGCGAGCGAGAGCAGACCCGGTGGAATTCCGGGACCGACGGTTAAAGTCCGGATGGGAGAAGGCCGGAAGGTCCTGCGAGGCGTTCTGGAATTCTCCCGAACGCGTTTTTATTTCCCCGGAGGAAGATTTCTGGGAGGTCTGTGATTTTGCACCAGAGAAGCTTCCTTCCCGGCGACCGGGATTTTATGCTCCGGGCCCTGCGATTGGCGGAGAGGGGCAGGGGGTCGGCCCATCCCAATCCGCTGGTGGGAGCGGTGCTGGTGAAGGGCGGCAGGGTCATCGGGGAGGGCTGGCATGCCCATGCGGGCGGCGAGCATGCCGAGATAGCCGCCATGCGCTCCGCCGGGGAAGAAGTAGAGGGGTCAACCCTTTACGTCACCCTGGAACCTTGCAATCACCAGGGACGGACCCCTCCCTGCACGGAGGCCTTGCTCCACCGAGGCGTCCGGCGGGTCGTCTATGCCAGAAGAGACATCAACCCCTCCGTGAAAGGAGGAGGAGCAGCGTTCCTGCGGGAGCAAGGTGTGGAGGTTTCCGGCGGACTTTTAGAGGACAGGGCCAGGGAGATGAACCGGGACTGGGAGAAGTACGTGACCACGGGGATCCCCTACGTGACCCTGAAAGTGGCCATGACCGCGGATGGTAGGATTGCTGCGGGGAACGGCAGCTCACGCTGGATCACCGGACCGAAGGCGCGAAGAAAGGTACATCTGATGCGACGGTCAGCCGATGCGGTGCTCACCGGCATAGGGACGGTGCTCGCCGATGACCCTGAGCTTACCGTGCGGGAGGTGCCCCTGGGCAGGGCCCGGCCGCCCCTGAGGGTGGTGGCGGACAGCCGTCTGCGCATACCACTGGAGGCGAAGCTGGCAAATGGGGGACCGCCAACCATCATCTTCACCACTCCCGCGCATGACCGGAGGAAGGCCGATGCCTTAAGGGAGAGGGGAGTTGAGGTCATCGAGGTGGGTTCCAGGGAGAGCAGGGTATGCCTCGAAGAAGCCCTGCGCGTTCTGGGAGAGAGGGGCGTGGTCGATTTGCTGGTGGAAGCGGGGGCGGGCTTGAACGCCGCTCTGATGGAGGCAGGGCTGGCGGACCGCGTCGCCATTTTCGTGGCTCCCCGAGTCTTCGGGGGCAGAGAGGCTTTGCCCTGGCTGGGAGGAAAAGGAGCGGAAAGTCCGGGAAATGCGAGGACCTTCCGCTGGACCAAGGCAGTGAGAGTGGGGGAGGACTTCCTGTTGGAGGGACTTCTCTGAGGTCGGGTGGGATATGTTCACCGGGATCATCGAGGAGAAAGGCAGGATCGAGTGGCTGCGGAGAACGGGAGACGGGATGACCATCGTTCTCTCCGCAACGGAGGTCTGCGGTGACCTCAAGGTGGGTGATTCCCTGGCGGTGCAGGGAGTATGCCTCACGGTGACCTCGTTGTCTCCAGGCCGCGTCGAGGCGGACGTATCCCTGGAAACCCTGCAGCGCACCAACCTGGGAGAGCTCCGTGTGGGGGACGAGGTGAACCTGGAGAGAGCTTTGCGCCCGGACGGGCGGCTGGGAGGGCACATAGTCCTGGGGCACGTGGACGGCCTGGGTATCTGGGAGAGGGTTGTGGAGGAGGGCCGCGGCTGGCGTTGCTTCATCAAGGCCCCGCGGGAGGTCGAGCGGTACCTGGTGGAGAAAGGATCGGTGGCCGTGGACGGGGTCAGCCTCACCGTGGCCACCCTGGAAGGCCCCATTTTCAGCGTGGCCCTCATCCCCCATACCATGCGTTCCACCACTTTGGGGTCCCGGCGGCCCGGCGACCGGGTGAATCTGGAAGCGGATATCGTGGGTAAGTATATCTATCGCTACCTTAGCGTGCGTGAAGGGAGAACGGGCGGGGAAAGCGAGGGTGATCTCCTGGATAAGCTGCGTGAGGGAGGTTACCTGTGAGTCGGTGAGAGGGTAACCCGCAATAGCGGTTTCCTCCGGGGCCGGAAAACGGATCGGGCGGAACAGAAGGGACCACTGAAATTGGAATATAACGGAGCACGGGAGGAGAAGATGGAAGGCGAGGAAAGGGTCTTCGACACCATCGAAGAGGCGATCGAGGAGATAAGACAGGGCCGCATCATCATCGTCTGCGACGACGAGGACCGGGAAAACGAGGGCGATTTCGTGATGGCCGCAGCCAAGGTGACGCCCGAGGCCATCAACTTCATGGCCAAGCACGGCCGCGGCCTCATCTGCATGCCTTGCGAGGCCAAGCGCCTCGACGAGCTGAAGATCCACCCCATGGTCACCGAGAACACCAGCACCCACGAGACCGCCTTCGCCGTTTCCATCGGGGCCAAGGGCAAGATAACCACGGGTATCTCCGCGGCCGACCGCGCCGTGACCATCAAGACGGTCCTCGATCCCGCCACGCGACCCGAGGACATCTCCCGCCCCGGACACGTGTTCCCCCTCCGCGCCCGGGAGGGAGGGGTGCTCACCCGAGCCGGTCACACTGAGGCGGCGGTGGACCTGGCCAGGCTGGCCGGGCTGTTTCCGGCCGGGGTCATCTGCGAGATAATGAACGACGATGGCACCATGGCCAGGGTCCCCCAGCTCTACGAGATAAAGAAGCGCTTCGGATTGAGGATGATAACCGTAGAAGACCTCATCAGGTACCGTCACCGCAACGAGAAGCTGGTGAGGAGGGTGGCCGAGGTGCGGCTGCCCACGGAGTACGGCGAGTTCCGGGCCATCGCCTACGAGTCCATCGTTGACCGCACCCACCACCTCGCCCTGGTGAAAGGCAACGTTGCTGGCAAACAGAATGTACTGGTGCGGGTGCATTCCGAGTGTCTGACCGGCGACGTCTTCGCGTCCCGCCGTTGTGACTGCGGGTGGCAGCTGGCCCAGGCGCTCCGCATAATCGAGGAGGCAGGCGAGGGCGTCCTCCTCTACATGCTCGGCCACGAGGGGAGGGGTATAGGTCTTCTGCAGAAACTACGGGCATACGAGCTCCAAGAGGCGGGCAAGGACACCGTGGAGGCCAACCTGGAACTGGGCTTCCCTCCCGATGCACGCGATTACGGCATAGGGGCCCAGATACTGTCGGACCTGGGGGTGACCACCATGCGGCTGATGACCAACAACCCCGCTAAGCGGGTGGGGCTGGAGGGATACGGCCTCAAGGTGGTGGAGCGCGTTCCCCTGGTGGCCGAGGCCTGCGAGGAGAATCGCCGCTATCTCCAGGCCAAGAAAGAGAAGCTCAATCACATCCTGGAGATATGAGGGGAGCTCCTGGCTTGGGGGCTAAAAAGGACTACGGGGCTTCCTCCGCTGCATGGAAAAAGTTGCGACGGCGGACTTAGCGCGGTCAAGCGGCGATAAAGACCGACAAAAGAATTGCATGGTGCGGTAAGAGGTCAGAGGGACATGGAGGTATGACATGGCGACTTTTGAAGGAAACCTGGTGGCCAGGGGGTTCCGCTTCGCCCTGGTGGTGAGCCGCTTCAACGAGTTCATCTCCAACCGCCTGCTGGAGGGGGCGCTTGACGCCCTGAAACGGCACGAGGCGGACATGGAGGCGGTGGATGTGGCTTGGGTCCCTGGCTCGTTCGAGATACCCCTGGCGGCCAGGAAACTGGCCTCCACCGGCCGTTACGATGCGGTGATATGCCTGGGAGCGGTCATCCGGGGAAGCACGCCCCATTTCGATTATGTGGCTTCGGAGGTCTCCCGGGGGGTGGCCCGGGCCTCCCAGGACACCGGGATCCCCGTCTCCTTTGGCATCGTCACCGCCGACAGCCTGGAGCAGGCGGTGGAGCGCGCGGGGGCCAAGCAAGGGAACAAGGGCTGGCAGGCCGCCTTGACCGCCATCGAGATGGCCAACCTGATGAGGTCCCTGCCGGAATGATCGGGTAAGCTGGGGGCGTCCCAGTGTTCCGCAGCACGCTTCCGCGATTTTTCATACGGCTGGCGGGGGAAGTGAAGGAGAGGGCGGCGGAGCCGTGTCCTCCATACAGGAGAGGGTCTGTTCACAATAGTCCGATCCGGCATCCTGCTCCCCCCCAGCCGTCCTGAGCTTGACGAAGAAGACGGACCCCTCACCCAGCTGGGAACGCACCCAGATGTCCCCTCCGTGCGCCTTGACCAGCTGCTTGGTGATGGCCAGCCCCAATCCGGTGCCCCCCCGCTGCCTGGTCATGGACGACTCCACCTGGTAGAACTTCTCGAAGACCCTCTCCAAGTCGGAAGGGGGTATCCCCACACCATTGTCCTCCACCCTGACCAGACACTCTCCGCCCAGGGGGGATGCTGAAATGAGGACCCTGCCCCCCTCACCCGTGAATTTGATGGCGTTGTCCAAGAGGTTGAAAAAGACCTGGCGCAAGCGGTCATGGTCCCCCAGTACCGAGGGAAGGTCCAAGGGCACTGAGACCTCAACCTTGATGCTTTTCTCGCTTGCCTGGCCGCGCATCTGCAAGACGACCTCGTCGATGAGCTCCCGCAGGGAAATAGGCTCCAGGCGGACCTCCATGGCCCCGGATTCGATGCGAGAGAGGTCCAGGAGGTCATTGATGAGGGCGGTGAGGCTCTCCGCCTGCTTCTCCACGATCTCCAGGTAGTGCTTCTGCTTCTCGTTGACCTCTCCCACCCGCTGGGCCGCCAGGAGCTTCACGAAACCGCGGATGGAGGTGAGGGGCGTCTTCAGTTCGTGGGAGACGATGGATATGAAGTCCGATTTCAGACGGTCCAAGCGGACCAGGTCGGTTATCTCGTGAAGGAGCATGACCGTCCCCACGCTCAATCCCTCTCGGTCCAGCAGGGGGATGGCGAAAACCTGGAAGAAGAGCTGGCCGTCGAGGTCCACCGTAAGCTCGTCGCGAACGGATACGGCACCCGCCGAGGCCTGGACCAGGAGCTCGGATATGCTGTGTTCCTTGAGGCGCCAGTGATAGGTCATCCGCTCGAAAAGGGAGCTGACTGGGGTTCCGAAGTCTTCCTGGCCGATGCCCAGGAGTTGGCGCACCGCTGGATTGGCCATGGTCAGCCGGCCTGAGTTGTCCATGACCAGGATTCCGTCGTTGATGGTGTTGATGATGGCCTCTATCTTGACCTTATCCTCCAGAGTGGCCCGGTAGAGCATCGCTTTCTCGATGGCCAGAGCGGCTTGGCTTCCCAGGGTCAGCAGGAGCCGGGCGGAGTCATCGCTGAAGGCGCCGCTCTGCGGAGAGAGGCAGCAGAGCACACCGATGACGCGGGAGCTGGCGAAGAGGGGCACGGCGAGGAGGGATCCGATACTGGGTTGCTCCTCCAGGAATGAGCGAAATCGCTCATCCGCCTCCTCGGCATCAACCGTGACCGGGAGGACGGCTTCCTCGGACATGCGCACCGGGTTGTGGGGGGAGGACAGCAGGAGTCGTTTCGCATCCGCGGGAGTGATTCCCCTGCAGGCGATGACCTCCCCCTCTTCGACGCCTTCGGTGAGCGCGAGGAACACGCCCTGGGCCGGGAGCAGCTCGAACGCGAATCCCACCAGGGCATCCCCGATCTCCAGGTAGTCGAAGAGCGAGGCCAGCTTGAGGGAGCTGGAGTAGAGGGCGGAGAGCTCCTGCTGCTTGAAGGAAGCCTCCCTGAGAAGCTCGGCCACGGCCCCCTTCTCCACGGCCTGCTCTCTCGCCTTCCGGACGATGAAGGCGCCGCAGAGGGTGAGGATCAGGAAGATGGGTGCGGTGAAGAGCATGGGCTTGAGGCGCTCGAAATCCATGCCGGCCTCGTAGACGACCGGCGCGAAATAGAAGATGGAGGTGAGCACGGCCACGGCGATGGATTCGGCCAGCTCCAGGTAGGCGACGGAGAAAAGGAGGACGGCGGGATAGAGCAGGAAGAAATTGCTCTGGCTACCCCCGGTGAGATAGACGAGGACGGCTATAAGGGCGTCGGTGGCCACCATCAGGAGGAGGAAGAGGATGGGATGATAGCCCTCGAAGGGGAAGAAATAGTTGGCCAGGAATAGCAGCGCGGAGAGGCCGATGAACAAAACCAGAACGGGATTTCCAAAAGTCCCCCTATAGCGCGGCACGACGAAGAGTAGGGTCCCGAAGATGACCGTCAGCCAGAAAGAAACCGCCACGAAGCGGGTTGAGCCGAGCAGGAAGCGCAACTGCCCGCTGTCCCCAGAGAGCCTGCCGGATTGCCTCCTTCCCTTCCTATTGTCAGCAGTATCGTCCCCGGGAGTTGCCGCGCGCGGATCAGTCTTTTCTCCGCCGGTCGTAGACATAATTGCTTCCCTTGAGGGATTTGGCGTATTTCTTGACCTCCGCGGCGATCTGAGCGACCTTACCGGGATGGTTGAGGTCCCGATAGGTGTTGTGGACGATGGCGATGGAGATGGTCAGGATGGGGTAGCGATGCACCTCGCCGCTGCGGGATAAGCTGACGATGTATCCCCTCCTGCGGTCCTCGGCGTCGTAGTGAGAGAGGATGCGCTTGTCGAAGAGGCGGATTATCTCCTCGCAGATGGCCGTGGTGCGCTCCATCTCCGTGATGATGACGAAGTCATCGCCCCCGATGTGGCCGACGAAATCCCCCTCTCCTCCGTATTTCTTGAGCGCCTCCACGATGATATGGCCGGTCAGCTTGATGACCTCACTGCCCGCGAAGAAGCCGTAACGGTCGTTGTAGGCCTTGAAGTCGTCCAGATCCGCATAGCACACCGCGAATTTGCGGCCCGACCTTATCCTGGCCTCCAGGGCCTGCTGGATGAGGCGGTTGCCGGGGAGGCCGGTGAGGGGGCTGGCCTCGCCGTCCCTCAGGGAACGCCTCAGGTGCATGTTGACCCGGGCTTCCAGCTCCAGGGGGTCGAAGGGCTTGGTGATGTAATCGTCGGCACCGCTCTCGATGCCTTTGAGCTTGTCATCCAGCATCCCCCGGGCGGTGAGCATGAGGATGGGGATGTGGTTGGTGAGCGAGTCCCCCCGCAGACGTCGGCATACCTCCATGCCGTCCAGGTCGGGCATCATCACGTCGAGGATGATGATGTCGGGCATCTCCCTTAGGCTGATGGCCAGTGCCTCTGTGCCGTTGCGCGCCTCCAGCACCTCGAAGTCGGCGGCAGAAAGGGTGTCGGCGATGAGTTCCCTGATATTGGGCTCGTCGTCCACCACCAGGACCCGGGGACGTCGAGTCTTGACTCCCCACAAGGCGGTGAAGTCTGATTCCGGCAAGCCGCTCACCTCCAAACGGGGCTCAGGCCAGGCGCTCTCGCATCAATGATATCCATATTATCTATCGGCAAGGAAGCGGCGTCGCCTGAAGAGCCTCATGGGACGGAGTTCAAGCAGGCAGGTATGACTTGATTACAGCGAGAAAATATTATTTATTGTTAAATCAACAAATTGTCATTGAATTGACGATTGAACCGTAGGAAAATATCTATAAGCCGAAAAAAACGGAGGAGCGCGGAGTCTTTCCTTCCGGGGAGGTAGGCGGCCATGGTGGAGAAGCGAAGGTATAAGAAGAGCGAGGTGACGCGGAGGCGCCTCATTGAGGCAGCGGCGGAGGTCTTCGCGGAGAAAGGTTATTCCAAGGCCAGGATCACCGACATCACCAAGAGAGTGGGGCTCACCCATGCCGCCTTCTATGCATACTTCAAGGACAAGGATGACCTGGTCCGCAGCATGGTCGAGGACGTTTCCCGGGAGTTGGCCAGCCGGCTGGCCGGGAGCGGGGGCGGAAAGGCGCTCGATTTCGGGGACCTCAAGGCCCTGAAGAGGGCCATTGGGGAGCTTTTCGCTGCCTACCGGGAAAACCTCCCCCTTCATGCTGCCTTCATCGAGGGAGCGCTGCAGGACGGAGATCTACGGCTCCTACTCCAAAAGCTTAACCGGGAACTGGCGGCGGGCATCGCCCAGAAGGTCAAGGAGGGCAAGCGCCAGGGGAGGTGCGAGAATTGGAACCCGGAGGCGGTGGGAAACATCCTCGTCCTCACCCTGGGGTTCCTGGCGGTGGCCTCGGAGACGGGGGTGCTGCCCCAGTCGCGGGAGACGGTGGTGGACAGCCTGGCCAAGCTGCTCCATGCCTCCTTCCGTTGAGAGCTGGCAGTCACCACGCAATAGATCCCTCTTAGGCTGGAAGGCAGATAGCGATTGTGATAGTATCTTTCCGCGCGCGGGAAGAAACTGATGGGATATCCGGACGGGCTCATGCATGGAACAGGCGCCGACAGGAAGGGGCGACATCTCAGTATGGGACAAGGCATGGATTGCCCTGATGTGCCCATCCTGCCGTTTATAAGGCGGCGACAGTTGTCCGTGGGAAAAGGGAAAGGAAAGGAGCTGGTGGTATGGCAGAGCTGAGGTTCGACGGACGAGTGGCGGTGATCACCGGAGCCGGCGGGGGACTGGGACGCGCCTATGCCCTTCTGCTGGCCAGCAGGGGGGCCAAGATCGTGGTCAACGACCTGGGGGGCACCTTCGACGGGACCGGTGCATCGGAAACGGCGGCCCAGAAGGTCGTCGACGAGATCAAGGCCATGGGGGGAGAGGCGGTCCCCAATTATGACAGCGTTTCAGAATGGGAGAGCGCCCAGAAGATCATCCAGACCGCCATCGATGCCTTCGGCAAGATCGACATCCTCATCAACAACGCGGGCATCCTGCGCGATAAGAGCCTCATCAAGATGGAGATAGAGGATTACCGCAAGGTAATGGCGGTGCATTTGGACGGGACCTTCTTCTGCACCAAGGCCGCTTTCCCGCACATGCGCGAGAACAATTACGGCAGGATCGTCTCCACCGCTTCGGCAGCCGGCGTCTATGGGAACTTCGGACAGACCAATTACGGGGCGGCCAAGATGGGCATTGTCGGCCTGATGAACTGCGTCAAGCAGGAAGGGGCCAAATACAACATCCTGGCCAACACGTTGGTGCCGGTGGCGGGAACCCGCATGACCCAGACGGTGCTGCCTCCCAACATCGTGGAGAAGCTCAAGCCGGATTACGTCGCTCCCATCGTGGCTTGGATGGTATCCGACCAATGCGACGTCAGCGGCAATATCTTCACCGCGGGCGGGGGCTACTTCAGCCGAGCCGCCGTGGTAGAGGGCCCTGGGGTCTTCTTCGAGACCGATGCGGGGGAGATAACCCCGGAGATGGTGATGGAGAAACTGGACGAGATAAAGAACATCGCCGGGGGACAGGAGTTCGGGTCGGCCACCGAGCAGACCGGCAAGGCCCTTTCCCACATGAAGTTCGACTGACGTATCCGGCCGACCGATTTCCTTGAAGCGGAAAAGGAGGGCGAGATGCCAATAGATCCGCAAGTGGTGGGCTATGAACTGTCCCCCCTGGACTACCAGGTCGAACCGGACCGGGTGATACTGTATAACCTGGGCGTGGGAGCCGGCGAGGACCCCGACGACCTCAAATTCGTCTACGAGAACTCACCGGGACTGCTGGCCCTCCCCACCTTCGGAGTGATCCCGCCTTTCCCTGCCCTGATGGGGTTGCTGGCGGTGCCCGGCGTGCAGATCAACCTGGCCATGCTGCTGCATGGGGAACAATACCTGGAGATACGCAAGCCCCTCCCGGTGCAGGGGAAACTGGTGAGCAAGCCCCGGATCTCCTCCCTTTACGACAAGGGAAAGGGGGCGCTCATAGAGCTGGACGTGGACACGGTGGACGAGAGCGGCGACATCGTGTTCTTCAACCGTTTCGGGGTGTTCATAAGGGGGGAAGGCGGCTTCGGCGGCGAGAGGGGGCCGGAGCCCGGCAACGAACCTCCGGATAAGGAGCCAGACGCCGTGATGGAGCTGAAGACCTCTTCCACCCAGGCCATGCTCTACCGGTTGTCGGGTGACAAGAATCCGCTGCACATCGACCCCAACTTCGCCGCACTGGGTGGTTTTGAGCGTCCCATACTACACGGACTCTGTTCCTTCGGCTTCGCAGCCCGAGCGATTCTCAAGCAGTACTGCGACAACGACCCGGCGCGCTTCAAGGCCATCAAAGTCCGCTTCTCCCGACATGTTTTCCCCGGCGAAACCATAGTCACGGAGATGTGGAAGGTCGCGGACGACCAGGTCATCTTCCGCTGCAAGACGGCGGAGAGAGGAGAGTTCTGTCTCTCCAATGCGGCGGTGTGGTTGAACGCCTGAGACCCACTGGGAGCCGAGGGGCCGCTTTAAGGCGGCCCCATACCTTTTTCTGAGAAGGCACGCTGGAGGGCGGGTTGACCCGCGCAACCTGCGCGGTGGCCTAATCCGGGTAAGGATGTATCAGGTGGCACAGAGCGAGAGAGGGAACACGCGGGAAAGTGGCCACGAAGAGGGTTGCGCGGTTAACTTTCGGCATTGGGGTTGAGGATGACGAACGACCCGGTCGCGGGAGGGATACGGGCAAGCGCGGAAACTCGGCGGTTATAAAAGGTTTTTGCTGCCTCTTCAGGCACCACTTTCCCCCTTTTTCAGCGTGAGACGGATCCAGGACGGCTTCCCCTGAAGCGACAGGAGTCCACGGATTAAGCTTTTACCCTTGCCTCACTGAGGGATGAAATCGGCACCCCTGACCTCGCGCATGGAGAGGGCTTCCTCCGGGCATACCACCGTGCACAAACCGCAGCCCATGCACCTATCCCCGTCTATGGAGACGGTGCTCCCCGCCTCGCCCTCCTCCAAGGACAGGGCCCCGAAATAGCAGCGTTCCAGGCAGGAGCCACATCCCGTGCATCTCTCAGGGTCGACCGTTGCTGCGAAGCGGCTGGGGTCGCAGAGGTTTAGCCCGTCGCGGATGAGCAAGGTGAAGGACTGGCAGCAGTCATCGCAGCAGTTGCAGATGAAGTGGCTCTCCCCAGCACGGTTCATGGTCACATGCACCAGGCCGGCCTCCTCGCATTCCCGGATGATTCGCAAGGCCTCCTCTTTGCTCACCTCCCTCCCGGATCCCCGGTCCACGGTGTAGTCGGCCGCTTTGCCCACCTGCAGGCATACCTCGACCGGCTTTCCGCACTTTCCGGAGATGGTCCGGCAGGTGCAGCGGGTTACCGCCACCCGTCCCGCCTCTTCGATCAACCTCTCAACGTCGTCGTAGGCGAGTATGCTGCTCTTCATCTCCACCGGGAGGTTCACCGGTATGACCCGGGTGAATGGACGGGGTAGCATCTTGGTGACCACGGCGGCATAGGAAGGCCACTCCTCCTCCATGTATCGCTGCCAGAGGTCCAGGTACTCCTGGGGTGCTTCCGACCAGACCAGAGTGGCGTCGTGGAACTGGACCAGGTCGCGCACCATGCGCCAGACCACCCCCTGGGGTTTGCTGGACTTGAAGGCCAGCCCCTTGCGATAGAGGGCGTTTAGGGAGTCCTCCACCTCTTGCGGATCACGGCCCACCCTTTCAGCAAGCTCGGCTGCGGTTCCCGGCATGGCCAGCATGAGGCGCGCCTCTTCCTCGTCGGCGATCATGCGGAACAGCTGGGGGATTATCTTGCTGCCGGTGAGGAACACCTTGTCGGTCAGCTGTTCGTAGAGGTCTTTGTCCATTTCCCCTCCTTCTATGGGAGCCATTATGTAAATGGTTATTATACTTGCGGGAAGATTATAGCACCGTCGAAGTGGCCGGTAGAAAAAGAGGGTTTTCCCCAAAGCTGGCCAGGGTCTTAAATGCCGAGGATTCATCGTCGCCATGACGAGGAAACCAGCCCGGACGTAATCCGGGATGGGCAGCGGTCCTGCGCGACGGGTTCGCGGAAACCGTGATGCCGGCTCCTCTGCAGAGGACGGCTTATGGAAGGTGCACATAACTTCGCAAGCCCAACTCGATCGAAGTTTCCGGAAAAGAGGAGGATTGAACAATCATGCTCCATGTCGTATAAAATGATGCCGGGATTGCGCTGAGGTTGTCAGGCTGCTTTCTTAGAGAGCGGTCAGGGATAATCGTTGCTTCGAACCGTTCGGGAAAAGTAAGAAGGATTTCCATTCGGCCAGGAGAAATAGCGAGCCGGTAAAGGAGAAGGGATGGAGGACCTGAGTGGAAAACTGAGGTTGGTCCTGGAGGCCGAGGAGAAGGCACGGAAAACCCTTGATGAATACCGCCGTTCGGCCGGGGAGATACTGGAACGCGCCAGGGAAAGGGCTGGCCGCCTGGAGGAGGAGGCCGTAGCGGAGGCGAGGGCCAGGGCGGAGAGGATGCTCGCCGAGATGGTCGCCAGAGCCCGCAGAGAGGCGGAGGAGCTCCGCTGGGAGTACATGTTTGAACGGGCCAGGCTGCTGGCGGAGGTATCAACCCGACGTCGCGAGGCGGTTGATTTCCTCGTGCGGGGGCTGATGGAAAAAGGAGAGGCCTGAAAAGCAGGGAAGGGTATCATGCCGGCTGCGCGCATGGCCAGAATCACCGTGCTCGCCACCGAAGACCTCAGGGACGAGCTGATTGAGACCCTGCACGCCTTGTCCGTCGTGGAACTCACCGATGCCGTCTCGGAGCCGGACGAGGAGCTCGCGGAGAGCATCGTCAGGGTGGAGAGGGATTTAAGAGAGGCCCGGCTGGAACTGGCCAGGGCTGATTTTGTGCTGGATGTGCTGGAAAGGCATTCCCAGGTCAGGAAAGGGTTCTTCGCCAGTTTCATCAGGGAACGTGCCCATCTCACCTACGACGAATTCATCACTTTGAACCGGCGGGTGGACCTGGATGGTCTATACCGCGAGCTGGAGAAGCTGGACGTGGAGTTGAGGCACCTGGATTCCCGTTCCGAGGAATTGCGCAGAAGAAGGGAGGAGCTCGAGCCCTGGGGGGCACTGGGAACATCTTCCGAAGAGGCAGCGAAACTGGAAAGGGTGGCCTTCAGGGCAGGATCCTTGCCTGAGACATCTCTGGGGACCTGGGCCGGGGAGGTGGAGAACCGCTGCCCCCTGACCGCCTGGGGGGAAGTGGGGAGGTGGCGCGGCAGGGCGTTGGTGGCAACACTGGTGCATCTGAGCGAACTGGAGGAATACGAACCCCTGTGCGCCAGAATGGGCTTGGAGCCCTTCGACCTCGGGCAGCTCGAGGGAACGGTGGGGGAGACTCTAAGCTGGCTGGACCGGCAGCTTGAATACTGCGAGGCCAGAAAGGAGCGCCTGCTGGAAAGATTGGGGACCTTCCAGCCCCTGAAGCACGATCTTCTGGCCCTGCATGATTACCTCCGCAATGAGCTGGATAAACTGGAGGCGCAGAGGAACCTTGCCCGCACCGAGAGGACAGTGATCCTACGGGGCTGGGTGGAGGAAGATCGGGTGGAGGAGTTGAGGCAAGCTCTCGGATGGATGGAGGAGATGGCCTGCATCGAGTTCTCACCGCCGAGGGACGACGAGGTGCCACCGGTGCTGCTTCGCAACCGCAGGAGGGTCAAGCCTGCGGAGAACCTAATAGAGCTGTTCGGCCTGCCCGACCCCGGAGAAACTGACCCCACCCCCTTCGTAGCCCCCTTCTTCATCCTCTTCTTCGGCATGTGTATAGGGGACGTAGGATATGGAATTCTGCTTGCTTTGGCCTTCTGGCTGGCCCAAAGGAGGCTGGACGTTACCCCCAAGACCAAGAGCTTCTTCCGGCTCTTCATGTACTGCGGGATCGCGGCCATGGTTATGGGCGTATTCACCCGCGGTTATTTCGGGATCGAGGCGGAACAGCTCCCGTCCTTTCTCAAATTCCCGGGCTCCCTCGACGTGCTCTTGAACCCCATCCCCATAATGATCGTTTGCGTGGCCTTGGGACTCTTGCACATCAGCTTGGGTGTGGGTATCGAGATGTACGACAACATCAGGAATAACTCGTTGTGGGTGGGTTTCTGCGAGCAGGGCACCACTTTGCTGATGTGGTCCGGGCTGGCGCTGACCGCACTGGGTGCCGGGATCAAGGTGGGCTTCATCAGGACGGTCGGGCTCTACGTGATGGCCGCGGGCGCCCTGGGCGTTGTCTTCCTCTCCAACATCAGCGCGAAGTCCATGGCCGGAAGAGTCTTCGGAGGTCTATATAACCTTTACGGGCTCTTTGCCTCCACCATCGGTGACGTGGCTTCCTACCTGAGGCTCTATGCTCTGGGACTGGCCACTGTGGCCATCGGGTCGGTGATAAACCTTATGGCGGGGATGGTCTTCAAGGTGCCGCTGGTCGGGATCCTGCTCCTGCTGCTGGTGCTGGCGGGAGGGCATCTTTTTAACCTGGCCATAAACTTCCTGGGCGCCTTCGTGCATCCCCTCAGGCTGCAATACGTTGAGTTCTTCGGGAAGTTCTACGAGGATGGTGGGAGGCCCTTCCATCCCTTCGGTCTGCGTTTGGAGAAAGCGGTTCTGGAGAAGCCTGATTAGGAGGTGGCGATGGAGACGTTTGCCGGACTGTCCGGGTTGCAATGGGCTCTGCTGGGAGCGGCGGTGGCGGTCATCGGGGGAGGGGCCGGCTCTTCAATGGGCATAACCTATATCGCCAATGTAGCAGGCGGAATACTGACAGAGCTACCCGACCGCTTCGGGCCGCTGCTGCCCCTGGTGGTGATACCGGGAACCCAGGGGATCTACGGTTTCATAACCGGGGTCTTGGTGGTGTTCGTGATGAAGCCGGGAGGGGGGTGGGATGCCCTCAGTGGAGCCCTGGGGTTCCAGATCTTCCTGGCGTGCCTGCCGGTGGCCTTCGTCTGTTTCGTCTCAGGCGCATACCAGGGACTGACCGCGGCGGGAGCCGCTGGAATAGTGGCCAAGCGTAGGGAGGAGATGGGACGGGCCCTCATCCTTCCCGCTCTGGTGGAGACCTACGCGGTGCTCTCGCTCATCGTCACCATACTCATCTTCTTCACGGTTATCAAGCCGGCTATGGGATGAGAGGATACGAAGGGAAGAGAAGGGTATGCCACTGGCCAACCTGCTGGCGAAGATAGAGAAAGACGCCCTGCGCGAGGGCGAAGCGCTGCTCGCCGAGGCGCGGAGCAGGGCTGAGGACATCATCAGCGAAGCGGAAGAAAGGTCGCGTGCGGCTTCCGAAAGGCTGATGCGGGAGTACGAGGAGAAGGCCAGGAGAGAATGTGCCAGCGAGATGAGCGCAGCCCTCAACGACGGGAAGAGCGCCCTTTTGGAAACGCAGGAGATGATGCTGCGGGAGACGGTGGATGAAGCCTTGCGACGTTTCGAGGCCCTTCCGGATAGTACCTATCGGGCCTGGCTGAAAGGCATCATCATCCGCAGCGCCCGGGGAGACGAGACGGTGGTTGCCCCGGAGCGAGAGCGAGCCCTGCTGTCGAAGGGATTGCTGGAGGAGATAAACCGCGAGCTGCGGGCAGCTGGACGAGAAGGTAGGCTGGAGATCTCCGGGGAAGGCGCCTCCTTCCGCGGAGGAGTTGTGCTCCGTGGGGACCGAACCCTTGACAATCTAACTCTGGAGAAGCTGGCGGAGGAACTGGTCAAGGAGAAAGAGGGAGAGCTGCTGAGGATCCTCTTCGGAGAGATAGATATAAGGGGCGGTGCCATGCGTGCCCGGTTCGGGTGTTGACGATGGGAGTGCCTGCGCACCAGCCCACGGGAAAGAAGGGTGCCGGGTCGCTGCCCCGGAAGAAAGCGGGAGGGCTGCCCGATTTCCTCCGGGTGGACCTGCGCCGCATCCGGCCATTCAATCAGGTCCTCCGCTACGGGAGTGCCGTGGGAAGGGTCCGCGCCCTGGAGGTCCGTTACCTCGATTCCAGCCGGCTGGAAAGGCTCATCGATGCCGACTTTCACGCCGCCCTGGAGATACTGGACGAGGTGGCCATGGGCGATTACCTAAGGGGAGCGGAAACACCCGGCCAGGTGGATGCCGGGCTTGCCCGTTTCCTGCGGGATTTTTACCGCTCGCTGGAGGGCTTCCTCCCGGCCGGCTCTCCCCTCCTGGACTTCTTCGCCTGCAAATATGATTTCCACAACCTCAAAGTGCTTTTGAGAACGGCGCTCTTCGGAAGGGAGCGGCTGGGATTACTGGAGGGCCTGGGTCGCTTGGGAACGGAGGTCCTGGAGAGGGGCCTGGACAATCCCGGGGAGCTACCGGCACCCTTCAGGCAAGCCGTCGAGGAGGTGCGGGGAAGGGGCCTGACCCCCCAAGAAGTTGATACCGTGCTGGACCGGCACTACTTGTCCTGGCGGCTCCGATTGGCCGGGCGGGAGGGAAGCCCCTTCCTGGTGGATTTCGCCCGGGCATCCATCGACCTAGCCAACATGAAGGCCCTGCTCAGGGCGAAGGCGATGGATAAGCCGGCTTCTTTCCTGGAGATCGCCCTGTCCGAGGGCGGATTCATCCCCATCAGCCGCCTCATCGACCTCTACGGGGAAACGCGGGAAGCCCTGCTGAAAGACCTGGAGAACACCACCTACTATCAGGGGCTCCTGGAGCTGCTGGAGGAGGAGGAGATAACCGGGCTGGCGGACTTCGACCGCAGGAGCGACGATTTCCTGATGGAGATGGTGCGAGGGACCAAACGGGTTTCGGTGGGAGTGGAGCCCATCTTCGCCTTCGTCCACTCCCGGGAGAACGAGGTGACCATCGTGCGCACCGTGCTCCTGGCCAAGCTGATGGGTCTTCCGGGAGAGGAAACCGAGCGGATCCTGAGGAGACTTTATCGGGAATAGATAGGATTAAAATGGCGGATCAGGGATACCGGTTAGCAGTCATGGGAAGCTGGGAAGCAGTGGCGGCCTTCCAGGCGCTGGGCGCGGATGCATTCGCTCTGCAGGACCCGGAGGAAGCCCCGGGGTTGTGGGAAACCTTGAAAGCGGATAGATACGCGGTGGTGATGATCACGGAGCCGGCTTACCTCGTGCTCAAGGAGAAAGAGGCGTCGTTCCCTCCTGTGGAGGGTTTGCCGGTGGTCTTGGTGGTGCCGGAGGTGGGAGGCAGCAAGGGAGTTGGCGCCGCGGAGATGAGCGGGATAGTGCAGAGGGCGGTCGGCTCCATAGTCGGGTGAAAGGGCAAGGATAAGGCAAGGAGCGGAAGATGAACGCTGGCGAGGTGGTCAAGGTCTCCGGACCCCTGGTGGTGGCCAGGGGGCTGCCCCATCCCAAGATGTACGATCTGGTCAAGGTGGGCAAGGACCGCTTGATGGGGGAGATCATCGAGTTGCGCGGGGATCGCGCCTCCATTCAGGTCTACGAGGAGACCTCGGGCATCGGGCCGGGAGATGAGGTTATCAGCACCGGTGAGCCATTGAGCGTGGAGCTGGGGCCGGGACTGCTCACCTCCATCTACGATGGCGTCCAAAGGCCGCTCGACGTCATCCGGGACCGTCACGGCAATTACATCGCACGCGGGGTGGAGGAACCGGGCCTGAGCCGCACCGCCCTGTGGCCCTTCCATCCCTCGGTGAAAGTGGGGGACCGAGTGGTATCCGGGGACATCCTGGGGACGGTGCCGGAGACGGCGGTTATAACCCACCGCATCATGGTTCCCGCGGGCGTCGAGGGAGAGGTGTTGCAGGTACTCGAGGGCGAGTTCACCGTCGAAGACACGGTGGCAGTGATCGGAACCAGCGAGGGCGAGGTCCCCGTGAAGATGATGCAGAGGTGGCCGGTGAGGCGGCCGCGCCTCTACCGCGAGAAACGCCCCCCCCTGAGGCCTCTGGTCACCGGACAGAGAGTGGTGGATACCTTCTTCCCCATCGTCATGGGGGGCACCGCCTGCGTGCCCGGCCCCTTCGGTTCCGGAAAGACGGTGCTGCAGCATGCCATCGCCAAGTGGGCCAACTCGGAAATAGTCATCTTCGTGGGTTGCGGGGAGCGCGGTAACGAGATGACCGAGGTCCTCCTGGAGTTCCCCGAGCTGACCGATCCATACTCGGGGGAGTCGTTGATGCTCCGTACGGTGCTGGTGGCCAACACCTCCAACATGCCGGTGGCTGCGAGGGAGGCCTCCGTGTACACCGGGATCACCCTGGCCGAATACTACCGGGACATGGGGTACAACGTGACCCTTCAGGCCGACTCAACCTCCCGCTGGGCCGAAGCCCTTCGGGAGATCTCCGGTCGCCTGGAAGAGATGCCCGGAGAGGAGGGGTACCCTGCTTACTTGGGAACGCGCCTCGCCGCCTTCTACGAAAGGGCTGGGAGGGTGGTCTGCCTGGGCAGCGACGGGCGCGAGGGCTCGGTTACCTGCATCGGTTCGGTTTCGCCCCCTGGCGGGGACCTCTCCGAGCCGGTGACCCAAGCCACCCTGCGGGTGGTCAAGGTCTTCTGGGGCCTCGAAGACCGCCTGGCCTTTGCCCGCCACTTCCCCGCCATCAGCTGGTTGAACAGCTACAGCCTCTATTTAGAACAGGTGGAGAGGTACTGGAAAGAGGAGGTCGACGAGGAATACCCGCGCCTGCGGGAAACGGCCATGAGCGTGTTGCAGAGGGAGGCGGAACTCCAGGAGATCGTCCGGCTCATTGGCATAGAAGCCCTTTCCGACCAGGAGCGCCTGCTCATGGAAACGGCCAAATCCTTGAGGGAGGATCTCCTGCAGCAGAACGCCTTTGACGAGGCGGACGCTTTCACCTCGGCCGCCAAGCAGTTCCGGCTGCTCCGGCTGATCATGCGTTTTCACCGCTTGGCCGAGGTGGCACTGGAGGAAGGCAAACCGCTACAAGGCATCCTGGAGTTACCGGTATGGGAGGAGATAGCCAGGGCCAAGTTCATTCCCGAGGAGAGGTTGGCGGAGTTCGAGGAGTTGGAAGGCCGGTGCGAGGAGCAATTGGCCTCGCTTGCCGCGGAGAGGGCGGGGAGTGCCTGATCCGCGGTTGAGGCGCCAGGAGAAAGTCAAGGAGTTTTCGGCATGGCCAAGGAGTATCTGACGGTCAGGGAGATAGTCGGTCCGCTCATCCTGTTAGAGGGGGTAGAGGGCGCCCGCTACAACGAGCTGGTTGAGGTGGAGTTCCCCGACGGCAAGGTGGGCCTGGGCAACGTCCTGGAAGTCGAGGAGGACGTGGTGCTGCTGCAGTCCTTCGAGGCCACCAGCGGCCTGGACGTGGCCCACACCCGCATCCGCTTCACCGGCCGCGGTCTGGAGCTGGCGGTGACCCGGGACATCCTGGGCCGCGTCTTCGACGGTTTGGGCAGGCCCATCGACGGCGGGCCCCGGGTCATCCCGGAGAAACGGCTGGATATCAACGGTAGCCCCATCAACCCCTACGCGCGGGATTACCCCACCGACTTCATCCAGACGGGGATATCCGCCATCGACGGACTCAATCCCCTGGTGAGGGGGCAGAAGCTTCCCATCTTCTCAGGGGCAGGCCTTCCCCACAACCGCTTAGCCGCCCAGATCGCCCGGCAGTCAGGGGTGTTGGGCGAGACGGAGGAGTTCGCGGTGATCTTCGCGGCCATGGGCATCACCTTCGAGGAGGCCGATTTCTTCATCAGCGAATTCAGATCGCAGGCGGCCCTGGAGAGGGCGGTCCTCTTCATCAACCTGGCGGATGACCCGGCCATCGAACGCATCGCCACTCCCCGCATGGCCCTCACCGCGGCGGAGTTCCTGGCCTTCGAGTACGATATGCAGGTACTGGTTCTGCTGACGGACATGACCTACTACTGCGAGGCCCTGCGCGAGATCTCCGCCGCGCGCAAGGAGGTCCCCGGGAGGCGCGGCTATCCCGGTTACCTCTACACCGACCTGGCCACTATCTACGAGAGGGCGGGAAGGATCAAGGGGGCCCGCGGCTCCATAACCCAGATACCCGTGCTCTCCATGCCCGATGACGACAAGACCCATCCCATTCCCGACCTCACCGGCTACATCACCGAGGGGCAGATAATCCTCTCGCGGGAACTCCACCGTCGCGGCATCTACCCCCCCATAGACGTGCTCCCCTCGCTCTCCCGCCTCAAGGAGAAGGGCATCGGCGAGGGAAAGACCCGGGAGGACCACTCCGGCCTCTCCAACCAGCTGTTCTCAGCCTATGCGAGGGGCAAGGAGGCTAGGGAGCTCTCGGTGATACTGGGTGAGGCGGCTTTAACCGAGGAGGACAAGCTGTTCGTGCGCTTCTCCGACGAGTTCGAGGAGCGTTTCATCAGGCAGGGAGAGTACGAGAACCGTCCAATCACCCGGACCCTGGCCCTGGGATGGGAGCTGCTCAGGTTGCTGCCGCGATCCGAGCTGAAGAGGGTCAAGGAGGACCAGATCCGGCGGTACCTGGACACGGGGGAAGATTCCGCGGGGATGAAGGAGGCTGCCGGGGTGGTGGAGGCGGCGGAACTTTGAGAGAGCCCAGACCCATAAAGATGATGCGGAGGAAGTGAGCCCGTGCCCCGCATCAATGTGAACCCCAACCGCATGGAGCTGCTCAAACTGCGCAGGCGGCTGGCCATCGCCCGCCGGGGCCACAAGCTGCTCAAGGACAAGCTGGATGAGCTGATGAAGAGGTTCCTGGATCTCATGCGCCAGGCGGTGGAGCAGCGGCAGCTGGTGGAGAGAGAGCTCGCTTTCGCTTACACGGCCTTCGCCCTGGCCCGGTCGGAGGTCATGGAGGAGGAGCTGCGAGAGGCCCTGGCCGTGCCCTGCGCCGAGCTCGATCTGCGGGTGAGCGATGCCCGGGTCATGGGGGTCAAGGTGCCCTCCTTCCAGGTCGAGCTCGCTGGAGGCTTCGACTGCTACAGCCTCACCCTTACCCCGGTCTCTCTAGATGCGGCCCTTCAGGCCTTCCGGGAGCTGCTCCCCGGCTTGCTGGAACTGGCCGAATCGGAGAACCGGATGAGGCTGCTGGCGGCGGAGATAGAGAAGACCCGTCGTAGGGTCAACGCCTTGGAATATGTGCTCATCCCTTCCCTCGAGGAGACGGTAACCTACATCACTATGAAGCTGGACGAGATGGAACGCTCCTACCGGACCCAGCTGATGAAGATTAAGAGCATGCAGGAGGAGCACTGAGGACCCATCTGTCCTCGGCTTCTCACCACAACACTAAAAAGAGCTGGCATACAGGATGAGTATGTAGATCCCCTCAGTAACCTCATACCCTCCTCATAGAACAAGTTGAAGATTAAGCGCATAAAGAAGGAGGGGTGAGGGGCTTTCAGGATAGGGCCGGGCCAATCATGCCGTTGATGGCGCGTAGGGGGCTCGCCGGAAAAGATGCAATCCAGCCGCACGGCCCGGTTGCGCGGGAGGGTTCAGCAAAGAGGCGTGTCGTAAAGGAGCTCCAGCAAGGCCTTCCCGGCCGAGGCCAGGTTGCGATAGGCGAGCCTCGAGCCCTCCCGGAAGGCCGATAGCGAACGCCGGACCTCGCCGCTGGAAGCCAACCTCCCGACCAACCGCAAGCGGTCAGCCCTACGCCCGGATTCTAGGAGGAAGAGGAGGGAGCCGTCCTCCACCTCCATGTCCAGGGTGTCGCTGATGGTGCGGACCACCAGGAAGGGAAGGCCGTTCAACCCGGCTACGATGGCGACAGCCACGCTTTCCATGTCCACCGCGCAGGCGCCGGCCAGGTCGTGCAGTTCCTCGCGGCGGGAACGGGAAAGGACCACCTGGTCACAGGTGACCAGGGGTTCCTCGTGGACGTTGAGACCCTGGTACCGGAGGGAATCGGCAAGGGGACACCTCAGGGTCTCCTCGGTTTCGCGGTGATGGGAAAGTGCCGGGCCCTCATCGCGCGAGCGCCAGGAAAGGGGGTGGGAGAAACCGCCCCGGTGGTGGACGCCCACATCGCCTTGGAGGACGCTTCGAGGAAGGGCCACGTCTCCGTTATCCAGATGAGCGGCGAGGGCGCCGGCCAGGCCGAAGCTGACCAGCCTGGAAGGGGAGTGGCAATCCACCAGGAACTGAGAGGCCGCAGCCGCTAATGTTTTGCCTATACCGGAAACCGCGGCGACCATTCTTATCTCTCCCCTCTCAGCTACGAAGGAAGTGAAGGGAGATCCACTCAGCTCTTCCCAATCAAGGCCGGAGGCCTCCCGCAGGCACTCGAACTCCCGGGGCATGGCGCAGATAAAGCCAACTGCTGTCAGCATGGCCCACCTCCGGAAAGCCGTCGCAGTGCCACCCGGGCGCTCACACCTTTCTTCTCCATGAAGTCCTTGAGCCGGGAGTAAGCTGAATCGAACACCTTGCGGTGGATGTGGGGATAGAGCTCTGTGCAGGCCATCTCCAGTGCGTTCAGGGGATCGAAACCGGCCCGGCATTTGGCGTTGGCGGCGCGGAAGACGCTGCGCAAGTCCGCCGCCACCTCCCGGCTCGGCGATGAATGGGGGCACGCCCCGGGGTCGGGGGCGCACTTTTCCGGGAGTCCACGCATCTTAACCAACTCGCGAAGGATGCGCAGGTCACCCCAGCCCTTCTCCCTCCTCAGAGCTTGGAAGGCGTCGTCAACCCTCTGGGAGAGATCGGCATGGGTGAGGGGATAGAGCTCACGCAGGGAGCTGTCCACCGCCTCCCGGACACCCCAGCCCTTCCCCACCAGATCCAGGGCCTTCTGGAACACGGCGTTGAAGTCAGCGAAATCACTCGGCCTTATCCCTTCCCCAGCCATGAGCCCATTTTAATCCATCCGGGCGGGGTCGGAATGGCTATGGGGTTTTCGTAGAGGGGCCCCGGGGGTGCTGTGACGCGATTCCCGGGAAGGCAACGACGCCCACGGACGGGAGGAGGAAGGTCGCAGCTGGCGGAAAGGAGCTTCTGGGCGCGGCCATGGCAACAGTGGGTGTTCTGGTAGAATTGACGGCTGGGAGGGATAAGCGAGGAAAGGAGAGCCCATGAGCGATCTCTACGACGTGCTGGTGATAGGTTCGGGCATCGGAGGGCTCACCTCCGCTGCCCTCCTGGCCAAGCGGGGCATGAGGGTCCTCGTCCTGGAACAGAGCCACAGGATCGGCGGTTGCTGTTCGGCCTACGAGAAGAACGGATACACCTTCGATGTGGGGGCGGTCTTCATCCTGGCCAGGGAGATCTACGAACGGCTCTTCGAACTCTTGGGGCTGAGGCTGGAGGACCACCTGGAGATGCGCCTCCTCGACCCCGTCTATGACATCTTCTTCGACAACGGAAACCGGGTGCTCATCCATTACGACGTGGAGAAGACAGTGGAGGAGCTCAAGGCGATAAACCCTCGCGAGGCGGAGAGATACCGCGACTTCTGCCGGGACATGTCGGCCATATGGGCGGGGTCCAGGGCGGCCGCGGAGGTGAGCTTCAAGTCGGTGGAGGAGGTGAGCGACCCCCTGGCCCTGGCCCGCCGGGTGCTCAACCCCACCTTCCTGCGCAACCTCCCCATGACCTTGAAGACCGCCCTGGGGAGCCAGCAGAAAACCATAGACCGCTATTTCAGCGATTCGAACATGAAGGCGGTGGTGGGGTTCGAGAACCTCTACGCCGGGCTGCCGGCCAACCGCATCAACGGGCTTTTCACCCTGCTCTCCTACGTGTGCCACGAGGGCTACTACTACCCCAAGGGGGGCATGGTGGCCATTCCTCGGGCGCTGGCTTCCATCTTGGGAAGTTTCGGGGGGGAGCTGCGCACAGGAGTCCGCGTGGAGAAGATCCTCGCGAAGGACGGAAGGGCTTACGGGGTGAGGACGACCGGGGGGGAGGAGATCGCGGCCCGGATAGTCCTCTCCAACGTCAGCTGTATCCCCACCTACCTGGACCTCGTGGGGGAAGAGCACCTGAGCAAGGCCTTCGTCCGGGCCCTCAAGGGCTACCGCGTATCCATACCTGCCCCCATCGTGTACTTCGGTCTGCGCGAGCGGCCGCCTTTCCGCTGCCACTCGGCGGTGATGGTGGGTGGCCTGGAGAAGATCAACGCCTATTGGGATGAGTATTACGCCCACGGGTTGATGGCCCGCATCGACGACCTGCCAGTGGGGCTGACCTTTCCCAGCTTAGGGGACGACACCATGGCTCCCCCCGGCCGCTACGCGGTGTCGGCCCTACTCCCCAGTCCCTACCGCCTTAAGTACAGCACTTGGGACCGGGAGAAGCCCTATCTTATCGAGGAGGTCATCACCTCCATCGAGAGGCGCGCCTTCCCCGGATTCGGGTCCATGGTGGAGTTCGCTGAGATGACCACGCCCCTGGATTTCGAGAGGGAGCTGAACCTGCCCGAGGGGGCCATCTACGGCCTGGAGATGAGCGTACCCCACCTGGGCCCCTTCCGGGCGTCCTACCGCTCACCGGTGCTGGGCAACCTCTACCTGGCGGGAGCCAGCACCAATCCCGGGGGAGGGGTGCCGCTGGTGATGATGTCGGGGATGTTCGCCACCTCCCTGATCCTCAAGGACATGGCGAGACGCTGACCCGGAACATGGCTGCCAGAGCTGGAGAGGGAGGAAACGTTGCCCTGGTGCTGTTGTCCGGGGGACTGGATTCGGTGCTGGCGGCAAAAGTCCTGATGGAGCAGGGCGTCGCCGTCTCCGCCATCTGCTTCACCTCGCCTTTCTTCGGGAGCGTGGATGCCCGCAGGGCATCGGAGCGCTTGGGCATAGGGCTGCTGGAGGAGGACCTGACCGAGGAGCTGCTGCGGATAATCCGGGGACCCCGACACGGGTTCGGCAAGAACATGAACCCCTGCATAGACTGCCACGCCGCCATGATCCGCAGGGCCCTGATGAGGATGGATGAGATGGGTGCGAGGTTCGTGGCCACCGGAGAGGTCCTCGGAGAGAGGCCCATGTCCCAGAACCGGCAAGCGCTGGACACGGTGGCCCGCGAAGCGGGACGCCCGGAGCTGGTGCTGAGGCCACTCTCGGCAAAGCTGCTGAAACCTACACTGCCGGAGTTGGAGGGATGGGTGGACCGAGAGGGCCTCCTGGACATCCAGGGGCGATCCCGCCGGAGGCAGATGGAAATGGCGGAGCGCTGGGGGATAGACTGGTACCGTTCACCGGCGGGCGGCTGCCTGCTGACCGACCCGGGTTATTCGGGGCGCCTGAGGCGTCTGATGGAGGAGAAACCGGATTTCGACCGCCATGATGTGGACCTTTTGGGAATTGGTAGGCATTTCTGGGTTGACGGATGCCACATCGTCATCGGTCGAAACAGCCGGGAGAACCAGGAGTTGGCAGGTTTCTCCCGGCCCGGTGACCTCCTCCTGAAAGAGAGGGGAAGGCCGGGACCCCTGGCTCTGCTGCGAAATGTTGAGGAAGGCGCGGAGCCTGGTGAAGGCGCTTTGAGGAAGGCGGCCGAGCTGCTGGGCATCTACGGAAAAGGGAAGCAGCCACTCCAGTCCGAAGAGGTGGAGGAATGGAGCCCGGACTTGGGGGCACCTTGAGGGGAGCACTCTGAACTTGAACATGTTATACAAGATGATATAATCGACCTGGCGGCGCCGCTTCCGGGAAGAACCCGGGGTGAGGGCGGCTGGCGTTCGAAAGGGGAGCAATGGAAGAGAGATACGATTTCCGGGCCATCGAAGCGAAGTGGATGGAGAGGTGGGAGAGAGACGGCATCTATGCCACCCACTGCGAGGAAGGCCGCGAGAAGAAATATGTGCTGGTGATGTTCCCCTATCCCTCCGGGCCGGCCCACATGGGGCACGTGGCCAACTACAACCTTGGCGACGTCCTTGCACGCTACTACTATCGGAAGGGATACAACGTGCTCCATCCCATGGGCTGGGATGGCTTCGGCCTGCCGGCGGAGAACGCCGCCATCAAGTCGGGAGTTCACCCAGCCCGTTACACCTGGGACAACATCGCCCAGCTCCGCAGAGACCTCAAGCGGCTGGGATACGCCTATGACTGGGAGCGGGAGATAGCCACCTGCTCCCCCGACTATTACCGCTGGACCCAGTGGTTGTTCCTCAAGTTCTACGAGAGGGGGCTGGCCTACCGCGACCGGGCCAAGGCCAACTGGTGCCCTTCCTGTCGCACGGTGCTGGCCAACGAGCAGGTCATCGAGGGCAGGTGCGAACGCTGCGAATCGCCGGTGGAGAAGAAGTCCATCGAGCAGTGGCTGCTGCGCATAACCTCCTACGCCGAGCGGCTGCTGCGGGATACCGAACGGCTCCAGGGATGGCCGGAGAGGGTCCTGAACATGCAGCGCAACTGGATAGGCCGCTCCGAGGGCTGCGAAGTGACCTTTCACCTCGAGGAGATAGAAGAGGACGTGGTCATCTACACCACCCGACCGGATACCCTATGGGGGGTGACCTTCTTCCTGCTGGCGCCGGAGCATCCCCTGGTGGACCGCCTGGTGCGGGGCACGCCACGAGAGGCGGAGGTGGCAGCTTTCCGGGAAAGGATCAAGGGTAAGACGGAGATCGAGCTGACCGCCCTCGACGTGGAAAAGGACGGGGTCTTCCTGGGGGCTCATGCCGTAAACCCGGTCAACGGGGAAAGGGTCCCGGTGTGGACGGCGAACTTCGTGTTGATGGAGTACGGGACCGGAGCGGTGATGGCCGTACCCGCCCACGACCAGAGGGATTTCGAGTTCGCCCGGAAATACGGACTCCCCATCCGGGTGGTCGTGCAGCCGCCGGAGGGGGAGCTATCGCCGGAGAAGATGGAGGCCGCCTACGAGGGCCCCGGCACCCTGACGGACTCGGGAGATTTCAGCGGCCTGGACAGCGAGAGGGCGAAGAAGCAGGACATACCCGATCACCTGGAGAGCCAGGGATACGGGAGGAGGGCGGTCAATTACCGGCTGCGTGACTGGCTGATATCTCGCCAGCGTTACTGGGGAGTTCCCATCCCCGTGATCTACTGCGAGGACTGCGGCACGGTGCCGGTGCCGGAGGAGGAGCTACCGGTGCTGCTGCCGGAAGACGTGGAGTTCAGTCCGGAGGGCCCCTCGCCCCTGGAGCGGTCGGAGGAGTTCCGCCTCACCACCTGTCCCCGCTGCGGGGGAAGGGCGGAGAGGGAGACGGACACCATGGACACCTTCGTCGATTCCTCCTGGTACTTCATCCGCTACGCCGACCCCCACAACGACCAGGAGCCCTTCGGTAGGGAGCCGATTAGGTACTGGCTGCCGGTGGACCAGTACATCGGGGGCATTGAGCACGCCATTCTCCACCTCCTCTACTCTCGCTTCTTCACCAAGGTCCTCTACGACCTGGGCCTGGTGGAGTTCGACGAGCCCTTCACCAACCTGCTCTGCCAGGGCATGGTGGTGCTGGGAGGGGCGAAGATGAGCAAGTCCCGGGGCAACATCGTCACTCCGGAACGCTTCCTGCAGAGCCACGGGGCCGACACCTTGCGCACCTTCATCCTCTTCCTGGGTCCTCCGGAGGCTGACAAGGAATGGAGCGATTCGGGCATAGAGGGCACCCACCGCTTTCTCCATAGGGTGTGGAGACTTGTTCACCGGTACCTGGGGACGGTCACCCTGAAGACCAATCCGGAGGGCGGTAGCCCGGAAGCGCGGAGAGAGCTGGCCCACTGGACCCACCGGACTATCAAGAAGGTCACCCAGGACATCGAGCGGTTCGCCTTCAACACGGCCATAGCCGCCATCATGGAGTTCGTGAACCAGCTCCACCGCTACCTGGAGGAATCGCCCGGCTTGCTCAACACCCCCCAGGGGAGCGAGGCCATGCAGTCCCTGGTCCTCTTGCTGGCGCCCTTCGCCCCCTTCATCAGCGAGGAGTTGTGGGAGGAGTTGGGCGGTCCCTACAGCGTCCACCAGCAGCCGTG